>Ga0075026_100000786_pt1 | contig 13196 bp, 8 predicted proteins | sample Str012_2_FD_71392 | JGI IMG/M metagenome (GOLD analysis project Ga0075026, IMG submission 71392) | Freshwater sediment microbial communities in response to fracking from Pennsylvania, USA - Straight Creek_MetaG_SC_2012 | ecosystem: Environmental > Aquatic > Freshwater > Creek > Sediment...
GGTGCGCGAGATGGTCGCGTCCGGCGCCGGGCCCGGGGGTCCGGGTGGCTTTGGTGGGGGCGGCTTCGGTCCCGGCGGCCCCGGTGGTTTCGGCGGCAACGTGCGCGTCGAAGACCTCGGCGATCTCGGCGGCCTCTTCGGCAACCTCTTCGGCGGTGGTCGTCCGGGCGGTCGACGCGGCCGCAACGCCGGGCCGGTGGGTCCGCAGCGCGGCAACGACATCGAGACCGAGTTGCACCTCGACTTCCTCGACGCGGTCCACGGCATCACCACGTCGGTCAACATCACGTCGGAAGCGACGTGCCACGTGTGCAACGGCACCGGCGCGAAGCCGGGCACGTTCCCCGAGCGCTGCTCCACGTGCAATGGCGCGGGGTCGGTGGCCGTCGACCAGGGTCCGTTCTCGTTCTCCGAGGTGTGCCCCACGTGCGGCGGCCGCGGGAGCGTGGTCAAGGACAAGTGCAAGAACTGCAAGGGTCGTGGCATCGAAGTGCGTCCGCGCACGGTGAAGGTGCGCATCCCGGCCGGGGTCGACGACGGCCAGCGCATCCGGGTGAAGGGCCGCGGCACGCCCGGGCTCAACGGTGCGCCTCCCGGCGACCTCTACGTCGTGGTGCACGTGGCCCCGCACCCCGTGTTCGCCCGGAGCGGCAAGTGGGACCTCACGGTGAAGGTGCCGATCACCTTCCCCGAGGCGGTGCTGGGCGCGCAGGTGAAGGTGCCGACCCTCGAAGCGCCCGTCACCGTGAAGGTGGCGCCGGGTACGCAGACCGGCAAGACGGTCCGCGTGCGCGGCCGCGGCATCCCGCGGGCCTCGGGTGATCCGGGTGCCCTCCTGGTCACCTTCGACGTCGTCGTGCCCCACGAGCTCGGTGACGATGCGCGTGCGGCCGTCGAACAGCTGGCAGCATCGTTGCCGGGCAACCCGCGCGAGCATCTGGGGGTGTAGGCCATGGACGACGACCAGCGGGCGCTCTACATCATCTCGGTGGCGGCCGAGCTCGCCGGGGTGCACCCGCAGACCCTGCGCATCTACGAGCGCAAGGGCCTCATCGAGCCCAGCCGCACCGAAGGGCGCAGCCGGCGCTACTCCGACCGCGACATCGCGCGGCTCCAGCGCATCCAGGAGCTCACCAACGACGGCGTGAGCCTGGCCGGAGTCCGCCGGATCCTGGCCCTCGAAGCCCAGCTCGAGGAGCTACGCGATCACGTCGTCGCCCTCGACGCCGAGCTCTCCCGTGCCCGAGACGACCTCCAGGCGGCCGTCCGCGACGTCCACCGCAGCTACCGGCGTGATCTTGTCCCGGTGAGCCGGTCGATGGTCCGAGTCGCGCGTCGTTCCTGATCAGAGCATCGGGATCCCCGTTCACGGTCCCGAAATGCGAAACACTGGTACTTCGGGACCGAGTGGAGTACCGTCGACCCGATCTGGGGACCGTCAGTTTTGGAGGCATGTGTTGAGTAGGTTCGCGTTCAGTCGAGCAACGAAGCTCGTGGCAGCGTGTGCGTTGGCGATGGGCAGCACGGTCGGGGCGGCTCTCGTCGTCACCGCCGCGCCGGCGGCGGCGAGCACCATCACGGTGACCAACACGTCCGACAGCGGCTCGAATTCGCTGCGGTACGTGCTCGAGAACCTGAGTGAGCCGAGCACGGTGGTGTTGAGCGCCGGTGCGACCTATGAGCTCACCGACTGCACCAAGAACGGGGGCGACATACTGATCAACGACGTCGTCACCATCCAGGGCAATGGTGCGACGATCGAGCAGACGTGCAACGACGCGCGCGTCCTCGAAACTCACAGCAACATCACGCTCGAGAACGTCACGATCACCGGTGGGAACCTGCAAAACAGCATCGGCGGTGGGCTCGTGACCATTGACGCGTCGACCACGCTCACGGGCGTGACCTTCACCGGCAACAGCTCCGGGTGCGCCGCCGGCGCGGTTTGGGCCACGGGTCAGCTCACGGTGACGAGCTCCACGTTCACCGACAACCACGTGTCTTCAGGCGAGTGTGACGAGGAGGGCGGCGCGATCGCGTTCGACCCGACCTTCCGCCTGGATGCGGCGTCGGCCAAGACCAACGTGTCCTCATCGGCGTCGGCGACGATCACCGACTCGACGTTCACGAACAACAGCACCGCCGACGATGGCGGTGCGGTCGCCGCACCGAGTGGCGATTCGATGCTGATCACCGGTTCCACGTTCAACGGCAACTCCTCCCACGATGAGGGCGGTGCCGTCAGCACCGAGGCTGAGGGATTCAATCTCACGATCGTGAACTCGACGATCACGAACAACTCAACGTGCGACACCGGTGCGATCTTTGCGGATGGGGCAACCCTGAGCCTGGTGTACGACACCATCACCGACAACACCGGGATGGACTGCGTTCGGTCGGCGGCCGCGGACGACCCGCACGCCGCCTCGCCTCAGGCTCCGGACGGTATCCCGACGGCGGTGACCGTCGAATTCGGGACGTTCAAGCCGTTCGGGACCGTGATCGTCGGGACCGCGCCCTACTGCGACGTCACGAACAACGTGACCGTGGCATCCCAGGGCTACAACTACTCGAACGAGGGCACGGGCGAGACGTGCGGCTTCGAGGCCAGCACCGACAACCACGTCGCCACCAACGACGCCAAGTTGGGTTCGTTGGCTGACAACGGCGGGCCGACGGCCACGCAGTTGCCTCAGACCCGCAGCCCGTTGATCGACGGGATCCCGGCCGACGAGTGTGGTGGCGGCGACGACGCTGCCGGCTTCAGCGTGACCACCGACCAGCGTGGGGTTTCGCGTCCGCAGCTGCACGGCTGCGACATCGGTTCGGTGGAAGTCAAGGGCTCCAGCCTGTCGGTCGCCAAGGTCGTCACCGGCCTCGGCGGTCAGGCGGTGCCGTTCGCCGGGCCTTACACGTTCGCGGTGAAGTGCTCCGACGGCACAACTGGTTCGCTGTCGGTGGCCGACCCGAACGGTGGTGCGTCGGCGGCGGTGGCGAACATCGAGCCGGGTTCCACCTGCACGGTGGTCGAGGGCACGGTGACGATCGACGGCATCTCGTTGGCGCCGACGTACAGCCCGGTTGCTGCTGACACCACCGGCGTGGTGCTCGATCCTGATGTACCTGAAGGCACTGCCAACGTGGTGACCGTCACCAACGACTACACCCAGATCTTGGCGGCCCACGCGGTTCGCCAGCAGCCGAGGTTCACCGGCTGACCATCGCCGGGGCGGGGCCTTCTGGCGTGGCAACGCGGGAATCCAGGCCCCGAGCCCTGAGTGAAAGTACATTTCGTCGGTTCGTAACAACCCTGTGGAGAGGGCAACACAAATGGGCAAGGGCTTCTGGGGTCGCGCCGCGGGTCTCGCGGCGGTCGTCATCATGGTCAGCGCACCGCTCGCCTTCGCAGGTGCAGCGTTCGCCGACGGTCCCACCGCGCAGAGCTTCGCGACGGTGTTCAACGGCAACGAGCTGCGCAAGGCGTGGAAGGACCCGAGCACGACGCTGATCACCCTCGGTGCCGACATCGACCTCGGGGTCGGTCTGAATGACGCCGGTGCCCAGCTCTGCACCGAGGGCGAGCCGTTGCGTACCGCGGCGTACGCCAGCGCGATCACCGTCGACGGCAAGGGCACCTTCGGCATCACCCAGTCGTGCCCCAGCCAGCGTGTGCTGCGCGACGACAAGGCCGGCGAAACGGTCACGCTCACTGGTCTGACCCACTTCACCGGCGGCGACGCCGACGGTCACGGCGGTGGACTGCGCAACAAGGGTCCGGTCAACGTCGTCGACTCCAACATCTCCGGCAACACCGCGAACCAGCACTTCGGTGGATGTGTTGCGAGCGCCGACGCCCACGCCCAGGACAGCCTCTGTGAAGACGGCGACGGCGGCGGCGTCTACGCCAACGACACCGGGAGCCTCATCGTCGGACCGGGCTACGACGTCACCGTCACCAACTCGGTGATCCAGAACAACCACGCCGCTGACGACGGCGGCGGCGTGTTCACCCAAGGTTCGCTGACCGCCACCGACTCGCACTTCAACGAGAACGTCGCCGCTGGAACCAACGGGGGCGGCGGTCGCGGCGGCGGCGCGTACGCGGACGTCAGCGCCACGATCACGGGCACGACTTTCGACACCAACGACGCCCAGTGCGGCACGTTCAACGTCGACACTTGCCTGGCCGACAGCGACGGCGGCGGTTTCCACACCTACGGACCCGCCCACGTCACCGGCTCCACCTTCACCTACAACCACGCCTACGACAGTGGCGGCGGCTTCTACACCGAGGACAACGGCACCGCGAAGGTCGACACGTCGACCTTCACTGGCAACAACGCCGGGGGCGAGGGCGGGTTGAATAGCGTCGGCATGCCGCAGCTCCCGAGCGTGCTGTCCAAGCACGTCCAGGCGACCGACGGCCTCGCAGGATCCCAGTTCTGCAACTGCGTCGGCGGTGGCTTCGCCGCCGTCGACGGGTCGGCCCAGGTCACCGGCTCGACCTTCGTGGCCAACGGCGCCGGCTGCAACGTCGTCTGTGATTCCGAAGGCGGCGGTTTCTACGCGTCCACCGGCTCGACCGTGTCGGGCTCGACCTTCGGCGACCCGAGTGACCCCCAGAGCGGGTCGAATTCGGCGGGTTGCTTCGAGGAGTGCGGCGCCCTCGGTGGCGGTTTCTTCTCCGGCGGTGACACCGCGGTCGACACCTCGAACTTCGTGCTCAACGGCGTCGGGTGCGGGATCGGCTGCAATGCTCTGGGCGGGGGCTTCTTCGCCGGGAACGATTCGATCGGGCTGGCCAAGGTTTCCGGTCTCACCGACAAGCTGTCGGCGGCCCACGTGAAGAGCCTTGCGTCGTCGGAGGGCTCGGTCACCGTCGACCAGACCACCCTGACTCTGAATGAGGCTGGCTGCGAAACCCCCTCATGTGGCGGTAGTGGCGGCGGCTTCTACGCCAGTGAACCCAGCACGGTCGGGGTGACCGCGTCGACGTTCGACCGCAACGACTCGCTCTTCGACGGTGGTGCGTTCGCGGTCAACGGCGGCTACTACCCCTTCTGCGCGAGTAACTGCGGCCCGAACGCCGAGGTCACCGTGACCAACTCGACGATCACCGGCAACACCAGCGGGTTCCCCGCCGCGATCTCGGTCGCTCGAGAGGGTGACTCGCTCCTGCTGGTCAACGACACCATCGACTCGAACGCGATCCTCGACCACTCGTCCACCAAGAGCACGAAGGCGTCGGCACCGAAGGCAACGGCCTGCGACTGCTGGGCGGCCAACATCTTCGCTTGGGACCTCACATCGTTCGGCACCGTTGTGACCCACCCGCTCTACCAGTCGCTCAACCCGACCGCGGCGGCGATCCCGGTCGAGAACTGCTGGTACGAGTCGTCGAACAGCAACGGTTACAACTTCTCCGACGACGGCTCGTGCAACTTCAACGATTCGACTGACAATGTGGCGAATGGGAACGACCCGAAGCTCGGTGTGCTCGCCGACAACGGTGGACCGACCCAGACGATGTTGCCTCAGAGCGACAGTCCGCTGATCGATCTCATCAAGCCGAGTTCGGCTTGTGAGGTGAATGTCGACCAGCGGGGGATCTCTCGTCCGCAGGCCAAGGGTTGTGACACTGGTGCGGTCGAGGTGCTGTCGGCGACGCTGCGGGTCGACAAGACCGTCAGTGGTCTCGGTACGTCCGCGGTTCCTTACAGCGGCACCTACACCTTCGAGGTGGAGTGCAGCGACGGCACCGATGAGACTGTCGTGGTGACCGATCCGGCTGGTGGGAGCGCCCCGGTGGTCGACGGCATCGCCCAGGGCTCGACGTGCACGGTGGTCGAGAAGTCGATCACGATCGCGGGGGTCACGTTGGCGCCGACCTATTCGCCGGTGGGTGCGAACACGTCGGGGATCCACCTGACCAGCACCGAAGGCACCGGATATGTCGTGACGGTCGACAATGACTACGCGGAGGTGCTGGCCGCACTCGCGGTGAAGCCGGCGCCGATTCCGGCGGCGGCGGTGCAGATCGCACCCAAGTTCACCGGCTGATCCGCTCGCCGAACTGAGTCGTTCGAGAGGTCCGGCACTTCGGTGCCGGACCTTCTCGCGTCCCGGGCCGCCCCTGGGCATCCCGGCCCCACCGGAATAAACTTGATGGTGTTGTTGTCAACTCTGGTGTCCGATCCGTCCGGCCCGAGGGAACCGCATGCCGATCGATCCCAATCAGTTCACCCGAAAGTCGGGGGAGGCACTGGGCGCCGCCCAGGCGCTCGCCCGCGAGCTCAACCACTCCCAGGTCACGCCTGAGCACCTGCTCGCGGCGCTCGTCGGCCAGCCCGAGAGCGTCGTGCTGCCGGTGCTGGAACGAATCGGCGTGTCCGCGCAAACGCTGCGGGCCCGGGTCGACGACCTGCTGTCACGCGTGCCGAAGGTCTACGGCGAGACTGCCCAGCAAGCCCAGCTCTCGACCGACGCCTACCGGCTGCTCGAGGCCGCCGACGCCCAGCGCTCGACCCTGGGCGACGACTACCTCTCCACCGAGCACATGCTCCTGGCCATGAGTGCCATGGAACGGACTGCCGGCGCCGGTGGTGTGGGCGACCTGCTCCGCAGCTTCGGCGTCAGCCACGACGCCGTGCTCGGCGCGCTTCAGGAGGTGCGCGGCAGTCATCGCGTCACCAGCGAGAACCCCGAGGAGCAGTACCAAGCGCTCGAGAAGTACGGCCGCGATCTCACCGAAGACGCCCGCAAGGGCAAGCTCGATCCCGTCATCGGGCGCGACGAGGAGATCCGGCGCGTCATCCAGGTGCTGTCGCGGCGCACCAAGAACAACCCGGTACTCATCGGCGAGCCCGGTGTCGGCAAGACTGCGATCGCCGAGGGACTCGCGCGCCGCATCATCGAGGGCGACGTGCCCGAGAGTCTGCGCAACAAGCGGCTCATCGCCCTCGACATCGGGGCGATGATCGCGGGCGCGAAGTACCGCGGTGAGTTCGAAGACCGCATGAAGGCCGTCCTCAAGGAGATCGTCGACAGCGACGGCGAAGTCGTCACCTTCGTCGACGAGCTGCACACCATCGTCGGCGCGGGTGGCGCGGAGGGTGCCGTCGACGCCGCCAACTTGATCAAGCCGATGCTGGCACGCGGCGAGTTGCGCATGATCGGCGCCACCACGCTCGACGAGTTCCGCAAGTACATCGAGAAGGATGCCGCCCTGGAGCGGCGTTTCCAGCAGGTGTTCGTGGGGGAGCCGTCGGTCGACGACACCGTCGCCATCCTGCGCGGGCTCAAGGAGCGCTACGAGGTGCACCACGGTGTGCGCATCCAAGACGCCGCGCTGGTGGCCGCCGCGGTCTTGTCTCATCGCTACATCCCGGCGCGCCAACTGCCCGACAAGGCCATCGACCTGATCGACGAAGCCGCGTCGCGTCTGCGCATCGAAATCGACTCGATGCCCTTCGAGATCGACGTCGTCGAGCGCCGGATTCGCCAGCTCGAAATCGAGAAGGCGGCGCTGGCCAAGGAGACCGACGACCAGTCGAAGTCGCGGCTCGCGACGCTCGAGGAGGAGCTGGCGACCCTCGCCGAAGACCGCGATGCGATGGTGGCGCAGTGGCAGAACGAGAAGGACGCAATCGGCGAGATCCGCGCCCTGAAGGAACAGCTGGAGACGGCGCGCACCGACGCCGAGCGCGCGGAGCGCGACGGCGACCTCGAGGTGGCCGCCCAGTTGCGCTACGGCACGATGCGCGACCTCGACGCCGAGATCGTGGTCAAGACGGCGCGGTTGAACGAGCTCCAGGCCGACCAGCAGATGCTGAAGGAGGAGGTCGACGAGGAAGACGTCGCCGAGATCGTCGCCAAGTGGACCGGCATACCGGTGAGCCGGCTCATGGAGGGCGAGATGAGCAAGCTCGTGCGCATGGAAGACGTGCTGCACGCGCGGGTGATCGGTCAGGACAGCGCGGTCAGCGCCGTCGCCAACGCCATCCGCCGGTCGCGCGCGGGTCTCTCCGACCCGAACCGGCCCATCGGCTCGTTCCTGTTCCTCGGTCCGACCGGCGTCGGGAAGACGGAACTGGCCCGCACGCTCGCCGACTTCCTCTTCGACGACGAGAAGGCGATGGTCCGCATCGACATGTCGGAGTACCAGGAGAAGCACAACGTGTCGCGCCTGGTCGGCGCGCCTCCCGGGTACGTGGGTTACGAGGAGGGCGGTCAGCTCACCGAAGCGGTGCGCCGTCGGCCCTATGCGGTCGTGCTCCTCGACGAGGTCGAGAAGGCTCACCCCGACGTGTTCAACGTGTTGCTCCAACTCCTCGACGACGGCCGGCTCACCGACGGTCAGGGCCGCACCGTCGACTTCACCAACGCCGTGCTCATCATGACCAGCAACCTCGGTGGAGGGGCCGACGAGGCCGTCGTGATGAATGCGGTGCACAACCACTTCAAGCCCGAGTTCCTCAACCGCATCGACGAGATCGTCGTGTTCCATCGCCTCGGTGAGGCGCACATCGAGCGCATCGTGGAGATCCAGGTGGAGCAACTGCGGGCGCGCCTGGCCGAGCGGAACCTCGGTCTCGAGCTGACCGACGCCGCCTTGGCCCACATCGCCACGACGGGCTATGACCCCGACTTCGGGGCCCGGCCGCTCAAGCGCGTGCTCCAGCGCGAGGTGAGCGACCCGGTGGCGCTGGCGCTGCTCAAGGGTGAGTACCACGACGGCGATGTCGTCGTGGTCGACGCCGTGCCTGACGGCCCCCTGACCTTCGCCCGACACACGCCGGAGCGAACAGCCGTCACTTGACCGTCACCGGCAGGGGTGTACTGACGGATGTTCGGGGGTTCGGGTGCTGGGCCGCGACTAACCTCTCGTCAACGTGACACCTGAGAGGTCCCAGTGTCGGGCACGGTGATCGTCGGCACCCAATGGGGTGACGAAGGCAAAGGTCGTTTCACCGACTACCTGGCCCAGGAGAGTGACCTCGTCGTTCGCTACCAGGGTGGCCACAACGCGGGCCATCGCATCGTCGTCGGCGACGAGGTGTTCGCGCTCCAGCTGGTGCCGAGCGGGGTGCTCTACCCGCACGTCACCGCGATCATCGGCAACGGCGTGGTCGTCGACCCGGCGGTGTTGATCGAAGAGCTCGACATGCTCGAGGGCAAGGGCGTCGACACGTCGCGCGTCAAGCTGTCGGGGAACGCGCACCTCATCATGCCGTACCACCAGGAGCTCGACCGCGTCACCGAGCGGTTCCTGGGCAAGAACAAGCTCGGTACCACCAAGCGCGGAATCGGGCCCGCTTACGCCGACAAGGCGCTGCGAGTCGGTCTGCGGGTGCAGGATCTCCTCGACGCCAAGATCTTCCGCCAGAAGCTCGACCTCGCGTTGCGCGAGAAGAACGGTGTCCTCGCGAAGGTCTACAACCGTCTGCCGCTCGACGCCGACCAGATCTGCGAGCAGTACCTGGCCATGCTGCCGCGCCTCGAGCCCATGATCGACGACACCGTGCATCTCGTGCACGAGGCGCTCGACGCCGGTCGCCCGGTGCTGTTCGAGGGCGCGCAGGCCACCTACCTCGACCTCGACCACGGCACCTACCCGTTCGTGACGTCGTCCAATCCGATCGCCGGCGGTGTGTGCACCGGCGCGGGCGTGGGCCCGCTGGCGATCACCCGGGTCATCGGCGTGGCCAAGGCCTACGTGACTCGGGTGGGGAGCGGTCCGTTTCCCACCGAGCTGTTCGACGGCGACGCCGTCGGCGACGAGCTGGTCGAGCGCGGCCACGAGTTCGGCACCAACACCGGTCGTCGGCGCCGTCCTGGTTGGCTCGACCTCGTGATGCTCCGCCACGCGGTGCGGCTCAACTCGTGTACCGAGATCGCCATCACCAAGCTCGACGTGCTCGCGTCGTTCGACGAACTGCGGGTGTGTGTTGCCTACGAGGGTGACGACGGCACGCGCTACGACCACGTGCCGTACCACCAGTCGGTGCTGCACAAGGTGCGGCCGGTGTACGAGACGTTGCCGGGGTGGCGCTCCGAGATCGACACCTGTGCGACCGTCGACGACTTCCCGACGGAAGCGCGCGACTACCTGCGGTTCGTGGAGCAGGCGGTCGGGGTACCGATCAGCTTCGTCGGCGTCGGTCCCGACCGCGCGCAGACCGTCGTGCTGCCGAGAGCGGCTTGAGAACACTCGTCGTCGGTTCCGGCGGGCGCGAGCACGCGCTGGTCTGGGCGTTGCGCCGCTCGACCCGCGCGCCGGAGGTGTTCGCAGCACCCGGCAATCCCGGGATCGCCGAGCTCGCGCTGTGCTTCCCGATCGACGCCGCCGATCCGAGTGCTGTCGCTCAACTGGCCGACGATCTCGCCGTCGACCTCGTGGTGGTCGGCCCCGAGGTGCCGCTGGTCGCGGGCGTCGCCGACGCAGTGCGGGCGCGCGGTCGTCTCGCGTTCGGGCCCGGCGCCGCCGGTGCGCGCCTGGAGGGGTCGAAGGCGTGGATGAAGCACGTGCTCGCCGAAGCCGGCGTGCCCACCGCCCGTTACGCAGCATTCGGCGCCGACGACGGCGACGCCGCGCTCGCGTTTCTCGACGAGTTCGCACCGCCCTACGTCGTGAAGACCGACGGGCTCGCGGCCGGGAAGGGCGTCGTGGTCACCGAGTCGATCACCGAGGCGCGCGACGCGGTGCGCGCGTATCTCTCGGGTGAGGCGTTCGGCGACGCCGGTCGCACGTTGGTGATCGAGGAAGGACTCGCTGGTCCCGAGTTGTCGTTGCTCGTCGTGTGCAACGGTGATCCCGACGGTGCACTCGCGCTCGCACCCGCGCAAGACTTCAAACGCGTCGGTGAAAGTGACGCGGGCCCGAACACCGGCGGGATGGGCGCGTACTCGCCGGTGCCGATCGTCGACGCGGCGACCGTCGACGACGTGATGGACCGCGCGGTGCGGCCCACACTCCACTGGTTGGCCCGCCAAAACGTCGAGTACCGCGGCGTGCTCTACGCCGGCATGATGCTCACCGCGGATGGACCGAAGGTCATCGAGTACAACGTCCGCTTCGGGGATCCGGAGTGCCAAGCGGTGCTGCCGCGCATCTCGTCTGACGTCGCCGAGATGCTGCATGCAGCCGCGGCCGGCGCACCGGTCTCGGTCGAGTTCTCCGCCGACGCCTGCGTGTCGGTGGTGCTGGCCAGCGAGGGGTACCCGGCGACGCCGCGCACCGGCGACGTCATCACCGGACTCGAGATCGCCGCGTCGCTGCATGCGGTGACGATCTTCCATGCCGGAACCGCTCGGGGCGACGACGGACGCCTGCACACGTCGGGTGGACGCGTGCTTGACGTCACCGCGACGGGCGCCGACCTCGTGGTGGCGCGTACCCGGGCCTACGAGGCCGCGGGGTTGATCTCGTGGCCCGGCATGCAGTTCCGACGCGACATCGCGTCGTCGGCCGCCGCCGCGTCTAGCGCACGCGCCGACGGGTCCGCACCCCGGCGATGACCAGCGAGCACGGGATGCACCGCAGCGGTCCACCCTCTTTCGGAGGGGGCACGAGGCAGACGGCGCACCAGTGCTGGCCGCACGTCTCGCATTGCGCGACGGCGTGCTCGGTCCAGTGTTTCTGGCAGTTCATCACCTCCGCTCGACCTCCTCCACGGTTGGCGCTCGCCCCGGTCGTCTGCGGTAGGTCCCACGGACCCGGTCGCAGGTTTTCTGGCTCGTAGAGTGTTCGGCAGGAGGAAGGGCCCCCTTGATAGACCGCTACGCACTGCCTGAGATCGCCGGACTCTTCAGCGACGAGGCTCGGTTTCGTGACTGGCTCGAGGTCGAGGTCCTGGCCACGGAAGCGTGGGCCAAGCTGGGGGTCGTGCCCGCGGCCGACGCCGCCGCCATCCGGGAACGGGCCGCTTTCACGGTCGAGGCGATCCGAGCCCGGGAGGCGGTCACCGATCACGAGACCGCCGCCTTCGTCGACGTGGTCCAGGAGGCGATCGGGGGCCCGGCGGCGAAGTGGGTCCACTACGGCCTCACCTCCTACGACGTCGTCGACACCGCCATGTCGATGGCCTTGGTGCGCGCGTGCGACCTGATCGTCGAGGCGGTCGACGCGCTGGAAGCTGCGGTCGTCGTCCGGGCGGTCGAACACCGCGACACGCCGATGGCCGGCCGCACCCACGGCATCCACGCCGAGCCGATCACCTTCGGGAGCAAGGTCGCGCTGTGGGCGCTCCAGCTGCGGCGCGACCGGGTGCGGCTCACACGCGCCCGCGAGGCCGTCGCCATCGGCAAGCTCTCGGGCGCGGTCGGCAGCTATTCCAACGTCGATCCCGAGGTCGAGGCCTACGTGTGCGAACGCCTCGGCCTGCGCCCGGTGCCGTCGACGCAGGTGCTCGCGCGCGACGCGCACGCGGAGCTGCTGTACGCGTGCGCCGCGCTCGGAGCGTCGATCGAAGCCTTCGCGCTGGAAGTTCGCCACCTGCAGCGCACCGAGGTACGCGAGGTCGAGGAGCCCTTTGCCGCCGGCGCGCAGAAGGGATCGAGCGCGATGCCGCACAAGCGGAACCCGTGGCGCTCGGAGCAGTTGTGTGGCCTCGCGCGCGTCCTGCGCGGCAACCTCACCGCGGGCATGGAGAACATCGCGCTGTGGCACGAGCGCGACATGTCGCATTCCTCGGTCGAGCGCATCGTGCTCACCGACTCGCTCGTCCTCGCGTACTACATGGCCGTGCGCTTCCGCGCCATCGTCGCCGGCATGGTCGTGCACCCTGATCGCATGCTGGAGAACCTCGAAGCCTCGCACGGTCTCGTGTTCAGCGAATCGGTGATGCTGGCGCTGGTCGCGTCGGGGTTGCCCCGTGACGACGCCTACCGCATGGTCCAGCGCGCGGCCACCCGCACGTGGGAGGAGCAACGTCCGTTCCGCGACGTGCTGGCCGCGGATCCGGAGATCACGCAACGACTCGACGCCGCTGCGCTCGATGTCTGCTTCGATCTCGATCACGCGGTGGCGCACGCGGCGCGCGCGGTCGACGCGCTCGACGCGCTCGAGTCGGCGCCGCCCGTCTCGTGACCCGTCTCTCCCTTCCTCACCGCTACAGCGGCAAGGTGCGCGAGCTCTACGAGGTCGATCACGACCGCATGCTCATGGTGGCGTCCGACCGCGTCTCGGTGTTCGACGT
>Ga0075026_100000787_pt1 | contig 13181 bp, 13 predicted proteins | sample Str012_2_FD_71392 | JGI IMG/M metagenome (GOLD analysis project Ga0075026, IMG submission 71392) | Freshwater sediment microbial communities in response to fracking from Pennsylvania, USA - Straight Creek_MetaG_SC_2012 | ecosystem: Environmental > Aquatic > Freshwater > Creek > Sediment...
GTGATCGTGGAGTCCGGCGCGAAGGCGAAGACCATCGCGGGCTTCCTCGGCGCGGAGAATTACACGGTCATGGCCAGCGTCGGGCACATTCGCGACCTCCCGCGCGGCGCGAAGTACGCGCCCAAGAGCGTCACCAAGCCCGAGGTGCGGCGGCTCGGCATCGACGTCGACGACCATTTCGCCCCCGTCTACGTCGTGCCCGACGACAAGAAGCAGGTCGTCTCGCAGTTGAAGGCCGCGCTCAAGGACGCCAGCGAGCTCTACCTCGCAACCGACGAGGACCGCGAGGGCGAGGCGATCTCGTGGCACCTCCTCGAGGTGCTCAAGCCGAGTATCCCGGTGAAGCGGATGGTGTTCCACGAGATCACGAGCGAGGCGATCCAGGAAGCGATCGCGAACTGGCGCGATCTCGACATGAAGTTGGTCGAGGCGCAGGAGGGCCGGCGCACCCTCGACCGGCTCTACGGCTACGAGGTGTCGAACGTCGCGTTCCGCCGCATCGGGCCCGGAACATCTGCGGGTCGCGTGCAGAGTGTGGCCACCCGCCTGGTGGTCGACCGCGAACGCGCGCGGATGGCGTTCAATAGTGGTTCCTATTGGGACCTCGAGGGCGCCTTCGGCGCGCAGGAGGCGGCCGCGACGTCGTTCCCCGCCACGCTCGTCCTGCTCGACGACAAACGCCTCGCGTCGGGCCGTGATTTCGACGCCGCCACCGGGCACCTCGACGCGAACGCCGACGTCGCGCTCCTCGACGAGCCGGGCGCGCTCGCGTTGGCCGAGCGCCTCGAGGACCAACCGTTCACCGTCGCGTCGGTCGAAACACGCGCGCATACCGAACGACCGAAGGCCCCGTTCATCACGTCGACGTTGCAGCAGGAAGCGGGGCGCAAGCTCGGCTTCAGCGCGGCGCGCACGATGCACGTCGCCCAAGGTCTGTACGAGCGCGGCCTCATCACCTACATGCGCACCGACTCGACGTCGCTCTCCGCGCAGGCAGTGAGCGCGGCCCGCAACCAGATCCGCAGCATGTACGGCGAGGCGTACCTCCCCGACCAGCCCCGCGAGTACCGCAGCAAGGTGAAGAACGCGCAGGAGGCGCACGAGGCGATCCGGCCCGCGGGCGAGGCGATGCGCACCGTCGACGACGTCGCCCGCGAGCTGAGCGGCACCGATGAGCGACGGCTCTACGAGCTCGTCTGGAAGCGCACCGTCGCCTCCCAGATGGCCGACGCCCGTATCCGCCGGGTCACGCTCCGGCTCACCGCGACGTCGACGGCCAACGAGGTGGCGACCTTCCAGGCGACGGGGCGCACCATCGAGTTCGCCGGTTACCTGCGCGCCTACGTCGAAGGCGCCGACGACCCCGAAGCCGAGCTCGAGGACCGCGAGACCATCCTGCCGCCGCTCGACGAAGGCGCGGTCGTCGACTGCCGCGAGCTGCGGGCATCGGGTCACACCACGCAGCCGCCCGCGCGCTACACCGAAGCCAGCTTGGTGAAAGAGCTCGAAGAGCGCGGCATCGGCCGTCCGTCGACGTACGCGTCGGTGATCGAGACGATCCTCCGGCGCGACTACGTGTTCAAGAAGGGGAGCGCGCTGGTTCCGACGTGGACGGCGTTCGCCAAGGTGCAGTTGCTCGAGCGTTACTTCAGGCACCTCATCGACTACGAGTTCACCGCGGTGATGGAAGAGGCACTCGATGCCATCGCGCGCGGCGAAGGCGAAGCGGAGAAGTGGCTGCACTCCTTCTACTTCGGAAACGGCGAGGCCGGCTTGCGCGATCTCGTTGCCGAGGAGCACGTCGCAAAGATCGACAAGGCCGAGGTCAACGCGGTGCACATCGGCGTCGATGCCGAAGGCCGCGAGCTGATCGTGCGGGTGTGGCCGAACGGCGCCAACATCGAGCGCGGCGACGAGAAGGGTCCGGTGCCCGCTGAGCTCGCGCCCGACGAACTGACCGCGGAAAAGGCCGAAGAGCTGCTCGCCATCCCGACCGGTCCCCGCGAGGTGGGTACCGATCCCGAGACCGGCCTCACCGTGCTCGTGCTCACCGGTCGGTTCGGTCCGTTCGTGCAATTGGGCGAGCAGGAACCGGGGTCGAAGGCGAAGCCGAAGCGCGCGTCGCTGTTGTCGGCGATGGACCCGACCACCGTCACGTTGGAGCAGGCGCTCGCGCTGCTGTCGCTTCCGCGCGTCGTCGGGGTCGACGACGACGGTGAGGAAGTCACCGCGCAGAACGGTCGCTACGGGCCGTACCTGAAGAAGGGCACCGACAGCCGCAGCCTCGCCGCCGAGGACGAGCTGTTCACGGTGAGCATGGAGCAGGCGAAGGCCATCTTCGCCCAGCCGAAGCAACGACGCGGTCGGGGTGCGGCGAAGCCGCCGCTCGCCGAGCTCGGTGCGCATCCCGAGTCGGGCGCGCCGGTGCGGGTGCTCGACGGCCGCTTCGGTCCCTACATCACCGACGGCACCGTCAACGCGTCGGTGCCGCGGGGCACCGATCCCGATTCGGTCACCCTTGACCAGGCCGTCGAGCTCCTGCGTGAACGCGCCGCTCGCGCTCCGGCGACGCGCCCGGCCAAGCGTCCGGCCAAGCGCACCGCCAAGAAGTCGACCGCGAAGAAAGCAACCGCGAAGAAATCGACTGTGAAGAAGTCGACTGCGAAGAAAGCAACGGCGAAGAAACCCACTTCCGGTACGTAGGCGTCGATGACCGACGAGCAGCCTGCTCCGCGCGAGGCGCCGTTCATCCCGTCCGACGCCTCGGATCCGCCGATGCCCGACTCGCCGTGGCGGGTCTTCGGCAGCCAAGCGTTCTTCCGACTCTGGTTGGCGCAGTGCGTCTCCAGCCTCGGCGACTGGATCGGGCTCATCGCCATCCTCGCGATCGCAGCGCGCGTGTCGGACAACTCCGGTGCCGCAGTGAGCCTGGTCATGACGACACGCGTGCTCCCGGGTTTCCTGCTCGGCACCGTCGGCGGCGTGATCATCGACCGCTTCGACCGCCGCAAGGTGATGGTGCTGTGCGACATCGGCCGCGCCAGTCTCTTGGTGCTCCTGCCGTTCATCGACAACATCGCCGGTCTGCTCCTGATCTCCCTCGGTCTGGAGATCCTCACGCTGATGTGGGGGCCGGCGCAGGCGGCGTCGGTGCCCAACCTCGTTCCCGAGGAGCAGCTGTCGTCGGCGAACTCGCTCTCGCTCGCCGCGAGTTACGGCACGTTCCCGATCGCCTCGATCATCTTCTCGCTCCTTGCCGGGCTCGCGACCGTCCTCGGCGAGCTCGACATCATCTCGGCGTTCAAGGTGGATCAAGAAGCGTTGGCGCTGGTCTTCGACGCCATGACCTTTCTCGTGTCGGCCGCAATCGTCTACCGCCTCCCGATCCCGCGCCGCGATCGCTCCAACGACAAGCGGATCGACTGGACGGAGACCTTCCGCGAGATCAAGGAAGGGTTCCAGTTCGTCTCGCAGCACGCGCTGGTGCGCGGCGTGATGCTCGGTCTCGGTTTCGGCCTGATCGGCGCGGGCGCGATGATCCCGCTCGGTCCGAGCTTCGCCCAGGAAGTGCTCGACGGCGGCGCCGCGGCGTTCGGTGTGTTGATGACCGCGCTCGGATTCGGCGCTGCGATCGGCGTCGTCACCTTGCTGTGGCTGCAGAACCGGCTGCCACGCGTCGCGGTGTTCTGCTTCGCCGTGATCGGGACGGGCGCGTGCCTCGTGCTGGCGGCGTCGGTGTCGACGCTCGCGGCCGCCGCACTGTTCATCGGCGGGGTCGGTGCGTGCGCGGGCACCACGTACGTCACCGGCTTCACGTTGCTGCAAGAGAACGTGAGCGACGAGCTGCGCGGCCGCACGTTCGCGACGCTCTACACGGTCGTGCGCCTCTGCCTCCTCATCTCGCTCACCATCTCGCCGCTGTGGGCCGACTTCTGGAACTGGGTCACCAAGCAGTTGCTCGTCGACCAGTCGGTGTCGGTCGGCCCGTACACCTACGCGCTCCCCGGCGTGCGCATCGCGCTCTGGGGTGGGGGCATCATCACGTTCGTCGCCGGGTTCGTCGCGTGGCACTCGATCCGGAAGGCCGAACGCGCGGCGACGGCCAAGGGTGATGCTCCGATCACCCACGAAGGTCCGATGGAGCCGATCCGTCCCCTGGGACTCGTGGAGCCGTCGCCCATCGCCGAGCCGATTGCGGAGCCGATCGACGATGACCAACCCGACGCCGGGGCTGCGCCGTGAACGCGGGGCCGCGCGGCAAGTTCGTCGTGCTCGAAGGGGGCGACGGCAGCGGTAAGAGCACGCAGGTGGCGCGGCTCGCGGCGCGGTTACGCGCGCAGGGAGTCGACGTGCACGAGACGTTCGAGCCCGGCGCGGGTGCGCTCGGCGCGGTGATCCGCAACCTCCTCCTGCACGGTCCTTCAGAGGTTGCACCGGTCACCGAGGCGTTGCTCATGGCCGCCGATCGTGCTCAACACGTCGCGGCCGAGATCGAGCCCGCGCTCGCTCGCGGCGCCTGGGTGGTGTGCGACCGTTACGTGCCGTCGTCGCTCGTGTACCAAGGTGTGGTGCGGGGTCTCGGAGTCGCGACGGTCGGGCAGCTCAGCGAGATCGCGACCGGTGGCCTGCACCCCGATCTGGTGATCGTGCTCGACGTCAGCGACGACGTCGCGGTCGCGCGACAGCGCGGCGAGCCCGACCGGCTCGAACGGGAAGGCGACGCGTTCCATGCCGCCGTGCGCCGGGCCTACCGTGAGCTCGCGGCGCCCAACGGGTGGGCGATCGTCGCCGCCGACGGCTCGGTCGACGACGTCGCCACCCGGGTCGAGGCCGCGGTCGCGCCACTCCTGGCAGGATGACGGGCATGACGGTCATGGCGGCGGCGGAGCACTGGGCGCGGATCGCGGGTCAGGACCGCGCGGTGGCGCAACTGCAGCGCGCCGCGGAGCGGCCGGTGCACGCGTATCTGTTGGTAGGGCCGCGGGGCTCCGGGGTCGAAGAAGCTGCTCGCTGTTTCTCGGCCGCGCTCATCGCCGGCGAAGGAGTCGAGGGCGACGAGCGCTTGTGGGATCTCGTGCTGCGCGGCGTGCACCCCGACGTCGTCGAGGTCGATCCGCCGGCAACGCAGATCCGCGTGGAGGATGCGCAGCAGATCGTCGACGAGGTGTCGCGCAGCCCGATCGAAGGCGAGCGCAAGGCCATCCTGCTCTTCGACGCCGAGCGTCTCCGCCTCAACGAGGCCGCGGCCAACAAGTTGCTGAAGACGTTGGAAGAGCCGCCACCGCGTGCGGTGATCGTGCTGGTGACGTCGGGCGCTGATCAACTGCTGCCGACGATCCGGTCGCGGTGTCAGCGCGTCGACTTTGCGTTCCTGAACGTCGAGACCATCGCGGCGGCAATGCGCGACGGTGGCGTCGCGCCCGAACGCGCCGAGCTCCTGGCCCGACTCGCGGGTGGACGCGTCGACCGCGCGCGTGCGCTCAACGGTCGCCTCGGCCCCGTGCGCGACGCGTTTGTCGGCGTGGCCGGCGCGCTCGACGGCACCGGTAGCGCGGTCGCAGTCGAGGCTGAGCGCGTCCAACTCGCGTTGCAAGGCGCGTTGACCGAGCTCGAGTCGGCGCAAGCAGAGGAAGCCGAGCAGCTCGGTCGTGAGCTCGAGTCGGCGGGGTATCCAGAACGCACGCAGCGGGCGCAGCTCCGACGCCTCGACGAGCGACACAAGCGCGCGCACCGGCGGTCGCGGGTCGATGCGCTCCTCGAGGGGATCATCGCGCTCGAGACCGTCTATCGCGACGCGCTGGTCGGTTCCGAGGCCGATCGTCTCAACCTCGATCGCGACCTGCTCGTAGTGTCGCCGCGCGCCGCGGCCGAGGCGTTGGACGCGTGCCGGGCGGCGCGTCAGGCCATCGCCGAGTTCAACCCCAACGAGACGCTGCTCGTCGAGCGGCTGCTCTTGCATCTCCCGGCGGCGGGCGTCGGCCCGGATGTGCTTCGCGAGGGTTGACGCGCAACCGGTACACTCGCCGCCGCGCCGGAGTAGCTCAGACGGCAGAGCAGCTCACTCGTAATGAGCAGGTCAAGGGTTCAAGTCCCTTCTCCGGCTCCACCGTCGCACGACCCGGCTCAGTGCCGGGTCGTGTCGCGTTGCCGTGACGTTCGTACCTGTTGGGTGGAGCGCCCGCGGCACGCAACGACGAACCGAACTCGTCACTATCCCACGTTCCGCGACTGACTCACCCGACTCCGATCCTCGTCTTTACGGCGCGGGTGCCGCCGTCGTGGTCGTGACGAGGTCCGGGTTGCCGGTGGCGTTGGCCTTCAGCGCGTCGGGCGAGCCGACCAGCTTGCCGAAGACGGGCTTGCCTCCGTTCCCCACGACGACCTGCCCGTTCTTCACGGTCACGATGTAGATGCAGCCCTGCGCGTTCTTTTGGCGTTCCGTACGCTTCACGCGTGCTGACGGCCAGAAGTTGGGTGGCCGCTCGCCGACCTCGCGGGCCGGGTACGGCTAGGACGCGGGCGTCGCCGAAGTGACGTCCCAGGCATCGCTGTTGACCTGCACGTTGTCGACGACTGCCGTGACGGTGCACGTGACCTGCTGCGCCCCGCTCGGTACGGGCGTGCACGAGACCACGAACGCAGTCCCTTCGACCGCCGCCGTCGTCCCACCCGCCTTGACCTCGAAGGATCCGGTCTCGGAGACCTTGGCCGCACGGTTCCAGGTCTCGCCGACCGACAACGTGCCTTCGGTCTTGCGGCCGCCGGTGTCGTTCGTGAGTTTGGTGATCGTGAAGACGGTCGAAGTGCCCAGTCGGGTCAACGATCCGTCGGTGTAGTCGATCTCGGCTTTGCCGGTGGCGTCAGTCTTGAGCGTGTCGCCCTGGCGAATCGCCGAACCGTTCTTGGCCGCGACGAACGACGACTGGCCCTGGTGCTTGACGGTGACGCCGTCGTGCATGACCTTCAGATTGGCCAACGCGGTGGTCTTTGCCTCCGCCGGTACGCCGGCCGCGATCACGAGCGCGACGACGAACCCGACCACGCTCAGACACGCTCGCCCTCTGCTCATGCCTTCGGATCGACACATTGGGGCCGGACATTCAGTGCCAAAGCTGCGACTTGCGTCACGTTCGGCCCAGTCCCGCGGGTGACGGTCGTCCGGTTTGTCTGGTTGACTTGCTCGGAATCGCGCGTTCGGAAGGGATCGAGTTGAGCGAGTTGCCGTCGGGGACGGTCACGTTCCTGTTCCCCGACCTCGAGGGCTCGACGCGCTTGTGGGAGGAACATCCCGATCTGACGCACGACGCGCTGGCCCGCCACGACGAGCTGGTGCGAGCCGCGATCGAGGGCCAGGGCGGGTCTGTGGTCAAGACCACGGCGGCGACCGGCGACTGGGTGGGCGCGATCCGCGGGTGCGTCGAGTCCAATGACGCGCGGCGTCGATTCCACACCCCGCTGGCCGGCGGTTTCGTGAGTTCGGCGGCCACCGCGTTCGTCGCCTTGGGTCAACCGGAACCGGCGGCGATCCTCTTCGGATTCGCCAGCACCACCGACGACGGGTTCTCGGCGGTCCACGCGGAGCACGAGCTCGTCGCGGCAGCCCAGGCCGACCTCGCCACGAGGCTCGACGACGCCACGCTCGCGGCGCTCACCGCCCGCGGTGCCGCACTCTCGACCGAAGAGGCAGTCACCTACCCTCGCTCCGAAGCCGCGCGCGTGCTCGGCGACGAGGACGCGTCGTGACCGAGCTGCCGTGCAACACAACCCCGGTGCAGAACTCGATGCGCAGTTATCTGATAATCTGATGTCATGCCTGAGGTCAGTGCCACAGATGCGGCGCGGCGCTTCGCCGACCTCCTTGATGCCGTCGAGCACCGTGGCGAGCACTTCACGATCGTCCGCCGCGGTAAGGCCATCGCCCATCTCGAACCCATGGCGAGCGGTCGCGGCGCCGACGTGAGGGCAGTGCTCGCGCGCCATCGGGTGGACCGCGGTTGGCTCGACGAACTCCAGTCGGTCCGGGCGCTGCTCGAGATCGACGAGCGGCCGTGACGAGTCTCCTGCTCGACACCACCTACCTCGTCGACGTCGAGCGGTCCGGTGGCGAGCTCGGCGAGGCGATCGCGGACGACGACGACGTCGCGATCGCCGCGATCACCGTCGCCGAGCTTCGTGTCGGAGTACTCCTTGCCGACGGGCGACGGCGAGAGACGCGCGCCGCGTACGTCGAGGATCTCGTCGAGCACGTTCCTGTCCTCGCCTACGACCTCCACGTCGCGGCCGTCCACGCGGAGTTGCTCGCCACCGCACGCAACCAAGGACACCCCCGTGGTGCCCACGACCTGATCATCGCTGCCACCGCGCGCGCCACCGGGAGAGTCGTCGTCACCGCCGATGCCCGCGCCTTCGCCGATCTCCCCGAGGTGATGGTCAGAGCGCACTGAGCGTGGGCGACGTCGGAGAGGTTGGGTCGTCCCACGCGGCTCGATCTGAACTGCTGATATCGTACGATATCATCGCGGGATGACTGACATCCTGATTCGAGACGTCCCTGACGACGTAGTCGCCGCGCTCGACGCCAAGGCTCAGAGAGCGGGGTTGTCGCGCACGGAGTACCTCCGGCGGGCCCTCGCCCGCGAAGGCGACGAGACCCTCGGCGCGGTGAGTGTCGACGACCTCGCAGCGTTCCGCGCGACCTTCGCCGATCTCGATGATCCTGAAGTCATGCGGCGGGCCTGGTCGTGACGGGGTGGCTCATCGATAAGTCGGCGCTGGTGAGACTCGCCGAGAGCACCGAGGCCGAGGAGTGGGCCGGGAGGATCGAGCGCGGTCTGGTGCGGATCTCGACCGTGACCCGCCTCGAGGTCGGCTTCTCGGCCCGATCGGCCGAGGATCTCCGCTCGGGTCGGGAACGACCGCCGCTCAACCTGATGCCGATCGAGCACCTCACCCCGTCGATCGAGGAGCGGGCGGTCGACGTGCAACTCATGCTGGCGGAGCGCGGTCAGCATCGCGCCGCGTCGATCCCCGATCTCTTGATCGCCGCCACCGCCGAGCTCGCCAAACTGAAGGTGCTCCACGTCGACAAGGACTTCGAGCTCATCGCCGAAGTGACCGGTCAACCGGTCGCGCGCCTCGCGGGGATCTGAGACGGTCGTCCGCTTTGCGTGATTGACTTGCGGCTCGGGATCGCAGGTTCGGAGGGGTTGGGTTGAGCGAGTTGCCGTCGGGAACGGTCACCTTCTTGTTCTCCGACCTCGAGGGTTCGACGCGTCTGCGGGAAGAGCAGCCCGACGCGATGCAACCCCTACCTGCGCGTCGAGGTCGAACGGATCCTCGCCGACGAGGGCGACGTCGCGTGACCGTGTCAGCAGTCGGCGAGTGCTCGCAGCGCGCGACCGATCGCGGTCAGGCGGGGTCGGGATCCATGGGCGCCATGCGGTGTTCCAACGGCGCGATGCGAACCGCGTGACGTAGCCCGACCACGAGTTGCTCGCCCAGGTCGGTGCGCCGGCCGTCGCTGTGGAGGCGTCCGCCCCACGCGTTGGCCTGGTGGAAGGCCGACGCGGCGTAGATGATCTTCGTGGCCATGTGGTGCCGACGCAGCTCCGGGGCCACGTACACCTGCTCCACGATCGCTTCGGCGCGGTACCAGCGCAACGCGGCGACCTGCTCGTCGTTGCGGACGGGTAGTCCGAAGAACTCGCGGTCGGTGATCACGGTGCCGGGAGCGAAGTGCGCGCTCGGGTAAGCAACGATGCTCGCCGTCGGTGGCTCGGAGCCAGTCGAAATGATCGACACGTACCAGCAGTCGGGCGCGCCCGGCGCGGCCCAGTCGTTCACGGTGATCACGAGCCGGCCATTCGCGTCGACGTCGGTGTGCCAGATCTCGGCCGCGCCGTCGAGGTCGCCGGGGTCTTCGTCTGGTGCGACGACGTGCCCGTCGGGGAACCGGTCGTCGAAGTAGCAGCCCATCCGCCACCAACGCCGCGCGACGAACTCTTCCCGCCGGTACCAGGCGTTGGCGGTCGGTGCCACCGGCGAGCGCCGTCGATCGGCGGGCGCGCCGTCAGCCCGTGAAGGCCGGTTTGGCGACCACCGCGGCCGGCGCTGGCATCGGTGCTGGTGTCGGCACCGTTGTCGTTGTTGTCGTGGTCGGTGCTGGCGGCGTCGTCAGCTCGAAGACCGCCTGACGGCCGACCTCGAGTTCGTAGAGGATCTGTTCCCCGAACACGTTGTACGCCTCGCCGACCGCGTCGCACGCGGTCTCGCTCGAAGCGGCGGTGTTGTAGAGGTCGAGGAACTGTCCATGAAGGGCGCCGATGAGCGCGTTCGCCGCGGCCTGGAGCGAGGGGCTCGGTGTGGTGACGCAGCTACTCGGGTTGGCGTTGTAGGCGGTGAGCGCGGTGAAGGCGGCCGGCGACATGATTGCTTCGGCAGCCGCCTGCACGACGGGGTTTACGAGTGCGGGGCCGCAGAGGAATCCAAGCGCGGGCGGGACGATGGCCTGACCGACCTTCACGGTGTAGCCCGAGGGCTGCCCGACGAGGTGCATCGTCTGCGTCTCCGTGCACGTGTCGAGCGGGTTTCCGAACGGCAGGAAGACGTAGTTCCCTACCGGGGGGTTGATATGAAGGATGTTGCCCCAGAACGAGCTCGTCGCCCAGAGGGAATTGGTCACGGGCTGGGGGATGCAGGTCACTGACGGGTTGCTCGGGCCGTCGGGGTGGAAGGTGGTGACGACGTCGACGTCGGCGGGGAAGGTGAGCGGCGGCGCGGGCACCGAGCCGTCGACCTCGACCACGATCTCGACGACCTTGCCGAGCCCGAAGTTCGGGGAGCAGGGCTGGTAGACGGCGTCGGCCGCCGGGCCCGAGTCGTTGTTGGCGTCGGTGTTGGCGTTTCCGTCGTGCGGCGCGCCAGCGGCCTCCGCGGTGCCGACGGTTCCGAGGACCAGCGCGACGATTGCCGCCGTCGAGACCACGACCCGCCGCCCGTGATGCTTCGTGATGCTACGCATGGTGTGCCCCGGACGCCGTTTGACAGGATTGTGCCGTGCAGCCTACGCCGTAACGTCGGATAACCGCATGAACCTCCTTAGGGTTTTGGCGTCACTCGAACATCAGATTTGATGGTCGACTGACGCCAAAACCGTGGTGGGCGGGCACGTTCATACGATTTGTCGGGTTTCGTGGTGTCACCACGGCGCGCCTGGCGCGCCGGCGCAGTGGAACTCGATAGATTGTGCGGGTCCTTGCGGCGGGCGATCAGATGAATCGGGACAATGGGGCGAGCGAGGCAGAGCACTTGAGCAGTTCGGTGGGGACTCGCACCGCGATCCGCACGCGGTTTGGCGCGCCTCGATCCCGGCGCGTGATCGGGCTGGCCGTCGTCGCCTGCGCCGCGTCCCTGGCCCTCGTTGCCTTGCCCGCCGCCGCCACGACCACGACGGTGCCGGCCGACACGACCACGACGTTGCCGACGGACACGACCACGACGTTGCCGACGGACACGACCACGACGTTGCCGATCGACACCACGACGACGTTGCCGGCCGCCACGACCACGACGTTGCCGCCAGAGACCACGACCACGACCCTTCCGGACCTGTCGGCCCTCACCGGCATGGATCTCACCCCCGACGAGAAGCTGGCGAACCAGCCGACGTTCGTCTACTTGTCCGACGGCCAGCGCGCCGTTCTCCAACAGCTCCAGAACGCCAACGACACGGTCTCCACTCGGAGCTTCGCTCTGTTCGGGCTCGCCCGCTTGATCGCAACGACCAAGGATCAGCTCAAGGCGTCGCGCGCGCGCGAGAACGCGGCAGCTGAGCACGAGATCCTCGGCCTGCTCGACGCGGCCCTCGACCCGAACGACGCCACCACGCAGGACCCGAGCGTGCCCACGACTACCTCCGATGTGAGCGCCATCACGCGCGCCGATACTCACGCGCCGTCCGACGTCGACGCGCTCGCGCGCAGTCTGGATGCCGACCGCAAGAGCGCCCGACGCGCGCGCGTACAGGCCCAGGACCGCCTCGCCGCCCTGAACGCGCTCGTGACCTCGCAGACCAAGGCCCTCACCGACGCGGCAGCCGCCAAGACCGATGCCGAGTCAGCGGCGGAGAGCGCGCTCGGCTCGGATGCCGTACGCCCGCAGGCCGACGGCATCACCGCGACGCTCGCGACCGTACAAGCGGGTCAGACCGATGCCATCGTGATTCCCGACTTCGCGCTGCCCATCCCCGGCGCGGCCCTCGGCTCGCCGTTCGGCATCCGCGTCGATCCGCTCGGCGGGGGTGCCGGATTCCACCCCGGTATCGACCTCGACGGGAGCTCGGGCACGCCGATCCAGGCGGCCGCCGCAGGAGTAGTGGTCATGGCCGGCGATTGCGGCGGCTACGGCAATTGCGTGGTGATCGATCACGGCTCGTCGCTGGCCACCGTCTACGGCCACCAGAGTGAGGTGCACGTCCAGGTCGGTGATCACGTCGTCGCCGGACAAGTGATCGGGCTGGTGGGCTCGACCGGGAAATCGACCGGCCCCCACTTGCACTTCGAGCTCCGCCTCCACGGCATACCGATCGACCCGGTCCCCACGCTCACTCCCTGACGCGAGCGATACGGTACGCGCATGCGCGCCGCGCTCTTCGTCGGACAACATCAGGATCTCTCGATCGAGGATGTCACCGCGGTCACGCCCGGCCCGCGTGACGTCCTCATCCATGTGCACGCGAGCGGGGTGTGCCATTCCGACCAGGCGATGATCGATCGCATGCCGACGACCGATCCGATGATCCTCGGGCACGAGGCGTGCGGCGTGGTCGAGTGGGTCGGCGCCGAGGTGTCGCGCGTGCGGCCCGGCCAGCGCGTGATCGTCGCGCTCACCCCGGTGTGCGGGAAGTGCTGGTTCTGCCTCCGCCAGGAGACGCACCTCTGCGAGATGGGGCCCGAGGTGATGGGCCGGCCCCGCGCCGAGCGCGCCGACGGGTCCGTAGCCACCGCGATGAGTGGCGTCGGCAGCTTCGCCGACCTCATGACGGTCGACGAAGCGTCGTGCATCCCCGTCGACACCGATCTCCCCGCCGATCAACTTGCGCTCATCGGTTGCGGCTTCACCACCGGCTTCGGCGCCGCGATCAACACCGCGCGTGTGACTCCGGGTGCCACCGTCGCCGTCAT
>Ga0075026_100000788_pt1 | contig 13174 bp, 12 predicted proteins | sample Str012_2_FD_71392 | JGI IMG/M metagenome (GOLD analysis project Ga0075026, IMG submission 71392) | Freshwater sediment microbial communities in response to fracking from Pennsylvania, USA - Straight Creek_MetaG_SC_2012 | ecosystem: Environmental > Aquatic > Freshwater > Creek > Sediment...
ACAGAAGCGACCGATACCCGGCGATGCGTAAATGCCGGTCGTGCGGTTACCTGCTGTTGGGCGGCTGAGTCCCATTTGCCCCTGGTGTGGAACCTGTCTCAATCCGCGCCGTTCGCCTGTCGTTGTCAGCGCCGTTCGCCTGTCCTTGTCAGCGCCGTTCGCCTGTCGTTGTCAGCGCCGTTCGAACGTGACTCCGGCGGCTTCGCGGTCCCAGGTCGACTCGGTGACACCCTCGTCGCGGAGTTGGTACTTCAGCACCCTTCCGACCGGATTGCGGGGAAGGTCGGCCCGGAACTCGATGTAGCGCGGGATCGCGAAGTAGGGCACCCGGTCGGCGACCCAGCGACAGAGTTCCTCTTCGCTGACCCGGGCGTCGTCCTGCAGCACCGCGGTGACCTTGACGTCGTCCTCGCCGATCGGTGACGGCACCGCGTGTACCGCGACGTCCTTGATCACGGCGTGGCCGTACAGCACCTTCTCCATCTCGAAGCTCGATATGTTCTCGCCCCGCCGGCGAAGTGCGTCCTTCTTGCGGTCGACGAAGTAGATGAACCCGGCCTCGTCGATGCGCCCGAGATCGCCGGTGTGGAACCAGAGATTGCTCGTCGCCTCGACGGTCGAGTCGGGGCGGTTCCAGTAACCGGCGAACATGAGGTTGGGGCCGTTCGGGCGGCACACGATCTCGCCGACTTCACCCTGGGCGACCTCGACGTCGTCGTCGTCGACGAGGCGCACGTCGAACTCGACGAGGTTCGGCTTCCCCGCGGCACCGGGCTGGTTCGGTTCGCCCGCGTCGAGCATCGAGATCAGCGACGCTTCCGTGAGTCCGTAACCCGCGCTGAAGGTCTTGCACCCGAACCGCTGTTGCCACAGGCGATCGGTATCGGGCGGCATCGGCGCGGCCGCGCACAGCCGGAGCCGGTGGCCCTGCTGATCGGGATGGTCGTCGGCGTTGGCGATGAGGATCGCGGGCGACCCGAGCATGCTCACCATCGTGGCGCCCATGCGTTTGATCTCCGGCCAGAAGTTGCTCACCGAGAAGCGGCGCACGATCGCGGCGCGGCCACCCGTCAGCAAGGTCCCGACGACGCAGACCGAGATCGCGTTGAAGTGGAACAACGGCAACGGCGTCATCACGACGTCGTCGGCGCGACGCTGCCAGGCGCGCGCGATCTGATCGGCCAGGCTCACGATGTAGTTGTGCGAGAGCATGCAGCCCTTCGACGGACCCGTCGTTCCTGCGGTATAGATGAAGCACGCGAGGTCGCCCGGCCGCACCGTCACGCCGTCGATCGGTGCGTTGCTCCCCGCGGCGAGGGCGTCCTGCCATGAGATCGTGGGGCGCGCGTCGATGACCGCGTCGGGCGGGTCGACGGTGATGCAGTGCGTCAGCGCCGGAGTGGTGTCGTCGCCGATGACCTCGACCGCACGTGACGCGAAATCGCCCTGGACGAAGAACACCTTCGCGCCGGAGTCCGCGAGCTGATGGCGCAGGAACTCGCCCTTGTACGCCGTGTTGATCGGCACCTGGACCGCGCCGAGCTTGAGCACGGCGAAGAAGCTGATGACCTGTTCGGCCCGGTTGTCGAGCAGTGTCGCGACGCGGTCGCCGTGCTGCAGGCCGAGCTCGCGCAGCGTGTGCGCGAGATGGTTGGACTCGCGATCCATCTCGGACGCGGTGAGCGCAACGACGTCGCCGTCGCTGTTGGAGAACTCGAGATAGGGACCGTCGGGATCGGAGGCGAGGCGCTCGGTGAGCGCCGCCAGCACAGTGGTCTGCGGCCGCGTCATGCGCATGACGATAGCGTCAGGCTTCTCCCGCCAATCAGGTTGTCAGGGAAGTCGTGGGTCTCCGGCGAGGGCGCACACGAGCTCGGCGTTGCGCTCCGCGCTCTCGAAGTGGGTCTCGAGCACCCAGGCGCGCTTCAGGTAGAGGTGCACGTCGACCTCCCACGTGAACCCCATTCCGCCGAAGACCTGCGTCGCAGCTTTGCCGTTGGCGATCGCGGCGTCGCCCGCGACGACCTTGGCGCCGTACACCAGCCGGTGGCGGGCATTCTCGTCCGCCGCCTCGTCCAGCACCGCACCCGCGCTGTAGACCGCGGCCCGCGCGACCTCGGTGCGGGTCAGCATGTCGGCGAGCATGTGCTTGATCGCCTGGAACCCACCGATCGGGCGGTCGAACTGCACCCGCTCCTTGGCGTACGCGACCGCGAGCTCGGTCAGACGGTCGGCGAGACCGAGCTGAAGGGCGGCGGTGAGCGCGGTACCGGGCAGCACGGCGAGGCGATCCGCGTCGACAGGAGTTCCCTCGGGGAGTCGCTCGACGCGCGACACCGGCGTGCACGGATCCAGGGGCCACGGCGACGCATCGGACTCGATGGCCTTCGGGTCGATGGTGCGCAGACCGCCCGGGCCCCGGACGAACAAGACGTCGAGTGCGTCGAGGTGTTCGATCCACAGCGGCGGGAACTCGGTGACGAGACCCGCGATCCTGCCCTCACCGAGGAGCAGGGAGTCGACGAGCGGACCGGGAATGCAGAACCGGCCGAGCTGTTCGAACACCACCACGCAGTCGGACCACGAGAAGCCGTCGGCGCGCAACGAGAACACGCCCGCGCCCGCCAGCTCGTCGAACATCGCCCGGTCGAACCCGGCGCGGACCCGCTCGATCGGGATGCGCGCCGAGAGCATCGACGCGATGCCGTCGCGCAGCGCGACCTGGTCGTCGGAGAGTTCGAGGTCCATCAGCGCGGCTCCCTCGGCAAACCGAGCACTCGCTCGCCAATGATGTTGCGCTGGATTTGCGACGCGCCGGCCGCGATCGTGAGCGCGAGCGTCCGCAGCCGTTCCTCGACGAGCTCGTTGTCGTCGATGTGGAGCGCGTCACGGTGCAGCGCGCGCAGGCACAACTCGCCGAAGCGCTGACGCGCCTCGGAGTATGCGAGCTTCATGACCATCGCGCCCGGCCCGACGGTCCCGCGCGTCGACTGCGAGACATTGCGCTTCGTGAGCGCCCACAGCGCGTCGAACTCGGCGAGGCAACGCCCGAGCTCCGATTCGATACCGGCCGTCAGCGACGCACGCCCCGCGGCGAGCTCTTCCGCGAGACGAATCGAATCGACCAGCTCGCTCACGAACGCGGTACCGCGCTCGTACTTCAGCGTGACGTTGGTGACGCGCCACCCGTCGTTCTCGTCGCCGACACGATTCGCAACGGGGACGCGCACGTCGGTGAGGAAGACCTCGGCGAACTCGGAGCTGCCGAGCACGGTCTTGAGCGGGCGCACCTCGATGCCGGGCAGGTCCATCGGCAGGATCAGCCACGAGATCCCGCGGTTCTTCGGCGCTTCGGGATCGGTGCGCACGAGGAACTCGCCGACGTCGGCGATCTGACCGAACGAGCACCAGATCTTCTGGCCGTTCAGGATGTAGTCGTCGCCGTCGCGTTCCGCGCGGGTCCGCAACGACGCGAGATCGGAGCCCGCGCCCGGTTCGGAGAACCCCTGACACCACACCTCGTCGCCGCACAGGATCTTCGGGAGGTGCTCGCGCTTTTGCTCGTCGGTCCCCTCCTCGATGAGGGTCGGACCTGCGTGCAGCGTGCCGACGAAGTTGACGCCGACGTACGGCGCCCGGGCGCGCGCCGTCTCTTCGTAGAAGATCAGCTGCTCGGTCGGCGACGCACCGCGCCCGCCGTACTCCTTCGGCCAGTGCAGGCCCGCGTAGCCCGCGTCGAACAGGCGGCGCTGCCAGTCGGTATCCCACGTGCGGCGCTCGGGCCACGCATCGCGCGGCGGTTGGGGCGCCAACGCGGGCAGCGTCGCGTCGAGCCACGCGTGCAGCTCGGCACGGAAGGATTCGTCGGCGTCCGAGTAGCGCAGCTCCACGAAGTGGGGAGTCTACGAGTGCGGTTGCGCCTCACCCGGAGTCGCGCGGATCGCTTCGACGAACACGGCCCGGGTCGATGCATCCCAGAGCCAGGACTCGAGGTACAGCCGGTGGCCGTCGGCGTCGCGGAGCTGCAGGCTCTGGCCCAAGAAGAACAGTTCCTGCCACCAGCGCCGACCGGTGCTGATCACCTCGGCCGTCGCGAGGTCGAAAACGACCGGGTGGAGGCCGACGCGGTAGACGGTGGTCCCGTCGACCACGATCCGCTGGCGGCACTGCAGCCACAGCGCGAAGCACATGGCGGCCGCGAAGAACATGCCGAAGTCTCCCAGCGCGAACGCGAGCACGCTCCAACCCACCGCCGCGGCCAGCGACCAATTCGCGGTTTCCGCGTTCGGGCGGTACTCGCCCTCGGGAATTACTGCACTTGCGCTTCCGTGCGCCACGCAGAGATTGTCGTCCGCTTGGGAGGCGTCCTCAAGGGGCTCTCTAGGATCTGTTTCGTCCCCCTTTGTCATCCAGGAGACCAAAGATGCCGGCGGAGCTCCCGAAGATCATCAGCGTCGACGATCACATCGTCGAGCCCGCGCACCTGTTCGAGCGGTGGTTGCCCGAGAAGCACCGCGCCGCCGGCCCGCACGTGGAACGGCGCGGTATCGGCACGATGCGCCACGTCGGCGGCGGCGCGTACGAGCAGACGTTCGACGAGGCCGGACCGAAAGCCGACTGCTGGGTGTACGAGGATCTCGTCTACATCAACAAGCGCCACGTGGCCGCGGTGGGCTTCGACCGCGACGACATGACGATGTCGCCGATCACCTACGACGAGATGCGCCCCGGTTGCTACGACCCGAAGGCCCGCCTCGCCGACATGGACATGAACTGGGTCGAGTCGTCGCTGTGCTTCCCGACCTTTCCGCGCTTTTGCGGTCAGACGTTCCTGGAGGCCAAGGACCGCGAGCTCGCCGAGGCGTGCGTGCACGCGTACAACGACTGGATGGTCGAGGAATGGTGCGGCGACAGCGGCGGCCGGCTCATCCCGCTGACGCTGATCCCGTTGTGGGACGCGCACCTCGCGGCCGCGGAGGTGCGGCGCAACGCGGCGCGCGGTGTGCACGCCGTTTGCTTCAGCGAGATCCCGCCCAAGCTCGGGCTCCCCTCGATCCACTCCGGCGAGTGGGACCCGTTCTTCATCGCGTGCCAGGAGACGAACACGGTCGTGTGCATGCACATCGGATCGTCGTCGCAAATGCCGGCGACGTCCGGTGACGCACCAGTGGCGGTCGCGGCGACGCTGAGCTTCAACAACGCAATGGCGTCGCTCTCCGACTTCTTGTTCTCCGGCGTGCTCGTGCGCTTCCCCACGTTGAAGCTCGCGTACTCGGAGGGGCAGATCGGCTGGCTGCCGTACGTGCTGGAACGCGCCGACGACGTCTGGCGCGAGCACCGCGCGTGGGGCGGCGTGAAGGATCTCGTACCCGAGCCACCGTCGACCTACTACTACCGCCAGATCTACGGCTGCTTCTTCCGCGACCGCCACGGGCTCGAGTCGCTCGACCGCGTCGGCGTCGACAACATCACGTTCGAGACCGACTACCCGCACACCGACTCCACCTGGCCCGACACGAAGAAGATCGCGGAGTCGATGGTGGAGGGGCTCTCGGACGAGGCGATCTACAAGATCATGCGGGGCAACGCGATCAGGATGTTGTCGCTCGACCCCGACTGACGCGCGCGGTCGCCCGGCGGGTTACCCGGCTAGCTGCAGTGCGGATCGGACGCGGGAACCTCGAGGCGCAGGAGATACCCGTCGACGTTCTGGTCGATACACGGATTGTCACGCCGGTACGACGTGTGACTCGCGCCGCCCGACGTCACGAGATGGGCGGTGTCGAGCTCCGAGGCCAACGCCTGCGCCCACGTGTAGGGCGTCGCGGGGTCGTACAACGCCCCGACGACGATGACGGGCGGCGCGCCCGCCGCGTGGATCGGCGCGACCTTGCCGACCGCCTTGACCGGCCACAACGTGCACGGCAACCCGAGCCACACGGTTGTCGCACCGAAGCGGGGCGCATCGACCGCGGCGGAGTCCGCGAGGCGTTTCACTGCGGCGACGGTGGTCGGCGCGGGTGCGTCGATGCAACCGGTCGCGTACAGGACGGCCGTCTCGTTCGAGTACTTCCCGCCGGTCTCGCGGCCGGTGTAGGCGTCCGACAGTGCAAGCATCCGGGAGCCGTCGCCACCGGCCGCTTTCGCGAGCGCGGACGACAGCGTGCCGTAGCCGTCGGCGCCGTAATACAGCGCGCTCGCGACGCCGATGTCCAGCTCGCCCGGCCCGAGTATGCGGCGTTCACCGGCGACCGTTCCCGGGATCGGCTCCTGGGTGATCGTCGCCGCGAGGTCGTCGTAAGCGACCGCGGGATCGTTGCCGCGGGCGAACGCACACGCCGAGTTGGCCCGGCAGTACGCGAAGAACGCGTCGAGATCGTGCTCGAAGCTCTTGGCCTGGTCGAGCGTGCTGTCGGCGTACGAGCGGGCGGGGTCGACCGGGCCGTCGAGCACCATCGCGCGGATATGGGTCGGGAACCGATCCGCGTACAGCGCGCCGAGCAGCGTGCCGTAGGAGTACCCGAGGTACGAGACCTTCGCCTCGCCGATCGCCGCGCGAATCGCGTCCATGTCGCGCGCGCTGTTCTCGGTCGAGAGGTACGGGAGGACCGCACCGCTGTTCTTCTGACACGCCGCGATCAACGCGCGCGACGCGGCCACGTTCTGCGCGACGGCCGCGGCCGTGCGCGGGTCGCGGTCGACCGCGTAGAACGCATCGAGGCGCTCGATGCAATCGACCGGCGCGCTCGCACCGACGCCGCGCGGATCCCACGAGACGATGTCGAACGACTCGAGCACCTTGTCGGTGAACACACTCGGAGCCGTTCGGAGGAACTCGACTCCGGACGCGCCGGGCCCGCCCGGGTTTGTGAACAACACGCCGATCTTCTTCCCGGTGGCCGGCAACCGGGCCAGCGCGAGCGTGATGTGGGCGCCATTCGGGTGCTCGTAGTCGAGCGGAACCGAGAGCGACCCGCATTCCACGTGCGAGCACGGTGACCAGTCGATCGTCCCGGTGCGTTCGTGGCGCAACGTCGCCGACCCGCCACTCGTGGAGCAGGCAGCCGTCGCCAGTACGAGCGCGACGAACAACGCAGTGAACGGTCGCGACATCCCGTCACCCTAGGCTGGGCCGGTGTTCCGTCTCAGCGCGCACGCCGACCCCGCGTTCCTTGCCGAGATGCTGTACGAAGCGGTGAATTGGCGCGACGAGGACGGCGACGAACGCCCGGCCCTCGACGCCGTTCTCGCCATTCCGGAGAACGCGCGCTACGTCGCCGACTGGGGCCGAACCGGTGATGTCGCGCTGTACGCGCTCGATCGGCGCGACGAACCCGTGGGCGCGGCGTGGCTGCGCCGCTTCGACGCCGCCGCACCCGGCTACGGCTACGTCGCGGACGACATCCCGGAGCTGTCGATTGGCGTGTACCGGGAGTTCCGGGGCAACAAGGTCGGCACGTTGTTGCTGGGTTCGATCATCGCCCGGGCCGAGCGCGACCAGCAGCGGGCGATCAGCCTGAGCGTGAGTCCCGACAATCCGGCCAAACGCCTCTACGCGCGCCACGGCTTCGAGGTCGTCGACGACTCCGGCGACTCCCTCACCATGCTCCTCGAGTTGGAGTAACCCCGAATTACTCCCAACAGTTGGGAGCGGAAACGTTCTCAGGGACCACTCCTGCTCCCATCCTGTTGGGAGCGAAAACGTTCCGGGGAACCCGTTTTGCTCCCAACTGTTGGGAGTGTTGCTGCCGTCCGGTTCGCCGGGGCGGGGGGTGGGCGAGAAGGATGGCGCGGTGCGCGACGACCCCCCGGTACCCCCGGCCCCGAAACCGGAATTTGGGGAACCGGGCTTCGAGCCACCGCATTCGAACGGCGCGGTGCACCCGGCCGAGCCGCCGTCGCGGCGCAAGCGTCCGCCGTGGGAATTCCTCATCCTCATGTTGTTGGTCCTGCTCCTGTGCGTCGGCATCATCCTCGGGTGGACGCTCGTCGGCTCCAAGTCACCGGAAAAGCTCGACGCCCCTACGGCCGCGGCCGTCGCGGCCGCCTGCGATCGCGCCCAGGCCACGTTGAAGACGCTCCCCGACAGCGACCCGACCCGGGAGAACGGCACCAAGCGTGCGGCGCGCGTACGCGCGGAGAACGTCCCCCTCCGGACGATGGTCAGTGAGATCGCCGCCGTGCACCCGAAGTCGTCCACCCAGGCCGCCGGGCTCCTCGGCTGGTCGAAGGACTGGACCCGCATGCTCGACGCCCGCGACGTGTACGCGAGCTCGCTGGAGGACTTGGCGCGGTCGTCGAACCCCGACGCCAAGGTGCGCTTGATCTATCCCGCGACGCACGCGATCAGACCGATCACCCAGAACATGGACGACTACGTCCGGGAGAGCACACCGCGCCTCGATGCGTGCTTCACCGAGGCGCTGCAGCTCGAGGTCGTCGAAGGACCACGGGAGTACAAGAAGGTGACGAAGTGACGGGAAGACTGGAAGGCAAGATCGCACTGATCACCGGCGCGGGCAGTGGCATGGGCCGGGCCGCGGCCGAGCTGTTCGCGAGCGAGGGCGCGCGCGTCGTCGTGACCGACGTGGTCGACGACGCGGGGAACGCCACGGTCGCCGCGGTGCGCGCCGCGGGTGGCGACGCCACGTACGTACGCGCCGACGTGTCGGCGTGGGCCGATTGTCAGGCGATGGTGAAGTGCGCGACCGACACGTATGGCGGCCTGCACGTGCTCTACAACAACGCCGGCATCTTCCCGGCCGACGACGGCGGTGTCCTGGACACGCCCGAGTCGACGTGGGAAAAGGTCATGGAGATCAACCTCAAGGGTGTGTGGCTCGGGTGCCGGGCCGGGATCCCCGCGATGATCGCATCGGGCGGCGGCAGCATCGTCAACGTCGCATCGTTCGTCGCGCTGATGGGCGCCGCCACCGCGCAGATCGCGTACACCGCGAGCAAGGGTGGCGTGCTTTCGATGACGCGCGAGATCGCGGTCGAGTACGCGCGCCAGGGCATCCGGGCGAACTCGTTGTGCCCCGGACCGATCCAAACCCCCCTGCTCGAGGAGCTCCTCGCCGACCCGGCGCGCCGCGCCCGGCGCATGGTGCACATCCCGATGGGCCGGCTCGGGCTCGCGGAGGAGTTGGCCAAGGCCGCGCTCTTCCTCGCCTCCGACGACGCCTCGTACATGACCGGGGCCCAGCTCGTCGTCGACGGCGGCATCACCGCCGCGTACGTCACGCCCGAGTAAATAGGCTGTGCGGCCATGACGGTACGCGGGATGCTCGACGCGGCGATGCTCGACGAAGCGATCGCCGAGAACCGGATCGACACGGTCCTGGTGGCCTTTCCCGATCTGCAGGGCCGTCTCGTCGGCAAGCGCGTCACCGGGACGTACTGGCGTGAGCACATGGACGCGGGCGCGCAGCCGCTGCACATGTGCAACTACCTGCTCGCGGTCGACAGCGAGATGAACGTGTTGCCCGGCTACGCGTACGCGAGCTGGGACCAGGGCTACGGCGACATGGCCACGCAACCCGATCTCACCACGATCCGCACCATCCCCTGGCTCGAGAAAACCGTGCTGGTGCTCTGCGATCTGCTCGACGAGGAGACGGGCGCGCCGGTCGAGGTCTCGCCGCGCCGCATTCTCCAGCGCCAGGTGGAACGGGCCGCAGCCGCGGGCTTCACGCTCAACTTCGCGAGCGAGCTCGAGTTCTTCTTGTTCAAGGACTCGCTCGAGGAGGCGGCGGCAAAGGACTACACGAACCTCACGCCGCACTCACTCGTCATCGAGGACTACCACATCCTCCAGACGACACGCGACGAGTACCTGATCCGCGACATCCGCAACGGCATCGACGGCGCGGGCATACCCGTCGAGTTCTCGAAGGGCGAGGCGGGCAGGGGTCAGCACGAGATCAACCTCGTGTACGCGAACGCGGTCGAGATGGCCGACCGCCATGTGATCTACAAGAACGGCGTCAAGGAGATCGCCGCGCAACACAACCGCGCGGTCACCTTCATGGCGAAGTACTCGTCGGACGACGTCGGTTCGTCGTGCCACGTGCACTCGAGCCTCTGGTCGCCCGACGGACGCGATGCACTGATGTGGGACGCGGCTGCACCCGATCACCTCTCCCCTGCGATGCGCGGTTGGCTCGGCGGCCAGATCGCGTGTGGTCGCGAGTTCGCGTGGATGTACGCCCCGACCGTCAACTCGTACAAGCGCTACCAGCCCGAGTCGTGGGCGCCGACCGCGCTGGCCTGGAGCGTCGACAACCGCACGTGCGGCTACCGCATCGTCGGGCACGGCGCATCGTTCCGGTTGGAGTCGCGCATCCCCGGCGCCGACGCGAACCCGTACCTCGCGTTCGCGGCCACCATCGCCGCCGGCCTCCACGGCATCGAACACGGCCTCGACCCCGGTCCGCGCTTCCAGGGCAACGCGTACGCGGCCACGGATGTCGCCCGCGTCCCCGACAGCATCGTTGACGCGATCGAAGCACTGGCCGGTTCCAAGGTTGCGGCCGACGCGTTCGGCGTCGACGTGCACGACCATCTGCTCAACACCGCCCGCCAGGAGTGGGCGCACTTCAACCGCGCGGTCACCGACTGGGAGCGCCGCCGCAACTTCGACCAATGGTGATCGCGAAGTGGTGATCCCACAGTGGTGATCGTCGCGCTCACCGGGCGTCGCCTCGGCCGCACCGACAAGTGGCCGTACTCGGGCGCGGCTGCGCTCCCCTACCGCTACGTGGAAGCGGTCCTGCGCGCGGGCGGCACGCCCGTCATCGTGAACGACGCCCGCGACCCGAAGGAACTGTTGGCGCGCGTCGATGCGCTCGTGCTCACGGGCGGTCCCGATGTCGACCCCGCGCGCTACGGCGAAACGCCGAACCCGAACACGTACGGCGTCGACGCCGCCGACGACGACTTCGAGTGCGCCGTCGCCGAGGCCGCGCTCGTGCGGTCGGTCCCGACTCTCGCGATCTGTCGCGGCATCCAGATCCTGAACGTCGCCCGCGGCGGCACCCTGTACCAGCACATCGCCGATGACCCGGGCGTGCCACCGCACGGCCAACCCGGCGTGGCGGGTGGCGCGCGCCAACACGAGGTCTCGCTCGACTCCGACTCACTCCTCGCCGAGGTCATGGACGCGACCACGATCACCGCCTCGTGCCATCACCATCAGGCGATCGCGCAGCTCGGAGACGGTCTGCGGGTCGTGGGGCGCGCGCACGACGGCATCGTCGAGGCGCTCGAGATCGACGGCGCGTTCCTTCTCGCGGTGCAGTGGCACCCCGAGGACACCGCCGACGAGGACCCGGCGCAGCAGCGCCTCTTCGACGGTCTCGTCAGGCGGGCGGGGGGCTGATCCGGGCCCGGAGCTCGTGCTTCGGCACCTTGCCGCTCGGGTTGCGCGGCATGACGTCGATGATCTCGATCCGCTCCGGGATCTTCTGCATCATCAGGCCGACGTTCGTGCAGTGTTCGCGCACGTCGGGGATCGTCGGCGGGTCGGCGAGATCCTTGGGCACGATGAACGCGACGACCATCTCGCCGCGGTCGACGTCGGGGATACCGAGCACCGCGACATCCGCGACCTTGGGGTGCGCGTACAGGACGTCCTCGACCTCCTTGGCCGAGACGTTCTCGCCCTTGCGGATGATGATGTCCTTGACCCGGCCCGTGATCAGGATCGCGCCGTGCTCGTCGAAACGGCCCATGTCGCCGGTGCGCAGGAACCCGTCATCGGTGAAGGCATCGGCGTCGAGCGAGCTGTCGACGTAGCCCCGCATCACCTGCGGACCCTTCACCACGATCTCACCGCTCTCGAGGATCTTCATCGTGACGCCGCGCGTCGGCGTGCCTTCGGCGGTCGCCTTCGAGCTGTCGGGCGCATCGATGTCGGTCTGCGCGACGATCGGCGCCTCGGTCATGCCGTAGCCGGACGTCGTACCGATCGAGCTCGGGATGACCTTCTTCAACTCGTCGTGCAGGTGCGGCGGCTTGGTCGAACCGCCACCCGGAAAGTCGCGCACCGTCGCGTACGCGGCGGGGTTCACCCGGGCCTCCTCGATGAGCGCGGTGTGGATCGCGGCCGCGCCGTTCGCGAGCGTCACGTTGTGGCGACCGATGAGCTCGGTCGAAGCCGCCGCGGTCCAGGCCTCCATCAACACCGCGGCCGAACCGGTGAGCAGCGGCGTGTACACGCCGATGATGATCCCGCCGATGTGCGTGAACGGAAACGCGACCAGCGCAATGTCGTCGGCGACGACGTGGGTCTTCTCCGCGTACCCGATCGCCCCCGCGAGCACGGTGCGGTCGGTGTGCTGCGCGCCCTTGGGGTCGGCCGTGGTCCCCGACGTGTAGAAGATCCAGCGCACCGGATCCTGCGCGGGATCGGAATACACCGTGGGCGCGGGCGGGAGCGTGGCGGGGTCGCCTTCGGGGTTGAAGTGATCGGCGACGAGCGTGTGCATGTCGTTGTTCTCGCCCGCGACCTGCTCGGCCAGCGCCTGGTAGTCGAACTTGTTCCACGTCGACGGCGTGATCAGCAGCTTGCACTGGGTCTGGTTCGCGATGAACGAGACCTCGCGGTAGCGGTAGATCGGGAGCATCGGGTTCTGGATCGCGCCGAGGCGGCAGAGCGCGCCGACCAACACGGCCGATTCCGTCCACGTCGGCAGCTGCCACGAGACGTTCGTGCCCGCGGTGACACCGAGCGCGTGCAGACCGGCGGCCGCGCGCTCGCACAACTCGCGGTACTGCGCGAACGTCGTCGTGCGATCGCCGTCGAAGAGCATGACGCGATCGGGGGTGGCCGCGGTGCGGCGCTCGACGAGCTCCCAGACGCTGCCCGCGTCGTCGATCATTTCCGCTGCGCCGGCAGGCATCTCGCTCATACCGTGATGCCACCGTCGATCGACACGACCGAGCCCGTCATGTAGCGGCACTCGTCCGACGCCACGAACGCGACGACGTTGGCGACCTCTTCCGGCTGCGAGTTGCCGAGCGGCGACATCGCCTTGCGCATGACCTTCCAGTCGACACCTTCGGGGAAGTCGAAGAACGCCTCCTGCAACGGCGTTTCCATACCGCCGGGCGCGACCACGTTCGCTCGCACCCCGCGCTTGAGGTATTCGTCGGCGATGACCTTGGTCAGGTG
>Ga0075026_100000789_pt1 | contig 13171 bp, 15 predicted proteins | sample Str012_2_FD_71392 | JGI IMG/M metagenome (GOLD analysis project Ga0075026, IMG submission 71392) | Freshwater sediment microbial communities in response to fracking from Pennsylvania, USA - Straight Creek_MetaG_SC_2012 | ecosystem: Environmental > Aquatic > Freshwater > Creek > Sediment...
GCCACGGTGACGCCGTCGCCGCGGCCCTGCGCGGTCCGCATGATCAGCGCACGGTCACCGGGGTAGTCGGGGTGGAGACGTCGCACGTTCGCGAACGGGTTGGCGAATCGGTCGTCCATGGCGGATGGGTCCATCTCCGTTCAGGACCAGGTGAGATCCACGAGTCAGGAATCCGCAGAATGCCCGACGTCGCGCCTTCTGTCCAGCAACCTCCCGACGGCCCTGCGATCTGGAGGGTTCGGCGCACCCTGGTCACGGCGGAACCCTCCAGAATGGAGTGCGCTCCCGCGCTGACCCGGTGCCGATGGACCCGCTGACTCAGCCGATGGTGATCCAGCCGTAGGTGCTGCACAGGCCGGCGGCGTTGAGCACCACGAAGGTGACGATGGCGGTGACGGCCACCACTCGGCGCCAGCCGCGGCCGGTGTACACCGCGCCACCCGGCGCCGGCATGTACCAGTCGGGCAGCAGGCCGCCCTCATCGTCGGCGAGGTGGCCACGGAACGGCACGGCATCGTCGGGCAACTCCATGTCGGGATCGGCGGCCAGTGCCAGCGCCGTCAGTTCGTCGAGGTCGATCTCGGGGTACTCGTCGATGCGCGTGTCCAATGGGTGCCTCCCCGGGGTGCTGCAGCCACCATAGGTGCGCGAATTCCACCGGGCAAGCGACGACCGCTCGCCTACAGTCCGGCGCATGACAGGGATCGACGACATCACGGTGCGGGTGATGCGGCCCGACGAGTTCGCGTCGATGCGTGCGGTGTCGGTGGCGGCCTTCGGCGACGACGAGTCGATCGGCGAGTTGCTCGACGGTCTGCGCACCTCGTGGGCGTGGCACGACGAACTGAGCTTCGTGGCCGTACGCGGCGACCAGGTGGTGGGCCAGGTGCTCTACACGTCGGCCTTCGTCGACGCGCCCGACCGGCTGGTCAGCGTGCTGGTGCTCAGCCCGGTGGGTGTCGCGCCGCATCTTCAGCGCAGCGGCGTCGGCAGCCGGTTGATCACCGAGAGCCTCGCCGTGCTCCGCACCCGCGACGAGCCACTGGTGTTCCTCGAGGGCCACCCGGGCTACTACCCGCGCTTCGGGTTCCGCCGTGGCGACGAGCTGGGCTTCACCGCCCCGTCGGTGCGCATCCCGTCGGCCGCCTTCATGGTGTATCCACTGCAGCCGTTCGAAACGTCGCTCACTGGTGCGCTCGTCTACCCCGATCTATGGTGGCGGCTCGACGCCGTGGGCCTACGCCCCTGACCCCGAAGGACGCACCGTCATGCGCATCGTCGCCAGTGAATTCATCAGTCTCGACGGCATCGTCCAGGCGCCCGGCGGTGCGGAGGAGGACACGACCGGCGGGTTCCGCCACGGCGGATGGTCGTACCAGTTCTTCGACCCCGAGGTGATGGGACCCGTGATGGGCGACATCGTCGCCAACAGCGTCGCGCTGCTCCAGGGTCGCACCACGTACCAGGTGTCGGCCGCCGCATGGCCCGAGCGGGCCGGCCAACCGGGAGCCGATTTCTTCAACGACAGCCAGAAGTACGTCGTGTCCGACACGCTCACCGAGGCCGACATCACCTGGAACCCCACCACCATCATCCGCGTGGCCGACCTGGTGGAGAAGGTCGGCGAACTGCGCGCCACGCCTGGCGGCAACATCTACGTGTACGGCAGCCTCACCCTGGTGCGCGCGCTCATCGACGCGCAGCTGCTCGACGAGCTGGTGCTGTTCATCGAGCCGATCACCCTCGGCGGCGGCAAGACCCTGTTCCACACCGACGGCGAAGCCCGCACATGGGAACTCCTGTCGTCGCAGACCGCATCGACCGGTGTCATCGTGTGCCGCTACCGCCCGAAGGCATGACGGTTCGGCCGGGCGCACCGAGACGATCACGACACCGAGCCGTTCAGGACACCGAGACGTTCAGGACACCGAGACGTTCACGACACGGTGTTGCGACGGGGCACCACCACGACGGTGCCGTCGGGTTCGTGGTGCACGCTCACGCTCACGCCGTAGAACTCGCTGAGGGTCTCGGGGCGCAGCACCTGGGCGGCGGTGCCGGTGGCCACCACATGGCCCTGGTGCAGCAACGCCAGCCGATCGGCGTAGAGGCCGGCGAGCGTGAGGTCGTGCATCGCCGACACCACGGTGAGGCCGTGCTCGTGGCGCAGCCGATCGACCAACTCGAGGGCCTGCTGCTGGTGGCCGATGTCGAGTGCGCTCGTCGGCTCGTCGAGCAGCAGGATCGGTGCCTCCTGCGCGACGGCGCGGGCGATGACCAACCGCTGCTTCTCGCCACCGCTGAGCGTGCCGACACGACGGCGGGCGAACTCGTGCAGGTCGAGCCGCTCGAGCACGTCGGCCACCAGCGCACGATCGTGCTTGGTCTCGGTGCCGAAGTAGCTCACGTAGGGGTTGCGGCCGAGGAGCACGTAGTCGCTGCCGGTCATGTCGTCGGGCATCAGCGGGCTCTGCGGCACGTAGGCCACCAGCGCAGCCCGACGCCGGGGTGATCGCATGTCGAGCGACGAGCCGTCGACCGTGATGATGCCCCGGTACGGCACCAGGCCGGCGACGGCGCGCAAGGCACTCGACTTGCCGGCACCGTTGGGACCGATGAGGCACAGCCATTCGCCGGGCTTCACCTGATCGGTGAACGCGAACAACGCCTCCTGCGCGCCGTAACGCACGTTGACGCATTCGAAGCCGAGCGAGCTCATGCCGGCACCCTGCGCGATCGCAGCACGAAGATGAACATCGGGGCGCCGACGAGCGCGGTGACCACACCGATGGGTGTTTCGCCGCCGTGTTCGATCATGCGGCCCGGGATGTCGGCCAGGATGAGGAACGCGGCGCCGACGAGGATGCTGAGCGGCAGCACCCGTCGGTACGACGATCCGGCAACGATGCGCACGAGGTGCGGCACCATGATGCCGACGAACCCGATGAGGCCGCTGACGCTGACCACCGCGGCCGTGCCGAGCGTGGCGGCGATCACCACCACCAACCGGATGCGACGCACTTCGGAGCCCAACGTTGCGGCTTCCTCGTCGCCCACTCGCAGCACATCGAGGTGTCGACGATGCACCAGCAGCACGACGGCGCTCACCACCACGTAGGGCAGCACGAGTCGGACGTCGCTCCAGGTGGCGGTGCTCACCCGACCGCTGATCCAGCTGTAGACCTCCTTGATGACGTCGCTGTGACGCAACAACAGGTACTGCTGGATGGCGGTGCCCAGCGCGGCCACGGCCACGCCGGCGAGCACCAGCGACAGGCCGCTGCCACCGAACGAGGCGCCCACGACATAGGTGATGAGCACGGCCACCAGGGCGCCGACGAACGCGGCGAGGGGCAACGGATCCACCGGCCACCCCGATGTGGCCGTGCGACCGTAGGCGAACACCAACGTGGCGCCGAGGCCCGCACCGGCGGCCGCACCCAGCAGGTACGGATCGACCAGCGGGTTGCGGAACACGCCCTGATAGCTGGCACCCGACAACGACAGCATCGAGCCGACGATGCCGGCCAGCACCACGCGGGGCATGCGGATGTGCCACACGATCGACCAGTTGGCCGCGGTGATGCCACCGGCCGGGCCGATCATCGCACCGAGCACGGAGGCACCGACGAGCAGCGCGAACGCGGCCAGCACCCACCACACGGTGCCGGCCCGACCCCTGGGGGTCTCGCGTTCGAGCGACGAGGTCATGCGCCCGCGGGCACCTTCGCTGCTGCGGCCGCCACGGCCTTCACGAAATCGACGATCCGCGGTCCCCAGCGCGAGGCGATGTCGTCGTCGACGGTGAGCACACCCTGGTGTTGCACCGCACTGACGCCGCTCCAACCGGGACGGGAACCGACGCTCTTGGCGTCGGCGCTGCAGCACTTCGAGTCGGCCAACACGACGAGATCGGGGTTCGCCTTCACGATGTACTCGGCGTTCAACTGCGGGTAGTCGTTACCGGCCTGCGCGCCGTCGGCGATGTTCTTCATGCCGAACAGGTTGTAGACGGCGCCGATGAAGGTGTTGCTGGTGACGCTGTAGAACGTCGGATCGAGCTCGTGGTACACCTTCAGCGGTGTGGCCGGAGCGGTGACACCGTTGACCGCCGAGGCGATGTCGTGCTGCATCGACGCCACCAGACCGGCTGCATCGGCCACGTGGCCGGTTGCGGCGCCGAGTTGTTCGATCTGGTCGTAGATGCCCTTGAAGTCCTTTGGCGCGCTGCCGATCCACACCTTGATGCCCAGCGACGTGAGTTGATCCTTCACCTTCGTGTCGCTCATCACCACCAGATCGGGCTTCAGCTTGGCGATGGCCTCGACGTTGGGTTCGAAGCCCGACAGCGTGTGCGGCTTCTTGGTGGCCTCGGCCGGGTACGTGCTCTGGTCGTCGACCGCGATCACCTGCGAGCCGGCGCCGATGGCGAACAGCATCTCGGTGCCGGTGGGCGACAGGCTGACGATGGCCTTGGGCGCATCGGCCATCGCCGTGCTGGCCGGGCCTGTCGTACCCGCGGCTGTCGTACCCGGGCCGGTCGTACCCGGTGCTGTCGTGGATGCTGCGGTGGTGCCGGGGGCAGCCGTGGTGGCGGTCGACGAACTGCTGTCGCTGCCACAGGCCGCGGCCGTGACGACGAATGCCGCCGCGATGCCGATTCGTACGGCGGTGGATGTGAATCGCTTCACGGGTGGGGTCCTCCTAAGTGGGAGGACAAGTTGGGAACTCGGCGGATCTCCGCCGCGGACCGCCCTTGCCTCGAGGGTCTGGTTGACGCGCATGGGGCCAGGCGACCGGACTCGTCGTGTCGAACACGAACCACCGTTGCGGGACAGTGCCGGGATCTCACCGGACTTCGCTGGGCAACATGCATCCGACACGAGTTCCGTGCAGGACAGGGGCACAGTAGCAAATGCCTGCCTATGCTCCAACCCTCCATGAGCGACGACCAGCAGCAACCCCTCATCGACGATCCTCGGCCCGCCGGCGGTCGCAGCGCCGACTCGTTGGTGCTCGTCAACACCGGCAACGGCAAGGGCAAGAGCTCGGCTGCGTTCGGGGTGATGCTGCGCGCACTGGCCCGCGACTGGAAGGTCGCCGTCGTGCAGTTCGTGAAGAGCAGCGAATGGAAGGTGGGCGAGGAGAAGATGGGGCGCCAGCTCGGCGTCACCTGGCACGCCCTCGGCGGCGGCTTCACCTGGGACTCCGACAACCTGCAGCACGACATCGATCTCGCCCGCGCGGCATGGTCGGTCGCTGCGCAGGTCATCGCCGACGGCGACCACGAGCTGGTCATCCTCGACGAGCTCACCTACCTGTGCACATGGGGATGGGTCGACACCGCCGAGGTCGTGGCGGCCATCGGCAACCGGCCCCGGCACGTCAACGTCATCGTCACCGGTCGCGATGCCCCGCAGGCCATCATCGACATCGCCGACACGGTCACCGAGATGGTGCACGTGAAGCACGCCTACGACACGGGCATCCTCGCCAAACGGGGCATCGACTACTGATGCTCACTTTTCTCGTCGGCGGCGCCCGCAGCGGCAAGAGCACGCTGGCGGTGCAGATGGGCGAACACCACGGCGGCGCCGTCACGTTCGTGGCCACTGCCGAACCGTTCGACGACGACCTTCGCGAGCGCGTCGAACGCCACCGACTCGAGCGTCCGGCGCACTGGACCACGGTGGAGGCACCGGTGCACCTCGCCGATGCCGTGCGCGCCACCCCGCCCGAGCACTTCCTCATCGTCGATTGTCTCACGGTGTGGATGGGCAACCTGATGGTGCACATCGATGCACCCGAACACATCACCGACCACGTCGACGACGTCATCGCCGCCCTCGGCGAACGGCGTCGTCACGCCGACGAACGCACCGTGGTGGTGAGCAACGAGGTCGGCATGGGAATTCATCCCGACACTGCGCTCGGCCGCCGATACCGTGACGATCTGGGCCGGGTGAACCAACGCGTGGCCAGCATCGCCGACACGACGCTGTTGTTGGTGGCTGGCCGTGCCCTCCGACTCGAGAACCCCTGGGAGATCCTCCGATGAACTGGTTGCGCGACACGTTGAGCCAACTGGCCCAGCCCGATCTGGTGTCGGGCGATGCGGTGCGTGAGCGCGCCGCCGACATCCTTCGTCCCGCCGGCGCACTCGCCCGCTTCGACACGCTCGCCGCATGGGTGGCCGAGTGGCAGGGCACGTCGCAACCCGCGGTGCGTCGACCCGCCGGGCTCATCTTCGCGGCCGACCACGGCGTGGCCGCGGCGGGCGTCAGCAAGTATCCCATCGAGGTCACCGGCGCCATGCTCTCGGCCTATCGGGCCGGCAAGAGCACCGTGTCGGCCTTCGCCGCGATCGCCGGCGCAACGGTCGACGCCATCGACGTCGGCGTCGGTCGCCCCACCGGCGACATCCGCGTCGAGTCGGCGATGTCGCCCGAGCGCTTCGCCGACTGCGTCGCGGCTGGTCGTGCCGCGGTCGACTCGCTCGACGCCGATCTGCTGATCATCGGCGAGATGGGCATCGGCAACACCACCGCGGCCGCTGCGGTGGCAGCGGCCATCGGCGGCGGCGACGCGGTCGAGTGGGTGGGCCGTGGCACCGGCGTCGACGACGACGCGTTGCAGCGCAAGCAAGACGCCGTCATCGCCGCCGTGCAGCGCGTCGCGTCGATCACCGATCCGCTCGAGATCCTGCGCGAGGTGGGTGGCGCAGAACTGGTCGCGATGGCGGCTGCGGTCGTCGCCGCCCGCCAACGGCACCTGCCCGTCCTGCTCGACGGCTACGTCGTCACGGCCGCGGTGCTGCCACTGTCGGTCATCGCTCCTGGCGCACTCGACCACTGCCAGATGGGCCACGTGTCGGCCGAACCCGGTCACCGTCGTCTCGTCGAGCGGCTCGGCAAGCAGCCACTGCTCGACCTGGGCATGCGGCTGGGCGAGGGCTCCGGCGCGATGGCGGCGGTGCCGCTGGTGGCCATGGCGTGTGCCGGCGTCACCGAGGTGCCGACGTTCGGCGAGTGGTTCGGCTGACCACATGGGTCTGCTGGCCGCGCTGCAGTTCCTCACGCGGGTGCCCATCCGGTTGCGCAAGGAGCCGTCGCTGTCGCGCACGGTCGCATGGTTCCCGCTCGCCGGCGCCCTCATCGGTGCCGCCGTCGGTGGTGTGGCCGCTGGAACGTGGCAGCTCACTCCCCCGCTGGTCGCCGCTGCGGTCGCTGTCACCGTCGGGCTGCTCATCACGGGCGCGTTCCACGAGGACGGTCTGGGCGACGTCGCCGACGCGTTCGGTGGCGGATGGACCGTCGAGCGTCGACTCGAGATCCTGAAGGACTCCCGCCACGGTACCTACGGCGTCGCGGCCATCTGCGCGTCGATCGTGGTGCGCATCGTGTCGCTGGGTTCGCTCCCGGGTCCGGCGGTGATGTTCGCTGCCGCAGTGGCCGCGCACACGATGGGGCGCGTGGCCGCGGTGGGATTGGCCGGCACGATGCGGCTGGCGACGCACTCGGGGCTCGGCGCCGACTACGGCCGCAGCACGTCGCCCGCCCGTGCATTGGTGGGCACGATGTCGGGCGTCGCCGTCACTGCCGCCGCCGTCGGCTGGTGGGCAGGACCACTGGTGATCGGCACGCTCGTCGCCGCGGCCGCCACCGGCCAACTCGCGCGGCGCAAGATCGGGGGCATCAGCGGCGATGTGTTGGGCGCCGCCGAGCAGGTGGCGGAAGTTGTGAGTTTGGTAATAGTCACTGCGCTTGCCGCGCATCACACCCTGTGGTGGCCGTAGCTTCGGCGGGATGACCGACGTCGTCGATACCGCGGCCGACCTGGGTGTGGAGGGCAACTCCCGCATCACCGGTGTCCTCGGCGCCATCTTGCTCCTCGTGCTCGCCGTCGAGGGCGTCACCATCTGGGACGTGCGCAGCATGCTGTCGCTGCACGTGTTCATCGGTTTCTTCGTCATCCCCATCGTGTGCGTGAAGCTGGCCACCACCAGTTACCGCGCATTCCACTACTACCGGGGCACCGCGGCCTTTCGCCGCAAGGGTCCGCCCCACCCGGTGCTGCGCATCCTGGCCCCGGTGGTCATCGTCAGCACGGTGTCGATGCTGCTGTTCGGCGTCGTCACGTTGGCCGTCGGCCCGAACCATCGCGAACCGTGGCTCACCCTCCACCAGGGCAGCTTCATCGTGTGGCTCGTGGCCACCGCCGTGCACGTGCTCGGCCACCTGTTCGAGACGTGGAAGCTCACGCGCGACGAGGTGCTCGGCAAACCGCCGGTGCCGCGTCGAGGAACGCGGTTGCTCGTGGTGGGCGTCGGCGTCGCCGTCGGTCTGGCGCTGGGGATTGCATCACTGAAGTGGACGGGTGCATGGACCAACGCACGCTTCGGTCACGACGGCTGAACCGACCGTCGGCGACAGTTCAGGCAACGACCCATTCGTGGATGCGGCGGATGCCCTCTTCCATGTCGGCGTCGGCCATCGCGAAGCTGAACCGTGCATAGCCGGGGGTACCGAACGCCTCGCCCGGCACGAACGCCACCTTGGCCTCGCCCAGGATGTTGTCGGCCAGCGCCAGCGTGTCGTTGCTGACGGTGCCGTTGGGGCCGAGCGGCTTGCCCAGCAGCGACGACAGGTTGGGGTAGCAGTAGAACGCGCCCTGCGGCTCGATGGCGGTGACACCCGGGATGTCGTTGAGCATGCGGTGCATCGTGACGGCGCGACGGGCGAAGGCTGCGCGCATCATCGCCACAGCCGAGAGGTCGCCGCTGACGGCCTCGAGCGCAGCGACCTGCGCGACGTTCGACACGTTGGAGGTGGTGTGCGACTGGAAGTTGATGGCGGCCTTCATCACATCGCTGGGCCCGATCATCCAGCCGACGCGCCAGCCGGTCATGGCGTAGGTCTTGGCCACACCGTTGACGATGACGCACTGGTTGGCGAGCTCGGGCACCACGGTGGGCATGCTGACGAAGCGGTGGTCGCCGTAGACGAGGTGTTCGTAGATCTCGTCGGTGAGCACCCACACACCCTTGTCGAGCGCCCAGCGGCCGATGGCCTCCACCTCGTCGGGCGAGTAGATGGCGCCACTGGGGTTGTCGGGGCTGACGAACAGCAGCACCTTGGTGCGTGCCGTGAGCGCTGCATCGAGCTGCTCGACGGTGACCTTGAAGCCGTTGGTCTCGTCGGTCTGCACCACTACCGGCACACCACCGGCCAGCGTGATGGCCTCGGGATACGTGGTCCAGTAGGGCGCCGGGCAGATGACCTCGTCGCCCGGGTCGCACAGCGCGGCGAAGGCGGTGAACACGGCGTGCTTGCCGCCGCTGGTGACCAGCACCTGGCTGGCCTGGCAGCTGAACCCGCTGTCGCGCAGCGTCTTGACGGCGATGGCCTCGCGCAGTTCGGGCAGGCCCGCGGCCGGCGTGTACTTGTGCATCTTCGGGTCGCGACATGCCTGCACGGCCGCCTCGACGATGTTGTCGGGAGTGGGGAAATCGGGCTCGCCCGCACCGAAACCGATGACGTTCTCACCCTTGGCCTTCAGCGCCTTGGCCTTCGCGTCGACGGCGAGCGTGGCGGATTCGGCGATGGCTGCGAGACGTGCAGAGGTGCGGTTCACGGAGGTCCTCTCAGGGCGATGGTGAGTCGCCATAGCCTAGCGGCGACGTGTTTGCGGCCTCCGGGGGTTTCGGCGCGGTGAGACGGCGAACGAGCGATCGCACACTGCGGCCCGGATCGAACCGCTTCATCTTCAGTGCCTGCTTCTCGATGAGGTGCCACGACAGCAACCCGATGATGGTCGACACGAGGATGCTGATGACGATGTAGAGCTGGATGCCCAACGCGCGGTGCAGCCCGTATTCGGCCAGCAGTGCCTGCACCGGCCAGCCGTAGACATACACGCCGTAGCTGGGGTCGCCGATGCGGTCCCACACCGGGATGAGCATGCGCTGACCGAGCCACAGCATGGCGTAGAGCATCGGCAACGCGCCCAGCACCTCGGTGGGTCCGTGCCAACGCGCGATGAGCAAGAACGCGGCGAACGACGCGAGCCCGAGACGATCGTCGATGATGATCCGCTCGGCGTAGAGGGCGAAGCACGCCCCGACGAAGAAGGCGAAGACGAACCGCAGCATGTTGGGGTCGGAGAAGGGGTCGAGCAGCGCCGGGCCGAGCACCTTCGAGAGTTGCGGGCTGGCCGGACCCACCGCGGTGACCACTGCCTGCATCAACAGGACGAGACCGACGAGCGTGGTGAGCCCCAGCATGAACACGCGGCGCGTCCACAGCAGGCCCACCACACCGAGCACGCCGACCACCACGTAGCAGATGAACTCGTAGCGCAGCGTCCACAGCGAACCGTTGGTGGGGATCGAGTGGGTGACCGCGTACATGCGCGTCTGGGTGAACACGCCGTGGATGGCCGGTCGGTTCAGCTTCAGGAACTTGTTGTCCCACACGTAGAGCCACGGCTTCACCGCGCGATAGCCGTGCAACGTGCCGTTGGCGTGCAGCCACGACAACGGTCCGATGACGAACGCGGTCACCATCAGACACACCCAGTAGCCGGGGAAGATGCGGATGATGCGGCGCCACAGGTAGTTGCCGAAGCTGCTCGACGTCTTCACGCTCCGAGAGATCAGAAAGCCGCTGAGCAGGAAGAAGCCGAGCACGGCCGTGGGCCCGGGGCTCACGTTGAGGTTGCGGGAGAGGGGGTTCCGAGACATCGCCGCGATGATGTAGCCGTGGTAGAAGATCACTGCTGCGGCCAGGACCCAGCGGATGAAGTTGAGGCTGTTGGGACGCGACGGCGAATACGAGTCGTCCAGCGACACCGGGGTGCGCGATTCGACGACCGATCTCAGGTCCAGGGCAGTGTCCTCCACATCGCGACCGCATGCTAACGAAGTGCCCGCCGGACGTTCCCTCATTCCCTGTTCGAGCGTCGGTGATGCGAGACTGTGCGCGTGACCAGTCTCGACCCCAGCAGCATCACCATCCCTTCGCACCTGCTGCCCGCCGACGGGCGCTTCGGCTGCGGCCCGTCGAAGGTGCGGCCCGAGCAGGTGCTCGCACTCGCCAAGGCCAACGCCCACATCCTCGGTAGCTCGCACCGCCAGGCTCCGGTGAAGAACCTGGTGGGCAGCGTGCGCGCCGGCCTGAAGGACCTGTTCGGTCTGCCCAAGGACTGGGAGATCGTGCTGGGCAACGGCGGGTCCACCGTGTTCTGGGACGTCGCCACCTTCGGCCTCGTACGCGAGCGCAGCGAGCACTACGTGTTCGGCGAATTCTCCAGCAAGTTCGCCGAGGCATCGGCTGCCGCGCCACACCTGGGCGACCCGGTCGTCGTGCGCAGCGAGCCCGGCACGCACCCGGCCATCCGCCCCACCAGCGAGGGCATCGACGTCGTGGCACTCACCCACAACGAAACCTCCACCGGCGTCGCCATGCACCTCACACGGCCCGAGGGCGACGCCCTGGTCGTGGTAGATGCCACGTCGGCGGCGGGCGGCCTGCCGTGGGTGCCCGACGAGGTCGACGTGTACTACTTCGCGCCGCAGAAGTGCTTCGCCAGCGACGGCGGGTTGTGGCTGGCTGCGTGTTCGCCCGCCGCCATCGAGCGCATCCGCGAGATCGGCCACAGCGATCGCTGGCGCCCGGCATCGCTCGACCTGCTCATCGCGCTCGACAACTCGGTGGCCAACCAGACCTACAACACGCCTGCGCTCGCCACGCTCGTGCTGCTCGACGAGCAGATCCGGTGGATGCTCACCAACGGCGGCCTCGACTGGTGCGTCACGCGCACACGCAACAGCGCCGCCCACCTGTACAACTGGGCCGCCGAGAGCTCCTACGCGTCGCCGTTCGTCGCCGACCCGATGCAGCGCAGCACCGTGGTGGGCACCATCGACCTCGAAGGCGTCGAGGCCCACGACGTCAACGTCGCCCTGCGCGCCAACGGCATCGTCGACACCGACAGCTATCGCAAGCTGGGCCGCAACCAGTTGCGCGTCGGCATGTTCCCGGCGGTCGAGCCCGACGACGTGCAACAGCTCACCGAGTGCATCGACCATGTCGTGGCGGCGCTTGCATGAACGAACTCACCACGGCGTTCGACCAACTCGCGCCCCTGCACCGGCCCATCATGGTGCTGGCGTTGCGCGGGTTGTTCGACATCGCCGAGGTGGCCACCGACGCCGTCGACACGTTGGCGGCCGACGACCCCGACAGCGGGCGCATCGCGCCAGTGGTGGCATCGATCGACCCCGACCCGTTCTTCGACTTCACCCAGGAACGTCCGCAGGTGGAGCTCGACGACGCCGAGCTGTTGCGGATCCTCTGGCCCGACAACGAGTTCCGAGTCGTGCGCTTCCCCGGCCACGCGCACGACCTGGTCGTGCTGTCGGGCGTCGAGCCGCACCTGCGCTACGCAACGTTCGCCGACTGCATCATCGAGGTCGCGACGTCGCTCGGCTGCGAGATGGTGGTCACGCTGGGTGCCGCACCCGAGGCCGTCCCGCACTCGCGCCCGCCGCAGGTGGTGGGCAGCAGCACCAACGACGGCCTGGTGCGCGCGCTGGGCCTGTCGCGCCCGCAGTACCAAGGCGTCACCGGGTTGGTGGGTGTGCTGCAGGAGCGCCTCGACCGCGCCGGGCTGCCCGCCGTGTCGCTGCGCGTGGGCGTGCCCCACTACCTGGGCAACGCCAAGCACCCGCAGTCGTCGCAGGCACTGTTGCAGCACCTCGAGCACGTGCTGGGCGTGCCCACCGGGCATGCTTCGCTGGCCGAGGACGCGATGCGCTGGCGCAGCCTGCACGACGAGGCCGTGGCCGAAGACGACTCGGCCGCCAGCTACGTGGCGATGCTGGAACACGACCACGACCGCCGGATGGAGGCCTCGCTCCCGTCGGCCGACGACCTGGCCGCCGAGCTCGAGAAGTTCCTGCGCGACCAGCGCGACCCCGGCGACGAACCTGGCTGACGACGTCCGGATCAGCCGGCGGTGGCCTTGGCGGCGGCGTCGAGTTGGGCTTGGGTGACGCCGCATCGTTTGGCGGAGGTTTCGAGCAGTGCGTCGACCGCCTTGGGGCGCGGGACCGAGGCGATGCCCATGGCGAGCAGCTTCGGCTCTGGGGTGGTGGCGAGCAGATCGTCGG
>Ga0075026_100000790_pt1 | contig 13164 bp, 7 predicted proteins | sample Str012_2_FD_71392 | JGI IMG/M metagenome (GOLD analysis project Ga0075026, IMG submission 71392) | Freshwater sediment microbial communities in response to fracking from Pennsylvania, USA - Straight Creek_MetaG_SC_2012 | ecosystem: Environmental > Aquatic > Freshwater > Creek > Sediment...
GTCCTGGCTCGGACTCGCGGCCGGGATCACCGTCGCGCTGCGCATCACCCCACGACTCGTCCGCTCGCTCGCGGACGCCACCCCGGGCACCCGCCTCCTCTCGGTCGCGTCGCTGCTGATCGGTCTCGCCCTCATCGGCCATACGACGGGCCTGATGGCCAGCCAGGCGCTGCGGCACCGTCTCGAACTCGGCGACGACGCGAGCCCGATCGACCGCGTGGCGGGCGCGGTGCTCGGGGCGCTCGGGGTCCTCGCCCTGCTCTGGTTGCTCGTGCCCGCGCTGCGCTCCACGCCGGGCTGGCCCGCCCGCCAGGCCCGCGATTCGGTGGCGGTGTCCACCTTGGCGCGACTGGGTCCGGTCGAGCCCCACGCGGCCAAGTTGCTCGGCCGCATCGTGAGCGAGTCGCCGTATCCGCTGTTCGACGACGCGCGCGTGAACTCCCAGCCGCCGTCCACCGACGCCGGCCCGCGGGTCGACGCGCGCGCGGCGGCCTCGATGGTGCTGGTGCACGGCATCGCCTGCGACCTCGACATCTCCGGGACCGGGTTCGCGGTCTCGCCGCACCTGATCGTGACGAACGCGCACGTGGTGGCGGGGGAGCGCCGCACCGAGGTCGTCACCCGCACCGGCCGCCGCGCCCCGGCGACCGTGCTGGTGTTCGACCCTCGGCACGACATCGCGGTCCTGCGCGTCGACCAGCTGACGTTCGCCCCGCTCGCACTCACGTCGCCGCGGCTGGGCGTGATCGCGTCGGTGCTCGGTCACCCCCGCGGCGGGCAGCTCCGCGCCACTCCGGCGCGCCTCGCGCACTGGATCGACACGCCCCGCACCGACATCTACCGGTCGGGCACGATCAGCACCCGCATCGTCGGGCTGGCCGCGCACCTCATCGTCGGGGACTCCGGTGCGCCCGTGCTCGACGGGTCCGGACGGGTGCAGGCGGTCGTCTTCGCGGTCGACCCCGCGAGCCGCACCACAGCGTTCGCGCTCAGCACCGACGAAGTCCGACCGTTCATCACCGTCGCCCGCACGACCCTCGAGCCCCGATCGACCGGGAGCTGTCTCGTCGGGTGAACGACGGACGCGTCGCGGCGGACGCGGCGGTCGCGTCGGTCAGAACCCGAGCCCCTGGGCAATGGTCACGATGAACGCGGCGAGCGCGAGTACCGACACCAGCACCACGCAGATGAAGGCGAAGACCTTGAAGCGCGGTCCGTTCACCGCGACGCCGACGGCGCTCGGCCGGTTGGTCAGGATCAGCAGGCACACGAGGATGATCGGGGTGATGAACCCGTTCAGGACCTGCATGCCCACGAGGAGGTCGATCAGGTTCACCGGGATCAGCGCGACCGCGGCACCGATGATGATCTGCAAGCCGAAGAGGCCGAGGAAGAGCGGGGCCTCCCGGAACCGGCGCGACACCGAGCGCTCCGCGCCCACCGCTTCGGCCAGGCCGTATGCCGTGGAGAGCGGCACGATCGCGGCGGCCAGCATCGACGCACCGAGGAGCCCGACGGCGAACAGTGTTTCGGCACTCGCGCCCGCCACCGGTTCGAGCGCCTTGGCCGCCTGACTGGCCGAGGTGATGGCATGACCGGTGAAGTGCGCCGCCCCGGTCGCGATCAGGATCGAGAGGAAGATGAACCCCGCGAAGAGTGAGCCGACGATCGCGTCGATGCGTTCGTGGCGGTACTCGTCGGGACCGATGCCCCGGTCGGCGACCGCGGCTGCTTGGTAGAGCTGCATGTACGGCGTGATCGTGGTCCCCACCAGCGCGACGGCGATGAGCAGGAAATCGCGACTCGCGATGATGTGCGGGACGAACGCACCCTTGGCCACCTGCACCCAGTCGGGATCCGCCAGGATCATCGCGATCGGGTAGGCGAGGAACACCAGCGAGAACGTGATGAACACCCGCTCGGCCCACTTGTAGGAACCGAAGAGCACGATGCCGAGGATCACCACCACGGCGATCGGCACGGAGATGTATTTCGAAACGCCGAAGATCTCCAGCGCGGCACCGATCCCCGCGAACTCCGAGACCACCAACCCGAGATTTGCGACGAGCAGACAGACGACGACGAACGCGCCGATGCGCAGCGAGAACTCCTCGCGCACGAGCGACATCAGGCCCTCGCCGCTGTACGCGCCGAGGCGCGCCGCCATCTCCTGCACCGCCACCAGCGCGGCGATGACGAACACGCAGATGAACAGCGTGTTGTACTGGAACTGGGAGCCGGCCGACGCGTAGGTGACGATCCCGCCTGCGTCGTTGCCGGCGTTGGCCGCGATGAGACCCGGCCCGAGCAGCGCGAGGAGCGCAGCGGGCCGTACGAACCGTCGCCGACGGGGCACGGGAGGAGAGGCGGGCTGGAGCGTCACCGGAAGACCAGTCGATCACCCGAAGAGGCGCGGGAAGCGGACCCGGCCCCGATCGGGTACCAGCGCGTCGATGAGGTCGTCCGCGAGGATGCGGCCCACGGGACGCTGCTCGTCGTCGATCACCAGCAGCGACGAGCCGCGGGAGTCGATGAACTGTTCGATCACGTCGTCGAGGGTGGCGTCCGGGTGGACCGCTTCGGGAGTGGGCGGGCCGGCCACGTCGATCGCGAGGTCGTCGCTCGATGCCACGAGCAACTCGAACAGACCGAGGTCGTGCACCACGCGGCCGTCCTCGTCCACGATGATCACCGCGTCGACGTCGGCCTGGTGGTCGGCCTGGGTCCGCAGGATGCGCCGCACCTCCGCGACGGTCTGGTCGGGGCGTACCAGGATCAGGTTGGTGGTCATGAGACCCCCGGCGGTGCCCTCCCGGTAGAGCACGAGGGCGCGCAACGACGCCGCGCGTTCGGCGGGCATCGCCGCCAACAGCTCCACGACTTCGTCGGCCTCGAGATCCCGGAGCGCGTCGGCCGCTTCGTCCGGCTCCATCTCCGCGAGCAGCGCCGCGGCCCGGTCGGGCTCGGACTCGCGCAGCAGCGCGCCGAGCTCCTCGGGGTCCATCTCCTCCAACGCGTCGGCCGCCGTCTCGCGGTCGAGTTGGGCGAGCAGCTCCTGGCGTTCCTCCCGCCCGAGCTCTTCGAGCAGGTCGGCGAGCTCAGCCGGACGGAGCCGGCGCAACGCCTGGTTCGGGGTCTGCAGGCGCATCGGGCCGCGCCGACCGGGGCCCTGCGAGCCGAAGGGCTGGATCGCGCCCCAGTCGATGACGCGCTCGGGGGTCGCCCGGGCCCGCCACCGCGCGGGGCCGATACGCCGAACGAGCGACTGGAAGCCCACGTCGACGCCCACGAGACGGAACTCGCCCGCCACCGCGGCCAGGTAGAGATCCGAGGCCCGCACGACCCGCACACCGTCGACGTCGACGAGCTGGTGGTCGACGACGTCACCGTTCAGCACGACCTCGCCGTCACGCCGTTCGAAGTCGCGCAGGTCGAGGCGGGTCGAGCCCAAGGTGACCCGACCCGTCTCGATGGTGGCGACGTGGTCGATCGGCACGTAAGCGCGACGACGGGCGACACGCATCACGATGCCGGTCACCGGTGGATAGGGCTCACCTTGCCAGCGGACGACGAGGTCCACCAGGCGGCCGACTTCGAGACCGCGCGAGTCGACGACCGGACGGCCGACGAGCGCGGCGACCGACACGAGGGCGTCGGCGACGGCGCGGTTGGTGAGGATGCGTTGCGTGCGGTGCTCACGGCGACGGCGCAGGGCCGAGGGTGTGGGCAGGGGAGGACGACGAGCCATGGCAGGCCTCCTTCGGACGCGCCGCGTGCTGCGGCGCCGAGGTGGGCAAGGAACGGGCGGTCACACCGACCCGTTCGGCTCGTTCGACCAGCTGGGTCAGACGTGACGACGAACGGAGGTGCAACCGCTCATACTCGGGGGCTCAGATTTCTGCCGATGCATCAGCGGTACCTCCCTTCCGGTTTCGTCGCGCGTGGACCGAGTGGCTACTCGGCCTCGATGAAGATGCATTCGCCGGGGCATTCCTCGGCGGACTCGATCGTGGCCTCGAGCATCCCGTCGGGGATGTTGGCGAGGCCGTCGGCGCCGCCCGGGTCACTGAAGACTTTGTCGCCTTCCTTCACATAGGCGAGGCCGTCGTCGAGCAGTGTGAACACGGCCGGGGCGATCTCTTCACAGAGTCCGTCGCCGGTGCAGAGGTCCTGATCGATCCAGACCTTCATGAGTGATCCTCACCTCGTGGGGGTAGCAGTCGCGACGAGACGGTCGCGCGAGTTGACGGTCGATGACATCGGAAGACCGAGGCTCGACCCTGAGGGTCAACCCGAAGGCCCATCCGACCGATGGAGCGTACTGGCGCCCTGAAGGGCTCCGGCAATTCTTCGGGATCGAACCCCGAAAAACCCCAAGAGGTCCGGGAGCGCTCGGTAGGGTGCCGCGGACGGCTGTCGACGGCAGCAGACGGAAGGATCCCATCGTGGCGGCTGAGCACGAGCGACGCCTCGCCGAATACGAGCACGAAGTCGGCGAGCTCCGGGACCAGGTGAAGAGCCTCGAGGAGGAAGTCGTCCTCCTCCGACGGCGACTCCAGGACGCGCCCAAGCGGGTGCGGACCTTGGAGGAACGGATTCTCGAGACCAAGGGCCAGCTGGCCCAGGCGGTCTCCCAGAACGAGCGGCTCTCCGCCACCCTCCGCGAGGCACGCGAGCACATCGCGGCACTCCGGGAGGAGGTCGAGAAGCTCACGATGCCCCCCTCGGGCTACGGCACGTTCCTCGGCCTGAACGACGACGGCACCGTCGACGTGTTCACCGCGGGCCGCAAGATGCGCGTGTCCATCCACCCCGAACTCGACGTCGAGACCCTGCGCCGGGGCCAGGAAGTGGTCCTGAACGAGTCCCTCAACGTGGTGCTCGCACGCGGTCTCGAGACCCAGGGTGAGGTGGTGGTCTTCAAGGAACTCCTCGAGGACGGCACCCGCGCACTCATCATCGGCCGCGCCGACGAAGAGCGCGTCGCGGAACTGGCGGACGAGCTGATCGGCATCAAGCTGCGCGCCGGCGAACACGTGCTCGTCGACGCGCGCTCGGGTCTGCTCGTCGAACGGATCCCGCGGCCCGAGGTCGAGGAACTCGTCCTCGAAGAGGTCCCCGACATCACCTACGAGGACATCGGCGGGCTCGATGCGCAGATCGACCAGATCATGGACGCGGTCGAGTTGCCCTATCTCCACGCGGATCTGTTCAAGGAGCTGGACCTCCAGCCGCCGAAGGGCATCCTGCTCTACGGCCCTCCCGGGTGCGGCAAGACGCTCATCGCCAAAGCGGTGGCCAACTCGCTCGCCCGTCGGGTCTCGGAGAAGACCGGCAACGAGAAGACCAAGTCCTACTTCCTCAACATCAAAGGACCGGAGCTCCTCAACAAGTACGTGGGGGAGACCGAACGCCAGATCCGGCTCATCTTCGAGCGGGCCCGCGAGAAGAGCGAGGAGGGTGTCCCCGTCATCGTCTTCTTCGACGAGATGGATTCGCTGTTTCGCACCCGCGGCACGGGAATCAGTTCCGACATGGAGAGCACGATCGTCCCGCAGCTCCTCGCGGAGATCGACGGGGTCGAGGCGTTGAAGAACGTCATAGTGATCGGCGCCTCCAACCGTGAGGACCTGATCGACCCCGCGATCCTGCGGCCGGGCCGCCTCGACGTGAAGATCAAGATCGAGCGACCCAACGAGATCTCGGCCAAGCAGATCTTCAGCCGGTACCTCGTGGCGTCGCTGCCGATCGCAGAGGAAGAGACCAAGCACTACGACGGCGATGCCGCCGCCGCGGTCGACCACATGATCGACATCGCCGTCGACGCCATGTACGCCACCGACGATGCGAACCGCTTCCTGGAGGTCACGTACCAGAACGGCGACAAGGAGATCCTCTTCTTCAAGGACTTCTCTTCGGGCGCCATGATCGAGAACGTGGTGCGCCGGGCCAAGAAGCTCGCGATCAAGCGGACGATCGCCGGCGGAACGTACGGCATCTGCACGCAGGACCTGCTCGACTCGATCAAGCAGGAGTACCGCGAGCACGAGGACCTGCCGAACACCACGAACCCGGACGACTGGGCGAAGATCTCGGGCAAGAAGGGCGAGCGGATCGTCTTCGTGCGCACGCTGCTCACCGAAGGTCGGGAAGACGCCACGGGCGGCCGTCAGATCGAACGCGTCACCACCGGCCAGTACCTGTAGCTCCGCGGATCCTCCCGCGGGAGGGTCGGGTCAACGGTGCGCGGCGCACGCTGCACGCTCGGACGCGCTGCCCTGCCCGTAGGGGTCGATGCCCGTGCGCGCGCCGATGAGCGTCCAGCTGTTGTGCGCCTCGTTCTGGTAGACGAACGGCGCGGGACACGCGATGCGGACGAACCGTTGCCCCTCGCACCGCCCGGGCGTGTCCGCGCAGGTGTAGCCGAGATGCCCCTGGGCCGAGCCGTCGCCGCACGTGTCGGTGTAGCCGGGCGCCTGGTGGGCGGCGAGGTAGGCGAGCGCCTCGGCACAGCTCACGGTCGGCGGGGTGACGGCGCCGGCGATCTCGGGTCCGATCGCGGGCGCGATCACCGCAGTGGTCACCGCGTGCGGCACTGGTCGGGTCGAAGGCGTGGTCGTGGTCGTGATCGGCGGTCGCGTCGTCGCCGCACCGAGCACCTGCGTCGAACGCTGTCGGGGGCGGGACTCCCGTCGAGACCCTGCGCCGGGACCGATCGCTCCCGTCGCCCCGAGCAACATGACCGCGAGGACCACCAGCACCGCCAGGGCCCGGAGGATGGGCGCGGGCCGCGGGCGGCGCAGGCGCGCATCGACAACCCGATCGGCGACCTCCCCAGCCCGCATCGGGGGCAGTCTGGCGCCGCCGATCCCGGGCGGACAGGGCATATCGGTTCATTTCCCCACCCCTACCCGTTCGCCTCCAGCGCGTCGAGGCGGGGGAGCCAGGCGGCCATCACGGGGTGGGTACAGCGGGCGCGGGCCGCGGCGAGGCAGGCAGCGAAGGCCTCCTGATCACCGGCTGCGCCCAGGCGTCGTTCCATCTCGGCCGCGTAGTAGTCGACCCCGACGATGAGCGGTTCGGTCTCGCGCTCGGCGAGCACGCGGCGAGACTCCGCGAACCAGTGACGCGCGTCGTCGGGCCGGCCGTCGAGCGCGCACAACATCGCGAGGGTCCAGCGGGCGTCGACCTCGGGGTACTCGATGTCGGGTTCGAGCCATTTCGTGCGGACGACGGCCTCGAGTTCGCCCGCATGGCGACCGTCCTCGAGCACCCACGCGATGTCGGCGGCGTAGGCGAACACGATCGGCGCGTTCGGCGCCCACGCCGGCGCGCGCACCACCGAGGGCATGGCGTCGTCGAGAATCGCCCGGGCCCGGTCGGTCTGGCCGGCGTTCGCGAGCCCGCGACCGGCCGCCAGCTTCAGCGCCAGACCGGCCCAGCGGGTGTCCGGGCGATCGGAGAACTCGAGCAGCACGTCGGCGACCGCCGGATCGAGGATGCCCCCACCGAGAACGTCGCGCAGCATCGGCACCACGAGCACCTGCATGGTCTGGTTCGATCCCGGCGCCAGGCGCGGCAGGAGCGCCAACGCGGCGTCGAGATCCGCCGCGGCGGCGTCGAAATCGCCGACGACCAGCTCCAGCCGCGACCGCACCGCGGAGAAGAACGCCTCCATGGCGATCAGACCCTCACCTCGGTACTGGTCGCGCCGGATCCCCAACAACTCGATGGAGCGCCGCCAGTATCCGGCCGAGAAGACACCGAGGAGGGCCCGATCCATGAGCTCTCGGGCTTCGGCTCCCGTCGCCGGGCCCGCGCATCGGAACCGGTCGCCGAGCTCGGCCGGGAGATCGGCGACCACGGCCCGCAGCTCGCGATAGGCGTCGTCGTCGAGGGGGATGCCCGGCGTCAGCGGGTCGTGGAAGTCGCGCTCCTCCAACTCCGCCTCCCGCACCAGCGCCCACTGGTAGTCACGGCGGTCGGAATGGAGCCAGCGGCGGGCCAATCCCGCGAACCGCCAGCACACGGTGATGTCCTCGAGTGGAGCCGCCACCTCGACGAGCTCGGCGACGAAGTCGGCGGCGGCGTCGTCGCCGTCTCGTTCGGCGAGTGCGCGTGCGGCCTGCTCGGCGTCTGCGAACACCACGTCGGGGTCGATCTGCGCGAGCAACCCGGTCCGTGCGATCCGGCATCGGATCTCCAGAAGCCGGTCGTCGCCGTCCTCGAGCAGCTCCTCGGCCGTCCGCAACGCCGCGAGCTCCTCGTGACGCGCGTAGCGCGTCGCCGAGTCCGCGGCGACGATGAGCGCGTACGGAACTCCGCGTTCGGCGCCGGGTATCGCCGCGCTGTGCAGGAAATGCCGCGCCAGTGTCGCGGCGGTCGCGGCATCAGGTTCACCGCGCAGATCCTTCTCGATCGCCTCGGCGATCGCCCGGTGCATCCGCACCTGGCGACTCGGGTTGAGCTCCTCCACCAGCGTGTGCCGGAACAGCGCGTGGGTGAACACGTAGTGATCGAACGCACCGCTCGCGGCGACGATGCGCGCGTCGAGCGCCTCGTCGATCGCGTCGAGGGCCTCGTCCTCGTCGAGCTTGGTCACCGCCGCCGCGACCGTGAGCGGGAAGCCGACCTCGAACAACGCGCCGGCGGCCAGCAACTTGTTGGCGGCGGGGGAGAGCCGCGACAGTCGCCTCCCGATCACGTCGCGCACCCCGGCGGGGATGCCGAGGTCGGCACCGGCCTCCGCGATCCAGACACCGTCGACCTCCCGCAGCCGCCCCTCGTCGACGAGGTGCAGCAGCGTCTCGCGCAGGAAGAACGGATTGCCGTCCGTCTCGGTCGCCAGCAAGGTCGCGAAATCTCGGGGCACATCGTGCCCCGAGAGGCGCTCCAGGAGCGCCAGCACGTCGTCGGCGTCGAGACCGTCGAGGGCGATGCGGGTCGGCTCCACCTCGCGCTGGAGCAGTGGCAGGGCCGCCGCAAACGGATGGCGGCGGTCCAGGTCGGTCTCGCGGTAGGTCCCCACGATCACGATCGGGGTCCGGGTCGCCAGACGGGCCAAGGACCGCAGCATCCCCACGGTCGCCTCGTCCGCCCAATGCAGATCGTCGACGACCACGACGAGCGGAGATTGCACCGCCAGCCGGCTGAGCGCCTGACCCACTGCGTCGTGCAGTCGCGCCGTCTCGGCCTCCGGCGGCACCGGCAGCGGATCACCGACACCCGGCACCACGTCGTGGATCGCCGGCGCGAGCCGCGCGACGACTGCGGCGTCGGGTCCGAGCACGGACCGCACCGTCTCCACCGGGCTCCGTCGCGCCCAGTCGGTGAACGCCTCGGTGAACGGCGCGTAGGGAACGACGTCGCCGTCGTGACAGCCCCCGGTGAGGACGAGCACGCCGTCGAACTCGCCGCAGACCTCGTTCGTCAGCCTCGTCTTGCCGATCCCCGGCTCGCCGGCCACCAGCACGAGCCCGCCGGTACCGTCCCGCGCGGCGGCGATCCGCCCGGCCAGCAGCGCGCGCTCACGCTCGCGGCCCACGTACGGGGTCCGGGTCCGGAGGTCCGCCGCGCCGGCGGCCGGTTCCCAACCGACGTCGTAGGTGGGGACCGGCTCGGGCAGACCTTTCAGTTCGAGGTCTCCGAGCGGAGTCATCTCGTGACCGCCGCGACCGCGAGCGAGGACGCGCACGACCTCGGCCACCAGGACCTGACTCCCGGCCGCGGCGGCGCAGAGCCGCGCCGCCTCCACGACCGGGGTGCCGAAGCAGTCACCGTCCTCGAGCGTCACGTCGCCGGCGGAGACCCCGACGCGGATCGCGAGTGGGAGGCCCTCGGATCGGCCGAGCAACTCGACGCTGCGCTGCATCGCCACCGCCGCGGCAACGGCCTCGGCGGCACCGGCGAACATGACGAGCAGACCGTCGCCGAGGCCCTTCACGACGGTGCCCCCGTTCGCCTCGGCCGCTTCGACCAGTTGGCGGTCGTGGTTCCGGCGCAGCATCTCGGCCCGGTCCTCACCGATCTCGCCACGGAGTGCGGTCGAGCCGACGAGATCGGTGACCAGAATCGTCGCGGTCTGTGTGGCCATACCAGTCGTGCCTGCCCCGGATCGTGGAGCCACGACGCTATCCGTACGGGCGAGCACCGGGTGTCGCATGCTCCGGTGGCGGTCGGGCAGCCGGGTCCGTAGCCTCCCCGCGATGGGGAGCATTCGGACACGGTCGGTGGGAGTGGTCGCGCTGGTACTGGCGCTGGTGGGGCCCGGGCTGGCCGCGGCGGCGCCGGACGCCGCCGCGGCGGCGCCGAGTGGCCGGGGCGAGTTCCGGGTCGGCGCGGCGGCCGTCGACATCACGCCGCCCCTCGCCGCACCGGGAGTCGCCGACCCCGCGCACTGCGCGGCGCCCGCGGGCTACGACGGCGCACACCTCCTCACCCTCGAAGAGCCGTACCAGGACGCGAACCACAACGGTCGCCACGACGACGGGGAGGCGTTCCAGGACTGTCCCGTCCCGCGCGCCGACGGCACCACCGCGCCGCCCGACGGCCGCTGGGACGGCATCTACCTCGGCGGGGGCGACTGCTGCAATCGCCAACCGACCGCGGTGCTCGATCCGATCTGGGCGCGCACGATCGTCGTCGACAACGGCGAGCACCGCGTGTCGATCACCAGCGTCGACAACGAAGGCGTGTTCAAGGAGTACTGGGATCGCGTCCGGGCCCAGGTCCGCGCCGACGGCGTGCACCTCGACGAGATGTTCTTCTCCTCGACCCACGACGAGTCCGCACCCGACACCATCGGCATCACCGGGCCGAGCGAGTTGAGCTCGGGCGTCGATCCGTTCTACGTCGAACTGTTGATCGCGCGCAGTGCCGCGTCGATCGAGCAGGCCGCCGGCCACACCCGTCGCGCCGAGATCCGCTTCGGCAGCGTGCGCCCGCTCGACATGACGACGTGCTGGTCGTCGTACCCGTTCGCGGCCGACGAGTCGATCGGTGTGATGCAGGCGGTCCGTCCGAGCGGGCGGGTGATCGCCACCATGGTGAACTACGGAATCCACGCCGAGGAACTCGGCTTCTCGGACGACAACCAGGATCGCCTCCACCTCTCGTCGGACTGGCCGCACTTCGCCCGCACCGCGCTCGAGGCCCGATTCGGTGGGATGGCCATGACGATGGCGGGCTCGGTCGGTTCGGTCGAGATGCCTCAGGTCTACGGCGCCGCCCGGGACCACACGCCGACGAACCTCTACTCGTCGACCGGCAACGGCGGCTGTCGCACCATCTACGCGAACGACGAGTCCCGCGTGCCCTACGGGTACCACCAGTCGACGCAGGCGCGCGGCGAGAACATCGCGAAGTGGGCGGCCGCGGCCTTGACGATGGGGCGGTGGTCGCGCAGCAACACGGTGCGGTTCCGACGTGACACGTTCTTCGTTCCGCTCGAGAACGGCCTCTTCGCGGTCGGCGGTGCCTTCGGGGTGATCCCCGGCAAGGACGGCTACCTCAACGGCGTGAAGCTCACCCGCAACGCGGCCGGCGCGGCCGATCCCTACGCGTTGGCGAACGAGTTCCAGACCGACGTTGCCTGGTACCGCATCGGCGACGCCGACTTCGTGAGCGCGCCCGGCGAGCTCTTCCCCTACACCTACGCCCGCGACTTCGGCGGCCCCGACGATCAAGCCGTCCCCGACGGTCAGAGTCCACCGCCGTGGATCATGGCGCGCCTCTCGCAGCGCTACCGGTTCGTCGAAGGTCTCGGCGAGGACATGGTCGGGTACTTGTTCCCGAAGACGAACGCCGTCGGTGTGCCGCGCACGATCGACGGAGCGAACGACCGCGATCGCTTCGGCTGTGGCCACTCCGACGACGGGGAGGCCGCGGCCGACGACGCGGGTGGCCTCGCGGCGCGCCATCTCGCCGGACTCCTGCCGAGCACGCGCGACTGGACGGTGACCGGCCGGTACGAATGGACCGACGGCACGCAACACCGCAGCCCGCTCGGCGAGGGCGGCCAGGCGTGCAGCGGTCCCGGCAACGTCTTCCAACCGGGACCCGGCGCGCGCGGCGTGGTCTTCGGTGCCGTGACCGTCACCGTCGACGGTCGTGAGTGGATGTGGATGGATCTGCACGGGCAAGCCGAATCCGCAGCCTCGACCCAGACCCGCGGGATCATCGACCGCCACGGTCACCGGGTCTGGCTCGACGTGTTCGGGTCATGAACAAGTCACCCGTTCCGCTCGACTCGGAGCGGAACAGCCGCGTGACCCACCCGGGTTAGGGTTCGACCGTGGCGGTGCCCAAGGTCTGCGGAATCGAGACGGAATACGGCGTGGTGCTGCGTCACGCGCCGGACAACAACCCCGTCCTCGCGTCCTCGCTCCTGATCAACGCCTATGTCGAACACCGTCGGATCGGCTGGGACTTCGACGACGAGACCCCCGGCCGCGACGCCCGGGGCTTCGGTCGGGAAGGGTCGATGCCACCGGCGGTCGAGACCCATCTGGTCAACACGGTGCTCACCAACGGGGCGCGCTATTACGTCGACCACGCGCACCCGGAGTACTCCACGCCCGAGTGCGCCGACGCGCTCGAACTGGTCCTCGCCGACAAGGCGGGGGAGCGGATCCTGGCCCGATCGATGCGCGCGGCGAAGCGTCTGCTCGACCCCGGCCAGGAGATCGTCGTCTACAAGAACAACTCCGACGGCAAGGGCAACTCCTACGGCACGCACGAGAACTACCTCGTCGACCGCCAGACACCCTTCGCCCAACTGGTGCGCAACCTCCTGCCCTGGTTCGTGTCGCGCCAGATCTTCACCGGCGCGGGCAAGGTCGGCGCCGAGAACGGAGCGAACGCGGTCGGCTTCCAGATCGCGAGCCGCGCCGACTTCTTCGAGGAGGAGGTCGGGCTCGAGACCACGTTGAAGCGTCCGCTGGTGAACACACGCGACGAGCCCCACGCCGACCCGCAGAAGTACCGCCGGCTCCACGTGATCGCGGGCGACGCGAACCTGTGCGAGGTCGCGACGTTCCTGAAGATCGGCACCATGGCGATCGTGCTCGCGATGATCGAGGACGACTTCGTCGACAAGGACCTCGCCATCGTCGGCCCCGTCCACGCGGTGCGCACCGTCTCGCACGACACCACGCTCACCGCGAC
>Ga0075026_100000791_pt1 | contig 13155 bp, 13 predicted proteins | sample Str012_2_FD_71392 | JGI IMG/M metagenome (GOLD analysis project Ga0075026, IMG submission 71392) | Freshwater sediment microbial communities in response to fracking from Pennsylvania, USA - Straight Creek_MetaG_SC_2012 | ecosystem: Environmental > Aquatic > Freshwater > Creek > Sediment...
CTGGAGATAGGCCGGTACGTGCAGCCCCGCGGTCACGTCGCCAACCGTACGGCGTCGGCGGCGCCCACCACGTCAACCACTGGCGCACTGGCGGACCCACCGACCTCGACAACCTCGTCCTGCTCTGCGACTACCACCACCTGATCCACCGGCCCGGGTGGACACTCAAGTTCGACGGAGAAGTGCTTCACGTCACGAGACCTGACGGCACCCAACTCACTGACTCGCGCGCCGGTCCGTAGTGCTTCAGGCGACCGGCACCACGGTGGCCTTCCGGGTCAGCGCCGACGCGATCACCGGGAACACCAGCGCCGAGACCAGTCCGGCGGCGATGAACGCGGCCGCGGTCGCAGCCGTCACCGCGCCGATCACGACACCGATCTCGGTCGCGGCGACGATGAACGGCAGCGAGGTGGCCTGCAACAGACCGGCCGCGATCGCGCCGCGGGTCCCGACCGTTCCCCGGTAGAAGAACGCGGGAAGCCCGCGCACCACCAGCAGCGCGGCGAGGAAGAGCGGAACCTTGAGCAGCGTCGACGGCTGCTTCAGGAGCGCATCGAGATCGAACCGGATGCCACTCGTCACGAAGAAGATCGGTACCAGGAACCCGTACCCGATGGCGTCGAGCTTCGTGTGGAACAGCGGGTGGGTCCGCTCCCCGTCGCGGTCGAGGAAGCCCACGAGCACTCCGGCAACGAAGGCCCCCAAGATCGTTTCGAGGCCGAAATTCTCGGCGAGTACGACCATCAGGATGAGCAACAGCATTGAACCCCGTACGCGGATCTGCGCGGTCGTGTCCTGGAGACGGAGCAGGACGCCGCCGATCCGCATACCGCGGGTCCGCCGTGACAACGCGAGCCCGACGACGCCGACCGCGATCGCGAACCCCACGAGGAGTACGACGCGCGTCCCGGTATCGGTCGAGTCCTTGGAGAAGAGCAGCGACAGCAGGATCACCGCGGCGAAGTCACCGATCGACGATCCCGCGATCACGAGCTGGCCGAGCGTCGACTCGGACTCCCCGGCTTCGCGCAGGACCGGGATGACCAGTCCGAGCGACGTGGCGAGCAGGACGACCGCGGTGAAGAGCCCGTCGTGCACCACCCCGGTCGCACTGAGCAACCCGCCGACCGCGAGGCCGAGGACCACCGAGCCGAGGAATCCGAGCCCGGCCACGCGCAGGAGGCGGCCGCGCAGCTGCGACGGGTCGATCTCGAGGCCGGCGAGGAACAGGAGCACCGCGAGACCCACCAACGCGAGAATCGCCACCGGTTCGTCGGCGGACGCCCACCCGAGCACATGCGGTCCGACCAGGATTCCGGCGACGATCTCCACCACCACGCTCGGCACCTTGAGGCGAGGGAAGAACCCGAGGACGAGCGGTATCAGGAATGCCACCGCGAGCACCACGGCCAGACTGTCGAACGACACCTCGGGCATCACACGCTCCCCCTCGAGACTCCACCACGGTCTCCCGAGGGTCGCCCTCGTTACGATGCGCCCATGGAGCCGGAGGCCGTCGACGAGTCCGACCTCGTCGCCCGCTTGCGCGCCGGGGACGAAGACGCGTTCCGCGAGCTGATCGAGCGCTACGACGCGCCGCTCCGGCGAACGGCTCGCACGTACGTCGCCACCGACGCGGCCGCGGCCGAGGTGGTCCAGGACACCTGGCTCGGGGTGGTGAAGGGCATCGACCGGTTCCAGGGCCGGTCATCGCTCAAGACGTGGATCTTCCGCATCCTCATGAACATCGCCCGCACCCGGGGCACCCGGGACAAGCGCAGCATCCCGTTCTCGAGCCTCGCCACCGAGGACGACGACGGCCGGGAACTCACCATCGCCCCCGAACGGTTCCGCGGCCCCGACGACTCCTATCCGGGTCACTGGGCGGGGTTCCCGACGCGATGGCACGACCATCCCGAGATCCGCAGCCTGGCCCACGAGACCCTCGGGGTGGTGCGGGATGCCCTCGAACGACTGCCCGCGTCGCAGCAGGAAGTGGTCCGCCTCCGCGACCTCGAGGGCTGGACAAGTTCAGAGGTTTGTAATGCCTTGGAACTCACCGAGACGAACCAACGAGTGCTCTTGCATCGAGGTCGCGCCAAGTTGCGCGCCGCATTGGAGGAGTACTTCGAGACAGCGAAGTCGGCATGATCGACACCGAGGCCATGGACTGCAACGAACTCGTCGAGCGGGTCACCGAGTACCTGGATGCGGTACTCGACGACGCCGAACGCGCCCGGTTCGATGCCCACATCGCCGAGTGCCCGGGCTGCGAGGAGATCCTCGAACAGTTCCGGTCCGTGGTCACCGTCACGGGCGCGTTGCGCCCGAGCGACGCCGCGGCGCTCGAGCCCGCGCGGCGGGACGAGCTCCTCTCGCTCTTCCGCGAGTGGCAGGCCAACGTCTGAGGCCGGCGCCGAGCGCCACCCCTCCGAGACCAAGGACCCTGGGCACGACTGACCGCACGTCCTAGCGTCCGCGCATGGCCACGACGACGATGACCCTCCCGGATGCCGCCGCCCTGGTGCGCGACCGCGACTCACTCGGGGTCCCACTGGGACCCGGACAACCGAGCGGATTCCTCCACGCGCTGGGCGCACGCGACGACTGGGTGGAACTCACCGTGTTCGGCGCGCTGCTCGTCGACCTCTACGAGGTCTTCATGAAGCCCGGCGTGCGCTACCTCTCGGGATTCTTCGGCCCGGCCGAGCGCTTCCTGGTCGACAGCGGCGCCCGGGTCGAGTTCGTACCGGCCGACTTCCGCCGGTTCTCCCGCATCGCCGAGCAACTGGCACCACGGGTGGTCGCGACCGTGGCCGCGCCGCCGGATGCCGACGGCTTCCTCTCACTGTCACTCCACGCCGGCGCGACGGTCGACACACTGCACCAGGCCGGCGCGGATCCGGATCGACTGCTCGTGGTCGAGACCAACGCGAAGTTCCCGCGCACCTACGGCAGCGACGAGTACCCGCACCGGCTGCACCTCGACGAGATCGACGTGCTCGTCGAGTCCGACCGCGATCCGTTCCTGCTCCCCGACGTCGAGCCCACCGCCGCCGACCGGGCGATCGCTGCGCACGTACGCGCCCTGATCCCCGACGGCGCCACGTTGCAGACCGGGATCGGCGGGATCCCGTCGACGGTCGTCGGCCTCCTCGCGACGGGCGACGGCGGCGACTACGGCGTCCATTCCGAGATGTTCACCACCGGGCTCATGCAGCTCCATCGCGCGGGAAAGGTGACGAACGCACACAAGGGTCAGTTCCCCGGCGTGAGCGTCACGACGTTCGCGGCCGGGACCGCGGAGTTGTACGAGTGGCTCGACGACAATCACGACGTTGCGTTCCTGCCCGTCGACATCGTGAACGCACCGGAGGTCATCGCCCGCAACCGCGAGATGATCACCATCAACGGCGCGCTCGCCGTCGACCTCCACGGTCAGGTGGTGGCCGACACGATCGGCGGGCGACAGTTCTCCGGCATCGGTGGCCACGAGGACTTCATCGCGCAGTCGGGACTGTCGCTCTCCGACCGGTCGATCGTGTGCCTCCGGTCGACATCGGTGGTCGACGGGGTGACCATCTCCCGCATCATGGGCACGCTGCCGAGCGGCTGGATCGTCACCACCCCGCGCCATCAACTCGACCTCGTGATCACCGAGCACGGCGTGGCCCATCTACGCGGCCGGACGGTGCGCGAACGGGCTCGCGCCCTCGCGGAGATCGCGGCACCGCAGTTCCGCGACGAACTCCGCGAGTGCGCGGAACACCTGGGGTGACCCGCACCGGGGTTGACCGCGACCTCGCGGTCAACCCCGGGCGAAACCGCCGTCACACGCAGTGGATGGCGACGTAGTTGGCGGTGTTGGCCGTCGTGGTGAAGTAACCGGTGAAGTTGGCCAGGCCCACACCGATTCCCTTCGAGGCCCCGGGCGCGATCGCACCACCGCGCAGGACCTTCCAGCTCCCGGGCGTGCCGTACGCGAGCGCCACGGTGTTCGGTGTGTTGTTGGTGATCGTCACGTTGCACCCGACCGGATTGGCCGAACTCATGGTGAACGACCGCGGCGTGAACACCGGGAGCCCGTTCGCGTTGAGCGTGAGGGAGGTGACCGGCACCGTCGAGATGCCGATCAGCGTCTGCGCGACCGGCGCGGACGTCGACCCGTCGTTGTTCGGGTCACCGGTGTACTGCGCCGTGATCTGATACGTGCCCGCGTAGTAGGCGGGATACAGGTCCGCGAGCATCAGCTTCGCCTTGCCCGCGGCGTCGAGGGGCTGACTCCAGTACCACCCACCGTCGACGAAGAAGTCGACCGACCCGGTGGGGATCCCGGCGCCCGGCGCCACGGGCTTGACCGTCGCGGTGAGCGCGCCCGGTGCGCCGTAGTTGGCGTTCGGATTCGAGCTCACGAGCGTGGTGGTCGTGCCGGCGACCTGCACCGTCTGGGTGATCGTGGACGAACCGACGGTTCCACTCCCGTCGGTGGGTGCGAACTGCGCGCTGAGCGAATGGGTTCCGGCGTCGAGCGTCTTCACCGTGAACTTGGCCACGCCGGTGGCGCTCGTCGTCGTGGAGCCGAGGACCGCGGCGCCGTCGACGAACGTGACGGATCCGGCGCGGTCGGCGGCGGTCGCGGCCGTCACCTTCGCGGTGAGGACGACGGCCTGGCCGTGGGTCGAGGGGTTGGGTGACGCGCTCAACGCGACGGTGGCACCGACGGCGCCGGCGCCGGCCGGCGCGGCGACGGCGACCACACCGCCGACCGTCGCGAGGGCCACGGCGGCACTCGCGACTCTTCGAGAGACCTTGGTGGTGATCATCGTGTGGACCTTTCTCCGAGGGGGACCTCAGAGATAACGGTGCGACGACTACGCGTGGTCCTGGCTCAGGCCAACGTTCGGCAAAGGCACCCCGATGCGGGACCTTCGCCGCCCGGTTCGAGACCTTCGACCCGGCTCGGAGCCGGGCGACGAGCGGTCAGCGCACGCGGGCGGCGAACTCGCCGAGCCGGTCGAGCCACTCGGCGCGGGTGGTGCAGCCGGGGAACCCGACCGCGAGCCAGTCGATACCGAGGTCGGCGTAGGTCGAGTGGTCATCGGTCGCGTGGAACGGCGCGAAGCAGATCGTGAGCGGTTCGGTCCGGCCGATCTCCGTGGCGTATCCGCGCGCCCCCTCGAGCCGGGCCGCGAGTTCGTCGAGATTCGTGATCGCCGGCGTCTTCACCGCGCGACTCGCGGCCGGCGGGTTCGGGAACGGCGACCAGCCGTCGCCCAAGCTCACCGCGTGGCGCATCGCGAGGGTGCTGTTGCCGCCGACCCAGATCGGCACCGGCGCGGGGTGCGGGAGTTGGGTCACGCCGCGCGCGGTGTACCGATCGGTCTCCGCGGTCACGCCGTCTTCGGTCCAGGCCCGGCGCATGAGCGTGATCGTCTCGGCGAGCAGGTCGTTGCGGGAATCGAACTCGACCCCCAACGCGGCGAACTCCGGCTTGAGGTAGCCCGCCGCCACCCCGAGCAGCATCCGTCCACCCGACAGGTTCTGCAACGTCGCCACGCCCTTCGCGGCGAGGAACGGGTTGCGGTAGGCGGCGATGAACACGTGCGTGTGCAGCATCACGCGCGCGGTGGCGGCGGCGGCGAAGGCGAGCGCGATCAGCGGGTCCTGCGCCTGATGGCCTCCGCCGTCGAGCCAGCGGTCGTCGGGCGCGGGGTGGTCGGTGACGAACACCGCGTCGAGGCCGGCACCCTCCACCGCGGCGGCCATCTCCGCAATGGCGTCGCCGGTGACGAACTCGTCCTGATACCCGACATGGTCGACAGGGAGTCCCACGGAGTAGCGCATCGGTGCGGCACGCTACCGTCGGCGGTCCCACCCCCGAAGGAGACGTCATGGCGATCCTCGACGAAGTGCAGCTGAGCGCCCCCGAGTTCTGGGCCGCACCCGACGCTGAGCGCGAAGCCGGGTTCAAGCAGCTGCGCGACACACCCGGGCTCGTCTTCTACCCCGAGCCCGAGTACAGCGAGGAGATTCCGCCCGGGCCGGGCTACTGGGCGCTCACTCGCTTCGAGGACGTGCAGTACGCGAGCCGGCACGCGGAGCTGTTCTGCTCCGGACGCGGCACGAACATCGGCGACATCCCCGAGTTCCTGATCGACTTCATCGGGTCGATCATCAACATGGACGACCCGCGCCACAAGAAGCTGCGCGGCCTCATCAACCACGGCTTCACGCCGAAGGCGCTCCATCAACTCCTCGATCAGGTGCGAGATCGCACCACCGAGGTGATCGACGCGGTCGCGGAGAAGGGCGAGTGCGACTTCGTGGCCGAGATCGCGGCGCCGATGCCGCTCGCGATCGTGTGCGACATGGTGGGAGTCCCACCGTCGCAACGCCAGGCCGTGTTCGAAGCGAGCAACGTCATCCTCGGCGTGGGCGACCCCGAATACGTGCAGACGGTCGAGGACCTCATGGCCGCGGTCATGTCGATCTACCAGATGGCGATGGAAATCGGCGAGCATCGGCTGGCCAACCCCGCCGACGACATCACGACCACGCTCATGCACGCGGAGGTCGACGGTGAGCGCCTGACCGTCCCCGAGTTCGCGTCCTTCTTCATCCTGCTGGTGGTCGCGGGCAACGAGACCACGCGTACTGCGATCTCACACGGCGCGTGGGCGTTCCAGCAGCACCCCGATCAACGCGCGCTCTGGATGAACGACTTCGAGACGCACGCGATCAACGCGGTCGAGGAGATCGTGCGGTGGGCGTCGCCCGTCATCCACTTCCGGCGCACCGCGACCCAGGACACGATGATCGGCGACCAGCAGATCGCCGAGGGCGACAAGGTCGTGATGTGGTTCAACTCCGCGAACCGCGACGAGCGGACCTTCGCCGACCCCTACCGGTTCGACATCACCCGCTCGCCGAACCCGCACCTCGGCTACGGCGGCGGCGGTCCGCACTTCTGCCTCGGCGCCAACCTGGCCCGGCGTGAGATCCGGGTGATGTACGAGCAGTTGTTCCAGCGTCTGCCCGACCTGCACATCACCGGCGACCCGGACATCCTCCAGTCGGCGTTCATCCACGGCATCAAGCGCATGCCCTGCGAGTTCACGCCGACCAGGTAACGACCGGCGAACCCGTCAACCCGCGCCGCGGAACCAGGCGCGGGCGGCCGTGTGGAAGCGACGCTCGTACGCCACGTAGGCGCGGCGCAGCTCGAGCCCGGGCCAGTCGGTGGGGAGCAGCGCGGGCGGGAGCAGCGGGTCGGCCCGGATGTGGCGGAGCGCGGCGGCACCGGCGACGAAGGCGGGGGCAATGCCGACCGCGGGGTCCGCTTCGAGCTGTGCAGTCGCCCGGTCCAGCCGAGCGATCAACCCCATCGCACTCCGGCTCCACCGCGCCGGCGCGAAGAGACGGGCGGCGAGCGCGCCGGGGTCGTCGTCGGGCCAGGCGTCGAGCCACGCGCAGCGCGGATCCTCGATCGTCTCGATGTTGCGCGGCCGGATCCACACGCCCTCGCGCCACTCGGCGAGCCGGGCGCGCCGCAGCGTGCCGCGCATCTCGACGCGCACCGGCGCGGGCCGCGCGTCGCGACCGATCGCGATCGCCATGCGCCAGGTGCCGTCCCAGCGCTGCATCACGGGGGTCAGGCTCGCCGCCTGCTCCTCCTGGCGGCGCGCGAGCCCCCCGACCAGCTCGTAGTCGGCACCGACGCGGCGAAGGTCGCCGGCGGCGGTCATGCGATGCAACGCCACGCGGGCAGTTCCCGGCGCGATCCCGAACAGCCCGCACCACCGAACAAGATCGCGCCCCGGGGCCCGGGCCGGACGGCGCCCGAGCAGCAACGACGCCATGACCGACCGGGCCGAGAGCGGTCTCGCCGCGCCGGCCCCGACGCCCAGATCGAGTTCCGTGGTGTTACGTGATTGCTTCATTTGTTGTAATCATCGTAACGTCCTCGACGTGACCGCCACCGTGCTCCCCCTGCCGACGCTCCTGGTCGAGCCGGACCCTGAGAGTCCGATCAGCGGCACCGGCAAGCCGAAGCCCGAGCTACGCGAGCGCCTGCGCAAGATCCCGACCTTCCACAACGTCGTCAACGCGGTGGTGCTCTACGCCGTGACCATCGCGGTCTTCGTGGTGACCGCGATGAGCCACAACGTCTTCGTGTGGATCGCGGCGTTCTTCGTGATGGGGCCGATCCACGCGCGCTTCGCGATCTTCATGCACGAGGCCGCCCACCGGTTGCTGTTCGCCAACCGCAAAGCCAACGACTTCGTCGGCAAGTGGTTCATCGCGTTCCCGGCGTTCGTGCCCATCGACCTCTACCGGCGCGGGCACATGGCGCATCACCGCGAGGAGTTCGGGCCGAACGAGCCGGACATCCCCCTCTATCGCGGTTACCCGATCCCGCGCGACTCGTTCTGGCGCAAACTCCGACGGGACGCGCTCGGCATCACCGGGTGGAAGCTCACGAAGGGACTGTTCCGCGGGGTCACGGCACCCGACGCGAAGGTGCGCGGTCAGGCGCGCGGCATCGTCGCTGCGCAGCTGGTGATCCTCGCGATCTGCACGGCGTTCGGCTACCCGGGCCTGTACTTCGCGCTGTGGTTCCTCCCGCATCTCACCGTGTGGCGGGTCATCAACCGGCTGCGGGGTATCGCCGAGCACGGGGGCATGAAGCAATCGGCCGACCGGCGCGAGACCACCCACTCGGTCCGCCAACATCTCCTCGCCCGGATGACGATCGTGCCGTATTACACGGGCTGGCACCTCGCCCATCACGTCGACTCCGGCATCCCGATGCGCAACCTGCCCCGCCTCCACCGCGAGCTGGAACGGGCCGGGTACATCCAGCCCGGACTCGAATACCGCAGCTACCCCGCACTGTGGAAGGCGCTCGCCTCCGGCTGAGCCCACCCCGACCGGCGCTCGACGCGGCGGGTGCGGCCCCGATCACGCCGGGCGTGATCTCGACCGCACCCGCAATCGAACGGGCGGGTCTCGTAACGTCGGCGGCATGAAGCTCGCAGTCATCGCCGGATCGGCGTTGCGCGCCGGCGCGTTCGCACGCGGCGGGTCGCGCGTCGAGCACGAAGGGGTCGCACTGCTCGACGTCGGCGGCACGCTCGTGCTGCAACGGCACGGGCTCGACACGTGGTCGCCGCCGCACCGCATCGACCACCGCGCGCACATCGGGGCGCTCCTCTCTGCAGGTGTGAGTCACGTCCTCGCCCTGTCGTCGGTCGGCAGCCTGCGCCAGGACTGGCCCGTCGGCACCGTCGTGCTGGCCGACGACTGCTACGCGCCGACCGTCACGCGCCCCTTCTACGACGACGAGCGCAGCCATCAGATCCCTGGCTTCGACCCCGGCTGGCGAGCCACCGTGCGCGACACCTGGCGGGCGGCCACCACGACGCCGATCGTCGACGGCGGCACCTACTCGCAGACCTCCGGGCCCCGCTTCGAGACACCGGCCGAGGTGCGCGCGCTCGCGCAGGTGGCGGACCTCGTCGGGATGACGGTGGCGGCGGAGTGCATCCTCGCGAGTGAGGTGGGCCTTCCCTACGCGGCAATCTGCGTGGTCGACAACCTCGCGAACGGCCTCGCCGATGCGCCGCTCACCATGGGGCAGTTCGAAGCGGGCGTGGCCGCCAACCGGGACCGACTCGTCGCGGACCTCGACGCCCTGCTCCCCGCCCTGGTACGACACCCGACGTGAGCCTCTGCATCACCGACATCACCCGCGACGGCGAGCGGGTCGCGCTCCGCGCCGTCGACGGGATGATCACTGCAATCGGTCCCACCGTCGCACCCGAGCCGACCGACGAGGTCGTGGCCGGGCGCGGTCTCGCGTTGATCCCGGGGCTGATCAACGGCCACGGTCACGCGGCCATGACGCTGCTGCGCGGCTACGCCGACGACCTGCCGCTCATCCCGTGGCTCGAGACGCGCATCTGGCCCGCGGAGAGTCGCATCACCCGCGAGGACGTCTACTGGGGCACCCGGCTGGCGTGCCTCGAGATGATCCGCAGTGGCACCACGCACTTCTGGGACATGTACTGGTTCCAGTTCGACGCGGCCCGCGCGGTCCTCGACAGCGGGATGCGCGCCACGATCAGCCAGGTGTTCCTGAGCTTCGCGGGCGCGCCCGAGGAGGCGCGTCCGGAGGCGGCACCCGAGGGGCTCGACCGGCTCGCCGACTTCGGCCCGCGCATCACGCCGAGCCTCGGCCCCCACGCGATCTACACGGTGGAAGAAGAGACACTGCGCTTCATCGCCGAGTTGTCCGCGGCGCGTGACATCCCGGTGCAGATCCACATCAGCGAGACCGAGTCCGAGGTGCACGACTGCGTCGCGCAGCACGGCTGCCGACCGGCGGAGTACCTCGACCGCGTCGGGCTCCTCACCGACCGCACCGTCCTCGCCCACGGCGTGTGGCTCGACGATGCAGAGCTCGCAATCGTCGCCGAGCGGGAGAGCACCATCGTCACCAACCCGGTCTCGAACATGAAGCTCACCGTCGGCCGCGCGTTCCCCTACCCCGCCGCCCGCGCCGCCGGCATTCCCGTGGGGATCGGCACCGACGGCGCGGCGTCGAACAACTCGCTCGACCTGCTCGGCGACCTGCGGGTGTTCTCGCTCCTCCAACAGCACAGCGCGGTCGACGCCGCCGCGGTCCCCGCGGCCGAGGCGTTCTCGATCGCCACCGGCGGCCGCGCCCCGATCCTCGGCGGAACTCCGATCGCCGTCGGCCAACCGGCCGACTTCTCCCTCGTCGACCCGCACGCCGTTGCGATGACCCCGGCACCGCTCGTCGACGGGCTCGTGTATTCGGGAACCGGCGCGGTGGTGCAGACCGTGGTGGTCGACGGGCAGGTGCTGATGCGCGACCGTCACGTCGACGGCGAGGACGAAGTGCTCCACCACGCGCGTGCGGCCGCCCGCCGCGTCCGCGGCGACGAATGATCCACGCCCCCCTCCGAACCGAAAGACAGTCATGACCAACTCGTACGACATCGCCGGCGTCCCGATCCCCGACTACGGCGCCGCCTACGCGGGAGTCCGAGTGAGGACCACCGAGCTCATCCGCGCCGCGACCCCCGCGCAGCACGAGACGATCGCGGCCGCCACCCCCGAGTGGCGGGTGCGCGACGTCCTCGCGCACCTCGCGGGCGTCCCGGCCGACGTCCTGGCCGGGCGGGTCGAGGGCATTGCGTCCGACGCGTGGACCGCCGCCCAGGTGGAACGCAACCGGAGGACACCGGTGGAGGACGTGCTCGACGAATGGGCCGAGACCAGCGCCACCGTCGAGCCGATGATCGCCGACTTCGGCACGATGGCCGGACAGGCGATCACCGACGCCGCCACCCACGAGCACGACATCCGCCACGCGCTCGGCGCGCCGGGCGCCCGGGACTCGGACGCCGTCCTCATCGGGAGCGTGTGGTGCGCCCAATGGATGGGTGCCACCGTGGCCGAGGGCACCGCCGGTCCGCTGCGCATCGAGACCGATCTCTGGTCACACACCTTCGGCTCGGGGGCACCGGGCACCACCCTGACGACCTCGGCCTTCGAACTGCTCCGCGCCGCCACCGGCCGCCGGTCGGCCGATCAGATCGAGGCGTACGGCTGGTCCGGCGCGGCGCGGGTGGATGCCGTCGTCCTGCGGATCTTCGTCCCGCGCGCCACCGCCTTCACCGGCTGACAGACTCGCCCGGTGACCGCTCCCGACCCCGCGGTTCGGCGCGGACCGTTCGCGCCGTTCCGCCACCGCACGTTCCTCGCGTTCTGGACCGGCGCGTTCCTGTCCAACATCGGCACGTGGATGGAAGCGGTCGGCATCGGGATCTACATCACCAACCGCACCGGCCAGGCCGGGTGGACGGGCCTGGTCGCGGCGGCGGGCTTCCTCCCCGGCGGTCTGCTCGGACCGGTGGGTGGCGCGCTCGCCGACCGACTCCCCCGCAAACAACTCCTCCTCACCACCACGACCATCCAGACGGTGATGGCCGGATACCTCACGTTCCTCGCCGCCACCGGGCATCCGGCTCCCTGGCTCGTGACGCTCATCGTGTTCATCAGCGGCTGCGCGAACGCGATCGGATTCCCCACCTACCAATCCGTGCTTCCCGACCTGGTCCCGCGTGAGGACCTCATCGGCGCGGTCGCGCTCTCCAGCGCGCAGTGGAACCTCGGACGCGTGATCGGGCCGCTGCTCGCCGGTGTGGTCATCGAGGCCGGCGGCTACGAGTGGGCGTTCGCGGTCAACACGGTCAGCTTCCTCGCCGTCATCGCGGCGATCGCGCTCCTCCGCCTGCCACCGCCGACCCACGACGGCAAGAGCATCCTCGGCTCGGTGAAGCAGGGAGTGAGCTACGTCCGGCGCGACCCCGGGTTGCGGGTCGTCATGGGCTTCATGTTCATCAACACCTTCCTCGCGGCGCCGTTCATCGCGCTCGTGCCCTACATGAGCCTGAAGGTCCTCGACGCGGGGAAGCGGGGCACGTCGATCCTCGTCACGGTGCAGGGCCTCGGCGCCGTCATCATGGCCTTGTCCCTTGCCGCGCTGGCCGCCCGCTTCGGCAGTCGGCGCGTGATGCTGACCGCGCTCTGGTGCCTGCCGCCGGTCCTCGCGCTGTACGGCGTCATGCCGAACCTCGCGCTCACCGCGCTCATGCTCTTCCTCGTCGGACTCGTGTACTTCGGCGCGCTGTCGAGCTTCATGAGCATCGCCCAGCTGCGGGCGCCCGCAGCGATCCGCGGTCGAGTCGTCAGCCTGCTCGCGGTAGTACTCGGCACGCTCTACCCCCTCGGCGCGGTGATCCAAGGCCAGCTCGCCGACGCCATTGGACTCCGCGAGGTCACCCTCATGGCCGCCGGCGCCATGCTCGTCTGCCTGATCGCGATGAAGCTGCGCCATCCTCGCTTCGCCGACGCCCTCGAGCTCCCGCCGGCCCCGATCGCCCCGGACGAGTTGGATCCCCACGAGGTCGCCGAGATCACGGCCGACGGGATTCCGCTACCGTCCGCCGACCCGTCGATGTAGGAGGACAACCTCAATGGCAGCAGTCGAGACCGAGCGCGCCGGGCGCGTCGGCATCATTCGCTTCAACCGGCCGGAGGCGCGCAACGCCGTCAACGGCG
>Ga0075026_100000792_pt1 | contig 13153 bp, 10 predicted proteins | sample Str012_2_FD_71392 | JGI IMG/M metagenome (GOLD analysis project Ga0075026, IMG submission 71392) | Freshwater sediment microbial communities in response to fracking from Pennsylvania, USA - Straight Creek_MetaG_SC_2012 | ecosystem: Environmental > Aquatic > Freshwater > Creek > Sediment...
GCTTAATAATTAGACAAAATTTTCAGAAAAACAGTTTTGGTTTAGAACTGCTAACTCCTGTTTTTCAAACACGGCCCCGGAATTATTTGGAAGACTTCATTGGGTAGCACTCAGTTCGGTGCTGGAAGCGGTTCGCGCGGAGGTGCCGGGGTATCTTTAATTTTTTTTTTACTATTCCGGCCCGATGAAATTCCCTCAACCAAAAACTCTTTGGCTCGCCTGTTTTAATTCAAACGCGTTACTTTGCAATCAAATTTTGTGGTATGGTCACTCGATTGCAGGTCAAAAATGGAAAATGTCTTTTTATTATTCCTAATGCCAGTCCCTTTTTTCGGGTTTGTTTGAAGGCGCTCAGGTTATTTTTTGTCATAGGAATCTTTGTTATTTCGCAGACTGTGATGGGTCAAACCGGATCCGCCAACTCAGTAGATCCATGGAAAATATCGGCGAGCAATATTGATCCTTCCAATTATTATGGTATCACCGTCGCTAATGGTATGATTGGTATCGTGTCATCCCCCGAACCACTGAAAGTAAAAGATGTAGTACTTGCCGGAGCCTATGATCTCTATGGTCGCGGCCGGGTGAGTAATTTTCTGCGCAGCTTTAACCTGCTCAATATGAATCTTGATATTGATAGCCGCCGCCTGGCCGGCAAAGATATCTCAAACATGAAGCAGGAGCTCGATATGCATCATGCAAGTTTCACTACTTCATTCGACTATGGCGAAAAGGCTACAGTGAGGTACACTTATTATTCGCTCCGTCAATTGCCCTTTACAGTGCTCATGGATGTTTCCATTACTGCCAAAAAGGAAATCAATATTATAGCGGGTAGCGTTATGGAAGCGCCAGATGCCTTGCGGGATGTACAGAATTATTACAATGAGATTGATCGGCCACATGTTGTGATCAGTCTCCTTACTTCTTCAGCAAAAAGCCCAACAGGTAAACTGCTCATGTGCGCTTCCAATACTTTTTTATTCAGTGAGCCACATGGGCAGGAGCCGCGCGTGATCCACGAGATGTGGGATAATAATATGCACCTGATGAAATTCAGCAGGAAGATCGCTGCGGGCGAAACTTATCGCTTCTCTATTGCGGGCTCTTCTATAACATCAGCACACGATGAAGATCCTTTGAATGAAGCAGAGCGGCTCACGATTTTTGCGAAACTCGAGGGTAGAGAACGCCTCATTGCCTTTCACAATAAAGCCTGGGATGAGCTCTGGAAAAGTGATATAACGATTGAAGGAGATGATCAGTCGCAACAGGATATTCACAGCATGATCTATCATCTTTACTCATTCTCCCGCGCAGGCACTTCTTTCAGTCTTTCTCCAATGGGACTCAGTGGCTTAGGGTACAATGGCCATATTTTTTGGGACGCAGATCTGTGGATGTATCCTGCATTGCTGGTGTTGCATCCTGAGATCGCAAAATCGCTTGTTGAATACCGCTATGAAAGATTGGCCGCTGCCCGGCAGAACGCCTTTTCACATGGTTATAAAGGCGCGATGTTTCCTTGGGAGAGCGCCGCATCCGGCGTGGAAGAAACACCGGTCTGGGCATTGAGTGGACCTTTCGAACATCATATAACAGCCTGTGTTGGCCTCGCTGCCTGGAATTATTACTGTGTGACCCAGGATAAAAATTGGTTAAGGGAGAAAGGCTGGCCCATTCTTTCTGCTACGGCCGATTTTTGGTCCTCGCGGGTGGAGAGAAATGGCCCCGGACATTTCGACATTAAAAACGTGGTGGCGGCTGATGAGTGGGCCGAGAATGTAGACAACAATGCTTTTACTAACGGTGCTGCGAAAACGCTTTTACAGGCTGCTACACAAGCAGCACAATTACTGGGCATCACTGCAGATCCCGACTGGTTGGTGGTTGCCAGTAATATCCCCATACTAACATTACCGGAAGGAGTTACCAAAGAGCATGAGGCTTATCATGGAGAAGGCATTAAACAGGGAGATGTGAATCTGCTCGCTTATCCGCTGAAACTGATCACCGACCCTGTTCAGGTAAAAAAAGATTTGCAGTATTATGAAACCAGGGTTCCTAACGAGGGTACACCGGCGATGACACAGGCAATCTTCGCCTTATTATATGCCAGACTCGGAGAAGGCGACAAAGCCTATCATTTTTTTAAAGAAGCCTTTGTGCCCAATCTCAATCCGCCTTTCCGGGTGATCGCCGAGACTAAGGGCGGTACGAATCCTTATTTCGCAACTGGCGCGGGGGGTATTCTCCAAAGTCTGCTGATGGGTTTTGGAGGGTTAGACATTACGACCCATGGCCTTGTGCAAACACCATCCAAGCTGCCATCGAACTGGAAAAAGTTGACGCTTACAGGTATAGGGCCTGATAAGAAAAATTATTCAGTTAAATAAAATTTATTAATTTGCTGTTTCGTGAAAAGAACTGCTGCCATACTGCTAATGGGACTATTACTGTTTAATTGGGTAGGTTACCGTATCGTAACATCTTACCTGGAGGACAGTGCCAATCAACAGTTCAACGCGAAAATAGACGATAACCAATACGACGAATCCGATCTCATCTCCATCAAGATCGTCAACAATCTTCCTTATACGAATTCAAGGGAATTTGAAAGAATAAGCGGGCAAATTGAAATTGCCGGAGTACAATATAACTATGTTAAGATGAGGGTAGCGGCCGATTCGCTGGAACTCCTTTGTATTCCCAATCACGACGTAACGCGGATGCGTGCATCGAAAGACGAATTCTTCAAGCAGGTAAATGACCTGCAACGCAATAGCCAGAACAAAAAAACAGATAATCATTCCAGCGCTTCCAAAATTTTTTCGGTAGAATCTAATAGACCCGCTGAACTCCCATCTATGGGTCATCCGGGTCTGCTTACGGTTCGCCAAGTTTTTCAATACTATACCCTCCGCATTCCATCCTGCTATGCACCTATAGCAGAACAGCCTCCAGACGTTTGCTGATCAGCAACTGAAAAGTCGATGGAAAACTACTGATGTTTTCCTGTAAGAACTATTCCCTTAGGGAACAGTGCGCCCCCTTGTACAAATACAATTTACATATGAAGTATTCATTGGTTATTGCTCTTGCAGCACTTTCATTATTTGCCTGCAATACAAAAAAGGACTATGAAAAAATTTTCAATGATCCGATTTTGTATTCAAGTACCGTGTATCAGCTCAACACCGTAGTAATGGGAAACAATTTCAGCCCGATTGTGGCCTCACGCAATTATACGTATGCCAATGTTGCGGCATACGAAGTAATAGCAGCCGGGTATCCCGACAAGTACAATTCGCTCGCCGGTCAATTGAATGGATTGAAATCTGTTCCGAAACCAGAGGCGGGAAAGAAGATCGACTATGAATTTGCGGCGCTGTTAGCCTTTTGCAAACTCGGCGAAGCAGTGACTTTTCCCGCAGGGAGCATGAAGGATTATGTTGATAGTTTAAAAAAACTGGCTATCGATCACGGTATGCCCACGGAAGAATTCAACAACTCCATTCAATTTGCCGATACGTTAGGTGCGACAATTATGAACTGGAGCAAAAAAGATCATTACCTGCAAACCAGGGGAGCACCTGAATACACCGTCATGGATTCACCAGGACGTTGGGTTCCTACACCTCCTGCCTATTCGCCTGCCGCTGAACCGCATTGGAACCAGATACGTCCAATGGTACTCGATAGTGCAAATCAATTTATTCCTCCGGCTCCATTCAAATTCGACATTACGAACAAGAACAGTGATTACTATAAAGAAGTGATCGCGGTAAAAAAAGCAGGTGACAGCCTTACAGAAGAACAAGCACATATTGCAGATTTCTGGGACGATAATCCTTTTAAGTTGAATGTTTCCGGGCACCTGATGTTTGGTACCAAGAAATTTTCACCACCCGGCCACTGGATGAGTATCGTAGGCATAGCTGCCAAAAAAGCGAACGCAGATTTTCCGACAACGGTGACCGCCTTCACTAAAACAGCGATTGCTTTATTCGACGCATTCATTCAATGCTGGGATGAGAAGTATCGACACAATACAATCAGACCGGAAACAGTAATCAATAAATACATCGACCCCAACTGGCGCCCCCACTTACAAACACCGCCATTTCCTGAATATACCTGCGGGCATTCCACCGCGTCATCTTCAGCAGCAGAAGCACTGACCAGCGTGTTCGGAGACAATTTCGCTTACACCGACACAACAGAGCTGGAGTTTGGGATCAGGAACCGCTCATTTAAATCATTCCGTGAAGCAGCCCTGGAAAATAATTGGGCACGTTTTTATGGTGGTATCCATTTTCACCATAGCTGCATCGTCTCAACAGAATATGGACGAAAGGTTGGCAACCTGGTTGTTGATCGTTTGAAGATGAAAAAAAATTCTTAAATATCTAACTAGTAAAATCATTTGTTATGGCACATATCAAATTAAATAACGAAGAACTTCCGGGGATCATCGGCTTGTTGGATTATAGTCCGGAAACAGCGCGCCCACTTTCCGAACTCGCTGAAGTATTGCTAGCTGATGATAACAATTCATTATCAAGGGGCGAAAGAGAAATTATTGCGGCATCTGTTTCCTATAAGAACGAATGTCATTTCTGTCACAGTTCACATGCGGCAGCAGCTGCGGCGCACCTGCAACAGGATGTGAAATTCCTGGATGAAATCAAGAAAGAATTTCCTCAGTACAGGATTTCCGATAAGCTCCGTGCGTTGATCGCCATTGCCCATCATGTTCAGCAGGGAGGAAAAAAAGTAACGGGCGAAGACATAGACAACGCAAAGAAAAAAGGAGCTTCCGACAAAGAGATCCATGATACGGTGCTGATCGCAGCGGCGTTTTGCATGTATAACCGTTATGTGGATGGCCTGGGTACCTGGGCGCCCAGGGAAAATGATGCGTTTATGCCAATGGGCAGGAAGCTTGCTGAAGAGGGTTATCTCGCAGCGGTAACTGTAAATTAATTTAATCATTCAATCAAAACCACAAACACCAAATCAACTGCAATGCGTATTAAGAAAAAAACAGAGATCGCAGTACTGGTATTAGGGATGGCCACTATTTCTTTTCAGCGGTCATCAGCGCAAACCAATAACGATGCGATCATGATGAACAAGGGGCAGTTCTGTAATGGGATCAGCTATAATTATTCCCAGTGGACAGAATACTGGGAAGGGACCTTCAAAAGAAGCAACCAGAATATCGGAACCTTCACTTCACAGGGACTGATGTATATGCCCAATTACGGAATCACCAATAACCTGAATGTGATGGCCTCGGTTCCGTATGTCTGGAACAAAACATCTGCAGGCACCCTGCATGAAATGAAAGGCTTCCAGGACCTGAGTATTGACGTGAAATGGAAACCAGTTTCAATGAAACTCGGACCCGGAAAATTTTCTCTTTTCCTCGTTGGAGGGTTCAGTACACCGCTCAGCAATTATCCGGTTGATTTTCTTCCCTTGTCCATTGGATTGGGAACCACCAACCTGCTGGGTCGCGTGATTGTCCATTATAAAGTGGGTTCATTTTTTGCAAGGGCTTCCGGCGCATATATCTGGCGCAGCAATACCAAACTCGACAGAACGGCTTATTACACCACCACGCAGCACAATACCAATGAAGTGGAGATGCCTGATCTCGCCACTTTTAATGGAAGCATCGGCTATCACAAAAAATATCTGATCGCCGAAGTGATGGTCGATAATATGACGACGCTCGGAGGATTTGATATTCGCAAAAACGATGCGCCCTTTCCGAGCAACCGTATGAACAGCACGGATATCGCTGTGCACGTGAAATACACTTTGCCCATCGATACACATATTTCTATCGATGCAGTGGGAAGTCATGTATTGACCGGCCGCAATGTTGGACAGGCTTCTGGTTTTATGATCGGAGTTTATTATGTCTTTGATTTTAAGAAATCAGCTGCTTCAACTCATCAAATACCTTCAAACCATTAAACCATGAAAAAGAAAGATATTTTATTTTCTGTGCTGATGCTGGCATTGTCAACGACCCAAATCTCCTGTAAGAAAAATATTGCCGACAGAACCGCTGACATCGCGGCACTGAATGCAGGAAACCTGGACCTGACCGGGGGGACCTGGAAAACAATCTTATTATCGAGACCCGATTCTTTTGCCGTGGCAATACCTGCAGCAACCAATACAACAGGATATATTGCCGATCTAAATGAAATCAAGGGATACCAGCACAATATAACAGAGGATCAAAAAGAAATCATCCGTTATTGGGCCGCAGGAGGTGTTTTGAGATGGAATGAGATCATGCGCACCCTCGTGGCAAAATATAACCTGCCACCTTATCAAAAACCGGATGGAACCTACCCGATTCCAAGTTCTGCTAACCCCTTCGCCTACCCGAATTTTCCTTTTTCGAATCCGCCATACGCGGGAAGGGCTTATGCGTATGTAAGCGCCGCACAATATGATGCGATGGTGGCCTGCTGGTATTATAAAACAAAATACAATCGCGCAGCTCCCTACAAAGTGGATTCAAGTGTTCAGGCAATCGGCGTTAACAGAACGGATCTGCCTTCTTATCCTTCCGAAGCATCCGTGATGGCGGGTGTAACGTCAGAAATGATGAAACTACTTTTCCCGGATGAGATTGGTTATATCCAGCAAAGGCTATTGGAGCAGGAAACCGCCACCATCATGAGCGGAGCGGCAGCCCGAAGTGATGTGACAGCTGGAGAGGCATTAGGACGACAGATTGCCTCGATATTTTTAGCGCGCGGTCGGGCCGACAACACGAGCAAGGCAGTAGGTACTCCTGCAGATTGGACCAATTTCGAGACGGTTGCTATTGGTAAAGGTGAGATTCCATGGTATAGCCTGGAAACGCCTAAACGCAATCCAATGCTTCCTTTCTTCGGAAATGTGAAATCACTCATTACTGATTCGGCAACGATGGTTTCCCTTCGACCGGGCCCACCACCTTCAACTGGCAGTGATCAGATGAAACAGGAAACGGAACAAGTCTATAATTACATCAAGAGCCCTTCGCGTGACCAGATCAAAACGGTCCAGTTTTGGGCAGATGGCGCAGGCTCCTATACGCCACCCGGCCATTGGAACGCCATTGCTGCAGAAGATTTCATCAAAAAAAACTATAGCGAAATCAGATGGGCGCATAACCTCGCGCTCTTGAATATTGCAGTGATGGACGCGGGCATTATTTGCTGGAATACGAAATATTACTATTTCAATCCGCGACCCACCCAGATGAATTCAAGTATCAGAACGCTGACGGGCATTCCGAATTTCCCCGCGTACATATCGGGTCACTCCACGTTCAGTGGGGCAGCCGCAACGGTACTGTCTTATATCATACCGGAGAATGCGGATAAATATAATTCCATGGCGCAGGAGGCTTCTTTGTCAAGAGTTATCGGAGGGATCCACTATCCAAGTGATTGTTCCGTTGGGTTGAGTGTAGGAAAAAGTGTCGGTGCGTTGATAGTACAGCGTGGACAACTGGATGGTTCCAATTAAAATATTATGGTTTAAGCAATATAAGACGCCGCGATTCTTCGCGGGGTAATTATAAAAACCAAAAAAATTCTTTAAATAATTTATGGTTATAAGCAATCAGACGCCACGATTCCTCGTGGGGTATTTTTTTCCGGGTTTTTCCCGGAGCTAAACCAAAATGCTTAATTTCTTTCAAAAGAAATTAATGGTTATAAGCAATAACAAAACACCGCGATTCTTCGTGGTGTTTATTTTCTTTTTTGAAAAGACAACATATAGAAAATTTAACAGTAACCAACAACGATTGGTAACATGATGAAACAAACCGTTGAAGAAAAAATATATTTTACGTTACGCATAGTAATAGCCATGTGTTTTATAGGACATGGCGCGTTCGGGATTATTACCAAGCCTATCTGGTGCAACTACTTCGGCGTTTTTGGTATCCGCGAACAATTTGCATACAAGCTCATGCCGATCGTTGGATCGATCGATATCCTGATGGGTATTGCCATGTTGATCTATCCGCTTCGTTTTATTCCTCTATGGCTGATTGGATGGGGTTTGATGACTGCTTCACTAAGACCACTGTCTGGAGAGCCATTTGCGGAACTGATCGAACGGGCCGGAAATTTCGGCGCTCCATTGGCTATGTTGATACTATGTGGCGGACTTCCAAAAAATGTCAGTGGTCTTTTCGATAGATTGAATGTACCAGCGATATCCACTGGGATCTCATGTAAAAAGACAATATTTTGTTTGCAGGTGGTTGGGTTTCTTTTGCTAGCCGGTCACGGGTGGCTAAATCTGCTTGAAAAAAAATCATTGATTACTCAGTATACGACACTTGGATTCTCAAATACTTCATCAACTGCGCTGACGGTTGGACTACTTGAAATAGCGGCTGCGCTGACAATCCTGGTTCGGCCAACAAGATCTATTTTACTCTTTGTCGTTTTATGGAAGATGGGATCGGAACTTTTCTATCCCCATTACGAAATATTCGAATGGATTGAAAGAGGAGGAAGCTACGGAGTGTTGATAGCATTATGGTTCGCAGCCAGGTCTGTACCAGGTAGTGATTTTGCTAACCATCTCCTGATTAGTAACCTATTCCGAAAGAAGCACCTTCACAAAGAAAATTATTAAATAACTGAGCCTATCGCATCCGGAAGTCAATATCCGCAAGGCATTCTCCCTGCCGACGGCAGGACTTTTTATGTGTCTCTTGGGTTGAAACTATAATTTTTCGACAGCCCGTACACGCGTTACGAAATAGCGAATCTTTGTACCTTTATTATGTTATGCTATTGAGCCAATCATGTTAGCGGCCAATCATTTTTTTTCCTATGTGAAACCTATGTGCCCTATGTTCTATGTGGTTCAAAAAGCCGAACGGAGCAACTAAAGCCACTTCTATTGCTTCTTGAACCACGTAGAATTTAGGGCAGATAGGTTTCACATAGAAGGAGTAATATAAATGGTGATAAATTCAATAGTATAAGACGGTAACTTTAGTAAAGCAAATGGTATGAGAAAGCTGGTTTTAACAACCCCGTTATTTTTGTTTTTTCTTTCGGCCTTGTCTCAAAATGCCAATCCTCCCGCTCCCGATAAAATTTATGGAGATCTCTTTATTGAAGTACAGATGCAACGCATCTTTCCCGACGGAAAAACTTTCGTGGATTGCATCCCCAAACGCAAACCGGTTGACATCATGTACGATTACGGAATGCAGAAGGGACCTAATTTCAACCTGAAGAAATTTGTTGAGGAGAATTTCGAATTGCCTTTCAACCCTGTCGATGGGTACAAATCGAATAAGAACGAAGACATTGTAACGCATATCAAAAATCTTTGGACAGTATTAAAAAGGAATCCCGACAAACCAGTGGAGGCAAGTTCACTCCTGCCACTTCCCAATCCATACATTGTTCCGGGCGGACGTTTCCGGGAGGTATATTACTGGGATTCTTATTTTACGATGTTGGGTTTGAAGGCAAGTGGTGAGTTGACGATGATCGACAATATGGTGAAAAATTTTGCCTACCTCATAGAAACATACGGTCATATTCCCAATGGTAACAGAACCTATTATCTCGGTCGATCGCAACCACCATTTTTTTCTTTGATGGTGGAACTGCTTGCAGGAATTAAGGGAGACAGCATTTACCAGGAGTTTCTTCCAGCCATGGAAAAAGAATACCAGTTCTGGATGGATGGAATGGATAAAATCAAACCGGAAGAAGCTTATCGCCGGATTGTAAAATTGAAAGACGGTACGGTCCTCAACCGGTATTGGGACGACAGTATGGTTCCGCGTCAGGAGAGTTACCGTGAAGATGTAATGGTAACAGAAAAATCCGGAAGAAATAAAATTGAAATGTACCAGCATCTCCGGGCAGGTGCGGAAAGTGGGATCGATTTCAGCAGCAGATGGTTCTCCGACAATAAAAATATTGTCACCATTCAAACGACGGATTTCATCGCTGTCGATTTAAATGCACTGCTCTATCACCTCGAAACAGCGATTGGCAAAGCCAAGCTTATCAATGGCGATCAGGCGGGCTCCACAATGTTTTACGAAAAAGCGAAAAAAAGAAGCGCCGGCATTGATAAATATTTTTGGAACAAACAGCAATCCTATTACACAGATTATAATTTCAAAACGCAAAAACAAAGTATTAGCATCACACCTGCGGGATTGTATCCTTTTTGTTTTATCAATGAACATCCCGACTACATGAGCTTCCTCGGAAAAAAAGTAGCAGATGTAGTAAAAGCAAAATTGTTAAAGCCCGGAGGATTCTCTACATCTGTATATGCAACCGGTGAACAATGGGACGAGCCCAATGGTTGGGCGCCGTTAGAATGGATGATGATCTGGGGACTGGATCGTTGCGGACAGAAAGACCTGGCACGGGACGCGGCGCAACGCTGGATCAAACTGAATATTAAAGTATATCAGCAAACCGGAAAGCTGATGGAGAAATACAATGTCGCAGACATCAACAGGGAAGCTGGTGGTGGTGAATACCCGGGGCAGGATGGTTTTGGATGGACGAATGGGGTGTTGTTGCATCTCATTAAAATGTATGGAGTCAAATAGTGCTCGTTTCACGCAAAGACGCAAAGGAGGCGCAAAGGCGCAAAGAAGTACGCTTTACTTTGCGCCTTTGCGCCTCCTTTGCGTCTTTGCGTGAAACAAAGCATCAGCAAAATTTCCCATCTTGCCCTATCTTGCAGCGTCAAATTTCTCGTATGCCGAAAAATCTAGTGGTTCCTTTTTTTATCATCGCGCTCCTATCATCCTGCTCTTCCAATAACGTCACTATCGATGACAGTTTGAAAAAATATTTCGACTCCGCAAGAGTCAATGGATGTTTCGGCCTCTATGATAATGGACAGGGACATTTTACCATTTACAATTTAAAAAGATACCGCGACAGCGCGTATTTACCGGCTTCGACTTTCAAAATCGTGAATTCGCTTATCGCGCTTCAAACAGGCAAAGTGTCTGATGAGAAAATGGTCATCAAATGGGATAGTATTAAACGTTGGAACCCGGATTGGAATAGGGACCTTACTATGGAGGAAGCGTTCAAAGTATCCGCAGTAAATTACTACCAGGAAGTTGCCCGTCGTATTGGCCATGATACCATGAAGAAGTGGATCGACAGTCTTTCCTATGGTAATAAGGATGTCAGCGGTCCCGTCGATTCATTTTGGCTCAATAACCATTTAAAAATTCGACCTGACGAGCAGCTCGGACTGGTTAAGAAATTATATTTTGATCAACTTCCTTTTTTCCACCATACCGACGAGATCGTTCGCCAGATGATGTTGAGAGAAGACAATGCCAACTATAAACTCAGTTATAAAACAGGCTGGGGTAATACGGAGCAAGGTCATGAACTCGGTTGGATCGTGGGTTGGATAGAAGAGAATAAACATCCGTATTTCTTCGTACTGAATATCGAAACGCCGGATCCGAAATTCGATATGGTTAACGTAAGGATGCAGATGTTGAAACAGATTCTTTCCCAAATGGGTTTCATGCAGGGAAAGAAATAGCACAGGAAGTTGGCTGCTTGTCATAAAAATCTGCCAAATCGGAGCATAAACTATTCGTTGCAGGGTAAATTGGCTCTTTTTTTGGACTCAAACTCTGTGTATTTTCACGCCTAATCCCTTTACCTTCTGATGAGATTACAGCATGTAGAATATCTTTTGGGCCTTCTCGTCATCCCGGCGCTGATCATGTTATTCGTGGCGGTTGTGAAATGGAAGAAAAAAGTTTCGCTGAAAATCGGCGACCCGGCACTGGTTCGGCAATTGGTAGCCACCTATTCTCCCGTAAAATTCCTGGTCAAGTTTTGTATCGTTTTACTGGCAATAGCGGCAATTGTTCTGGGTGCCGCCAACCTGCAAAAGAAAGGGAAGTCGGACAATATCAATCGTACAGGCGTGGACGTTATACTGCTGCTGGATGTGAGCAAAAGCATGCTCGCGGAAGATATTCGCCCCAGCCGGCTGGAGAAAGCCAAACAATTGCTTACAAAATTACTGGATAAGTTACCGGATGACCGCGTAGGACTTGTCCTGTTTGCTGGCAGGGCCTATATGCAAATGCCATTGACCATCGACCAGGCAGCAGCAAAAATGTATATCCAGGATGCTGGTCCTAACGTAGTGCCTACGCAGGGCACCGTGATCGCAGACGCGCTCCGCATGGCTAGTGGAGCTTTCAATAGCCAGGAGCATAAGTACAAAGCTGTTGTACTTATTTCTGATGGAGAAGATCACGACCCGGATGCGTTGGCTACGGCGAAGAAAATGGCGGAAAATGGTGTGATGATTAATACGGTCGGTATCGGATCTTCAGATGGAGCAACGATCATCGATCCGGTGACAAGAGAAACAAAAAAAGATGAGAATGGATTGGCTGTCATTTCAAAATTAAATGAAAAAGAACTGACCGATATTGCTGATGCCACCAATGGGATTTATATCCGCCTCGACAATGTGGAAGATGCAACGATCACCCTTTCTAAACGGTTGGATAGTATCGAAAAGAAGGCGCTCACGGATTCGGAGTATGTGGAGTATAAAAACTATTTCCAGTGGTTCCTGGCTGCAGCATTGTTGCTTTTGTTGATTGACTTCTTTTTGCCGGAAAGAAAATATAAAATGACGTGAAAAAGAGACTGCCGATATTTTGTACAGTAATGGTTTGTGTGACCTGTTTAACTGCATCAGCCCAAAAAGAAAATGGGGCGATCCGGAAGGGAAATCTTTATTATAAGGAGAAACAGATTGATCAATCCAAAAAAGAATATCAGAAAGCCGTTGAACTAGCCCCTCAAAACCCTACAGCACAGTATAACCTTGGCAATGCGCAGTTCAGAAAAGATGAATACGAAGATGCCGTCAAATCTTATGACGAGAGTATTCATCACAGCAGCGATAAATCCGCATCCGAAAGAGGGATGTATAACAAAGGCGTAGCGCTCATCAAACAAAAGAAACTGGAAGAAAGCATTGCTTCCTGGAAGGATGCTTTAAAAATGGCCCCCGAGGATGTGGAAGCAAGGGAGAATCTGCAGAAAGCGCTCATGGAGCTAAAGGC
>Ga0075026_100000793_pt1 | contig 13147 bp, 9 predicted proteins | sample Str012_2_FD_71392 | JGI IMG/M metagenome (GOLD analysis project Ga0075026, IMG submission 71392) | Freshwater sediment microbial communities in response to fracking from Pennsylvania, USA - Straight Creek_MetaG_SC_2012 | ecosystem: Environmental > Aquatic > Freshwater > Creek > Sediment...
ACCCGGGCGTCTCCCGGTCGATGCCGGCCCATCGCTCGAGCCGGGTACGACTGGCCTCCAGAGAGGGCCACGGCTCGGGCTTCGCGCCGAGCCAGCGCGCCACCTCGTCGCGACGATAGATGTCGTACGCCACCGCGACCTCGTCGGCATCGTCGGGGTTCCACGCACGCACGTGCAGCCGTTCGGTCCGCAGCTCCATCCCCCGAGTCTCCACCCCGTCGGCCGCGGTGCAGCCGCACGGACCGCGTCAGGTCGCAGACAGAACGGGCAGCGCGGGGACGGTCAGCGCGAGCCGAGCAGCAGCGTGTCGAGCCCGCGCGTCACGCCGACGGTGGTGGCGACGGCGCGCACCGCGAGCAGGGTCCCGGCGACGTACGGGACCGCCGTGGGGCCGGCGTCGTGGCGGATGCTGAGCCGCTCGTCCTGCTGAGCGAACACGACCTCGGTCGACACGACGAAGCTCGGCAGGCGCAGCGAGTGGACCTGCGTGCCTCCGATCGTCGCGCCGCGCGCCTCCGGGTGCCCCACGGTCTCGGCCACCGGCACGGCGAGCGGGCTCGGCGCCACGGCACCCAGTCGCTCGGCCAGCTCGCGCGCGGTGCCGCTCGGGGCGTCGGGCTTCGTGGCCGACGCGTAGTCGATCACCTCGCGCTGAGGCAGGAAGGGCGCCACCAGCAGGGCAGCGGCCGCCGCCATCGCCGCGGTCAGCGAGAAGTTGCCGGCCGCGACCACGCCGACGCCGGCGGCGCGCGCGGCGACGTCGAGCTCGTCGAAGTCCGCCGCCGACAGCCCGGACGTCCCGATCACGACGTGGACGCCGCGGCCGATCGCGGTGAGGCAGTTCTCCTTCACGACGCCCGGGGCGGTGTAGTCGACCAGGACGTCGACGCCGTCGAGCGCCTCCGAGACGCGTCGCCGGACGAGGACGCCGAGCGGCTCCCCGCCCAGGGCCACACCGACGTCCTGGCCCTCCGCGCTGCGGGCGACGGCCGACACGAGAGCCAGGTCGTCGGCCGCCAGGACCGCGCGGGTGATCGCCTGCCCCGTCCAGCCGGTCGCGCCGGCCACGCCCACACCGATCATGGTCGCGACTCTAGGTCCGCATGACGCCGGCCTGGGTGGGGATTGGACCGCTCTGCGACGGGATCAGCACCCAGGTCGGATCGCCGACCGAGCGGCCGGCCTAGATGCCGCTGGCGACGGAGGTGCCGATGCGGTGCACGCGCATGCCGTTGGTGGTGCCGGGGACGCCCGGCGGGACGCCGGCGATGATGACGATGAGCTCGCCCACGGTGACCCGGCCGATCTCCTGCAGGGAGGCGTCGACGAGACGCACCATCTCGTCGGTGCTGCTCGCCTTGGGGACCATGAAGGTCTCGACGCCCCACGACAGCGCGAGCTGGCTGCGCACGCGCGCGTTGGGAGTGAAGGCGAGCAGCGCCAGCGGCGGGCGGTAGCGCGCGACGAGGCGGGCGGACCGACCCGTCTCGGTGAAGGCGATGACGGCGGACGCCCCTACGTCGGCACCGACGTTGACGGCGGCGCGCGTGATGGACCGCGACGTCGAGTCGTTGCGGTCGTCGATGGTGGGCAGCTGGTCGAGCGCCTCGCCCTCGACCTGCTCGATGATCCGCGCCATCGTGCGCACGACGTGGTCGGGGTGCGCGCCCACCGAGGTCTCGCCGGAGAGCATGAGGGCGTCCGTGCCGTCGAGCACCGCGTTGGCGACGTCGCTCGCCTCGGCGCGCGTCGGGCGCGTCATCGACACCATCGAGTCGAGCATCTGCGTCGCGACGATGACCGGCTTGGCCCGTCGCCGGGCCAGCGTGATCGCGCGCTTCTGGACGAGCGGCACCTGCTCGAGCGGGAGCTCGACGCCGAGATCGCCGCGGGCGACCATGATCCCGTCGAACGCGTCGACGATCGACTCGAGGTTCTGGACCGCCTGCGGCTTCTCGATCTTGGCCAGCACCGGCAGGCGCACGCCCTCGTCGTCCATGATCTTGACGACGTCGAGCAGGTCGTCCGCGCGGCGGACGAACGACAGCGCGATCATGTCGACGCCGAGACGCAGGGCCCAGCGCAGGTCGGCGATGTCCTTCTCCGACATCGCGGGGACGCTCACCGCGACGCCGGGCAGGTTGATGCCCTTGTTGTCCGAGACGCGCCCGGCCTCGACCACGCGCGTGCGGACCTCGGTCTCGGTGACGGAGACCGCCTCGAGGGCGACCTTGCCGTCGTCGACGAGGATCGCGTCGCCGGGCTTCACGTCGCCCGGCAGGCCCTTGTACGTGGTGGAGCAGATCGTGGCGTCGCCGGGGACGTCCTCGACCGTGATCGTGAACTCGGCACCGTGCTCGAGCATCACGGGACCGTCGGCGAACGTGCCGAGCCGGATCTTGGGCCCCTGCAGGTCGACGAGGATCCCGACGCCGCGGCCGGACTCGTCGGCCGCCTGACGGACCCACTCGTAGATCCGCTCGTGGTCGGAGTAGGCGCCGTGGGACAGGTTCATCCGGGCGACGTCCATCCCGGCGTCGACGAGCGACCGGATGCCCTCCTGGCTCGCGACGGCGGGTCCGAGGGTGCAGACGATCTTGGCGCGGCGCACGTGCACGACCTTACTGGAAGCGGTTGCAGCGGAGGCACGCGTGTCCGACCTGCGTGCCGGGTCTCAGGCGAGCAGCTGGCGCGCGGTGGGCGGGATCGGCGCGGGCAGCGTGGTGGAGCCGGTCAGGAAGCGGTCGACGGCCGCAGCCGCCGACCGCCCCTCGGCGATCGCCCACACGATGAGGGACTGTCCGCGACCGGCGTCGCCGGCCACGAAGACGCCGGGCACCGACGACATGTAGTCGGCGTCACGGCGCACGTTGCCGCGCTCGTCGAGCTCGACGTCGAGCTGGTCGACCAGCGCGCCGCGCTCCGGACCGGTGAAGCCCATCGCGAGGAACACCAGGTCGGCCGGCAGCTCGCGCTCGGTGCCCGGCACCGGCTCGAGGCGACCGTCACGCATCTCGACCTCGACGATCTCGAGCGCGCGGACGCGCCCCTGTCCGTCGTCGACGAAGCGGTGGGTCGAGACCGAGTAGATCCGGTCCCCGCCCTCCTCGTGCGCGCTCGTCACCCGGTAGGTCATCGGGTAGGTCGGCCACGGCTGCCCTGACGGGCGCGTCTCCGGCGGGAGCGGCAGGATCTCGAGCTGCGTCACCGAGGCGGCGCCCTGGCGGTGTGCCGTGCCCAGGCAGTCCGCGCCCGTGTCTCCGCCACCGATGATCACGACATGCTTGCCGGCAGCGTCGATGGGGGCGACGTCGAGGTCACCCTGCTGCACCCGGTTGGCGCCAGGCAGGTAGTCCATCGCCTGGTGCACGCCGAGCAGCTCGCGACCGGGCACGGGCAGGTCGCGCCACTGGGTGGCGCCGACGGCGAGGACGACGGCGTCATAGCGCTTGCGCAGGTCGGTGCCGGTGACATCGGTGCCGACGTCGACACCGGCGCGGAACTTCACGCCCTCGGCCGCCATCTGCGAGAGGCGGCGGTCGAGATGACGCTTCTCCATCTTGAACTCGGGGATGCCGTAGCGCAGCAGTCCCCCGACACGGTCGGCGCGCTCGAAGACGGCCACCGTGTGCCCGGCGCGCGCCAGCTGCTGCGCGGCAGCGAGCCCCGACGGGCCGGACCCGATCACGGCGACCGTGCGCCCGCTCTGCCGCGGCGCGGGACGCGGCGTGATCCATCCCTCGTCCCACGCCCGGTCGACGATCTCGACCTCGACCTGCTTGATCGTCACGGCGTCGGCGTTGATGCCGAGCACGCACGCGGTCTCGCACGGTGCGGGGCAGAGCCGACCCGTGAACTCAGGGAAGTTGTTGGTCGCGTGCAGCCGCTCGCTCGCGGAGCGCCAGTCCTGACGCCACACGAGGTCGTTCCACTCGGGGATGAGGTTCCCGAGCGGGCACCCGTTGTGGCAGAACGGGATTCCGCAGTCCATGCACCGTCCGGCCTGCTTCTCGAGGTCCTCGGCGGGGAACGCCTCGTAGACCTCGCGCCAGTCGCGGATGCGGACGTCGACGGGGCGCCGCACCGGCGTCTCTCGCGGGGTCGTCAGGAAGCCCTTCGGGTCAGCCACGGGACGCCTCCATGATCGCGAGCTGGACGTCGCGCCCCTCGCGCTCGGCCGCGGCGCGCGCCGCGAGCACGCGCGCGTAGTCACGCGGCATCACCTTGGTGAAGCGGGCGGAGAAGGACGGGTCGGCGAGCAGCGCCTCCGCGACGCTCGACCCGGTCTCCTCGTGGTGACGGACGACGAGGTCACGGACGACCGCGACGTCGTCGTCGTCGAGCCGCAGCAGGTCGACCATCTCGGGGTTGATGCGCGGCCCCTGCGCGTCGAGCAGGTAGGCGACGCCGCCGGACATGCCCGCCGCGAAGTTGCGCCCGGTCGGACCGAGCACGACGACGAGCCCGCCGGTCATGTACTCGCAGCCGTGGTCGCCCACACCCTCGACCACCGCCGTGGCGCCGGAGTTGCGCACGCAGAACCGCTCTCCGACCACACCGCGGAGGAACAGCTCGCCGGACGTCGCGCCGTACCCGATCACGTTGCCGGCGATCACGTTGTGCTCGGCGGTGAAGGTCGCGGACCGGTCCGGCCGTACGACCACGCGGCCACCGGACAGCCCCTTGCCGACGTAGTCGTTGCTGTCGCCCTCGAGCCGGAGCGTGATGCCGGACGGGAGGAAGGCGCCGAAGGACTGGCCGGCCGACCCGGTGAAGGTGATGTCGATGAGACCGTCGGGCAGGCCCGCCGCGCCGAAGCGGCGGCTCACCTCGGAGCCGAGCATCGTCCCGACGGTGCGGTTGACGTTGCGTACCGCGAGCGCCGCCCGCACCGGCTCGCCGCGCTCGAGGGCGGGTGCGGCCAGCGCGATGAGCTCGTTGTCGAGCGCCTTGTCGAGGCCGTGGTCCTGCGACGTGGTGTTGCGACGCGGTGCGTCCGCGGCGACGTCGGGCACGTGGAACACGGGCGTGAGGTCGAGCCCCGCGGCCTTCCAGTGCTCGACGGCCGCGCGGGTGTCGAGCAGCTCGGCGTGCCCCACGGCCTCGGCCAGAGTCCGGAAGCCGAGCGCGGCGAGGTGCTCGCGCACCTCCTCGGCGAGGAACAGGAAGAAGTTCTCGACGAACTCCGGCTTGCCCGCGAAACGGGCCCGCAGCTCGGGGTTCTGGGTGGCGACGCCGACCGGGCACGTGTCGAGGTGGCACACCCGCATCATCACGCAGCCCAGGACGACGAGCGGCGCCGTCGCGAAGCCGAACTCCTCGGCACCGAGGAGCGCGGCGACGACCACGTCGCGACCGGTCTTGAGCTGCCCGTCGGTCTGCACGACGACGCGGTCGCGCAGGCCGTTGAGCATGAGCGTCTGCTGGGTCTCGGCGAGACCGAGCTCCCAGGGCGCGCCCGCGTGCTTGAGCGACGTGAGGGGTGAGGCGCCGGTGCCGCCGTCGTGCCCGGAGATGAGCACGACGTCGGCGTGCGCCTTGGCCACGCCCGCGGCGACCGTGCCGACCCCGACCTCGGCGACGAGCTTCACGTGCACGCGCGCCCTTGGGTTGGAGTTCTTGAGGTCGTGGATGAGCTGCGCGAGGTCCTCGATGGAGTAGATGTCGTGGTGCGGCGGCGGGGAGATCAGCCCGACGCCAGGCGTCGAGTGCCGCGTCTTCGCGATCCACGGGTAGACCTTGTGGGCGGGGAGCTGACCACCCTCGCCGGGCTTGGCGCCCTGCGCCATCTTGATCTGCAGGTCGTCGGCGTTCACGAGGTAGTGGCTCGTGACACCGAAACGGCCGGACGCGACCTGCTTGATCGCGGAGCGCTTGGAGTCGCCGTTCGGCTCGGGCTCGAATCGCTCCGGGTCCTCGCCGCCCTCGCCCGTGTTGGACTTGGCACCGAGCCGGTTCATCGCGATCGCCAGTGTTTCGTGCGCCTCCCCCGAGATCGAGCCGTAGGACATCGCGCCGGTGGAGAAGCGTCGCACGATCTCGGACGCCGGCTCGACCTCGTCGATCGGGACCGGGGTCCGCGCGGCCGAACGGAAGGAGAAGAGCCCGCGCAACGTCATGAGCCGCTCGGCCTGATCGTCGACGCGGGCGGTGTACTGCTGGAACACCTCGTACTGCCCGGTCCGCGTCGCGTGCTGGAGCCGGAACACGGTCTCGGGGTCGAACAGGTGCGGCTCGCCCTCGCGCCGCCACTGGTACTCGCCGCCGACGTTGAGCCGGCGGTGCGCGGGCGAGATGCCCGTCTCGGGATACGCCACGGCGTGGCGGCGCGCGACCTCCTCCGCGACCACGTCGATGCCGACGCCACCGAGCTTGGACGTCGTCCCGGTGAACCACCGGTCGACGACCTCGGGGGCCAGACCGATGCACTCGAAGACCTGCGCGCCACGGTAGGACGCGACGGTCGAGATGCCCATCTTGCTCATGACCTTGAGGACGCCCTTGCCCAGCGCCTTGACCAGGTTGCGCACGGCGCGCTCGGGCGCGACGTCGAGGATGACACCCTCCCGGACGAGGTCCTCGACAGTCTCCATCGCGAGGTAGGGGTTGACCGCGGCGGCGCCGTAGCCGATGAGCAGCGCGACGTGGTGGACCTCGCGGACATCTCCGGCCTCGACCAGGATCGAGACCTTGGTGCGCTCCTTCTCGCGCACCAGGTGGTGGTGCACAGCGGCCGTGAGCAGCAGCGACGGGATCGGCGCGAGGTCGGCGTCGCTGTCGCGGTCGGACAGGACGACGAACCGCACGCCGTCGGCGATGAGCGCCGACACCTGCGCGCAGATCTCCTCGACGCGGGCCTGCAGCGCCGATCCCCCGCCGTCGACCCGGTAGAGACCCGAGACCTTGGCGGCGGCGAAGCCGGGCACGTCGCCGTCGGCGTTGATGTGCAGGATCTTGGCGAGCTCGTCGTTGTCGATGACCGGGAAGGGCAGCACGACCTGACGGCAGTGCGACGGGCTGGACGTGAGCAGGTTGATCTCAGGCCCGATGTGGGTCGAGAGCGACGTCACGAGCTCCTCGCGGATCGCGTCGAGCGGCGGGTTGGTCACCTGGGCGAAGAGCTGCTGGAAGTAGTCGAAGAGCAGACGCGGGCGGTCGCTGAGGGCGGCGATCGGCGTGTCGGTGCCCATGGACCCGATCGCCTCGGCGCCGGTGCGCGCCATCGGGGCGACGAGCACCCGCAGCTCCTCCTCGGTGTAGCCGAAGGTCTGCTGACGGCGCAGCACGCTCTCATGGGTGTGCACGATGTGCTCGCGCTCGGGCAGCGAGTCCAGGTGCATGATCCCGGCGTGCAGCCACTCGTCGTAGGGCGCCTCGGCGGCGAGCTCGGCCTTGATCTCGTCGTCCTCGACGATGCGGTGCTGCTCGGTGTCGACGAGGAACATCCGCCCCGGCTGGAGACGGCCCTTGCGGATGACGCGGGCGGGGTCGATCGGCAGCACGCCGACCTCGGAGGCCAGGACGACGAGACCGTCGCTCGTGACCCAGTAGCGGCCGGGGCGCAGGCCGTTGCGGTCGAGGACCGCACCGATGAGCGTGCCGTCCGTGAACGCGACGTCGGCCGGCCCGTCCCACGGCTCGGTGAGCGTCGCGTGGAACTCGTAGAACGCCCGACGCGCAGGATCCATCTCGGTGTGGTTCTGCCACGCCTCCGGGATCATCATGAGCACGGCGTGCGGCAGGCTGCGCCCGCCGAGGTGCAGCAGCTCGAGCACCTCGTCGAAGGACGCCGAGTCGCTCAGGTCGTCGGTGCAGATCGGGAAGAGACGGGTGAGGTCACCGGGGATCACGTCGCTCGCGAGCTGTGCCTCGCGGGCGCGCATCCAGTTGCGGTTTCCCTTGACGGTGTTGATCTCGCCGTTGTGCGCGATCAGCCGGTACGGGTGCGCAAGCGGCCAGCTCGGGAACGTGTTGGTGGAGAACCGTGAGTGCACGAGCGCAAGTGCCGACTCGTAGCGCTCGTCGGTCAGGTCCGGGAAGAACTCGGCGAGCTGTCCCGTGGTGAGCATGCCCTTGTAGACCAGCGTGCGGCACGACAGCGACGGGAAGTAGACGTCGACCTCGTGCTCGGCCCGCTTGCGGAGGCAGTACGCCATCCGCTCGAGCGCGAGGCCCCGGACGCGACCGCCCTGGGCCGCGACGACGAGCTGACGCATGGTCGGCATGACGCTGCGCGCGGTGGCCCCCACGCCGGACGGGTCGACCGGGAGGTCGCGCCAGGCCAGCACGGTGAGCCCCTCCTCGACGGCGATCGTCTCGACCGCCTTGACCGCCGAGGCGCGACCCTCGTCGTCGAGCGGGAGGAACGCCGTGCCCACGGCGTACCCGCCGGGGGTCGGGAGCTCCACGCCCTGCTCGGCGAGCACCGCACGAAGGAAGGCGTCGGGCACCTGGGTGAGGATGCCGGCGCCGTCGCCGGAGTCGGGCTCGGCGCCCGAGGCGCCGCGGTGCTCGAGGTTGACCAGCGCGGTGACGGCCTGGCGCACGATGTCGTGCGAGGGCTCCCCGGACAGCTGCGCGACGAACGCGACGCCGCAGGCGTCCTTCTCCTGGGCAGGGTCGTACAGGCCCTGGGGTGCGGGGATGGCCGACCGCATGGGGTCACTCCCGTCGTCGCTCGGACCGGCTGCAGCCGGGGGTTCGAGCAGGGGACGACGTTGGCCACGCTGCTGTGCGGGGACGAGTGCTCCACCGCTGGGCCGAGAGTAGCGGACGGGGCGGGCGCGCCGCGACACGGGTTCCCCCGCGTGGCGAGTGCTGCGGGCGGCTGACCTGCGACGTTCCGGAGCACCGACGATCCGGGGTCAGCCCAACGAGGTCCCGACGAGGTGGCCGACACCGAACGTGACGACGGCCGCGAGCACTCCGACGCCGAGCTGGCGCAGCCCCGAGAACCACCACGAGCGCGCCGTGACCCGGGAGACCAGCACGCCGGCCACGAACAGGCCGATGACGGAGAGGACGGCGCTCACGAGGAGGGTCTGCGCGCCGAACAGGTAGGGCAGCAACGGGATGAGGGCGCCGACCGAGAACGCGAGGAACGACGAGCCGGCGGCGACCCAGGGGTTGGGCAGCTCGCCGGGCGCGAGGCCGATCTCCTCGCGCGCGTGCACCTCGAGGGCGGCCTCGGGGTTGCGGCCGAGCTGTCGGGCGACCTCTTCGGCGAGCTCGAGGTCGACGCCGCGGCGCACCCAGATCTGCGCGAGCTCCTTGGCCTCGCCCTCGGCGTTGCGGTGCAGCTCGATGCGCTCGTTCTCGAACTCCTGCTCGGCGAGCTCGGACTGCGACGCGACGGAGGTGTACTCGCCCGCGGCCATCGAGAAGGCGCCGGCGGCCAGACCCGCGAGCCCTGCGAGAACGACGGCGCTGCGGTCACCGCCGGCGGCGGCCGTGCCTCCGGCGACGCCGGCCATGAGGGCGAAGTTGGAGACCAGTCCGTCCATGGCACCGAACACGGCGGGACGGAGCCATCCGCCGGTGACGTCGCGGTGGTGGTCGTCCGGGGGGATGGTGCCGCTCACGGGTCGACGCTATCGCCCTCCGGCGACGACGGCACGACCGGCTCCGGGGCGTCGGACAGGACGAGGTCGGGCTCCGACGCGTCGTCGAGGTGCTCGACCAGGTCGCCGGAGGACGCCGACACCGCCGCGACGGTGCGCGGGTCGAGCTCGGCCGGCGTCTCACGCCCGGGGCGCAGGCGCGCGCTCACCACGATGTAGACGAGCGCGCCGAGCGCAACCACGATCGCGGTGAACACGTTGAGCCGGATGCCGAAGAAGTGGTGCGCCTCGTCGATGCGCAAGGACTCGATGAAGCCGCGGCCGATGGCGTAGAGCATGACGTAGAGGGCGAACGCGCGCCCGTGGCCGAGACGGAACCGACGGTCGACCCACACGACGACGGCGGCGACCGTGAGGCACCAGATCGCCTCGTAGAGGAACGTCGGGTGGAACGTGGCGTACTGCTCGTAGCCCGGCGGCCGGTGCGCGGGGTCGATCTCGAGACCCCAGGGCAGGTCGGTCGGTCGGCCGAACAGCTCCTGGTTGAACCAGTTGCCGAACCGTCCCATCGCCTGGGCGACAGCGACACCCGGCGCGACGGCGTCGCCGAACGGGGGCAGCGGGATGCCCCGTCGCCGGCAGCCGATCCAGGCGCCGACACCGCCGAGGAGTACGGCGCCCCAGATGCCGAGACCGCCGTCCCAGATCTTGAGCGCGCCGACGATGCCGCTGCCGCCTGGCCCGAAGTAGAGCTGGTTGTCGGTGATGACGTGGTAGATCCGGCCACCGACGATCCCGAACGGCACCGCCCAGATGGCGACGTCGGCCACGGTGCCCGGCAGTCCGCCGCGGGACACCCAGCGACGGTTTCCGATCCAGATCGCGACGAAGATCCCCGCCAGGATGCACAGCGCGTAGGCGCGCACCGGGAACGGCCCGATGTTCCAGACGCCCTGCGACGGACTCGGGATGAAGGCGAGGAGGTCCACGGTCAGCGGGAGATCAAGAACCCGAGGTCGCTGCGGCGACCGCCGCGGTGAGCTTGGCGGGGTCGGCCAGGGTCTCGATCGGGATCTCCTTGCCGTTGAGGTAGCCGGTCGGAGTTCCCGTCACGCCGTTGTCGGTGAACGTGAGGTAGGAGTTCGTGACCCACTGGTCGTAGGTCTTGTTGTTGTAGCAGGCCGCGAACTTCACGTACGCGTCACCGGTGATCCCGACCGACTTGCCGAAGTCGAGCAGCTGCTGGTCCGACCAGCCGTCACCCTCGGTCGCGGGCTGGTTGGCGAAGATCACGTTGTGGTACTTCTCGGCCTGCCCGGCGTCGACGGCGCAGCCCCAGGCCATCGTGGCGCGGTGCGACGAGTCGGGGTTCGGGCCGTTCTTCTCCGCCGATCCCTGGTCGAGGAACGTCGTCGGACGCCACACCAGGTTGATCTTGCCGTCGGCCGCGAGCTTGTCGATCGTGGCGCCGTTGGTCTTCTCGAGGTTGCCGCACACCGGGCACTGGAAGTCCTCCCAGATGGACAGCGTGGGCTTGCCGGGGGCCGAGTTCGCCGGGACGCCCCAGGGGTTGTCACCGCTGTTGCTCACACCCGTCGGCACTGCGGCGTCGGCGACCACCTGGGTGGGGTTGTTGGTCTGAGACCCCTTCACCGCGAAGAAGATGATGCCCGAGACGACCGCCAGGACGGCAATACCGCCGATGAGGCGGACCAGGCGCTCGCGGCGCCTGGCCTCGGCCTCGGCGGCCTGGCGCGCGGCGGCCGCCTTCTCCTTGGTCGAGCGCTTGCTGTCCTTGGGGGCGTTGCTCATCGTGCGGTCTCCTCGAGCGTCTCGTTCTCGTCGATGTCGTCGTAGGTCAGCGGTTCGCGATCGAGGGAGAGCTTCGTCGTGGGCCATCTCACGAGCCAGACGGCCATGCCCGCGAACAGCAGGTCGCGGAGAATCTCGGCGGTGTAGCGCCCGTTCTTGCCCTCGCCGGTGATGTCGCCGCCGCCGCCGAAGCAGCCGCAGTCGATGTTGTAGCCGCGGATCCAGACGCTCGAGATGCCGACGATGAAGCCGACCATGAGCAAGGCCGTCCCGAGGGCGGCCCACCGGGTGAACAGGCCCACCAGCAGCAGGAGGGCCAGCAGGACCTCGACGGTGGGCAGCGCGTACGCGAGGAAGTCGATCCAGCCCGCCGGGAAGACCCGGTAGGCCAGGATCGCCTCGCGGCGTGCCGGCTGGGACTCCATCAGCTTGGCGCCGCCCGACCAGAACAGGATCCCGGCCAGCACGAGGCGCAGCACCGTGCCGATCCAGGCACGCACGTCGTGGCTCACGCGTCGATCATCCCCTACTCGGCCGCTGACCTCGGTCTCGGGTGCCACGCGCGGCCCCGCGTGTCCGACGGACGACGCAGGGGTGGAGTTCCCGCGCGGAGTCAGGTCCGGCGCACGCCGAGCGCGAGGTCGGCCGACAGCCGCCCGACCGCCGCGACCGCCTCCTCAGGGCCCGAAGCGTCGAGCACCGCGCGCACGAACGCGGACCCGACGATGACGCCGTCGGCGTACGCCGCGACCTGTGCCGCCTGATCGGCGTCGGAAACCCCGACGCCGACGGCGACCGGCAGCGATGTGCGCGCCTTGGTGCGAGCGACCAGGGTCTCGGCGGCGGCGCCCACGCTGGTGCGCGTGCCCGTGACGCCCATGGTCGACGCGGCGTAGACGAAGCCGCTCGACGCTGCGACCACCGTCGCGATCCGCTCGTCGCTCGAGCTCGGTGCGACGAGGAAGACCCGGTCGATGCCGTGCTCGTCGGTCGCGGCCACCCACGGACCGGACTCCTCGGGCGTCAGGTCCGGCGTGATGACGCCGACGCCGCCGGCCGCAGCCAGGTCGCGGGCGAAGCTGTCGACGCCGTAGCGCTCGAGCGGGTTCCAGTACGACATGACGAGGGTCGGCGCGCCCGTGGCGGCGACGGCCGCGACGGTGCGCAGCACGTCGTCGGTGCGCGTGCCGGACTCGAGCGCGCGCTGCACGGCCTCCTGGATGGTGGCGCCGTCCATGAGCGGGTCGGAGTAGGGCAGGCCGACCTCGATGGCGTCGACGCCGTTCTCGACCATGGTCTCGATGAGCGCGACGTCGTCGCCCTTGCCCGGGAACCCGGCCGGCAGGTAGCCGATGAGCAGCGCGCGTCCGTCGGCCTTCGCCCCCGCGAAGGCCTCGTCGAGCCGGCTCACGCGCGTCCCTCCCGGCCGAGCTCGCCGTCGATGAGGCCGAACCAGCGGCTCGCGGTCTCGACGTCCTTGTCGCCGCGTCCGCTGAGGTTGACCAGGATGATCGCGTCGGGGCCCAGTGTGCGGCCCAGTCGCATCGCTCCGGCGAGGCCGTGGGCGCTCTCGATCGCCGGGATGATCCCCTCGGTACGGCAGAGCAGCCCGAAGGCTTCCATCGCCTCGGCGTCGTCGACGGGCTCGTAGGTCGCGCGACCGGTGTCGTGCAGCCACGCGTGCTCCGGGCCGACTCCCGGGTAGTCGAGGCCGGCGCTGATGCTGTGCGACGGACGGGTCTGGCCCCACTCGTCCTGCAGGACGTACGTGCGTG
>Ga0075026_100000794_pt1 | contig 13139 bp, 7 predicted proteins | sample Str012_2_FD_71392 | JGI IMG/M metagenome (GOLD analysis project Ga0075026, IMG submission 71392) | Freshwater sediment microbial communities in response to fracking from Pennsylvania, USA - Straight Creek_MetaG_SC_2012 | ecosystem: Environmental > Aquatic > Freshwater > Creek > Sediment...
GATATCCACGGCCGCGATGACGTGGCCGCGCGCATCGTGGACCGCAGCCGCGACGGCGTTGAGCCCCAGCTCGTACTCCCCCACTGCGGTCGCATAGCCGCGCCGACGCGTCCGCGCGAGCTCCTCCAGCAGGGGTTCCAGCTCCACGATCGTCCGTTCCGTGTACTGGTTGAGGCCGCGGCGGACGATCCGCAAGACCTCGCGCTCGGCCAGGGCCGAGAGCAGGACCTTGCCCGACGCCACGCAGTGGAGTGGCGTGGCGCGTCCGGTCCAATCGCCCACGGCGATGAGATTCGGGCCGTCCGCCTGGGCGACGGTGAGCATCGAATCGCCGTCGAGGATCCCGAGCCCGGTCGTCTCATGGGTGAGCCGGGCGAGTCGTTCCAGTTCGGGCCCGGCGATCCCACGCAGGTCCAGCGTCCGTTCCGCCCGCTCGGCGAGGCGGATGACGACGAGGCCCAGCCGGTACTTGCCGGTCTCGTCGTCCTGCTCCACGAGGCCGCGCTTCTGGAGCGTGGCGAGCAGGCGCGACGCCGTGGACTTGTGGAGCCCAAGGCGACGGGCCAGTTCGGTGACGCCGGCCTCGCCCTGGCTGTCGCCCAGGGCCAGGAGGAGCGCCGCGGCGCGGTCGACGGACCGGACCGCGTTGCCGTCCAGGACCATCCCGTTGGGGCCGTTCACCGGCTCAGCCAGCCCCGGGGGTCGACATGCCGCCGTGCGGATGGGGGGCATCCTGGCCGTGGGCTCGATCCTCGAGGGCCGCGTCGAGCGAGTCGCTGAACGCGGTCAGCACGCGGTCCACGATGTCGCCCTTCGCATGCGCCTCGCACATGAACCACGGCTCGCGGGAGTCCGGCTCCGGCATGGCTCCGCGGCGGTGCATCCCGACGGCGATCGCGTCGTACAGCTCGTGGTCGGTCGTGGCCCAGTCTCGATATTCGCTGGCGACTTCCTCGCGGAACATGATCCCGAACATCGAGGGGTGGCCGGTGAAGTGATACGGCATGCCCTTCGGGTTGAGGATCTCCTTGAGGCCGTCCTGCATCCGGCGACCCGTCGCGTGGATCGTCTCCAGTGCGTCCGTGTCGCGCAGGATCTGGAGCGTGGCGACCGCGGCCGCCGCGGCGACCCGATTGCCGGCATACGTGCCGCCGTGGCTGACCTTGTCGGGCAGCATGCTCATGACTTCCTCGGTGCCACCGAACGCAGCGGCCGGGTAGCCGTTGCCCATCGCTTTGGCGTAGGTGGCGAGATCCGGCTTGATGCCGAAGAACTCGGCCGCGCCGCCCTTGGCGAAGCGGAACCCCGTCTTGACCTCATCGAAGATCAGCAGGATCCCGTATTCCTGGGTCAGGGCGCGCATCGCCTGGTGAAAGCCGGGCTTGGGCATGATCCCCTGGGCGTTGCCGAGGACCGGTTCGACGATGATCGCGGCGATCTCCCCGCCCCGGGACTCGAACAGGCGGCGAAGCCCTTCGATGTTGTTGTAACGGGCCGGGATGATCGTCTCGGCGACGGGTCCCGGGATGCCGCGACCCCAGGCCAGACCGACCGGCGCGTCCTCGTCGCCGAGGTCCGCCATGTTGTCCGGACCGACGGAGATGAGGGCGTAGTCGTGGACGCCGTGGTACTGGCCCTCGAACTTCACGATCTTGTCGCGACCGGTGTAGGCGCGAGCGATGCGCATCGCGTGCATCGTGGCCTCGGTACCGGACACGGTCATGCGGACCTTGTCCACCCAGCCGGTCAGCTCCTTGACCAGCTCCATCGCGCGGACCTCGTCCTCGCTGGTCAGCGAGAAGCTGACACCTCGGCGCATCCGCTCGTTGACGTAGTCGTCCACGCGCTCGTCGCCGTGACCCAGGATCACCGGCCCATAGCCCATCCGCAGGTCGACGAACCCGTTGCCGTCGATGTCCCAGACCTCGCCGCCCTTGCCGCGATCGACGTAGATCGTGTCCTCGCCCCATGCCCGGAAGTTCGAGTCGGTCCCGCCCGGCAGCGTCTTCAACGCCCGGTGGTACAGCTCGCTCTGGCGAGAGCGATCGATCGCGGGGGCAGGTCGGGTGGAGGGCTCGGTGGCCATGCTTGTCCTCGGTTTGTGGGTTGAGGTCGGCTCGGTCCGCGGGACGCGAGTTTCGCAGAGTGGGACGCGAGCCGGGTCATGGTGCCACACGGGCAGAGACGTCGTCAACGCGAATCCCGGCGACAGGGTGGCGACGAGGCACGAATCCCGTGCTTGGACGCACCGATCGAGGCGCGATTCGACGGGATAGTCAACGGTCGCCAGCGGGCTCCGTGAGGTTCTCCATCTGCGGTCCGGGCGAGCCCTAGCACGTATCCAGCCCGGCGTTGACCCCCGAGTCGGCCGTTCCCACGCTCAGCGGGCGGGGGGCGAGCGAGTCTCGGTGGCTCGAATCCCGAGCTAGTGTGGCCGCGACGAACATATGGGAATACCCCGGCGCCACCCACGTTTGGGTGCCATGCGAGTCTCGAGCGACCCAGCCGTCGCGAGCGTGGCACCATGGCCGCATGACCGACGTGACCGAGCCGATCAGCTACTGGCTGCGCGAGCCCGGGCCGACCTTCGAGCCGCCCCTGGCGGGCGACACCACGGCCGATGTCGTCATCGTCGGTGGTGGGTTCACCGGACTGTGGACGGCGATCGCGCTGACGGACACGGACCCGGCCTTGCGGGTCGTAGTCCTGGAGGCGGACACCGTCGCGTACGGGGCGAGCGGACGGAACGGAGGCTTCTGCGAGGCCTCGCTGACCCACGGACTGGCCAACGGGATCCTCCATTTCCCCGATGAGCTGGAGCGCCTGGAACACGAGGGAGTGGCCAATCTCCAGGGCCTCATCGAATTCGCGCGCGCGCACGGCATCGACTGCGACCTCGAGGAGACCGGCGTCCTCTCGCTGGCAGACCAGCCGCACCAGGTCGAGGAGTTCCGGGCCTGGGTGGACGAGGCGGCCGAGTACGGCGAGGCCCTCGAGTTCATGGATCGCGACGAGGTCCAGGCGGAGATCCGTTCGCCCCTCTGGCATGCCGGCCTGTACCGGCCACCGGGGCGTGACGTCCTCCTCGATCCGGCCAAGCTGTGCCGTGGGATCGCGCGGGTCGCGTCCGAGCGGGGCGTCCGGATCCACGAACGAACCAAGGTTACGGGGCTGGATCGGCGGGCGGGCGGCGTGATCGTTCGGACCGCCGACGGAGCGACGGTCCTGGCCGATCAGGTCGTCGTGGCGACCTCGGCCTATTCCGGCTGGCTGCGTCGGCTGGCATCGAAGTTCGTACCCGTCTACGACTACGTACTCGTATCAGAGCCGCTTACCGCGGACGACCGCTGGGCGATCGGCTGGGAGCGTCGCCAGGGCCTTTCGGACTCGAACAATCAGTTCCACTACTTCCGGCTCACGGCGGACGGCCGGATCCTGTGGGGCGGCTACGACGCGGTCTACCACTATGGGAGTCGGGTCGCTCCGGAGCTGGATCGACGACCGGCGACCTTCGACAAGCTCGAGGCCCAGTTCCACCGCGCCTTCCCGCAACTCGAGGGCCTGCGGTTCCCCTACCGTTGGGGCGGCGCGATCGACACGACGACCCGGTTCACCGTGACCTTCGGCCAGACGATGGGCGGTCGCGTGACCTACGCCCTGGGGTACACCGGCCTGGGCGTCGGCGCGAGCCGCTGGGCGGGCGAGGTCGCACGCGACTTCATCCTTCGGCCGAACTCGGACAGGCTCAAGCTGCACTTCATTCGGAGCGCGCCGTTCCCGTTCCCACCGGAGCCGCTTCGGTCAGTGGCGGTCAACCTGGTCCGCAACGAGCTGGACCGGGCCGACCGCAACGAAGGCCGTCGAGGGCTCCTCCTCAAGACGCTCGACGCGCTCGGGATCGGTTTCGACTCATAGGGTCCGGCCCGGCTGGACGGGGTCGCCTGGGCCGGACAACCCCCGATCTGGACAGATACCCATGGGGTGGGCGTTAGGTCCGCTTCGGGGGCGCCAACGACCGATCTGGACCCCGCGACAGGCGAAACTGAGCGTGGGGTGCGGCAGTCCGAGGCGCGGATCCGGTCGTTCGCTCGCCTAACGCCCCCGGGGTGGGTATCTGGCAGGGCACCGCGGCGGTCGAGGGCCCCGAGCACGCCCGGGACAGGCCTGCCTCGCGTCCAGTCGCCTGCCGACTCATGTCATGACCGGGCGCGAACCTGGGCGGCCGCGGCGCAGGCCGGCCTGGGCTTGCCCTCAGACCGGAGTGGCGACCCAGGTCGGCAGTTCGCGTGAGAGCGTGGCGAGCGGCAGGGACCCATGCCCCAGCACCGCGTCGTGGAAGGCCCGGAGATCGAACCGTGAGCCGTCACGTGCCGTCAGCTCGGCCCGCAGTCGCTGGATCTCGAGCTGGCCGACCATGTAGGTGAGGGCCTGACCCGGCCAGCAGATGTAGCGATCCGTCTCGATGACCGCGTCCGTCTCGGACAGGCCGGCCATCCGCAGGAAGTCGATCGAGCGCTGGCGCGGCCACCGGAGCGCGTGCAACCCGGTGTCCACGACGAGGCGGCCGGCGCGCCAGGCCTGCGCGTCCAGCATCCCGAACCGCTCGCCCTCGTTCCGGTAGAGGCCCATCTCATCCGCGAGGCGCTCGCTGTACAACCCCCAGCCCTCGGCATAGGCGCCACCGACCGACCGTGAGCCGAGACGGCGGAACGTATTGAGGTGCGGGTTCTCCATCTCGAGCGTGATCTGGAAATGATGCCCGGGGACTGCCTCGTGGTAGGTCGTCGACGCGAGCTTGCTGAAATTGCGGCTTGGCAGGTCGTAGCCGTTGGCGTAGTAGATCCCGTCGCGCGAGCCGTCCGGGCTGGGCGGGTAGTAGTAGGCGAAGGGTGAGTCCTTCTCCTTGTATTCCTCCACCGGACGGACCTCGCAGAGCGCCCTCGGCAGCACGCCGAAGTACTGCGGCGCGAGCGCCATCGCCCGCTCGATGTCCTCGTTCGCCCGCGCGACGAGCTCGTCCTTGGTCCTGGGGATGTTGGCCGACTCGGCGCCGAGCGATGCCCGATAGGCGGCGGTGTCCTCGCCGAACCCGGCCCCTCGCGCGATCTCGCGACGCTCGAGCTCGATCGCATCCAGCTGCGCCAGCCCGACTGCATGGACTTCGTCGGGGTCCAGGTCCAGCGAGGTCCAGCTTCGGATCGCGGTCCGATACAGGCTCTCTCCGTTTGGCGCAGACCACAGCCCCGGGTCCTCGCGGCTGGCCGCAAGATAGTCGCCCTTGAGGGCTTCGAGGAACGCCACGTCGGCCGGCTGGACCACGTCGCGCACGACCTCGCGGACGATCTCGCGATCCGCCTCGGATGCCACCTTGACCATGGCCGGGACGATGGCAGCGTCGATCGGGACGGACTGCATCCGCTCCATCTGGGCGATCGTCCGCTCGACCACGATGCGCGGCGCCGTCAGGCCGGACGCCCGCCCTTCCGCGAGCGTCTCGATGTGACCGGCGAGGTAGGCCGGATACGCGTGCAGGCGCGACACGAAGGCCTCGAATCGCTCCGGTGTGTCGGCCGGCTGGAACTGGGTCAGCCAGGGGAGGAGTTGCTGCGGGCCGCTCATCTGGTCCACGGTCTTGAGCTCGTGCAAGCCCTGGTCGTCCTCCTCGATCTGCAGCTCGGCCACGACCTGCAGCATGTCGCGGGTGATCCGATCCTCCGTCGAGAGCCCATCGACCGCGACCGCCGCCGCCTCGGCCGCGGTCCGCTCCATCAGCGCCCGGACGACGGCACGGCCGTGGGCGGTGGTGTCCTCCAGCTCGCCGGCCCAGCGATCGTCGCCGTAGAAGCTCGCGAGGGTGGGGCTCGTCGCCAGGATCCCTTCCCAGAACCGGTCCGCAAGGGCGTTGACAGGCGAGCTGGCGTCAGGGGTCAGGGTCACGTGGGATCTCCCGCTGCGAGCGCCGATCCGGGGCCGGATGCGGCGAAGGTGGTGTGACTTCGTAGGGTAGCGCCGCGGTCCGTCAGCCGCCGAACATGGGGAGCTGCTCGCTGGATCGCTCGATCGCCGGGTCCAGTCCGATGAGCGGTTCCAGGTCCGCGAGGTCCGGCGTCTCCGCCGCGAGGAACCGGCGGAGGTGGACGGACTTCACGATGCTCCAGGAGCCTTCCTCCATCGCGGCGCGCAGCAGGGGCGATCGGGCCAGCTTGTAGCGGACCAATTCCGTGCGCTCGGGCGGGATCACCAGGAACCGGATGAGCCGTTGGTCCGGTGCGATCCGGGCGTGCTTGCGCAGGAGCGGATCGCCTAGCATCGCGGTCCACTCGACTTCGAAGAGGAACGCGAGCTTGCCCCGGATGTACCAGACGCAGTCGACTTCCTCGAGTTCGGCGGTGGACCGGCTGATCCCGCCCAGGTAGGCGTGTCGCTCCCGCTCATCGAGGACGTCGCCGAGGACCCCGTGGCCGAGGCGCCGACCGGTCTGCAGGGTCGACAGCCAGACCCGCAGCCCCATCCGGTGGCCGCCGTCCGCGAGGGCCCCGAGGAGCTCCGTGTGCTCCTTGCTTCGACGCAGGAGGTCGTCGGTCGTCGCGAGCACGTCCGAGGTGCTTGCTGCACTGCGATAGCTGTCCAGGCAGGCCTGGACGAGCGCCTCGTCCGGCAGGTCGTGCCCCACGAACATGCCCGAGATCCGGTCGTAGAAGGCGGCCTCCGACAGCGGCCCGGCCGTCGAGAGGAGGCTGAAGACGGCCCACTCGACGCGATCCGCGAGGGCCGGTGCGGCCGCCTCGCGGTCCGCCTTGTCGGCGAGCCACCACCGCCCGGGCTCCAGCTCCACGAGCCGGGTCTGCGTCGGCCGGTTCATCTCGTCGCGGATGAGCGCGAGGAGCCGCTCGACGGGGTCCGGCGGCGGCGCCTGGATGCGCACCGCAGTGCCCGTGTCCACGGTCCCGCCAGCACCCGCGCTGGACCCGTGGGTCGCCTGCACCGCGCGGCCACGAGGACCGCCGAGGCCCGGACCCAGGCTCGGACCTTCACCCGCAACGGGCGGCCCAGAGGACGCTGATCCCGGCGTCGACGAGTCTGATGGCGGCGAGTCCCCGGCCGGAGCCGCAAGGTCGTCGTCGGTCGCGTCGCCGGCCAGGCGACGAAGCTGTCCCGCCCGGTCCATCCCGACCAGGACTTCGCCGAGCAGGCGCTCGAACCGCGCGGGCTCGCCGCGAGCCCGCAGGGTCTCGACGGCGACGTCCGTCACTGTCCGGGCGGCCTCGGCCGCGGAGAACGGCCGGCTCTCGAAGCGCTCAGGGGCCGCGAACAGCCGCCGCCCGTGGACGACGTCGGGGTCTCCGGCGCCACCGGGCATCGGCTCCAGCAGGACGTTCGCCCGGGTCCGGGCGCCGGGCGGCATCCGGGCGCCGGGTGGCAGCAGCTCCACGATCCCGTGACCGTCACCGTCCGGGTCCCCCAGGAGCGCCGAGATCAGCCGATAGCCGGCTCCGACCCCGCCGAGCGCGGCAGCCGCCACGGCCTCCGCGCCGCCGTCCACGATCTGCACGACCCGACCGTCGCGGGCCATCGCCGGCGCGACGGCCTCGAGGGCGCGCCCGAGGGCCGCGCCCTGCCAACTCCACGGTCCGCGCAGGGACGTACCCGCGAGCGCGTCGATCGACAGCAGGGACGCCGCCTCGCGACCCAGGACCCAGGACGTGTGGTGGTAGGTGGCCGCGAGACGCTCCAGGTCCGGCCTGATGGGTGGCTGACCGACGACCAGCCGGATCCGCGGCGGTGGCGTGCCGCGACCGTCGGTCAGGGCGCCGGTCGCGATCGCTCGCAGGCCGGACGGACTGGACAGGCCGACGATGGCCGTCGCGGTCCCCTCCCCGAGACTGCGCAGGTCCTCGCCCAACCGCGCCTGCAGCGGGCCGTAGGCGCCGCTGTCCAGGCGTTGGACGAAACCACGGACCAGGCGGACGGATTCCTCGAATGCGATCCATGGATTCTTCTCGCGCCACTGCTCGGCGCTGGGCACCTTGACGTGCCCGCTGGCGATGCGGAGGGTCGCGGTCCGGCCCGGGGTCATCGCCAGCCTGCTGGCCGGCAGGATCGAATGGAGGAAGGCCAGGCGCAGCGCGGCCAGGACGGGCGCCGCCCGCAGGTCCGTCTCGATCCGATCGATGATGGCTGCGAGTCCGACGAGCTGTCGGGGCGTGTGCAGGTCCAGGAGCTCGTCGACGAGATCCGGGGCGCCGTCCACGGCCGGGAACCGCGCCTTGACGACCGCCCGGACCTCGTCCGCGCCGACGTCGGCGCCGATCCGGACGAGGTCGTCGTCATCCAGCGGCGCCTGGCGGATCTCCGTCTCGCCCCGTTGATCGCGACAGACCGTGCAGCGGTAGACCCGGGCGATCGGCACGGGCACCGGATCGCCGACGCCCCAGATGAAGTCCTCGGCCACGAGCATCCGGCCACAGGTGGGACAACGCGTCGCGTACAGGTCGCCGAGCGACACCTTCAGGCTGGATTCGCGCCGGGGCGAAGCGGACATCCCCTGGAATGCCGCGTCCAGGTGGCGCACATCGGGTGGCCGCAGGACCACCTCGGCCAGCATCCGGGTCAGCGGGTTGGTCTCCAGGGTGATCGCACGACGCTGGCGGTCCAGGGCTGCCCGGGCCACCCAGCCGCCCCGTCCGAACAGGTCCGCCACGACGTCGCCGGCGCCGGAGTGGGCCTCGATCCGGGCCGTCACCAGGGCGTTCGGAGGCGCTGGCAGGAGCCGATCGAAGATCGGCAGCGCCGGCGCTGGGTCTGGGTTCGGGTACGACGACCGGATCGTCATCCGCTGATGCTAGCCCACGAGGGCCAGCGGCTACGGCTCGTCGAGCTCGTCCGGCTCGTCCTCGAACGCTTCGTCCGTGGTCGCCTCGGGCGGCAGGGCGCGATCCAGGTCCTCGATCTCGTCGTCCTCGTCATCGTCTTCGAGGTCCTCTTCGAGGTCCATCTCCTCCCGCACGAGCGTGCCCTTGGTGTATGGACGCAGGTCCGTGAGCTTGGCGGCGGTCGGGAAGCTGACCTTGCCGTAGTTACGCGGATCCTGGAAGACCTCCCGGATGATGATCCGGACATCCTTGTCGCCGAGCGACGTCACGCCGGCCGCGTACTTGTTGCCGTCGGCCATGAGCTTGAGCAGGCGGGCCGCGACGCGCGGCTCCACGACACCGATGCGCATGCCGTTGCTGTGCGCGATCAGGCGGTTGCCCTCCGGCGACAGCTCGACGGCGTCGCCGGGGTTGACCTGGGCCAGCTGGCGCGGATCGGGCAGGTCCGTCAGAAAGGCGAAGCCGGTCTTGCCGGTCTCCTCCACGAAGATCCCCACGGGCGCCTTGCTGCCGGCCTGGGCCGGGACGGTCTTGTCGCCGGCGGCGACCATCAGCATCTTGAGCCGGTCGATGTTGCGCTCGGCGATGCGGCTGGTGGGATCGAGTGCCAGGGCGGTCTGATAGTGCTCACGCGCCGAACCCAGTTCGCCCAGCTCCCAGAGCGACTTGGCGAGGCGGTTCTCGGCCTCCGCGTCCGGGCCCAGCTCCAGCAACTTGCGGTTGGTGGACGCGGACTCCGACCATTCGGCCGCCGTCGCCTGGGCGATAGCCAGGTCGGCCAGCTGGCGCTTCTGGCGGGTCAGATTCGCGGGACTCTGCGGGTTGGTCTCGAGGTCGGGGAAGGTCACGGGGCGGTCGTCCTTTCGGGGCGGGTCAGGGCGAAGCGGACAGAAGACTGACTTGGGTCCATCGGTCGTCGGATGTGTGGGGCGCGCGGCGGAGACGCACACGGCGCGGTCTAGTCTTGTAGCACCGTCCGGCCACGCCGTCAAACCCGTCGGGGTTCGAACCCTCAGCGACGCAGCAGCAGGTTCCAGCCGATCACGCCGATGCCGAGCACCGCCAGCAACAGCATCTGCCAGATCCAGCCGCCGTCGCGCCGTCGCGTCGGAGACGTGCCGGCGAAGGCGTCCCACAGGTAGAACACGAGGGTCAGCAGAGCCGGGCCGATCAGGCGCTGGATCTCGATCGCGCGGAGGGCCGCCGCTGCGATGGCGATGGCGACCGCGTAGGTCACGGCGCTGACGAGGGCATCGCGCAGGCTGGTCACCCGCAGGGCGGCCGCGCGGTAGCCCAGCAGGAACGCGACGCCGGCATCGGCGGCGGCCAGGATCAGGAGGTTGGTCTCGGGCAGGGCGCCGCCGTTGAGCGCCGGCTGGACGATGCCGCCCGGGACCATCGCGGCCACCCCGATGAAGGCAAGGAAGCCGATGAGCAGGATCGTGACCAGGACCGCCGTCCGGTCGTCCTGGGTCAGGCCCTCGGGCGCGGCATTGATCCGGGCCTCCAGGGCCAGCGTCCGCCCGACCAGCCACCACGTGATCGCCAGCGCCGGTGCAAGCCACAGCCCGAACGGCACAAGCCGGATGGCCCCGAGGCAGGCCACGGCGGCCACGGCCGGCAGGATCAACGACTCGATGGGGACGCCCATGGACGCCTCGGCCGCGGGCGCCTCATCGGCGAGGACCTGGAGCGTGCCGTACAGCACGGCGCCGAGCAGGAAGATCGCCACGATCCAGACGGCGGGCGGCTCCAGCAACCGCGACAGGCCGACCACGACGACCGCCGCGATGGCGAGGTCGCGCCGGGCGAGTCGGTCTTCCATCGGCGCGATGGTACGCGACAGCGTCACACGCGCCCGGCTTTCCCGGCGACCCAGGCGAGGAGGTCTGCGCGCGAACGGGTGTTGACGACGTCCGATGGCGTGACCCACGCACGCCTCGCCTGGCTGACCCCCCAGCCCACGTAGTCGAGTTCATCCGTGTGATGCGCATCGGAGTCGATCGAGAGCAGGCAGCCCATGCTCACGGCCCGTCGGGCTCGCTCGACCGCGAGATCCAGGCGCGGCGGCGACCCGTTCATCTCGAGGACCGTGCCCGTCCGCGCAGCCTCCGCGAACACCAGGTCCCAGTCCAGGTCCAGGTCGTCCCGCTGACCGATCTTGCGACCGGATGGATGTGCGATGACGTCCACGTGCGGGCTCCGGATGCCGTTGAGCGTCCGCTGGGTCAATTCCGCCCGCGACTGCCGCCGGGCGACGTGGACGGACGCCACGACGACATCGAAGCGCGCGAGCAGGTCGTCGTCGTAGTCCAGCGCCCCATCGGCCCGGATCTCGAGCTCGCAGCCGTGGAGGAGGCGGAATCCCTCGGCCGGGGTCTCCGGCGGGGCCGTCCCGGCGGCCTCCTCGGCGGCGAACCGGGCGTTCAGGCCGGCGATGATCGCGCGCTGCTGCTCTACGCGATCCGGGGCGAGGCCGCGAGCGATGGCGAGCGACTGGGTGTGGTCCGTGAGCACCTGGTAGGCGTAGCCACGACGACGGGCGGCCTCCGCCATGACCTCGATCGGGAAGGCGCCGTCGGACCACTCCGAGTGGCTGTGCAGGTCGCCGCGGAGGTCGGCGAGCGCGATGAGATCCGGCAGGGTCCCGGTCAGTGCCGCCTCGAACTCGCCGGCATCCTCGCGCAGCTCCGGTTCGATGAACGGCAGGCCCACGAAGGCGTATGCGTCCGTCTCGGTGGCGAACGTCCGGAGCTCGGCGGCGTCCCCGGTCAGCGGCTCTCCGTCATCGCCGATCCGCAGGAACCCCTTCTCGGACAGGCTCCAGCCCTGGTCGCGAGCCATCGCGCGCAGGCGGACGTTGTGCTCCTTGGAGCCCGTGAAGTGGATCGCGTACGTGCCGCCCTCGCCGGGCGGGACGACCATGAGGTCCACCAGCGGGCCGCCACGCAACCGGATCGAGGCCTTGTAGCTGCCCTGTCCGATGACCGATTCGGTCGCCGGCTGCGAGACGAAGCGCTCGATGACGGCCGCGCGGTCAGCGGTCTCGGCCAGCAGATCCAGGTCGCCGATGGACTCGCGCCGGCGGCGGAACGAGCCGGCGGGCGTCAGGCCGATGAGTCCCTCCGTCCCATCAAGCGTCGCGACGAGGCCGTCGACCAACTCCGCGGCCCGGTCCAGGAGCATCCGCGATGCCCGGGTCTCGACCCGGGCGATCCCTTCGAGGATCTGCGCCTCGGTCTTGCCGGACAGGCCGCGGATGGTCCGAAGCCGGCCCTCCTGGGCGGCGACCTGGAGCTCCTCGATGGACGCGATCCCGAGCTCCGTGTGCAGCTGCCGGACGGTCTTCGGCCCGATACCCGGGATCCCGAGGATGGTCACGAGCCCGGGCGGGACCTCCAGGGCGAGGCGATCGTAGAAGTCGAGATGGCCCGTCCGTGCGAGTTCGTCCAGCTTGTCGCTGATGGCCGGTCCCACGCCGGCCAGCTTGGGTGGCTTGCCGTCGCGATACGCCGTAACGAGGTCCACGGGGCTTCGCTCGATGACATCCGCGGCGCGATGGTAGGCGACCGTCTTGAAGACCAGCTCGCCCTTGATCTCCAGCATGTCGCCGATCTGGTGGAAGATCCGTCCGAGGTCGGCGTTGGTCAGGTTTGGGGCGTCGGCGGTCCGTTCGGTCGATGCGGATGTGGGCACGCCCCCGATGGTAGTCCGGTCAGGCTGCGACCACCCGATCGCGCCCGGCCCGTTTCGCACGGTACAGCGCGCGATCGGCCGACTTGATCAGATCCGTGATCGGCTCATCCGGCAGCTGCGCCACCGCGACGCCGACGGATACGGTCACCTTCGCGACGCCCAGGTCGCGCAGGTCGAGCGAGCGCACCGCGGTCCGGACGCGTTCGCCCACCTCGATCGCGATCTCGCGCGACGGATTGCGCAGTAGCACCACGAACTCCTCGCCGCCGTAGCGGGCCGGGACGTCGTCCTCGCGGACGGCCGCCATGATCGCGCCACCGACCGACCGCAGGACCTCGTCGCCGGTGTCGTGGCCGTAGGAGTCGTTGAGCTTCTTGAACAGGTCGATGTCGATCATCAGGACACCGACCGCGTCCTCCGCCCGGCGTCGACGGGCCAGCAGCCCGCAGAACTCGTCGAAGTAGCGACGATTGGGCAGCCCGGTCAGCGCGTCCGTGGAGGCTCGGGCCTCGGTAGCCCGATGGGCGTAGACGCGGGCCTGGGCGGGGCCGCGATGGAGGCGTCCACCGC
>Ga0075026_100000796_pt1 | contig 13137 bp, 12 predicted proteins | sample Str012_2_FD_71392 | JGI IMG/M metagenome (GOLD analysis project Ga0075026, IMG submission 71392) | Freshwater sediment microbial communities in response to fracking from Pennsylvania, USA - Straight Creek_MetaG_SC_2012 | ecosystem: Environmental > Aquatic > Freshwater > Creek > Sediment...
GCGCTCCACCACCACGTCGCCGCCGACGCCAGCCGTGATGGCGTTCTCGCGGGAGGCAGCGACGGCACCATCGTCGCGGTCGGAACCGATGATCGGCGGGCAACGGTCGATGACGTCGGCGTCGGCACCCTTCAGCAACCGATCCCAGCCAACCTGCTCGAACGACGGCCACTCCATGAACTGGAAGGCGCGGTGACGGCCGGGCGACATCCGCCGCGCCAGCATCGCTGCCTCGACCAGCACCGTGCCCGACCCGCAGAACGGGTCGACCAACGGACGGCGGACGTCCCAGCCGGATGCGAGCACCAGCGCTGCGGCGAGCGTCTCGCGCATCGGGGCCTTGCCCGCTGCACCTCGATAACCGCGGCGATGCAGCGCGACACCGGTGGCGTCGACGCTGATCGTCACGACGTCGCGGGAGACACGCACCAGCAGGGACTGTTCGCCCTCGCCGCGGCCGATGTGCTCGGCCACGCGCTGCTCGATCGCGCCCGTGTGGAACAACTTCGAGGTCTTGTCCGCCGAGGCGGCGACACGCACCCCGCCCTCAGGCAACCACGCGGACCAGTCGATGCGGTCCAGACCCGCGTGCAACGTGTCGAACCCGTCGGCCTTGAACCTCGCGACCCGCACGAGCACCCGCGTGGCGACACGCGACCGCAGATGCACCGACCACAGCTGCGGCCAGGTGAGCCCGCAGTTCACCCCGCCGTACGTGGGGTTCGCCGGCCGCACACCGAGCTTCTCCAACTCGGCCTGCGCCAACGCCTCAAGGCCGGGGGCGACGACGACGAACGCCTCGATGCGCGCGCTCACGGACGGAACGTCAATCGCAGGTTCGGGTACGCACCCGCATCGAGCGACGTCGGGCCGTCGCTGCGCAGCCGATGCCAGCCCGCGGCCGCGATCATCGCCGCGTTGTCGGTGCACATCTCCCGGCTCGGGAGGAACCCGCGGATGCCTGCGGTCGTGCATGCGTCGAGGAACCGTTCGCGCAGCAGCGAGTTCGCCGCCACTCCTCCGCCGAGCACCAGTCCCTTGGCGCCCACCTGCTCGGCGGCACGCCGAGCCTTGGTGACCAGGACGTCCACCACCGCCGCTTGGAACGACGCGGCGACGTCGTTGGTGGAGACGTCGGGGTGTTTGCGCACGTGGTTCATCACCGACGTCTTCAACCCGCTGAAGCTGAAGTCCAGCCCGTCCTGCAGCATCGCCCGCGGGAAGTGGATGGCCTCCGAGTCGCCCTCCACCGCGGCACGATCCACCGCGGGGCCACCGGGATAGCCCAACCCGAGGAACCGGGCCACCTTGTCGAACGCCTCACCGGCGGCATCGTCGATGGTCTGGCCGAGCAGGCGGTACTCGCCGTGGCCCTGCATTTCGATGAGCATCGTGTGACCACCCGAGACGAGCATCACCACGAGCGGGAACTCCAGCGTCGGGTCCTCGAGGAACGCGGCGTAGAGGTGCGCCTCCATGTGGTTCACACCGATGAACGGCACGTCCCACGTGAGCGCCAGGGCCTTCGCTGCGGACACTCCCACGAGCAGTGCGCCGATGAGGCCCGGCCCCACCGTGCACGCCACCGCGTCGATGCGTTCCGCGCCGACACCGGCCTCCACGATCGCTCGCGCCACCATCGGGTTGAGCATGTCCAGGTGGGCGCGACCGGCGATCTCCGGCACGACGCCACCGAACTGTGCGTGCAGGTCCACCTGAGTGCTCACCGCGCTCGACACGACGTCGTAGCCGCCCATCACCAGCGCGGCGGCGGTCTCGTCGCAGCTGGTCTCGATACCGAGCACCAGTGTCGTTTCGTCGATGACGTTCAGCTCGCGGGTCATCGCGCAGCCCCAGGGCACAGCGCGCGCAGTTCGTCGCGGAACTCGGGGTCGGCGATGCCGTGGCGCCACATCACGATCGCATCCTCGACGTTCTCGTAGTAGTTCTTGCGAATGCCCGCGGCCTCGAAGCCGAAGCGGTGGTACAGGTGCTGTGCGGCCAGGTTGCTGACGCGGACCTCCAAGGTCATCGCCGTGCTGCCGCGCTGCACGGCCACCCACGACAGTTCGGCGAGGAGGCGAGTGGCGATGCCACGGCGTTGCTGGTCGCGGGCCACCGCGATGTTCGTCACGTGCGCGTCGTCGAGCGAGTACATCATCCCGGCGTACCCGACCACCGAGGCACCCTCGCGGGCGACGATGTAGCTGCGCTCGCCTCGGCGCATCATCTCGATCTCGTTGTTGAACACGTTCAGCGTCCATGGCTTCGGGTACGACGAGTTCTCGATCGGCATGATCGACGGCAGGTGACGGCGGCGCAGGGGCTCGACGACGATGCCGTCGCCGGCGGCCTTGCCCAGGAAGCGGGTGAGCACGCTCACTGCACGCCCTCCCTCGTGGCCCAGTTGATCTGCGCGTCGGGCGCGCGCAGGTACAGCGGCTGGATCTCGCGCGGGTTCACCCAGTCCTCGCGGAGCGCCTTCGCATGGGCGAGCTGCACCAGCGGCGCGGCCGACGGATGGGAGAGGAACTGCTCGGCGAACGAGCAGCGCTGCCCCGTGTCGATGTCGTCGCGATACCGCAGCGCTCCGTCGCCGACGCACAGCACGTTCTCGCCACGGGCCAGGATGTCGCCGACGAGATCGTCGATGCGGCCCACGCGCGGCTCGGTGACCCGCTGGACACCGTTCGGCACCGGTCGGTAGAACGCGTAGAACACCTCACCCTTGCGGGCGTCGATGACGGCGGCGATCGTCCGGTCCGAGTAGCGCAACGGGAACGCGAGCAGGTCGAGCGAGCTGATACCGATCATCGGCACGCGCAGGGCCTGCGCGATCGCCTTCGCGGCCGCCAACCCGACGCGCATGCCGGTGAACAGGCCCGGGCCGACGTCCACCGCGATGGCACCGAACTCGGCGATCTCGATGTCGGCCTGTCGGCAGACGAACTCGATGGCCGGGGTGAGCGTCTCCGCGTGCCGACGCCCGCGGGACACCTCGAACATGCCGAGCACGCCCTCGTGCCCGCCGATCGCGACGCTCACCTGTTGCGTGGCCGTTTCGATACCGAGGATCAACATGCGAATGCCGCCAATGCGCTCTCGAGGCGAGCCCAACGGGTGGCCCAGGCGCGGCCGGTACCGCTGACCGTGATCGTCCGCGCGTTCTCGTCGGCGTGCTCGTCGTCCACCGCGTCGGCGACGAGTTGCACGAGCAAGTGGTCGCCCAGCGACTGGGCCACGACGTCGCCCCACTCCAGCAGCACGATGCCGTCGTACTCGAGCAGCTCGGCGAGTGCAAGGTCCGCAACCTGGTGGGTGGTGGTGAGCCGGTAGATGTCGGCGTGGTGCAGCGTCAGCTTCCCGGCGTCGTAGCTGTGCACGAGCGTGAACGTCGGTGAGGTGATCGGCTCGGTGACGCCGAGCGCGGCGCCGAATCCCTTCGCGAACGCCGTCTTGCCCGCACCCATCTCCCCCGCCAGCACCACGAGGTCGCCAGAGCGCGCCACACCGGCGATCGCCGCGGCGATCGACAACGTCTCGGCGAGCGACGAAGCGCGCAGCTGCAACATGATCAAGGGAATGCTAGAGGCGTTGCACACGGGCGGAGATGCCACAGACGATCTCGTACCCGATGGTGCCGAGCTGATCGGCCCATTCCTCGGCGGTGATCCGCTGGTCGCCCTGGTCACCGAGGAGCACGACCTCGTCGCCCACCTGCACGGGGTCGTCGCCACAGTCGACCATCAACTGGTCCATCGTGACCACGCCGATGATCGGCCTGCGCACTCCACCGAGCAGCACTTCGCCGCCGGTGGCGAACAGCCGGCGCGGCACGCCGTCGGCGTACCCGATGGGCACGGTGGCCACCGTGGCGTCGCGTGCCACGCGGTGACGAAGGCCGTAGGACACGCCCTCGCCCGCGGCGACGCGCTTGACGAACGACACCCTCGCCTTGAGCGACAGCGCCGGCACCAGCCCGAGCGCCGCACACTCGGTGTCCACGCCGTGGCCGGGCGAGATGCCATAGATCGCGATTCCTGCACGCACGAACGCATATCGCGCCGCGGGGTGGGCGATGCCACCGGCGGAGTTCGCGGCGTGCACCATCCGCGGCACCACCCCGGCAGCGCTGAGACGGCGGCGCACGTCCTCGAAGCGGACGAGCTGCTCGGCGGTGAACGGGTCGGTCGGCTCGTCGGCGACGGCGAGGTGCGTGAACAGCCCCTCGAGCGACACCGCAGAGGAGGCGAGGATCGCCTGCGCCACCGGCACGACGTCGTCGGTGGACACTCCGACGCGATGCATCCCCGTGTCCACCTTCAGGTGCACCGGATGGCCGACGGTACCGAGCGCTTCGAGCGCGTCGATCTGCGCTCGGCGATAGATCGTGAGCCGCAGGAAGTGCCGCACCGCGTCGGGCAGTTCCGACGGTGGCTGCTCGCTGAGCACGAGGATCGGCGCCGCGATGCCGGCCTCACGCAACCGCACACCCTCCTGGATGAGCGCGACGCACAGGCCCTCAGCGCCTCCCGCCAAGGCGGCACGCGCCGCGACCACCGAACCGTGGCCGTAGCCATCGGCCTTCACCACGGCCCACAGGCCCGCTGGGTCCACCGCGGCGCGCAGGGCGCGCACGTTGTGCTCGATCGCCGCGGGCGACACCTCCGCCCACGCCCACCTGCCCGTCACACCCAACGACACGTCACACCCAACGACACGTCACAGGCCCTCGAGCACTTCGGGCAGGTGATCGGCGATGTCGCCGGCCACGAGGCCGAACGGTGCGGCGCGACGGGCCGCCATGCCGTGCAGCCAGGCACCGGCCGCGGCGGCGTGGAACGCGTCGGCGCCCTGCGCCAGCAACCCACCGATGATGCCGGCGAGCACGTCGCCCGTCCCAGCAGTGGCGAGCCGTTCGTCGCCGGCGGTGACCACGAGCACGCGTCCGTCGGGGTCGGCCACCACGGTGGCCGGGCCCTTCAGCAGCACCACGCACCCCGTGTCGTTGGCGAGGCGACGAGCGGCAACGAACCGGTCGGCCGCGGGCGGCGCGCCGGTGAGCAATGTGTACTCGCCGTCGTGCGGCGTGAGGACCGTGGGCCGCGTGCGCCGCCGCAGCAGTGCACCCGCACCCTCCGCGTTCCATGCCATCGCGAACAGACCGTCGCCATCGATGACGGCCGGCACCGCTGCATCGAGCACCGCCGAGCGCGCCTGGGCCGCGGTGTCGTCGTCGCGACCGATGCCCGGCCCGATGACGAGTGCGTGGAAGCGGTCGAGCGAATGGACCAGACCGCGTGCCCACATGGGGTCCATCAACGGCCGTTGCACGACCTCCACCGGGGCCTCGGTCACCAGCCCACCGATGCCGGAGAGCAGCACCATGCCGGCACCCACCCGAGTCGCGGCTCGCGAGGCGAGCGCGGCCGCGCCCATCATCCCCACGTTGCCGGCGACGATGCGCAACGCGGCCCGCCACTTGTGGGCGGACCTGCCACGCATGGGCAGCCACTCGGCCACGTCGGCCGGCTGCACGAGGTGCGCGTGCGCGTGCGCCGCCACCCGCTCGCCGAGGCCGATGTCGGCCACCTCCAGTTCGCCGGCCAGCTCACTGCCGGGCGGCAACAGCAGGCCCGGCTTGAGCGCCTGGAACGTGACCGTACGGTTCGCGGCGAGCACCGGCCCCTCGGCGCCACCGGTGAGCGCGTTCACCCCGCTGGGCAGGTCCACCGCGAGCACCAACGCGCCACCCACCTCGGGCGGTTGCCACGAGCCGTGGAACCCGGTGCCGTAGGCGGCGTCGATCACCAGGTCGGCGAACGGCAACTCTGCGGGGCAGGCGTTGGCTTCGAACACCCGCACCTTCACACCGCGTGCGTCCAGCAGCCGAGCCGCAACCCGGCCGTCGGCGCCGTTGTTGCCCTTCCCGGCGATGACGTGCACGGTGCGCCCGTAGGTGCCACCCATCATCCGGATGGCTGCCCTCGCCACCGCACTGCCGGCGCGCTCGATGTAGGTGTCCACCTGATGGGCCACGGAGAGATCCACGGCGCGCATCTCCACGGGCGTGACGATCGGCAACATCGATGCCGAGCCTACGGCCCGGCATCGGGTGCCCGGCCGCTATTCGGCCACGACGTATGCGATGGCGATGGTGTCCGAGTGGGTGATGCTGAGGTGCCAGACGGTGATGCCGCGGTCCACCGCCAGCTCCAGCGCACGGCCGGTGATCGCCAGCGACGGCGCACCCGAAGCGGCCCTCGTGACCCACACCTCGTGGAAGCCGAACGCTCCGAGCCCGAGACCCATCGCCTTCATCACCGCTTCACGCGCCGCGAACCGCGCTGCGAGCGAGGGCACCGGGTCGGCCTTCGGCTCCACGTAGGCGAGCTCCTCCGCGGTGAACAGCCGCCCGCGCATCGTCGGCGTGCGCTCCAGCGACGTGCGGAAGCGCTCGATGTCGACGGCGTCGACGCCGATGCCCCGTATCACTGAACGACTCGGCTCACGTCACTGACGCCAGTGGTCGGCCGACTCGGAGATCGGCAGGATCAACAGGTCCGCCACGGCAAGATCGGCGAGGAGGTCGTCGCGGAAGGAGCCCTCGGTCTCCGTCACCCAGTCCACGAGGCGGTCGTAGCGACGGTCGTAGCCCTGCAGCACGCCGCGCATCACCGCAGCGGGCAGGCGGTCGTGGAAGCGGACGTGGAGCAGTGTGATACCGGTGCAGGTACCGCCCTTCACCTCGGGCACGAACACCACCGTGCGCCCGTCGCTGCGGCCACGCGCCACCAGGATCTCCTTCTCGCTGGCCACGCGACGCTTCGTGCCACGCAGCTGCGAGTTGGTCTCGACACGGCTCGGCACATCGCGCGACAGGCCACCGCGGTCGACGATGGCGATCGTGGCACCGGACTCGGGGTCGCCGTCGATCGAGTAGCGGGTGTAGCCGACGACGGCCTCCACCGCGGGGTCGAGATCGGCGAGCACCTTGAGTGTGCGATAGCTGAGCCGGTCGCGGCCGGCGCCGGAGGTGAGCAGCTCCTGGACCAGTGGGCGGTCCAGCACCCCTTCGTCGTTGCGGCTGATGCCGACCGTGACGGTCTTCGCCTGGTGCTTGATCGCGTCGACCGGCCGGGTGAGTTCCTCGATGGCACGCGTGAGCGCCGCCGTGAGGTCGTCCACGATCGCGCTCGGCGAGGCGATCTTGCCCGTCGCCCGCTGGTAGGCCTCCAGTGGCGAGGGCGCCGCCAGGTCGCGCAACAGGCCGACCAACCGCACCGCGGTGGAGGCCTCCAGGTGGCCGTCGTAGAGGCCGGCGCGCAACCCGTCGAGGAAACGTTCCACGTGAGCGACCACGCCGGTCTGCACCCGGCGCAGCACGACGTCGCCGTCGGAGGACTCGGCCAGGGCGTGCTCGACGACCTCGCGGGCCTCGCGCAACGGGCGAGCCGACGCGTCGATGGCCAGTGCGGCTTCGTAGCCGAAGAGATGGCCCGTCATCGCCGAGAGCACGAACGCGAGCGAGGAATCCACACTCGGCACGGTGAGCACCGCGGCCGCGCCGGCGAAGCGTTCGTCGGCGTCGGTGGCGACCACGATGGGTGTCGCCTTGTGGGCACGGTAGATGGCCACTTCCTTCGCCACGTCGTCGGCGGTGCCACCCACCAACCCCGCGGCGCACACCAGGATGAGCGGCTCACTGGACAGGTCGATGTGCTTCTTGTCCTCGGTGACGTCGCAGGCGATGCTCTTGTAGCAGAGCTCGCTGAGCTTGATGCGCACTTCCTCCGCCGCGACCGTGTTCGGGCCGTTGCCGACGATGGCCCAGTAGCGCTTCGCCGGGGCGAACCTCCGCGCCGCGTCGCCGATGGCCGGACGGTTCTCCAGCACTTCCATCATCGCCGCCGGCAGGGTGCGCAACGACGCCAGCAGTGCGTTCCGACGCTGCGGAGTGCTGCGGCCCGCCGCCTCGGCGATGGCGCACGACAACAACACGCCGGCGGCCACCTGCGCGTAGAACGCCTTCGTGCTGGCGACGCTCATCTCCACGTCGCGTCCGTCGCTCGTGTAGAGCACACCATCGGCCTTGTCGGTGAGGTCGCTGCCGCGCCGGTTGACGATGGCGATCACCGAGGCGCCACGGCCACGCGCCAGGTCCACCGTGCGGTTCGTGTCGGTGGTGGTGCCGCTCTGGCTGACGGCGACGACGAGGGTGTCGCTCATGTCCAGCCGGAGGTGGAAGCCGGACAACTCGGTGGCGGTGATGGGGTCCACGTCCAGCGAGCCGTCGCACAGGTCGTCGAGGATCGCCGCCATGCTGCTGCCGGCCACGAACGCGGTGCCCTGGCCGATGATGCGCACCTTCGAGATGGAACCATCGGCGAGTCGGGCGGCGATGAACGAAGGGAAGGACTTCTCGCCGAGTTCGGCGGCGAGGCCGGTGGGGGTGTCGACGATGCGCCCGCGAAGGGTCTTGCGCAGGCTCTGCGGCGCCTCGCAGATCTCCTTCAGCAGGAAATGCGGCGCCGACCCGCGATCGATGTCGCGCGTGGTGACCTGCGCGGTGACGATCTCTCGCTCGGCGATCGGCAGTTCGGCACCGTCGTACGCGAGCCGACGCACACCGGCCACGTCGCCGCCGAAGCGCCCGTCGAGCACGAACACCTGCCCACGGCTGCCGTCGGGCGACGGGGTCTCGCCATCGACGCGCAGGTAGCGGGTGGTCTCCTCCACCACGCCGTACGGCTCGCTGGCGACGATGAACAGATCCTCCGCGAGGCCGACGTAGAGGGCCTGGCCCGACCCGCGCAGGGCGAGGAACAACTGGTCGGGGCCGTCGGCGGCCTGGGCGCCGATGGCCACACTGCCCTCGAACTCGGCGACGGTGCGGCGGAACGATTCGGCGAGGTCGTGGCCGCCACGCTGGGCGTGCAGCGACATGACCGCGGGGATGACCTTCGCGTCGGTGGTGATCGGGCCGGGGATGCGCAGGCCGTGGTTCACCTTGATGTCGGCGTGGTTGTCGACGTCGCCGTTCAGGACGGCGATCGTGTACGGGCACGGCTCGCCCCCGCGCTGCTCGGACTGCTCGCCGTTCACCGGGTGGCAGTTGGGCTCGCTGATGATGCCGACGCTGGCCCAGCGCGTGTGCCCGAGCACGGACACGCGAGCCGTCGGCGCGGTGAGCGCCAGGCGGAGGAGTTCGTCGGCCTGCACGGAGGAGCGCAGGGCGCGCACGTTGTCGCCGAGTTCGCCGATCTCCGCCGCGGCCTTGTACACGAAGCTGAGGCAGTCGCCCGCGATGCGCACCGAGCCGTCCTGGAACAGCGGGTCGCTGATGCGGCGGGCGATCAGTGCCGTCACCGCAGGGTCGTGCTCGCTGAGCCCGTGACCCCACACGAAGACGTGCACGCCGGCGCTGTCGCGCCCGCGCACCTCCATGCGGTCGATCGCCGAGAACGCCTGCTGGATCGAGAGGTACCCCGACACCGCGGCCAGGCCGGCATCGCGGCCGGCCAGTTCGGCGACGGCGTCGCCGGTGCGGAGCCGATCGTGACGCACGGCCCACACCGCATCGCGCAGCGCGAGCAGTTCGGTGCTCAGCGCTTCGATCTGGTCGGGCGTCAGGCCCTCGGTGGCTTCCAGTTCGGCGTCGCGAGCCGCGATGCGAGCATCCAGTTGGTCGAGCCGGGCCGTGATCGCGGTGGCCAGCTCGTGACGACCCACGAGCGCACAGACACCTGGCACGCCGTGGAGCAGCCGGTCCACCTCGAAGACATCACCGGCAGCGTCCGCCAGCGTCGTCGCTGCCACCGCCCGGTCGAGAAGCGCGAGGAGGTCGGCCGCGGCCGGCACCCCCCGCGAGGCCGGGCGGGACACGATTCCGACGATGCCGCACATGCCGGCAAGGATACCGATGCGGACGCGACGGCGTCCGTCAGGCGAACCGCCGTTCGACCACCTCGGCGAGCCGATTGGCCACGTCACGGGCCACATCGTCGGTGGCGGCCTCCACCATCACGCGGATGAGGGGCTCGGTGCCGCTGGCCCGCACGAGCACCCGACCATCACCACCCAGCGCTGCCTCCGCGTCGGCGATCTCCGCAGCCAGTTCCTCGACCGCCTGCGGGTGCCGTTGGGCCACCTTCACGTTCACCAACACCTGCGGGTAGCTCACCATCACCTCGGCCGCGAGCTCGGCGAGGGCGCGGTGGTGGCCGTGGACGAACTCGGCGAGCTGCAGGCCGGCCAGCAGGCCGTCGCCGGTGGTGGCGACGTCGCGGTAGATGATGTGCCCGCTCTGCTCCCCACCGACGCTGAAGCCACCGGCGTCGAGCGCCTCGAGCACGTAGCGGTCGCCCACCGCGGTGGTGACCACGGCGATGCCCTCGCGCTCCATCGCCCGGTGAAAGCCGATGTTGCTCATCACGGTGACGACGACGGTGTCGCCGCGCAGCCTGCCCGCCTCGCGCAACTGCAGTGCGGCGAGTGCGATCAGCCGGTCGCCGTCCACGACGCGACCGAGATGGTCCACGGCGATCACTCGGTCGCCGTCGCCGTCGAACGCAAGACCCATCTGTGCGCGGCGGGCCACGACCTCGCGGGCGAGCGACTCGGTGTGAGTGGCACCGCAGTGGTCGTTGATGTTGCGACCGTCGGGGGTGGCGTGGATCACCGACACGTCGGCGCCGAGCGCCGCAAAGACGGCCGGCGCGACCTCGCTCATCGCCCCGTTCGCGCAGTCCAGCACCAGGCGCAACCCGGCGAGCGACCCGTGGGAGTCGACGAGGTGCAGCACATAGCGATCGCGCTCGTCGGCGAGCTCGGCCTGCGCTGGTGCACAGGGCGTCGAAAGGTCCAGCGCGTCCTCGATGCGCCGCTCCACGTCGTCGGTGAGCTTGGAGCCGCCGGCCGCGAAGACCTTCACGCCGTTGTCGTGCCACGGGTTGTGCGACGCGGTGATCATCACCGCGGGCACCTCGAACTCGCCCGCGAGCCACGCCACTGCGGGTGTGGGCAGCACGCCCACCACCAACGGACGAGCACCCGCGGCGTGGAGGCCGGCCACGACGGCGGCCTCCAGGGCCGGGCCGCTCTCGCGGGTGTCGCGCCCGACCAGCCACGTGCCCCCACCGAGCACCGTCGCCGCGGCGCGGGCGAGCGCCGCCACGTACTCGGGCGTCAGCTCGCTGAGCGCGACGCCGCGCACCCCGTCGGTCCCGAACCTCAACGTCACGATGCCAGTCTCCCCTTCGTCGGGCCTGAAAACGGCGAACGCCCCCGGCCGACGGCCGAGGGCGCACCACCCACCAACGCGTCGATCAACGCTTGGTGTACTGCTTGGCCTTGCGGGCCTTGACGAGGCCGTACTTCTTGCTCTCCTTGCGACGCGGGTCGCGGGTGAGCAGGCCGGCCTTCTTGAGGGCCGGGCGGACCTCAGGGTCGATCTCGACGAGCGAACGAGCGATGGCCATGCGCAGTGCGCCGGCCTGGCCGGTGATGCCACCGCCGTGCATCGTCGCGTCGACGTCGTACTGCGTCTCGGCGTCGAGCACGCGCAGCGCCTCGGTGACGATCATGCGCTGCATGGCGGTCGGGAAGTACACGTCGAACGCCTTGCCGTTGATCGTGTGCGTGCCGTTGCCCGGGCGCAGACGAGCGCGGGCGACAGCCTCCTTGCGGCGGCCGGTGGTCTGGGTGAGCGGCTTGGTGGCCATGCGTGTCTACCTTCGTGCCTTGTGGGTGCTCAGCGGGCCTTGGCCGCGGGGAGCTCGAGTGCGACCGGGTTCTGTGCAGCGTGCGGGTGCTCGGGGCCGGCATAGACCTTGAGCTTCTTCACCTGCTGGCGACCCAGGGGGCCGTGGGGCAGCATGCCCTTGATGCTGTTGCGCACCGTCTCGGCCGGGTTCGTGACCATGAGGTCCGAGTAGCGGGCGCTCTTGATGCCGCCCGGGTAGCCGGAGTGGCGCCACACGCGCTTCAACTCGGCCTTGCCCTTGGTGAGCACCACCTTGTCGGCGTTGATGACGATGACGTGGTCGCCCGTGTCGATGTGCGGGGCGAACGTCGGCTTGTGCTTGCCGCGCAGGATGCGGGCGGCCTCCGTGGCCAGGCGCCCGAGCACCAGACCCTCGGCATCGATGACGTGCCAGGACCGCGTGATCTCGCTGGCCTTCGGTGAATACGTGGTGCTCATCTGCGAACCTTCGAAACTGCCGGGACGCCGAAGTGGGCGTCCAAGGAACCGTGCAATGATACGGGCACCGCACTGCCTTCCACAACGGGGGTCATCCACAACGGGGGGTCTCAATACCCGACTTCCCACAGCACGAGACCGTGCGGTGGGGCCACGGTGGGGGCGGCACGACGGTCCTGGCTCAGCAGGATGCCGCGCACGTCGCCGGCGTGGATCTTGCCGAGGCCGACGTCCACGAGCGTGCCGACGATGGACCGCACCATCTGGTGGCAGAACGCGTTCGCCCGGATCTCGAAGCGCAGCAGGCCGGGATGGTCGTCGGGCACGAGCCGCCAGTCGGCGCGCATCACCCTCCGCCGCAGCGATGGCTGGGTGGCACCCTCGGGCACCTTCGGGCGGCGGCAGAAGGACGTGAAGTCGTGCTCGCCGATCAGCGGGTCGCACGCCAGCTGCATCGCCCACAGTTGCAGCGGCTGGGGCACGTGCCATGCGGTGGACGCGAAGAACGGGTCGGGCACGGCGCTGTTCAGCACGTGGTAACGGTAGTGGCGCCACTGCGCGTTGTACCGGGCGTTGAACTCGACGTCGTCGGTCCAGGCCACGTCGCGCACCGAGATGGTGGGCGCGAGCACCTTGTTCAACCGCCGCTGAAGGTCGCCCAAGTCGGTGTCCTCGGGGAGGTCCAGGCTCACCACCTGACCCCAGCCGTGCACCCCCGCGTCGGTGCGGCCTGCACCGACCGCCGCCACCGGCAGGCGCACGATCATCTCCAGGGTGCGGCGCAGCTCGCCCATCACCGTGGGCAAACCCTCCGCCTCGGCGAAGCCGTGCAGGTCCGTGCCGACGTAGGCGACGGTCATCCGGGCGCGGCGCGACATGGCCCCAGCCTAGGGCTGCGCCTTGGCGCCGATCGGGGCGAATCGATCCGCGGTCGG
>Ga0075026_100000797_pt1 | contig 13131 bp, 10 predicted proteins | sample Str012_2_FD_71392 | JGI IMG/M metagenome (GOLD analysis project Ga0075026, IMG submission 71392) | Freshwater sediment microbial communities in response to fracking from Pennsylvania, USA - Straight Creek_MetaG_SC_2012 | ecosystem: Environmental > Aquatic > Freshwater > Creek > Sediment...
GGTCGCAGCATCGAAGTCGCGACCTTCCGCGAGACGCTTGCCGTCGAGCTCGACGAGCGAAGCGCGGAACGGTTGCGCCTCGGCGACAAACGTTCCTTCCAGGTCGGACCACTGCCCGGAACGGAAGCGCATGCGCGCCCGCTCGCGCTCGACGACCATGCGCACCGCGACGCTCTGGACGCGTCCGGCCGACGCGGCCTGACCGCGCCCGAACACGCGCCACAACACGGGCGACGTCTCCCAACCGACGATGCGGTCGAGCTTGCGCCGGCCTTCTTGTGCTTCGACGAGCTTCATGTCGAGCTCGCGCGGATTCGCGAGCGCTTCTCGGATCGCGTTGGGCGTGATCTCGTGGAACACCATGCGCTTCACGGGCACGGTCGGCTTCAGCGCCTCCAGCACGTGCCAACCGATCGCCTCGCCCTCGCGATCCTCATCGGTCGCGAGGATGAGCTCGTCGGCGCCCTTGAGCGCCTGCTTCAGCTCGGTGACGACTTTCTTCTTGTTGGCCGGAACGACATAACAGGCGTCGAAGTGATCCTCCGGATCGATACCCGCGAGCTTGCCGTGGGTGGCCTTCTTGTCGTCGGGCACCTCTTCCTTGCTGCGGGGCAGGTCGCGGATGTGCCCGACACTCGCCTTCACCGTGTACTCGCTCCCGAGATATCCCGCGATGGTCTTCGCCTTCGCCGGGGACTCCACGATCACGAGCGGTTTCGCCACTACTTCTCCAGGGATCTGCCGAGGACATCAGACGGCAATCAGAATGCGTCCTTGTCGGCACTCGGGTCGCGGACCGTAGCCCGTCACCCCTCCTACCGTGCCCCACCTGCCCGAATAGCTCCGCATCGTGGTGACCAAACCACTCTGGGCGCAACGTCTAACGTTCGCCGCCGTGATCACCGCCGTCAACTGGCTCGACCCGAAGTCGCTCATCGAGACCTTCGGGACCATTGGGCTCATCCTCGTCGTGTTCGTGGAGTCCGGGCTCGTCCCCGCGCCCCTCCCGGGCGACTCCATCTTGTTTCTCGCCGGCGCCTTCTCGGCCACGAGCGCGAACTCGCACGACCCGCACCTCAATCTCGGGATCGTCCTCGTCGGATCGTTCGTCGCCGCGGTCGCGGGTGCGCAACTCGGCTACTGGATCGGCTCTCGTTGGGGGACGCGACTGTTCACGCCCGACGCTCGCTTGTTCAAGACCGAGTACCTCGACCGGGCGCAGGTCTTCTTCGACAAACGCGGACCGCGCGCCGTCGTGCTGGCCCGGTTCATTCCGTTCGTGCGCACGATCGTGCCCATGCTCGCGGGCGCGGGGCAGATGCCGCAGCGCAAGTTCTTCACCGCGAACATCATCGGCGCGTCGATCTGGGCGGTCGGTGTCAGCCTGCTCGGGTTCTGGCTCGGCCGGTCGATCAACATCGACAAGTACCTGTACCCGATCGTCGCGGGCATCATCGTGTTGTCGTTGATCGCGCCGTTCGTCGAATGGCGCAAACACAAGCGCGCACAAGCGGCAGGCAACGCGTAGAGGAGCGGCAGCGGAGCCGACCGGACGGGAGGCGAAGCGCGAGCGACCCATGGACAACGCGAAAGGGCCGCCCCGAGGGGCGGCCCTTCGCAATCAAACGCCGCGTGCGTCAGCTACCGACTGCAACCGCCGGCGCCACCGCTTCGGTCGGGCCGTCGGCCTGCAACGTCGCGCCACCGCGCTTCGAGAACAGGATCGCGAGGATCAACACGACGAGCGACACGCCCGCGATGCTGAATCGGGCGCCCGGGTTGTTCCGCAGCGAGATGACCGCGGGCAGGATCAGCAACGAGACCAGGTTGATGACCTTGATCAGCGGGTTGAGCGCCGGGCCGGCCGTGTCCTTGAACGGGTCGCCGATCGTGTCGCCGATGACTGCGGCGCGGTAGGCATCGCTGCCCTTGCCGCCGTAGTTGCCGTCTTCGATGAACTTCTTGGCGTTGTCCCACGCACCACCGGAGTTCGACAAGAAGTTCGCCATCAGCTGACCGGTCAGGATCACCGCGGCGAGGAACGCGCCGAGGGCGAAGTAGTTGATGCCGAACCCGATGATCACGGGCGTGAGCACTGCGAGTAGCGCCGGCGTCGCGAGTTCACGGAGCGATGCCGCGGTGCAGATGTCGATGACCGGTGCGTAGTCGGGACGCTTCTCACCGCTCATGATCTTGCCGTCGGCGAACTGGCGCCGCACCTCTTGTACGACGACTGCGGCCGTGCGACTCACCGCCCGAATCGCGAACGACGAGAACAGGAAGGCGATCGATCCGCCGATGAGCAGCCCGATGAACACCTTCGGGTCGGCGACGTTGATCGCGGTGTGTGGATTGGTGAAGAGATCGTTGCCCTTGATGCCTTCGAGTCCCGGAAGCTGGTTCTTGATCGTCTCGATGTACGACGAGAACAACGCGACCGCCGCGATCACTGCCGAGCCGATTGCGAAACCCTTCGTGACCGCCTTGGTGGTGTTACCCACCGCGTCGAGCATCACCATGATGCGCTGCGGCTCGCCTTCGAACTCGCCCGACATCTCCGCGATGCCCGCGGCGTTGTCGGCGACCGGACCGAACGTGTCTTCCGACACCACCACACCGGTGGTGGCGAGCATGCCCATACCCGTGAGCGCAACGAGGTAGAGCGAGAACTGCAGGTCCTGGGCTCCGAGCAGGATGGCGAACCCGAGCGCACCGGCGATGGCCACGATGGCCCAAACCGATGACTCGAGACCGCTGCTGACGCCGGAAAGCACTGCCGTCGCCGGGCCTCCTGTTGCCGCCGACTCCGCAATCTCCTTGACGGGCTTGGTCTCGGTTGACGTGAAGTACTCGGTGATACGCGACGCGATCTGCGCGAGCACGAGTCCACCGACAACCGCACCGAACATCCGCCAGCCGACGTTCGAGATCGAACCGCCCTTCGGGTTGCCGACGTAGACGAGGGCGAACACGAGCGTGCCGAGGATCGTGAGGATGCCGGCGGTGAGGAACCCGCGGTTGATCGGCGCCATCGCGCTCTTGTCCTTGTCGGTGGCCTTCACTGCGAACACGCCGACGATCGACGCGAGCACGCCGATCGCACGAGCGCCGAGCGGGAAGAGCGCCCCGGCCGCCCACAGCGCGGGCTGGTGCGGGAAGATCGCCGCGAACGCGGGAACGCCGAGGATGATCGACGCGACCAGCGTTACCTCGTACGACTCGAACAAGTCGGCCGCCATACCGGCACAGTCACCGACGTTGTCACCGACGTTGTCGGCGATCGTGGCCGGGTTACGCGGGTCGTCTTCGGGGATACCGGCTTCGACTTTACCGACGAGGTCGGCGCCGACGTCGGCCGCCTTGGTGAAGATGCCGCCACCGACCCGCAGGAACAGCGCCAGCAGCGAGCCCCCGAATCCGAATCCGATCAGGATCGCGGAGCTCGTGTTCTGGAAGATCATGATGATCATGGTCGCACCGAACAGACCGAGCCCGACCGTGAACATTCCGGCGACACCGCCGGTGCGGAACGCGACTTCGAGCGCCTTCGGCATCGATCCGCTCCGGGCGGCCGCGGCGGTGCGCACGTTGCCGCGCACGGCGAGGCTCATGCCGATGAAGCCGGTGAGACCCGACAGGAAACAGCCGAGGACGAATGCGCCCGTGCGAAAGCCGCCCGACGCCGCGAACGACAACGCGACTCCACCGTCAGCCTTCTTCACGGCAGTCGACGTGAAGAACACGACGATCGCGAGCGGCACGAGGATCACGGCGATCGTCTTGAACTGCCGCTTCAGGTAGGCCATCGCGCCTTCCTGAATCGCCTTCGCGATCTCCTGCATCTTCGGGGTGCCCTGATCCTCGGCGAGCACGCGCCGCATGAGGAAGAAACCCACTGCGATGGCGAGCAGGGCGGTGAGCGCGGACCCGATGAGGATCATCCACTCACCACCGTGCAAGGTGAAGGCCTGGTAGCCGCCCTCGGCGGCCAATACGTTCGTCATTTCTTCTTCCCCATGATTAGGCGGACTTCTGGACGTAGACCTGATTCGCGACGGTCGCACCGAGAGTGCGGTCCTTGCCGTCGACGCGGAGCACGAGCGGACCGTCGAAGGGATGTTTTTCCTTGACCTCAACCGTCACGCCGGGCCGGAGGCCGAGCGTGTCGAGAAAGGCCACGATCTCGGGATCGGTGGAGCCTGGCACCGCAACCACCGCGGTGTCACCTGGTTCGAGCGCGTACAGCGGCGGCATCATCGGGAGCTCCGCCGTCTCCTTGGCCGGGATCGGGAAGCCGTGCGGGCATGTCTCCGGCCGGTGCAGGGCCACGAAGATCCGGTCCTCGACCTCTTGGGGGATCTCGTGCTCGAAGCTCGTCGCGAGGCGGTCGGCTTCGTTCCAGGCGTAGCCGAGCATGTCCGCGAGGAATCGCTCGATGATCCGGTGCCGGCGCATCGATGCGAGCGCGCCACGCTTGCCGTCCTCGGTGAGCTCGACACCCTTGTACGGCTTGTGGTCGACCAGGCCGCGATCCGCGAGGCGTTTCACGGTTGCGGTGACCGTTCCGGGCGACAATCCGAGGCGTTCGGCCAGGACACCGGTGTGGGCGTCGCCGTCCCGCGAAAGGCGGTAAATCGCCTTCAATGCCTCGCGATCGGTCTTGGATAGGACTTCCATCTCGGCTTCGATAGCCGACAATGTAAGTTTTGCCCCCCCCAAAAGTCAATCCTTCAACCGGGCGAAGCTCAATCCTTCAAGTGGTACGGAACCGAGGTCACCACAGTGCCCTTGCGGAACAGCAGCCGGCCCTTCAGCAGCAGCGCACTCTGGTTGTGGAGGAGCTGACCCCACCACGAGCCCACGACGAACTCGGGCACCACGACGGTGATGATGTCGTTCTCGTAGCGGGCGTCGAGCTCGTCGATGAAACGCAGGATCGGCCGCGAGAGCTCGCGGTACGGCGAGTGCACGATCTCGAGCGGAACGTCGATCTTGCGCTCGGCCCACTGCCGTTCGATCCGATCCTGTTCGGCCTCGTCCGACACCACGGTGACCGCCAGAAGGCGGTTGGGCTGCAGCGACCGCGCGTAGGCCAACGCTTCGAGCACTCCGCGGTGCACGGTGCCCACGAGCACCACGACGGTGTGGTTCATCCGGCGCGGCTTGTAGTCGATGTCGACCTTCAAGCTCTCCGCCACCCGCGCGTAGTGCGAATGGATGGCCCGGAACAATGCGATCACCAACAGCACAACGACGATCGACACCCACGCGCCTTTGGCGAACTTCGACGTCGCGATGACGATGAGGACGATGAACGTTGCGGTCGCGCCGACCGCGTTGATCACGATGTTGCGGCGCCAACCGGGCTCGTGTTCCTTCTGGTGGTGGCGCACCATTCCGGTTTGCGAGAGCGTGAACGACGTGAAGACGCCCACCGCGTAGAGCGGAATGAGCTTCGACTCGTTTCCGCCGAAGATCACCACGAGCAGGCTGGCCGCAATTGCGAGCACGAGCACGCCGTTGCTGAACACCAGCCGATCACCGCGGTTCGCGAGTTGGCGCGGGAGGTAACCGTCGCGGGCGATGATCGACGAGAGCCGCGGGAAGTCGGCGTACGCCGTGTTCGCGGCCAGGATCAGGATCAGAGCCGTCGCGCCCTGCAGCACGTAGTACAGGAACCCGCTTCCGTAGACGGTGCGACCCATCTGCGAAAACACCGACTCACCCGTCTCCAGCGGGATCGGCTGCAGGTGGTGCGCCAGCACCGAGATACCCAGGAACAGCGTGCCGAGAATCGTGCCCATCCAGACCAGCGTGACGGCGGCGTTCTTCGACTCGGGCCGTTCGAAAGCGGGAACGCCGTTCGAGATCGCCTCGACGCCGGTGAGCGCGACCGCACCCGACGAAAACCCGCGCATGAGCTGGAACAGACCGAGCGTTCCGACGGTGGTCGCGCCGATCTTCAGCGCCTCGCGTTGTTTCGCAACCTCCTCCGGGCTGAGGTTCTTCGTCACGTCGTCGAACGAGATCGTATGGAACGCGTGCAGACCGAAGAGGCCGAACTCGTGCGCCAGACCCAGGATGATCAAGCCGCTGAGCGTGACGATGTAGAGGTACGTCGGCAGCGCGAAGATCCGACCCGACTCCTTGATGCCGCGCAGGTTCGCGAGCGTGATCAGGGCAATCGCGGCGAGACACAGCAGTACGCGTTGGTCCGTCAGCGAATGCAGCTGAGGAATGGACGTGACCGCGCGCACGCCCGCACACACCGACACCGCGACGGTGAGGATGTAGTCGACGAGCAGCGACGCGCCCGCAACCTGCGACGCATTCGCGCCGAGATTCTCGCGGCTGACGACATAGGAACCGCCACCGCTCGGATACGCGTAGATCGTCTGGCGGTACGACGTGACCACGATCGCGAGCAACACGGCGACGACAATCGAGATCGGGACCAGCTTCGAGAGCCCGAGGGCGAGGCTCGATCCTCCGACCGCGACGACGAGCAGAATCTCCTGGGTGGCGTACGCGGTCGACGAGATGGCGTCCGAGGAGAAGACCGCGAGCGCGATCACCTTGCTGATGCGTTGATGTTCCTGCTCGGAGGTCGCCAGAGGACGGCCGACGAGCACGCGTTTCAAGCTGTCGAGCACAGTCGTCCCATCTACGCTCGGCGTTGTTCGGCCGCCAGCATGCCATCGTCGGCGCCGTCAACCCGGCACTCGGTTGCACGCGACGTGCCACTCACGCCATAGCATCCGCCATCACTGCTTGGGACAGGAGGCCGGTCTTGTACGTCGTCGTCATCGGATGCGGTCGGGTCGGTAGCGAACTGACCGGCGCGCTCCAGAATGCCGGTCACACCGTCGCCGTCGTCGACAAGAACGCCCGCGCGTTTCGCCGTCTCGGGGCCGACTTTTCCGGCACCACCGTCGTCGGCTTCGGCTTCGACCGAGATCACCTCGCGCAGGCGGGCATCGAGCAGGCCGGTGCTTTCGCTTCTGTGACGAACGGTGACAACTCCAACATCCTTTGCGCGCGCATCGCACGCGAGACGTACGGCATCGAGCACGTGGTGGCCCGTATCTACGACCCGCGCCGTGCGCTGATCTACCAACGTCTGGGTATACCCACGGTCGCCACCGTCGCGTGGACGACCGATCAGGTTCTGCGCCGGCTGCTTCCCGGCGAGACGAGTCACGACTGGGTCGACCCGACCGGGCGCATCGGGCTCGTCGAGCGCACGATCCCGACCAAGGCCGTCGGTCAGAAGCTGGCCAAGCTCAATCGACCGGGCCGCTTCTGGCTCACCGCGGTCACGCGGTTCGGCAAGGCCCAGGTGGTCACCGCGGATCTCATCGGTCAAGAGGGCGACGTGCTCGTCTTCGTCTCCGAGATGGACGCGCTCGAGGAGCTCCAAAAGCACATCGAGTCGGGAGGCGGCGACTGATGCGGGTCGCGATTGCAGGCGCGGGCAACGTCGGGGTGTTCATCGCGAACGATCTCGTCACGACCGGTCACGAGGTACTCGTGATCGAGCGCAGTCCCGACGTGGTGCAACGGGTGCAGCCGCACGCCGCGGAAGGCGTCGAGTGGATCGTCGCCGACGCGTGCGAAGTCGCGTCGTTGCGGATCGCCGGACTCGAACGCTGCGATGTCGTGGTCGCGGCAACCGGCGACGACGAGGACAACCTCGTCATCTCGCTGCTCTCGAAACAGGAGTTCGGAGTTCCCCGCGTCGTGGCGCGCGTGAATCACCCGAAGAACGAGTGGCTCTTCAACGAGAACTGGGGTGTCGACCTCTCGGTGTCGACCCCGCACCTCATCACCGCACTGGTCGAAGAGGCCGTTTCGGTCGGACGGCTCGTGCGGATCCTGCAGTTCGAGGGTGGCAACGTTCGGCTCGTCGAAGTGACGCTGGCCGAGAACGCGCCCGTCGTCGACAAGGCGATCCGCGACCTCGACATCCCGCGCGACGCCACGATCGTCGCGGTAGTACGCGGCGAACACGTTGTGATGCCGCGCGGCGACACCGTGTTCGAGTCGGGCGACGAAGTGCTCGCGATGGTGACGAGCGACTCCGAAGACGACGTGCGCCAGATCCTTACGGGCGGCTGAGCGCCAGCTTCACAACAGCTGATACACGGGGTTGTACATCAGGCAATCGTTGCCGGTACTACTGCTCGTGTTGTTGGAAGACTTGTGCTTCGTGACGACGCCTTCGAGCATGACGCGGCGTCCGGGAGAAAGTCCGGCGATCTTGCGCCGGCCGAGGAAGACCGCGGTAACGCTGCCGCGTCCGTCTTGTACCGTCGCTTCGAGCGAAGCCGCACCTGCACGAGGAACGATGCGCACCGAACGAATCTCGCCTGCAATCCGGACGGGCTGTCGAAGTTGTAGACCGTCGATCGGCGTTCCGCCCCGCTCGGCGCACCATGTGACCAGTTGTTCGCGATCCTGCTCGTCGACGGGTTTCGTGAACTTCTCGACGAATTTTCGCATTGCCACGCGAACGCCTCCTGCTCAGGTTCCGAGGCTAGCGCCGCGCGGATGAGAAGATGACACCCGTGCCCATCTCCTTTCGATCATTCGGCGCGGGCGCCATCGTCGCCGTCCTCGCAGTTGCACTCGCCGCCTGTGGTGGTGGGGGCAAACACAACGCGGACAAACCCACGATCACTACGCCGAAGGTGCTTGCCGTCAAGACCTCCGTGCTGAAGGTCGGCACCATCGACATCGAGAGCGCGGGTCCTTCGAATCCGATCGACCCCGCCACCGGTAAAGCGGTGCTCGGTGTCGCGCAGTCGTACATCGACAACGCGATCTTCGCGCCGCTCAAGACCGGCAAACTCGGTGCGGGTTACGCCGCGTTGTTCGATACGAACCTGCAGGCGACCGCAACCGGCGCCGATGTCAACGCGCTGACCGAGCTCCAGGTCGGCGAGGTGACGAAGCTCTCCACCTCCGCGACACCCGTGCTCCTGTCGACGCTCGAGGGAAAGCTCGGTGAGACCATGTACCTCGGTACCGACTTCGACCTCAACGTCAAGGGGACCACCGGCGCGGGACCGGTGAAGATCCATCGCCACGTTGAGTTGACGTTCGCGCACAACGGGAAGACGTGGGTCGTCACGGCGTACCGCGTCAACGCGGCGCACACGTCGACCGCGGGCACCACGACGACGACCGCGACCGGAGGGACCACGCCGTGACGCGACGCAGGATCAAGCGCGTGTTGATCGCGCTCGCGGGCGCGACCGCTGCTCTCGTGCTCGGGTGCGTGGGGATCTTCGGCGCGTGGTTGGCCGGGGTGCACGTTCCGATCGCGTCGGGCGCGACGTATCTGCGCGTCGAGAAGCTGACCCCCATCGCCGCCGCCGATCGCGTTGCGGGTGGAGTCAGCGCGCCGTTCTTCATTCTCCTGGTCGGCAACGACTCACGACCTGGCGTCGGCGGGGCGCGCGGCGACGCGCTGCATGTTCTCGGAGTCAACCCCGCGAAGCATCAGGCTTCGATGATCGACATCCCGCGCGACACCTGCTGGAACGGCGACAAGATCAACGTCGGGAACACGCAGAGTCCACGCGCCCAGGCGAACGACGTCGGCGGCCTCCTCGGTATTCAGATCTCGTACGTGGTCGACGTCGACTTCGCGGGCTTCACCGGTCTGGTCGACGGCATCGGTGGCGTCGACGTCAATGTCCCGATGCAGATGCACGACTCGTTCTCGGGTGCGTACTTCAATCCGGGCAAGACCCACATGAGCGGCACCCAGGCGTTGTCGTTCGGGCGCGACCGCCACGACTTCCCGACGAGCGACATCGTTCGCACGCACAATCAGGGGATCCTGATCCTCGACGCGATGCGCCAACTGCGGGCCAAGATGCAGAACGCTCCGAGCGAGTTCAAGCTGCTGGCGCTGCTCGGCCGGCACGCACAGCTCGACGGCATCGGGATGCAGGATCTGTACCACCTCGGTCGGTTGGCGTTCTCGTTGAATCCCGACCAGATCCAGAACATCACGATGCCGTACACGGGTGGGGGCTGCCTGGGCCTCGGCGCCGGTGCACAGGGCCTCTTCGCCGACTTCCGCGACGACGCCATCGTGGAGGCGCCGCACTAATACGGGTCGCTCGCGCTGCGCCTCCCATCCGGTCGGCTCCGCTGCCGCTCCTTTAACCAAGGCCCGTTACCGTCTCACCGACTCATTACGCTCGGATCGATGCCACTCGAGCCGGAGTCCGTGGACGCACGCGCCGCGCTCGACGAGCTCGCGGCCGATCCGGAGCTGCTCGGGCGTTGCGTCCACCGCGAAGTCCTGCCCGAGCGCCCGGCCCGTTACCAGGAGCTGACCGCACCGCTGCATCCCGAGGTCGCGGCGCGCATCGCGGCGCGCGGCATCCCGGGGCTGTACGCGCACCAGGCCCAGGCGATCGACGCATTGCGCGCCCGGCGTTCCGTCGTCGTCGCAACCGGAACCGCGTCGGGGAAGTCGCTGTGTTACCAGGCGCCGATCGTCTCGTCGGTCGTCGAGGGAAACCGCGACACCGCACTCCTGCTGTTCCCGACCAAAGCCCTCGCCCAGGATCAGTTGCGATCGCTGCGTTCGTGGCTCGTACCGGGCCTGCGCGCCGTCACCTACGACGGCGACACGGCCGGTGACGAGCGAGCGTGGGCGCGCAAGAACGCCAACGTCGTCCTCACGAACCCCGAGATGCTGCACATGGGCATCCTGCCGTCGCACAAGCGCTGGGCCACGTTCCTCATGCGCCTCCAGTACGTGGTGGTCGACGAGCTGCACACGTTGCGCGGCATCTTCGGTTCCCACGTCGCGCACGTCCTGCGCCGGCTGCGGCGTCTGTGCGAGCACTACGGATCGGATCCCACGTTCTTCTTCGCGAGCGCCACGATCGGGAACCCGGGCGAGCTCGCGAGCGCCCTCTGCGGGCTCGATGTCGAGCAGATCGTCGACGACGCGTCACCGCGTGCCGAGCGCGTGCTCGCGTGTTGGCAGCGGCCGCTCCTCGATGCGCACTCCGGTGCGCGGGCGTCGGCCAATATCGAGACCGCGGAGTTGATGACCCGCTTCGTGCGCTCGGGTCACCAGACGCTCGCGTTCACTCGGAGCCGACGCGGTGCAGAGGTCGTCGCCCAGTACGCGCGTCGTCGGCTCGCGGCGGTCGCGCCCGAGCTCGCCGATCGCGTCGCGGCGTACCGCGCCGGATACCTCCCCGAGGAGCGGCGTGCGCTCGAGGTCGATCTGTCGAGCGGCCGGTTGCTCGGCATCGCAGCCACCAACGCGCTCGAGCTCGGCATCGACATCGGCGGCCTCGACGCGGTCGTGCTCAACGGCTTCCCCGGCACGCTCGCGTCCATGTGGCAGCAGGCCGGACGCGCCGGGCGTACCGGTCGACGCTCCGCGGCCGTACTCGTCGCCGGCGACGACCAACTCGACCAGTGGTACGCCGCGCACCCGGGTGAGCTGACCGGGCGTGCGCCGGAGCGCGCGGTCGTCAACCCGCAGAACCCGTTCATCGTGCGCGCGCAGGTGGCGTGCGCGGCGAACGAGATGCCGCTTACTCCGGACGACGAGCGTTGGTTCGGCGCCGGACTCGACGACGCGGTGCGCGATCTCGTGCACGCCGACGCGCTCACGCCGCGCGGCGGGAAGATGTACTGGTCCGGCGGGCATTCGCCCGCGCGCGGCGTCGGGTTGCGGAGCGGTTCGTCGGTCGAATACCGGCTCCTCGACGTCGAGAGCGAGCGGACGATCGGGACCGTCGACGACGCGCGCGTCTTCGCCATCGCCCACCCGGGCGCGGTGTATCTCCATCAGGGCCGTCAGTTCCGCGTCGACCGACTCGATTGCGACGAACACATCGCGATGCTCGAGCCCTACGACGACGCGGACGAGTACACCCAGGCGCGCACCACGACCGACATCACGATCGTCCGCGAGGATGCATTCGCACCGCTGGGCCACGCGATCGTGCACCTGGGAACCGTCGAGGTGCGCAATCAGGTCGTCGCCTTCCAGCGCAAGCAGATCTCGACGAACGCCGTGATCGAGGTGCGCGATCTCGACCTCCCCGAGCGAGCACTGGTGACCCGCGCCTGCTGGTACACGATCCCGGCCGAGATCGTGGACGGTGCCGGCATCGGCCCGTCGGAGATCGTCGGCGCCGTGCACGCGGCGGAACACGGCCTCATCGGAATGCTGCCGCTGTTCACGATCTGCGACCGCTGGGATGTCGGCGGTGTCTCCATGGCGCTGCATCCGCAGACCGGGCAGCCGACGATCTTCGTCTACGACGGGTATCCCGGCGGCGCCGGTATCGCCGAACTCGCGTTCGAGGCCGCGGCGCGCCACGCACGCGCCACGCTCGACCTCATCCGCGCGTGTTCGTGCGACGACGGTTGCCCCTCGTGCGTGCAATCACCGAAGTGCGGGAACTGGAACGAGTACCTCGACAAGCGCGCCGCACTGGCGTTGCTCGGCGCAATGATGCCCGCCGTCGACGGTCCTGTGCGCTGGATCACGGGCGCAACGCCGACCCCGCACATGCCCGTCTGATCCGACGATCGGCGCGGCTCGACGCCTCAACCCTCGTCCGAGGGTGGCGGTTGCTCCGCGGAGCCGACCAACCGCAGAAGGGCGTCCTCGGGGACCCAGCGCGCCTCGGCGACTTCTTCGCCTTCGTCCATCCACGACTTCATCTGCCGCCGCGCCCGTTCCAGCTCCGCCAGGCGAACGAGTGCAGCTGTGCGCCCGTCGCCGGTTTGTCCCGGGTCGGCGACGTCGGCCACTTCGGTCCGATCGGTGTCGGGCGGTCGCGACGATCCCTCGCCGGGATCCGAGCGGATCCCCGCGCCGGCGCGCGCTACGGGCGCGGGCGACTCGGACGGCCGCGGCGCCTCACGGTCGACGTACGACGCGTCGGCGCGCTCGACGAGCGCACCCTGAACCCGGGTCAGTCGCTCCAGCGCGGCCTGCTCCTCGGCCAGCCGCTCGAGCGCGAGATTCTCGGCCGCGGCGCGCAATGCGACCGTTTCCGCGAATCGCTCGCGCGCGAGACGCTCCGCCGCGATGCGCTCCTGCGCGGCGCGGTCGGCCGCGAGACGGTCTTGGGC
>Ga0075026_100000798_pt1 | contig 13129 bp, 10 predicted proteins | sample Str012_2_FD_71392 | JGI IMG/M metagenome (GOLD analysis project Ga0075026, IMG submission 71392) | Freshwater sediment microbial communities in response to fracking from Pennsylvania, USA - Straight Creek_MetaG_SC_2012 | ecosystem: Environmental > Aquatic > Freshwater > Creek > Sediment...
GTCGACGACGGCGCAACGGCGTTGGCGGCGGCCGCGGTTCCGTAGCGCCGCGCGCCCGACGGATCGCTGATCGCCAGTTGCACGGTGTACGTGACGCGGCCGTTGGTCGGGTTGTGGGCGGTGCCCTTGATCACGACGTGATGCGCGGTGTTGGAGGCGCACGACGTGATCGCGACGTCCTTGCGCGCCTGTTGGTTCGCCGCGAGTTGGGCCGCCGAAAGCGTCGTCGTGGTTGCGGCATGCTGCGTGTCGCCGTTCGACGAGCTGTGCCCGCTACAGGCCGCGAGCAGGAGCCCGGACAACGCGAGGGGGACGAACTTCATGGCGGCGAAGGTACAGGTTGCGCGCTCACGCGGATGGCTCACGGGCTACTCGCTCCAGACGCGCTCGGGGATGCGGTCGAGCATGCCGACGAAGTATGCGAGTTCGGCTTCGACGACGTCGGCGCGTTCCTCCGCTCCGGCTACGTCGACCGCGACGAACACCTCGGCCCCCTCGAAGACGGCGACGACCAGGGTGGGTGCCGCGAGGAGCCACTCGAGCATCGACGCGGTGATCACCTCGTACGCGTTTCGGGGATCTTCGGCCGAAACGCCATACGCGTGATTGAAGGCATCCGATTCGAACTGCACGGCCTCGTCGCCCGGGGCGAGCGTCCCCGACGTTCCCTGTCCGTGGCGCGCGCACACCCGGATCCGGGAAAACGCGTGTCGCGGAAACGTCGCGTGCACGCAGCCGAGCGATTGCACAAAGCCGTTGTGCCAACGACGGGTGTGGCGCATGACGGTGAACTCGATGCCGTTGAGTGTGGTCGAGCGGGCCGCGTCGACAGTGTCATCGGCGGGTTCGGCCGCATGCTGATGATCGGACGGGTAGAGGAAGCGCGTCAGGCGATCCACATCGGCCGGCGCGAGTGTGGTCTCGCGCCAACCATGGGCGGGCAGTGCCGGGGCCGCGGCATACGGACGGACCTCGGCCGCGGTTGCGCGCCGGGCGAGGGCCCCACGAATCCGTACAACCATGAATACCACGACCGCGACGAACGTGACCATCCACACGGCGATGGCGACGATCCACACGACGACGATCAGCCAGCCCACGCGTCCCTCCTCGGCGCGAGCCCGTGGCACTTGAGCAACGCGTCCGCCGTCACGTTCCGACCCGGCTGTCGCCCCGGCCATGGCCCGCCATCACGGTGGCAACGATACGGCGCGCGATGTCGTGATCGACCGGCTCGCCCGACACGAGGGCCCGGTGGTACAGCGGCCCGACCAGCAAGTCGGCGAGTACGGGGCGGTCGGTGTCGGCGGGCAGTTCGCCCCGTTCGACGCCGCGATCGATCATCCCGATCAAGGCCGCGCGGCGCGGGGCCAGCAGGTGCGTGCGCAAGGCCGTCGCGAGTGTCGGATCGCGCGCGCCTTGGGCGATCAGTTCACCGGTGATGCGCACGTTCTCCGGATCGGTCAGCCCGTCGGCGACCTCGTAAAGGAACTCCACCGCGTCGCCCGAGAACGATCCCGTATCCGGGATCGGGTACTCGGCGAGCTGAACCCGCACCGCGTCGACCACCATCTCGATGCGCGAACCCCAGTAGCGCTCCAAGGTCGCGGTGCTCACGCCGGAACGGGTCGCCACGCCGCTGAAGGTCAAACTGGAGAAGCCGGCTTCGGCAAGCAGGTCGAGCACGGCGCCCGTGACGTCGCGGGGCCGACCGTCGGACGGAATGCGCTGCGCGGTGGCGACGACGATGTCGCTGATGTCGTCGACACCCTGGCCGGCGACGAGCGGGCGCGAGGGGAGGAAGATCAACGCGATTACCGCGCCCGCGAGTGCGATTACCGCGGCGATGAGGACCGTGTGGGTGAGCGCGTCGACGAACGCCGTATTCGAGGCGTGCGTCACCGCGGTCGCGAGATTGGGGGGAAGTCGCGACGCGACTTCGGCTGCGCCGCCGACGGAGTCCTTGATCGCCGCGCCCGCGGCCGCGGATTGGCTGGCCGCCGCTTTGTACACCGGCGACGCCGACATTGAGGCGGCGTACGAAGATGCGGTGATGCTGCCGAGGATCGCGACACCCAAGGCGCCGCCGACTTCGCGGGTCGTATCGTTGACGGCTGATCCGATCCCTGCCTTCTCGGGCGGCAGCGAGCCCATGATCGAGTCGGTGGCCGGGGCCATCGCGAGCCCCATGCCGATGCCGAGGATGAGCAGTACGAGCCCGACCGGCCCGTACCCGGACGTGGTCATCACGTTCGAGAAAAGCCACATCGCGTACGCGACGAGCATGAGACCGCCGGTCACGACGAACTTGGTGCCGACGCGCGCAACGAGCACCGAGCTCAGCGGCGCGGCGATGACGAGCGCGAACGCCACCGGCAACAGCCGCACGCCCGACGCCAAAGCGTCGTAGCCGAGGACGAATTGCAGGTACTGCGACAAGAAGAAGAGCGCTCCGAACATCGAGAAGAACACGAGCGTCACCGCGGCCGATGCCGCCGAGAAACGCGGGTTCTTGAAAAAGGTCACGTCGAGCACGGGATGATCGGAGTGCAGCTCCCAGACGATGAACGACGCGAGGAACAGCGTGCCGATCACGAATGCACCGACGATGACGGGATCGGTCCAGCCGCGGCCCGGTCCCTCGATGATGCCGTAGAGCAACGTCAGCAGCGTCAGGACCGAGAGCACGGTTCCGACGAGATCGAGCGCCGGTGCGTGCTCGTCGCGCGAGTTCGGGACGATCAGGAGTGTCCCCGCGACCGCTACGATGATGATCGGGACGTTCACCAAAAAGATCGATCCCCACCAGAAATGCTCGAGCAGGTAGCCGCCGGTGATCGGACCGATCGCGACGCCGAGGCCCGAGATCCCCGCCCATATGCCGATGGCGCGGCCGCGTTCCGCGGGCGGGAAGACGTTGGTGAGGATCGACAGCGTCGACGGCATGATGAACGCGGCGCCGAAGCCCTGGACCGCGCGCGTCAGGATGAGGACGCCCGCCGAACCGGCGAGGGCGGACGCGAGCGAACCGCCGCCGAAGATCACGAGGCCGACGAGCAGGGTGGGCTTGCGGCCGTAGCGGTCGCCGGTACTCCCCGCGACCAGCAGGAAGCTCGCGAACACGAGCGTGTAGGCGTCGACGATCCACTGGAGCTGGCTCGACGACGCGCCGAGCTCGCGGACGAGGCTCGGCAGCGCGACATTGACGATCGTCCCGTCGATGCCGACGATGAGCAGGCTCAAACACAGGACTGCGAGGATCCACCAGCGCCGGGCGTAGACGCCGGCATCGATCGGCGCCCGGCGTGCACCGGTCGCGTTCGTGAGATCTGCCGAAACCGTCATTGGCCTCCACGCGAACCGGCCGCCGACGAACACTAACTGCGCCGCGCGTTGTGCCGACGCGCGAGTCCGCGGACGCGGTTGAGATGGTGGCCGGCCGGGGGACTACGACGCTCGCGGAACCGGGTCGGGTCCAACGAGATCGACCGCGGCTGCGAGCTCGAGCCGGCGCATGTTCTCGAGGTCGGCTCGGGTGCTGTCCGGATCGCTCAACAGTGCAATGAGCAGGCGTTGTCGATCGGTCATGCCGTTCAGCGTCCGCGCCGATCGTGTCCGCAGCGTGACGATGTTGTCGCGCCGTGTGGATTGACGAGTCGCAGGCCCGGTTGTGGGGTAGAGGAAATACCTATGCGGCGGCTCTCGACGACCCCCTTGGCCGAGGTGGAATTGGCTCGCCTGGACGCATACTGGCGTGCGGCGAACTACCTGACGGTCGGGCAGATCTATCTCCTCGAAAACGCGCTCCTCGATCGACCGCTGTGCGTCTCCGACGTGAAGCCGCGATTGCTCGGACATTGGGGCACGAGTCCGGGGCTGAACATCCTCTATGCGCACCTCAGTCGTGTCATCGCACGCGACGGTCTCGACATGATCTATGTGATCGGCCCCGGACACGGCGGTCCGGCGATCCTGGCGAACACGTGGCTCGAGGGCAGCTACACAGATACCTATCCCGCGATCACGCGCGACCGGGAGGGGATGGAGCGACTGTTTCGCCAGTTCTCGTTTCCCGGCGGCGTTCCGAGCCATGTCGCACCCGAGACGCCCGGGTCCATCCACGAAGGTGGTGAGCTCGGCTATTCGATCGGACACGCGTTCGGCGCCGCGTTCGACAATCCCGATCTGATCGTCGCGTGCGTCGTCGGCGACGGCGAAGCGGAGACGGGTCCGCTCGCGACGAGCTGGCACTCGAACAAGTTCCTCGATCCGGTCGGCGACGGAGCAGTTCTGCCGATCCTTCATCTCAACGGCTACAAGATCGCGAATCCCACAGTGCTCGCGCGGATCCCCGAGGACGAGCTCACGGATCTCTTGACGGGTTGTGGCTGGGAGCCGTACCTCGTCGCCGGTGACGATCCCGTTCACGTGCACCAGGAGCTCGCCGCGACCCTCGACCACGTTCTCGCCGAGATCCGCGCGATCCAAGACGCCGCGCGCCGCGGATCGACGCGGGTGCGCCCGCGCTGGCCGATGATCGTGTTGCGCACGCCGAAAGGCTGGACGGGTCCGAAGGTCGTCGACGGCCTGCCCGTCGAGGGAACGTGGCGCGCGCACCAGGTGCCGCTCTCGGCGGTCCGGGAGAAACCCGAACACCTGGCGCAGCTCGAAACGTGGATGCGCTCGTACCGTCCGGAGGAGCTGTTCGACGACCGGGGCCGCCCGCGCGCGGAGATCATCGACTGGCTCCCGACCCTCGACCGGCGCATGGGTGCGAATCCCCACGCGAACGGCGGGCTCCTCACCCGCGACCTCCGGCTCCCCGACCTGCGTGAGCACGCGGTCGAGGTCGACGTGCCCGGTGCGCGCAACGCGGAATCGACACGCGTGCTCGGCGGCTACCTCCGCGACGTCTTCCGGCTCAACGCCGACACACGCGACTTTCGCATGTTCGGGCCCGACGAGACCGCGTCCAACCGCCTCGACACCGTGTACGAAGCGACCGCCAAAGCATGGCAAGGCGAGGTGCTTGCCGTCGACGAGTTCCTGGCAACCGATGGCCGGGTGATGGAGATCCTGAGCGAGACGACGTGCCAGGGCTGGCTCGAGGGCTACCTCCTCACGGGTCGTCATGGCTTGTTCTCGTGCTACGAGGCGTTCGTGCACATCGTCGACTCGATGTTCAATCAGCACGCGAAGTGGCTGAAGGTTGCGCGGAGCCTGCCGTGGCGCCGGCCCGTTCCGTCCCTCAACTACCTGTTGACCTCGCACGTGTGGCGCCAGGACCACAACGGCTTCACGCATCAGGATCCGGGGTTCATCGACCTCGTCGTCAACAAGAAGGCGGAGGTCGTGCGCGTCTACCTGCCACCCGACGCCAACACTCTGCTCTCCGTCATCGACCACTGCCTGCGGAGTCGCAACTACGTGAACGTCGTCGTGGCGGGCAAGCAACCCGAGCCGGCCTGGTTGTCGATGGACGACGCCGAACTGCACTGCACGCGCGGTATCGGAACCTGGGACTGGGCCTCGAACGACGACGGCGGCGAGCCCGATGTGGTCATGGCGTGCGCGGGCGACGTCCCCACCCTCGAGACACTCGCGGCGGTGACGCTCCTGCGCGAGTACCTGCCCGATCTCGCGGTGCGGGTCGTCAACGTGGTCGATCTGATGCGGCTACAGCCGGACACCGAGCATCCGCACGGGTTGTCCGATCGCGACTACGACTCGCTGTTCACGATCGACAAGCCGGTGATCTTCGCGTATCACGGCTACCCGTGGTTGATCCACAGGCTCGCGTACCGACGCGCCGGTGCCGGCCACCTTCATGTGCGCGGCTACAAGGAGGAGGGGACGGTCACCACGTCGTTCGACATGCTGGTGCGCAACGACATGGATCGTTTCCATCTCGTGATGGATGTGATCGACCGAGTCCCGGGCCTCGGGACCCGCGCCGCGCACGTGCGTCAACACATGGTCGACGAGCGCACGCGGCACGGGATCTCCGTTCGCACCCACGGTGAAGACCTGCCCGAGATCCGGGACTGGAAGTGGACCGCGCGGGCGTGAGGCTGCTCGTCGTCAACGCCGGCTCCAGTTCGCTCAAGCTCTCGGTCCTCGACGGGCCGGAGGGCGATGCGGTCGTCGCCACGCGGGATGTCGCGCAGTGGGACGGCGACGACCGGCCGATCGGGGAGTTCGCCGCGGAGACCGGCGTGGTCGACGTGGTGGGTCATCGTGTGGTCCACGGCGGCGTCGAGTTTCCGCAGCCGGTGTTGGTCGACGACGAGGTCGTGGGCCAAATCGCCGCGCTGACTTCGCTCGCACCGCTCCACCAGCCGCGGGCGCTGGCCGCGATCGCAGCCGCGCGTCGCGCGCTGCCGCAGGCCGTTCATGTCGCGTGCTTCGACACCGCGTTTCACGCGACGCTCGGCGCGGCCGCGAGCGTGTACGCGCTCCCGGCCGCGTGGCGCGACCGGTGGCCGCTGCGTCGCTTCGGTTTCCACGGGCTCTCGCATTCCTACGCCTCGCGTCGCGCGGCCGAACTGGCCGGTGTTCCGCTCACCGACCTGCAGATGGTCTCGTGCCACCTCGGCGCGGGTGCGTCGCTGTGCGCCGTGCGGGGCGGGCGTTCCGTCGACACCACGATGGGGTTCACGCCCCTCGAGGGGCTCGTGATGGCCACCCGGGCCGGGACGATCGACCCCGGGCTGGTGTTGTGGTTGATCGAGGCGGGCGGCCTCACGGCGGAGGAGGTGCGGGACGGCCTCGAACAACGGAGCGGGCTCGCCGGCCTCGCCGGCACCGCCGACATGCGCGACGTCCTCGACGGCCGCGCACGCGGCGACGCCGCGTGCGCCCTCGCCTTCGATGTGTACGCCCATCGCCTGCGCCGCGAGCTCGGCGGGATGCGAGGCGGCCTCGACCAGCTCGACCTCTGCGTCTTCACCGGCGGGGTCGGGGAGCACGCGCCCGACGTGCGCGCCGCGTGCGGGCTCGAGCTCGATCCGGTGGCGAACGCCGAGATCACCGGCGATGGTGAGATCGGCGCGGCGGGCGCGTCGGTGCGCACGTTCGTCGTCATCGCCCGCGAAGACCTCGAGATCGCGCGCCTCGTTCGGACCATCGTGGCGTAGTCGCATCCCCGCGGGCATGATTCCGGAGTGCGCGACGGAACGACGATCATGCTGGTCCACGGTGCCTGGCACGGAAGTTGGTGCTGGGACGCGGTGCGCGACCGTCTGCGCGCCGACGGCATTGCCACCGCGGCCGTCGACAATCCGTCGGTGACGACGCCCGGGTCCGACCTGGCGGCCGATGGCGACAACCTGCGGGCGGCCCTCGATGCGATCGACGGCCCGGTGGTGCTCGTCGGTCATTCGTACGGCGGCGCGGTCATCTCCGACGCCGGCACGCACCCGAACGTCGAGCGGCTCGTCTACCTCACTGCGTTCGCGCTCGACGCGGGGGAGAGTGTCATGCAGAACGAGCTCACGGGCGGTGAAGAGGTGAAGCTCGGTGAGGCGATGGTGTTCGGCGACGGCATCGTAAGTGTCGAGCCCGACCGGGTGGTGGAGTTCTTCTACCACGACTGCACGCCGGCGGTCGCGGGCGCGGCCGCCGCGCAACTGAAGCCCATGTCGATGGCGGCGATGGCCGGTGCGTCACGCGCGGCCGCGTGGCGCACGACACCCGCGTCCTACATCGTGTGCACCGACGACCGCGCGATTCCCGTTCCGTTGCAACGCTCCTGCGCGGCCCGGGTCGGCGACGTCATCGAGATGCCGACGAGTCACTCACCGTTCCTCAGCCGGCCCGACGACCTCGCGAAGGTGCTCGGCGGCTTCCTCGCGCGCTAGCTAACCCCCGCCGACGATGGCCGCGAGCTCGGTCAGCGACGAGACGCGGTGGTAGTCGGCGTCCAGATGGAAGTCGTAGGGATCCATCACGACCGGAAGAAGTCCCGCGGCGCGGGCACCCACGACGTCGATGCCCGGCATGTCGCCCACGTACCACGCGTCGGTCGCGTCGATCGCCATGGCATCGAGCGCGATCCGGAAGATGCGGGGGTCGGGTTTCATCACGCCGACCGCGCCCGAGTCGATCAGGCATTCGACGGTGACGCCGATTCCCGGGCCGACCTGAAGCATCTCCATTTCGGCGAGGCGCTGACCGATCAAGCCGTCGGCGTTGGAGATGATGCCGAGCCGCACTCCGGAGGCGGCCAGCGCGCGGATCCCCGCGCGTGCACCCGGCAGCTCGCGCAACCACAGCGCGGCATCGGCGAACTCACTGTCGAGATGCTTGTGCGCGTCTTCGCGCGCGTCGTCGGGCACGCTGCACTCGGTGATGTAGCCGTCGAGGTAGGCCCGCCACTTCGTGGCCCAGTCCTGCTGTGCGTCGTCGGTCATCGGGAACGACCGCGCGCCGGCGTAGTGCGCACGATCCAGCACGGCGGCGGGTGGTGCGAGCTCGGCCCGGGCGAACGCGTCGAGGATGCGCTCGTGCGTGGGGACCAAGAAGACGCCGCCCACGTCGAGCAGGACGGCCTTCGGCGGGGACGGAAACGGTTCGGGCACGGCTCCAAAACTATCGGGGGTCCCCGACCCGGCTGGTACCGTTGATCGATGGAGTTCCGCCGGATCCACGCTTTGCCGCCGTACGCGTTCGCGCAGATCGATGCGCTGAAGATGTCGCTGCGGCGAGCCGGCGAGGACGTCGTTGATCTCGCGTTCGGCAATCCCGATCTGCCGTCGCCCGATATCGCGGTCGAGAAGCTCATCGAAGCGGTGCGCAACCCGCGCAACCATCGCTACTCCACGAGCAAGGGCATTCCGAAGCTGCGCGAAGCGGTCGCCGCGCTGTACGAGCGCAAGTTCGGCGTGACCCTCGATTTCGAGACGGAGATCTGTTCCACCATCGGTGCGAAGGAAGGCTTCTCGCATCTGATGCTCGCGCTCGTCGGTCCGGGCGACACCGCGCTCGTCCCGTCGCCGTCGTACCCGATCCACATCTGGGGGCCGATCCTCGCGGGCGCGGGTGTGCACTACGTGCGCATGGGTCCCGACCAGAACTTCTTCGAGAACATGCGCGGCGCATACGAGCAGGCGTGGCCGCGGCCGCGCGTGATCGTCACGTCGTTCCCGCACAACCCCACAACCGCGTGTGTCGACCTCGAGTTCATGACGCAGCTGGTCGAGTTCGCGCGCGAACGCGACATCATCGTCGTCCACGACTTCGCGTACGCCGACCTCGGCTTCGACGGCTACGAGCCGCCGTCGATCCTGCAGGTGCCGGGCGCGAAAGATGTCGCGGTCGAGCTCTACACGATGACGAAGTCGTTCTCGATGGCCGGCTGGCGCATGGGCTTCCTCGTCGGCAACGCGGAGATCGTCGCCGCGCTCGCCAAGCTGAAGTCGTACCTCGATTACGGCTCGTTCCAACCGATCCAGATCGCCGCGACCGTCGCGATGAACGAGGCGCCCGACTTCCCGAAGGAACAGAACGCGATCTATTGCGGTCGGCGCGACGCGCTGATCGACGGGCTCGACCGCATCGGCTGGCACATCGAGAAGCCCAAGGGAACGATGTTCGTGTGGGCGCGGATACCGGAGCCCTACGCGGAGATGACGAGCATCGAGTTCACGACGATGTGTATCCAAGAGGCCAAGGTGGCGCTCTCACCCGGCAATGGCTTCGGCCCCGGGGGCGAGGGGTACGTGCGCTTCGCGCTCGTCGAGAACGAGAAGCGCATCCACCAGGCCATCCGCCAGATCCGCAAAGGCCTGACCAAACTCGGCTGACGCGCCGTTCACGGGTGCGGGACGAACGCGATCAGGCTCGCAGTCAGGTAGACGGGACTCTCGATACCTCTGAGCGGTATTCAGTGTCCCATCTGCCCGAAATCCGTCAGCCGCAGAGGCCTTCGAGGCAGAACGCGACGCAGAGGTCGGCGATCTCGTCGACCGGCGCATTGGCATCGATCAGCGCGTGGCGCGTGAGTTCGGCGACCACACCGTGGATTGCGTGGGCGAGGAGCGCGGGATCGCGATCGACGATGCGGCCGTCGACGATGCCGTCCTTCAGGTGCCGGATCGTGTCGGCGATCGAGATCTCGCGGTTGCGGGCGAGCACCGGCGCGAAGGTCTCGTCGGTGGCGGCGAACTGGATGATCGCGAAGTACTCCCGGTGCTCGGCGAACCACGCGAGCGACGCCCGGATGCCGAGCTCGATGCGGCGCACGGGGTCGGCTTCCTCGCCGATCGCCTGCTGCTGACGCTTGCGCAGGTCGTGGTTCGACGCCTTGAGCAGCTCGGTGAGGAGCTCGTCCTTGGAGGCGAAGTACCAGTAGAAGACGCCCTTGCCGACGCCCAGCGCGGCCACGATGTCGGCCACCGACGTGGGGTGATAGCCCCGTTCGGCGAAGAGCCGGGCGCCGCACTCCATCAACTGGTCGCGTCGTTCACGACCCCTCGGAGTGAGCTTCCGCCGCATCCGAGCGAGCGTACCTCCGCCCTTGACCGGTCGGTCAATGTTCCGGTGCGCACTGCAGGCGCCCGAATCGGCGGCCGAACCGGCGATGTGTCAGGAGACGGTCAACTGCTGTTCGCGTGGCCGTGACACCCCGGGAACCGGCTCGCCACCTCGCCGGTGGACACTGTTGACGTCGAAGGAGGACACGATGCTGCGCCGACTTCTCAGCCTGACCCCCGCCAACCTCTTGCACGAGCTCGGATCCGGGCGTGCGCTCGAGAACGCCCGCCGTGACCACGAGGAGCTCGCTCGGATGACGGCGGTCGTCGATGCCCTGGCCGGCCGGCTGGTTCCGGCGGTCGGTGCCGAGACGGGGTCGATCGAGCCCGCGGCCGCCCGAAGCGGGAAGGAGCGCGTGGCGGCCTGATCGTGCGTACGCTGACGGTCCTTGTACTGGATCGTCAAGTATCTCGTCACGCCCTTCATGGTCGTGTTCGTGCGCGTACGCGTCGAGGGGCGCGACAACGTCCCCAAGCGCGGTCCGGTCATCCTCGCGTCGAACCACCGGTCATTCCTCGACTCGTTCTTCATCCCGCTCGTGATGCGCCGGCGGGTCACGTTCGTGGCCAAGGCCGAGTACTTCGACGACGCCAAGACTGCATGGTTCTTCCGGAGCTGCGGACAGATCCCGATCCGGCGCGAGGGCGGGAGTGCGAGCGAACGCGCGCTCGCGTCGGCGACCGAGGTGTTGCGTTCGGGCAACGTGTTCGGGATCTATCCGGAAGGCACGCGTACCCGCGACGGGAAGCTTCACCGCGGCCACACGGGTGTTGCCCGGCTCGCGATGGCGTGCAACGTGCCGATCGTTCCGGTCGGTCTGATCGGTTCCGACGAGGTGCAGCCGATCGACTCGCGGCTCCCCCGACTCTTCCGCCCGGTGACGATCCGGTTCGGCGAACCCATCGACCCCGCCCGTTACGCCGGTCGCGAGCACGACCGCATGGCGTTGCGCGAGCTCACCGATGAAGTGATGTACGAGATCAACGAGCTCTCGGGCTACGAGTACGTCGACACCTACGCCACCAAGCAGGCCGAGGACATCCCGACCGAGACCGCACGCGTCGCGAGCTTCGCGGAGACGCGCACGCCGGTGTCGGCCGCGTCGTAGCGCGGTCTTCAGGTCGATTCGCGCGACCAGTCGCGCGAGCGCTCGACCGCGCGGTGCCACGACGCCAGGCGGGCGGCCCGCTCGTCGGCGCTCATGTTCGGTGTGAACGACGCGTCGGCGCTCCAGCGCGCGTTGACGTCGTCGGCTGATGCCCAAACGCCTTCGGCGACGCCGGCCAGGAACGCGGCGCCGAGCGCGGTCGTCTCCTGGATCGCGGCCCGGCGCACGGCCACGCCGAGGATGTCGGCCTGGAACTGGCACAGCGCATCCATGACCGATGCACCGCCGTCGACGCGCATCTCCGCGATGTCGTCCAGGCCGCTGGCGCGCGTCACCGCATCGACGACGTCGGCGGTCTGGAACGCCATCGCCTCGACGACCGCCCGGGCGATGTGCGCGCGGGTCGTGCCCCGGGTGATGCCCACGATCGTCCCGCGCGCGTACGGGTCCCACCACGGCGAGCCGAGTCCGGTGAACGCGGGCACCAGGTACACGCCGCCGGAATCGGGGACCGACGCCGCTAGCGGACCGATCTCGGCCGCGTCGCGAATGATGCCGAGGCCGTCGCGCAACCACTGGACCGCGGCGCCCGTGACGAAGATCGCGCCTTCCATCGCGTAGGTGACCGCACCGGGCGCGAGTGACCAGGCGATCGTCGTCAGCAGCCCGTCGACGGGATCGGGGAGCGCGGTGCCGACGTTCGTCAGAACGAACGAGCCCGTTCCGTAGGTGTTCTTCGTCATTCCCGGCGTCACGCACGCCTGCCCGAACAGCGCGGCCTGCTGATCGCCGGCGATGCCGCTCACCGGCACCGTCAGTCCGGCGGCGGCCTCGGGATCGGTTACGCCGAACCGACCGCTCGACGGCAGTACCTGCGGCAGACATCGACGGGGCACGTCGAACAGTGCGGTGAGCTCGTCCGACCAGTCGCCGGCGCCGATGTCGTACAGCATCGTGCGGCTCGCGTTCGACGGATCGGTCGCGTGCACGCCGCCGTCCGGTCCGCCGGTGAGCTTCCAGAGCAACCAGGTGTCGACGGTCCCGAACGCAAGATCGGCGTCGTTCGTCACGCCGCCTTGATGCAACAGCCACGACAGCTTGGAGGCGGAGAAGTAGGGGTCGAGCACGAGCCCGGTCGCGCACCGGATCATCGGTTCGTGGCCCTCGGCGCGCAGTTCGTCGCAGCGTTCGGCTGTGCGCCGGTCCTGCCACACGACGGCGCGCGCCCGGGGCGTCCCCGTGCGTCGATCCCAGACCACGACGGTCTCCCGCTGGTTCGTGATGCCGATCGCCGCGATCGTGATCCCGCGGTCGTGAAGCTCGCGCACGACATCCGCGAGCGTCTCGGTGGTGGCCCGCCAGATGTCGTCGGCGTCGTGCTCGACCCACCCCGGTCGGGGAAAGTGCTGCGGGAACTCGCGGTACGAGCGGGCGACCGGTACGCCGTCGTCGCCCACGGCGAACGAACGCACCCCGGTGGTGCCGGCG
>Ga0075026_100000799_pt1 | contig 13119 bp, 6 predicted proteins | sample Str012_2_FD_71392 | JGI IMG/M metagenome (GOLD analysis project Ga0075026, IMG submission 71392) | Freshwater sediment microbial communities in response to fracking from Pennsylvania, USA - Straight Creek_MetaG_SC_2012 | ecosystem: Environmental > Aquatic > Freshwater > Creek > Sediment...
GTTTTTGTACTGGCCGGAAACGATGAATGGTTTTTCGCCATCTACTTTGATGATCGTGTTTTCTATCTGTTCAAAAATTTCTTTGAATTTGCTTTTGGCAAGGTTAAAGTCCCTGTTTTCGAAGGCAGCACAACTCCAGCTATAAGCATCTGAATTAGCGATTACATAACGGGTAATAACGCACGAAGACGCACCGGGAACCTGGATGGTGGACCTGTATTCTGCAGTCTGGAGATGTTGCACAATCAGTTCTCCCTTAATATTGCGGAAACGATTGGGAAAGTCTTTGACAACTTTTTCAAGCGCCACATTGGTCTTGTTTGAGAATACATCCTGCGCCCGCAAGCTCAAACTTCCTATGAAAAATGCAATCGTAATAAGCGTTCTCATGGAAAAGGATTTGATACAAGATACACAGACAGTCAGGCTATTGCAATAGGAAAAATACGAATGAATTTCACTATCCTTTACACAATAAAATGCGGCCGGGATCGTTAATCGACTGATTCATTCACCCAAACCAATACCAAATGAAAAAGAATAATATGTACTTCGATACGCATCGGGCCAAGGTTTATGAGGCCCGGTATCGGCCATCTTCTAATATCTACCTGTTTCTCAAAACGGTTTTTTCCGTTTTGATTGAGGGTCATTCTCCGATGGGAGGATCTCCATCATATATGAGAAAGAAAAAATAAGTTGTTATGACTGGAAAGAGATTTTAGCCTTATCGAAAGATGGGGCTTTTTTATGGACTGGCCGGAGGCGGCGGCTGGTCGGCGGGATTGACCCTCATCTGATTCATTTGCCGTTGCACGTTGCGCGGCATTTGCGGGCCATTTTGGTTTTTGTTATTTAATCCTGCACGGTTAAGATTGAAGGTAAATGTTAGCATGAAGTAACGCTTCAAAACATTCGACCTGGTATCGAGAATATAGTTATCTCCAGTAGTGCGCGTGATACTTTTGTTTTGATTCAGGATATCATTTACTGAAAACTTGATTTCCCCATTTCTCTTTTTGAAAACTTCCCGGGCGATACTCGCATTCCATAAAGGAATTGTTTCATTGTATCCCTGCGACCTTCCACTGATTATATATTGGTTGTAGTCTGTGTACAGCACCCAGTCCTTGATGAAAATCCACGAGATATCTGCCGTATAGGTTTGGGAGAAATAATTATTATTCAAATTTTGCTGAACGGTGTAGTGAACATCATTGTAAGAGACACTACCATTCAACCCTAGGTTTAACTTGTCATTGAACACTAGATTCACGCCGGCTGTTTGTGTAACTACCCAGGTCCTCGACATATTAAGTTGCTGGTAGAGCAAACTTGGATTTTTGTTGAAAGAGATAGAGTTATTAAAATTGAAATTGCTTCCCTTGAATTTTCCTTTTAATGGAATGCCGAATGTGATGAAGGAACTTCCACTAAAAGTTCCGTCAAGATTTACGGGTTTAATGACCTGAACACTCCGACCAAAAGAATCAATGCTGTTTACAATATTGTTGTAGGTATTATCGAGAATAATATTGGCTGAAAAGAATTTGAAAGTTACCGGGTTAAAACTATTATACCGAATATTCAAATTGTTTTCGAATTCCTGTTTGAGATTGGGATTGCCGATTTTAATCTGCAATGGATTTGAAACGTCGGCAACCGGCTGCAGCTGTGTGATATTGGGTTGATTGGTATGACCGCGATAACTGAACCGCAGGTTTTGTGTTTTACTGAAGCTATAATTGAAATTGGCCGTGGGAATCAGGTTCACGAAATTATATTTTATTGTCGAGTCCTTACCGGTAGTGGCCAGGATGCTCCTGCTCGACATTTCGGAGAACTGCGCTCCTATCCCCAATTGAAAATTATATTTTTTCTGAACTACCCTGAAGTTCACGCCCACACGGTTTGCATAAAAGCCATTTTCAAAATAGTTTGTTTGTGAGGCATTGATCATATCATATTCCTTCGAAACAGAATCATAGTTAAATGCTTTTCGATTCGAGGTGTTGAAATTGTTAGTGTATGCATAATTAAATTCAAGCAGCTCGCCAGTGCCGACTGCTTCGGTATAAGAAAAACTAAGCACATTATTATTCGCTTTCGTTTGCTGTGTTGTTCTCAGGTCCTGTAAAAAAGTGCTGTCCAGCGTTCCATCCGGATTGTAAAAGTTGAGGGGTGAAAAATTGGTGCCGTTTCCATTGCTGCTGCTGACTGTATTGTTCCATCCTAGTGTAAGGGTCCGTCCGGGTGTTTTAAAACGTTTGCGGAAGAGCAGGTTATTGTTCAGGTTGAACCCATCCCGCAAACTGCTATTGAGGGTATAGCCGCTGATGGCATTGTAATCATAGGGATTTTTCACGGCCTGCGTATAGGTTGTATCATAGGTGTCACTTTCGGAATGCTGGAATGTTAAGGAGGGGATATACAGTATCGAAGTCATCGTGTCGATCGCATATTCTAACCTAAGATTGAGCCGATGATTCTGGTTGATGCTCGTGGAGCCAACATTATCAGTTTGATTGGCGAGAGAATCACCCGGGAAATAACTTTGTTTGTAATTGCTTTGAATGAGTTTGTTGGTGCTGGAGGAAAAGAAATAGCTACCTGTGATCAGCAATTTGCCTGCAATTTTATCAGTATAATTTAGCCCGATGGAGCTCGATTGGGTGATACCGGTAGCACTCGTACCTGTTCCAAGAGATGTAGTATTTCCGCCTCCGCCTCCGCGATAACCTCCGCCACCACGAACGCTGGTACTCAATCCTCCACCGCCGCCTCCACCAAATCCTCCGATTCCGCCGGAGTTTCTTGCGCCAAATCCTCCCATTGACGTGATCACATCTGAAAAACTAAACCCCTGCTGATTAATATTATTAGATGCACCGATCAATGAAAATCGTTGATCATCATTGAAACGATTAAATGATAAAGTGCTTTGATAGCGATCATCCGTACCATACCCCGCCACGGCTCTCCCGAAATACCCTTTTTTCTTATCTTTTTTGAGTTTGATGTTGAGCGCTTTTTGCCTGCTTCCATCATCTATCTTGGTAAATTTTGCCTGGTCACTCATATCATCAAATACCTGGACCGACTCGATCATATCCGCCGTTATATTTTTCGTGGCGAGTTTAGGATCGGTTCCAAAAAATTCCTTTCCGTCAACATACACTTTCTGAACCTGCTCTCCCTGCGCTGTAACATTTCCGTCCTTATCCACCTGAACGCCTGGCAGTTTTTTGAGCAGGTCTTCCGCAAAAGCATTGGGTTTTACTTTGAATGCACCGGCGGCATATTCAACCGTATCTTCTTTGATTTGAATCGGCGGTCTCTCCACGATCACTTCACCCAGCATTTCACTGGACTTCTGCATATAGAGTGAGCCAAAATCAATCGTGTTTTTATCAGCAGAAATAGAGAATCGTTTGTTAATGGCTTTGTATCCCTGGAAAGTAATCAGCAGCCTATAATTGCCCTGGGGAATATCACTTACGATGAATGCTCCTGATTTATCGGAGATGGAAAATGCTTCTACTGTAGAATCTGTTGTGTGCATCACGGATACGGAAGCTGATGCAAGAATTTGTTTCCCGGCTGTATCTAATATTTTTCCTTGTACAGAGCCCGATACTTTTGCCTGTCCGCTCACCGTAAAACCGGTTAGCACAACAAGAAAAAATAGTGGAAAGCTCCTCATGTTTGTAAGAATTTACCTCACAAAATATGTTTTTGAAGGAGAACGGTCCGGTAAGAATATGTTAATGGTAAAAAAATGCGACCGGTTGGGTGAATGTGCCGGCCAACTAGCTGAAAAGATATTCAACATCCTCGCGGGAGAGGCTCTTCACAAAACCATCATCATCTGCAATGAGGTCTTTAGCCAAAATCCTTTTCTTATCCTGTAGTTGCAGGATCTTGTCTTCGATAGTGTCTTTGCAGATCATGCGATAGGCAAAAATATTCTTCGTTTGACCAATACGGTGAGTACGGTCGATTGCCTGCTGTTCAACTGCAGGGTTCCACCAGGGATCTACGATGTAAACGTAATCTGCCGCAGTAAGATTTAATCCCACACCTCCCGCTTTGAGAGAGATCAGAAACACACGGCAGGCATCATCCTTCTGAAAATTCTGAATGGCTTTTTCCCTATCAATGGCGGCCGTGCTTCCATCAAAGTATTCAAACTTCACATCCAAGACTTTCAGCTTTTCTTTGATTAAAGCCAGCATCCCGAGGAACTGTGAAAAAATAAGCGCTTTGTGATCGCCGATATTCTCGGTGATTTCCCTGGCCAGTTCATCGAGTTTGATGGAATGGTTAGGATATTTTTCCGTTTCATTGAGAATAGCAGGTGAATCACAGATCTGGCGTAGTTTCATCAGGCCCTGCAGAATCGTAAGCTGCGATTTTTGAATACCCTGGGTTTCGATCGTGCCCAGTATCTTGTCGCGATAATCGTTTCGATATGCATTATACACTTTGCGTTGCTCGTCTTCCATCTCGCAATAGAGAATGGTTTCAGTCTTCTCCGGTAAATCTTTCGCCACCTGTTCCTTGGTCCTGCGCAGGATGAATGGATATAGTAGTTTTCGTAAATGATCTTTGCGATCGGGTTCCCCGAACTTGTCGATGGGAATGGCAAATTCCTGGCGAAAAAATTCTATGCTTCCCAGCATGCCCGGATTTAGGAAATTCATCTGGGCATAAATATCAAATGTATTGTTCTGAAGCGGGGTACCGCTCATGCACAAACGATGCTTAGCATTCAGCAGGCAGGCTGCTTTGGTAACTTTGCTCGCAGGATTCTTGATGGCCTGCGATTCGTCGAGGACTACATAGTCCAATGGAATTTCCATCAGCAATTTGATATCGCTTCGCAAAGTTCCATATGTAGTAATGATCACATTAGGCTGACTCAGAATTTCTTTATTCCTGGAACGATCGCCTCCATGGTGAATATGATAAGTTAAGCCCGGCGTAAATTTCTTGATTTCATTCTCCCAGTTAAAGATCAGCGTCGTTGGACAAACCACCAGCGCCCTCAATACTTCATGCGTTGACTGGTAATATTGTAGGAATGAAAGAGCCTGAACCGTTTTACCTAAGCCCATGTCATCGGCGAGGATACCGCCCCAACTCACTTCCTGAAGGTAATTGAGCCATTGAAAACCGTGTACCTGGTAGGGCCTGAGTATATGTGCAAGGCTTTCAGGTGGCGGAATTTCTTTGATGTGCTTGAATTCGCGTAGCTGTTCATATTTCTTTTCAAGATGGATAATCAGCTCCTCTTCATTCCGCTCTTCATACAGCTCATCGATCACGCTCATGTGATATTTGGAAAGTCGCAACTGGTTGCTCTTTCCTTCCCCCACACGAAACAGCAGTGAATATTTTTTTATCCATTCTTCGGGCAACACGCCCAGCGTACCATCATTCAGGGGAACAAATTGCTGGCGATTGGCAAGCGCCTTTTTAACGTCCGCAATACTCACGGTTTGTTCATCGAAGACAATATCAACCCGGGCATCGAACCAATCGGTATTGCTGCTGATATGAATCTTGGTTTGCGGTTTGGCAGTATTGAAACGGAAATTTTTCAACGCATCGAATCCAAAAACAGGAATTTTCATTTCCTGCATCGCATCCACAAAAAGGAAGAACCAATTATTGCGCAAAACGTCTGCTCCTTTGAGCGCAAGACTGCTAGGTCCTTCAGGATGAATGAATGCCGAATGGAGGGATTCCAGTTTGGCAATGAATTGCTGTTCTGCTTCTTTATTGCGATGAACGATCAGTACTTTGCCTTCATCGGGTACCACGATCTCATCTTTTCCCCCGGGACGTGTTTCATATCCTTTATAAGTAAAAACAGGCTGAAAGATTAGATAGTCACCTTTCTCCTGAAGTAATAGTCTTTTCTCCGGTTCTCCGTCTTTCACCTCTTTAATCATCTGTTCGGCAAACTCCACATGATATTCCTTGGTGAGCGGCAGTACAAAACTTTTCAATTCGCGTGGCCAATCCTCGTCAGCGATAATTATTTTCCCTTTCGCAGCGAACTTTTCAACGAGATTGATATCTTCCTGTTTGTTCCAGAGATAGAGATTATTATTGTAAAAGAACAGGAGGCCGGTTTTGCATTCATTATGAATCGTCTCTACCGTTTGTCCATTGATCTTCACAAAACACTTAATCTCAATTTGCCCTTTTTGTTGGGAAACCTTAAAGAACGGAGTAAGCTGGTCACCCGAAATGCCAATGGGTTGAAGATTGGCTGATTTAAAAGGTTTATGACCATTTAGGAAAAATACGAATGGGTTTTCGTTGAGATCTGCAAAAAGCTTTTTGAATTTAGGGTGCAGATATTCCACCATCAATGATTTGGTTTCTTCCGGCAAATCATCTTCTTCATGATGGATGATATTTTCCCAAATGCCGCTAAAAGGAGAATTCCTGTTGAGGTATTTACCGATTTCCTGTTCCTGCATTTTACGCAGCGAGGGAATCAAGAGTTTATCTGTTTCGGAAAATAGATCCAGGCTTACAAATTTCTGGAGATCCATTTTTTCTACTTTACCCACATAGGCAGTTTGTTCTTCATTGCTTTCACCACTAACGGCATCTACCACAAAACCAGGGTAACTGGGATGATTGAAATTGAAAACAACACCCACTCTTTGAGTAGCACCCAGCTCCTTTTTTTCTTCAATCTCGGGTTCCGGCGAACTCTCCGCCATCATGGGCCTGATACGTATATTGCTTGCTATAGATACTCTTTTAATTGCGGGATCCAATACCCGGAGAAATGGTTTGCCATCTTTGTAAGTGAATTCAAATTTTCCTTTCAAATCATCGTTCAAAGAATACCCGTAGGCTTCGAGCAGTTTATTTTTTTCCTTATCCCAGTTACGGATCGAGTCAAAATAATAAGCTCCGTGAGCACGGAGTAAAGACAGGAAGACGATCACTTTTGGAAGACACAATGGGTGTGCCTCATCTTCATAATCGCAGCTCGTATCAAAATTTTTTTCTTCGTTTTTACGGATCAGCACTTTCCAGGCGTGGCCATCAATGTTGACAACCGCTTTAACCGTTTCGTCCTTTGCTTCCTCAATGACAGGCTTGTGATTTTGTAAATATTTCTCAGCCTCATCCAAAGCATTCGTAGAACAAAGCAGTCGAATACTCTTGAGGTCAATATATTTCATCTTGACGACAGTATGTTGTTGGCGATAGCTTTTCTGTTCGGCCTTGAGCAGGTTTCGGTCGAGTAATTCCTGGAGTTGAATCAGTGCGGCCGCTTCATGGCGGCAGATATCCCCAAGATTATAGGGACAATTACATCTAACTGAAAGCGATTTGGCTTCCTTAAATTTTTGAACGTATACTTTATAATAGGTAGAATAGCTATCGTCTTTTACGCGAAAAGTGACAGATTCAAACAGCTCATCGTATTCGATCAGCTCCACATAACCGATGGCGTGAATCTTTTTACCCCGTCGGATCACCTCGTCCGTGCCATTCGTATATACATATTTAATAAGGTGCGGTAGCGCCATTCAGAATATCAATTTTCCATTTACGGTTTTCGATGCCGGGCGTTCGAAAAAGGCTAATCTGCAAAAGTAAAGGAAAAAAAGCAGCAGTAAAAAGTTTTCGGGAATTATTGACTGTTATCGGGGTATCCTCTTTTCCAGGTGACCTGATAATCATTGAAAACAATTTCGCACCCTTTTTTGGAATAGCATTTGCCCCACCTACCTTTGTATGCAATGACCATTCTTTCTAAATAGTCCTGTATGACCGGTCGACTCCTGCTCACCTTTTTTATGTTGCTGGCTTTTTTATCTCCTTCCTTATCGCAAAAGTTGAAAAAGGCCGATAAAGTCGTGATCGCGAATCTGGAAACAGAGATCCATTACCTGGCCGACGACAAGCTCGAAGGTAGGCGTGCCGGCAGTCCCGGAGAAAAGCTGGCAAGTGATTTTATCATCGGCGAATTTCAAAAACTCGGCCTTCAACCAAAGGGTGCCAATAACGGGTTCATACAACCATTCGAAATCAATGACGGAAAAAAAATCGATTCTGTATCCCGGTTTACGATCAACAACAAAGAACTTCAAATTCCCAAAGATTTTTTTCCGCTCTCATTTAGCGCCAATAAAAAAGTCGAGGGATCGCCGGCCATCGCCTTGCAGGAAACCGGTGTGCCCTGGTTTATAGACCTGAAAGAGCTGCTGGAAGCCAACCAAAATAACCCGCATTTCGATCTTGACGAGGCGCTACAGGTGAAAATAAAAGACTGTGTGAAGAAAGGCGCCACTGCGGTCATTTTTTACAATAGTTCAAGGACGGAAGATAATATTTCTTTCAAGCCGAAGGACCGCACCGAAATCGCAACGGTCCCCGTATTGTACGTTACCAAAGACGCGCGCAAAAAATACCTGCACGATGAATCTGCTTCGCTGGATGTGAAGATTAGCGTTTCGATCAGCGATGTGAAAAGAACGGGCAACAATGTAATCGCATATCTGGATAACGGCGCAACAAATACGATAGTTATCGGCGCACACTACGATCATCTGGGATACGGGGAAGATGGCAACTCGTTATATCGTGGTGCAGAAAAAATGATCCACAATGGCGCGGATGACAACGCCAGTGGCACGGCAGGGGTGATTGAGTTGGCCCGTATGCTGAAACAATCCAAATTGAAAAAGAACAATTATCTTTTTATTGCTTTTTCCGGTGAAGAACTCGGACTGTTTGGATCGAAGTATTATACGGAGCATCCAACACTTCCCCTCAATACCGTAAACTTCATGATCAATATGGATATGATCGGCCGGTTGAATGATAGCTCCCGAACATTAACGATCGGAGGATATGGAACTTCTCCGCTCTGGGGAACCTTATTCGCCAGCACAAAGGAAAATAAATATTTTACTTTCAAATACGATTCAAGCGGCTCCGGTCCCAGCGACTATACTTCTTTCTACCGGAAAGATATCCCGGTGCTTTTCTTTTTCACCGGAGTGCACAGCGACTACCATAAACCGACGGATGATTTTGACAAGATCAATTATACCGGGGAATGGATGGTCGTTAAACTGATCTATAGTCTGTTGACAGATCTGAATGACAAAGGAAAATTGGCCTTTACCAAAACCCGGGAGATGCAAACCGGCACATCCACCCGATTCAATGTTACCCTTGGTATCATGCCCGACTATACTTTTAGCGGAACCGGCGTGAGAGTGGATGGCATCAGCGATGGCAGGCCTGCTCAAAAAGCGGGATTGAAAACGGGTGACATTATTTTAAAACTAGGTGACAATACCGTGTCTTCCCTTGAAAATTACATGCAGGCGCTGTCGAAATTTAAGAAGGGCGATAAAACAACGGTTAACTATAAACGCGGAAATGATATGGCAGAAATAAATATAGAATTTTGATTCAGCCAATCCCGAAAATAACCTAAGTCGTCATGAAACTGAAACTTGATATCAATGACATGACGGATGATTTCTTCGAGGATGCGCGGCTATTCGGTATTGTTGCACCGGTAAAAGGGTATCAATTTTGTCGGCAGTTAAATAAAAATCTTCGTTTCGATTTCCGCATCAATAACCAGATCGAGATCCAGCTCAAAAAAAAACAACGCAAATATTTCTTCGGTGTCTTTGAATTTGCGGAGAGCCGCTGTTCACTCGTTCACTACCTGTACAATAATCAGTTCGACGGTGAATACCTTCTTCCGGAATTCAGGCACCTCGATTTTTTGTGGCTGATGAAAGGAGATGTAGTAGGTGATTCGATGTTAAAAGACCTGATGAATTCCGTGAAAGAAATCATCGGGGTACAACTGGTCATGGAACTCACCAATGAAAAGATAAAGCACAAAGGACATTTAATGTTCTAAACTTCGCGCGGGCCCACCCTTTGTATTAAATTTTAAAAACCGATTGTATGTGGAAGGAAGAAAATAACACGCTGTACAGGAAATTCAAATTCAAAACCTTCTCTGAAGCCTTTGCCTTTATGACAAGAGTGGCGCTAGAAGCAGAAAAAATGGATCATCATCCTCTATGGACCAATGTCTATAACCAGGTTGAAATCTGGCTCTCGACGCATGATGCCGGTGATATTGTGACAGAGAAAGATAGGAAGCTGGCTGCGAAGATTGATGCGCTGTGAGGGAGTTTACAATTAACAGATGACAGTTGACGGAGTTAAGGGATTATGCCAAATTATGCCTGTCAACGGTCATCTGTTCGCTGTCAACTAACTATTCATGCTGGCCAAAAACTCTTCATTGCTCTTGGTTCCACGCATGCGTTTTAGCAATTCATTCATGGCTTCTTCAGTATTCATGTCATTGAGGTACACACGAAGCAGGTTCATTCTTTGCAATACATCTTTTTCCAGCAACAAGTCATCGCGACGAGTAGAAGAAGCCACCAGGTCAATCGCAGGATAAATGCGGCGGTTCGCCAAACGGCGGTCCAACTGCAATTCCATGTTGCCGGTTCCTTTGAATTCCTCAAAGATTACTTCATCCATTTTTGAGCCTGTATCGATCAGGGCTGTCGCGAGTATGGTAAGAGAACCTCCATGTTCAATTTTGCGGGCGGCACCGAAGAACTGTTTTGGTTTTTGCATTGCATTCGCTTCCACACCACCGCTGAGTACTTTACCTGAAGCAGGTGCCGTTGTATTGTGCGCACGGGCCAAACGGGTGATGGAATCCAGCAGGATTACCACATCGTGACCGCATTCTACCAATCTTTTTGCTTTTTGCAGAGCGATCGTGGAAACCTTAACATGTTTTTCTGCAGGTTCATCGAAAGTAGAGGCGATCACTTCAGCTTTTACGCTGCGTTCCATATCGGTAACTTCCTCCGGGCGTTCGTCTACGAGTACAATCATCAGATAACATTCCGGATGATTGGCTGCGATGGCATTGGCCACAGCTTTCAGCAACATGGTCTTACCTGTTTTAGGTTGCGACACAATAAGGCCACGCTGTCCCTTTCCAATGGGTGTAAACAAGTCGATGATCCTTGTCGAGAATTCGCTCGGGCTCACGAACAGGTTTAATTTTTCAAAAGGGAAAAGCGGTGTCAGGTAATCGAAGGGAACGCGGTCGCGCACTTCTTCGGGTCCTTTGCTGTTGATGGTTTCCACTTTCAGCAACGCGAAATATTTTTCACCTTCCTTTGGTGGCCTCACGGCACCATATACAGTGTCTCCGGTTTTAAGTCCGAATAGTTTTATTTGTGATGGGGAAACATATACATCATCCGGAGAAGATAAATAGTTATAGTCGCTGCTGCGCAGGAATCCATATCCATCGGGCATCATTTCCAAAACGCCTTCAGCCTGGATGATCCCATCGAATTCGATGTTGAAAGTGTCATTCCGACGCTGAGGATACACTTTGTTTGCCTGTTGATCGCCGCCGTTGTTGCGGTTCACTTCCGGAATGGTTTCTGATTCCTGCTGCTCACCGTTTTCTGATTCACTTTCAGAAATAATGGATCCTTCCTCTTCGTCTTCTTCCTCAGACATTTCAAATTGGGTAGCTGAGTTGCCTTCTTCAGGCTCGTCTTTTTTCTTGATATTTTTCTTAAGCGCGGGCTTATCTTCTTTTTTGCGATTGTCTTTTTTTAATTCTGGTTTCTTGGCTTTTTCGTCGCCGCTTTCTACGAAAGCTTCTTCGGTGCCGCTGGAAGTAGCGGTTTTAATAATGCGTTTGCGTTTGGTTTTATCGGAAGTATCTCCCTTTGTATCGCTGGAAACAAGGGCTTGTTTATCCAGGATTTTGTAAACCAACTCCTGCTTGTCGAGTTTTTTGGCAGCAGGAATTTTTAACTGCTCCGCAATATCAAGCAGTTCAGGAACGAGCATGTCGTTCAATTGAAGGATGTCGTACATAATAACACTTGTGGGATTAGACTAAAACAGAAGATCTGTTTTGATGAAAAGAGTTTAGAAAATGATTAGATTATTGATGAGCGGAATGACTAAAACTGATAATCTTGAGAGCAAAGGATAAGAACCAATCAGCTTAATTCCAATGCAATGATAACATAAAAACGCAAAAATGCAAAAAATATTCCCCCAAAAATACCAGAACTCCCGCTGAACAAGGGATTTACGCAATACCCCGATCGTTGAAATACCAGGCCGTTCAGGGCAAAATCCCCTAATCGACAACCAATCAGTGCAATTCGTGATTATCTTTGCCATCCTTAAAAATGCATCGATGTTCAACAAACGCGTGAAAGTGAAAGAGCTCTTATCGAGCGAGCAAACAGGTCAGCAGGTCATTGTGATGGGATGGGTTCGCACATTCAGGAATAACCAGTTTATTGCTTTGAATGATGGGTCCACCAACAACAATCTACAGGTTGTCGTGGAACTTGGGAAATTCGATGATACGCTATTGAAGAGAATCACAACCGGGGCTTCTTTAAAAATTACCGGTATCGTGCATCCTTCCCTGGGCAAAGGCCAAAAATTGGAAGTTAAAGCAGAGCAGATCGAAGTCCTGGGTGACAGCGACGCTGAAAAATATCCGCTTCAACCCAAAAAACATAGCCTTGAATTTTTAAGGGAGATTGCCCATCTGCGTTTTCGGACCAATACTTTCGGAGCAATATTCCGGATAAGACATTCCCTGGCTTTTGCGGTTCACCAGTTTTTTAATGAGAAAGGGTTTGTATACCTGCATACGCCAATCATTACGGCTTCCGATGCGGAAGGCGCTGGCGAGATGTTTAAAGTGACTACACTCCCCTTTCAAAACACTCCAAGAAACGAAGATGGTTCGGTAAATTTTAAAGAAGATTTTTTTGGGAAGGCTACCAACCTTACCGTAAGTGGTCAATTGGAAGGAGAACTAGGCGCCATGGCTTTCAGTGAGATCTATACTTTCGGCCCAACCTTCCGCGCAGAGAATTCGAATACTGCCAGGCATCTTGCCGAATTTTGGATGATTGAACCCGAGATGGCCTTCTGCGATATCGAAGACAATATGAATCTCGCCGAAGAATTCATAAAATATATTATCCGCTATGCGCTTGCTCACAATCGGGAGGACCTTGATTT
>Ga0075026_100000800_pt1 | contig 13116 bp, 16 predicted proteins | sample Str012_2_FD_71392 | JGI IMG/M metagenome (GOLD analysis project Ga0075026, IMG submission 71392) | Freshwater sediment microbial communities in response to fracking from Pennsylvania, USA - Straight Creek_MetaG_SC_2012 | ecosystem: Environmental > Aquatic > Freshwater > Creek > Sediment...
TACATCCGGAAACACAGCTCGACATCATGGCAAACACCGGACGTTTTGGCCCCTACCTTGCGTACAACGGCGACTTCCGCTCACTGAAAAAAGATAGCCCATACGACATTACGCTCGAACAAGCGCTCGCCATACTCGCACTTCCAAAGCAGGGTCGCAAAGGTGAAAAAATGATCAAAGAAGTAGGCCTCCACCCACGCACCAAGAAAATGATTCGCGTATACGAGTCGAAGTCGGGCAAATATTTGAAACGCGGATTCAAACGCATCTCGCTTCCCGACAAAGTCGACATGGACGCGTTTGGCATCGAGGACGCAGTCGCACTCCTTGCAGCATAAAAAACGGTCCCAAAGGGACCGTTTTTTATGCTGCGCTTTGCAACTATTGCACTCTCAGCCTAGAATGAGTACATGGTGCAACTGACACGTATTCTCTCTCAACTTTCGTCTACAGAAAAAGACGACCGTGCGCTCGTGGAAAAGGCGTGGAATTTTGCAGTGAAAGCACACGAGGGACATAAGCGCTATTCAGGTGAGCCGTATTCTGTGCATCTTGAAGCTGTTGCGCTGATGCTCACCGAGATGGGCATGGGTGCAAAGACAGTGGCTGCCGGACTCCTCCACGACACCGTCGAAGATACGGAAGTATCCGCGGATGAGATTAGAAAAGAGTTTGGCGACGAAGTACTTTTTCTCGTAGAGGGTGTGACCAAGCTCGGTAGTGTCCGCTACCACGGCACCGACCGCCACAACGAAAGTCTTCGCAAGCTCTTTGTCGCGACAAGCGAAGACATCCGCGTACTCATCATCAAGCTCGTGGACCGCCTCCACAACATGCAGACACTCGAGCACGTACCAAAAGAAAAGCGTCTTCGTATAGCGCGCGAGACACTCGAAATCTATGTACCGGTCGCGCACCGCCTCGGCATGGGCCGTATCCGCAAGGAGCTCGAAGACCTCGCCTTTCCCTACGTACTTCCCGATGAATACAAGCGTGTGACAGAGCTTATCAAGCCGCAAATGAAGCATGCAGAGGAGCAGCTCGAAAAGGCACAAAAGACACTCCAGAAACGCCTCGCAGAAGAGAAAGTGACCGCGGACTTTAAAACGCACTCGCGCATCAAAGGTATTTACAGCCTCTATACAAAGCTCGCGCGCAAGAGCTGGGACCCCGACCAAATCCACGATCTGCTCGCCATTCGCGTCATTGTTCCGACCGTAGAAGACTGCTATCGCGTGCTTGGTATCGTGCATTCACTCTGGCGCCCGCTCCCTCGCCGCGTCAAAGACTACATCGCGTTTCCAAAACCAAACGGCTACCAGTCGCTCCACACGACCGTCATTACGGGCAATCAGGAAATCATGGAGATTCAGATTCGCACCGAAGCCATGCACCGCGAAAGTGAGTTTGGTGTTGCCTCTCATCTTTCATACAAGGAAAGTCAAAACGGTGACGGGATGACACCAAGCCAGAGTCGCCAATGGGTGCGCGAACTCATTCCATCGTTGTTCCGTCCTTTTAGTTGGAAGACAAAAAAAGTTGAAGAGAAAAAAGAAGCGGATGCGGCACTTCGTGCGTATGGCAAAGACCAAGTGCCTCGCTGGATACAAGAGATCGCCGAAGCTCACCAACACGCCGAGGACACCGGTGATTTTATCAACGATTTGCGCCAAGACTTTTTTATTCACCGCATTTTTGCATTTACCCCGATGGGTGACGTCGTTGACCTCCCCATTGGTGCGACGCCAATAGATTTTGCCTACGCAATTCATTCAGACATTGGCGACCATACCTCTGGAGTGAAAGTGAATAATAAATTCACCACACTCGACACCGAGCTTCACAACGGCGACATTGTCGAAATTGTCACAAAGAAAGCTTCAAAGCCAACGGCAAAGTGGCTGACGTTTGCAAAGACGTCTATGGCACAGCGGCGCATACGAAGCTCGCTCGGTATCTCGTCGGGCAGCACTGAAAAATCCTCATAATTATGAGGATTTTTCAGTGCATGTTTTCGCAGTTCTACAGCGAGAAATGTTTTATCGCATAGAGGTCGGGGTCGTCGGCCATGTCTTTTGATTCCATTGTTTTTTGTTCAGCGTGTGTGCGGTCGTCTGCAGGCTGCTCGATGACCTCGCTCGATGCTGGTGTCACCTGCGCAACAGTCTCTTCTGCCATTGTCTCGATAGTCGCAATATCGGCAGCTGTCTCAAGTGCCGGCGTTGGTGTGACTGGTGACTCCCCCACGCGCTGCACATCATGTAGAGCAGATGCAAGGGGTTCACCCGTCTGCTGTTCCGCCACAAAAGGTGCGAGAGGCTCTGCGGGGGTTTGTGCAGGCGCTACGGGCAACTCTGGAATCGTAAACGGTGTATCACCTATGTGCTGCTTCCCTTCGGCGATGACGTCGAGGATCTTGCGGAGGTCGTCTTGCGAAAAATAGTCGATGGTGAGCTTTCCGCCAAAGTCAGTGCGCATGATCTGCACGCGTGTGCCGAGCGTGTCGGTAAACTGCTTTTCAATCTCGATAAGCTCCGGGTCGATGTTCCATTCTTTCTTACGTACTTTATCGGTCGCGATTTTTCGTGAGATGCGCTCTACTTCACGCACCGAAAGTTTCTTCAACACAATTTCGCGGAAAAGCGTCTGCATTTCCTCAGGGCGTCCCGCGAGCATCAGGAGCGCGCGCCCGTGACCTTCGGTGATTTCTCCACGCTTGATTGCAGAAATAATATCTTCGGGAAGGAGCAAGAGACGGAGTGTGTTTGAAACATACTCGCGGCTACGCCCCACCTTCTGTGCTACCTGCGAGTGTGAAAGTGTAAACTGATCGGCTAGCTGGCGAAATGCGAGCGCGCGGTCGACAGGATTCAAATCTTCACGCTGAAGGTTTTCAATAATCGCGAGCTCGAGCTTCATACGGTCGCTTTCGTCACTCGTGCGGATGATGACCGGCACTTGCTTGAGGCCTGCGAGCTTCGACGCGCGAAGACGGCGCTCACCCGCGATGAGCTCATACTCGGAGCGCAAACCGCCGTCTTCGCGCGCGACCTCCTTCCTCGTCACCACCAAAGGCTGCAACACGCCGTACATGCGCACGCTTTCAGCAAGCTCGCGGAGGCGAGACTCGTCAAACTCCCGCCGTGGTTGAAACGGATTCGGGCTTATTTTTTCCACCTCCACCCAAAAAATCGAATTGCTCTCCAAAGCCATATAAAAAGCATTGTAGCACAGGGTCCATTTGAGCAACCTGTGGAATACTGGTACACTCAATTCCATTGCTGTAGAGCCAGCAATGGGGGGCTTTGGTCTTATTGGTAAATGGAGGGCATGTGGCGGAATTGGTATACGCGCACGACTCAAAATCGTGTCTCGCAAGGGTTGTGGGTTCGATTCCCACCATGCCCACCATTTGTCCATAAGACGCAGACTTTACATCTATCCCTTGCAGTCATATAGTGTGTTGCAGAGAGGAGAACGAAATGGGTATATCGGCTTCACATTGGGGCACGCTCTGTGCCGAAGCGGACATCGAGGCACGCAGCCTTTATCCAAACGACGCACGTGCACAACGACGGCATGTTTCAAATCGTCTCGGCATTATGACCGATGAAGACTTCGATGACTTGCGCGAAGAAGCTCGTTTGGCGATGGAACGTATAGAGGCACGTCGAGCAGGGTCTTTACGTACTCGCCTCATACGAAAGATCAAACAATTGTTTTAACAGAAGCCGGCACGAAAAGTGTCGGCTTTTTCTTTTTCAAAACTTGTGTATAGTGTCAGCAGACTAGAAACCACGAGAGGAGAACGTGCTATGAGTGCACATTTACGTCATCATGTCGTTATACCGCTGTCGGGCGAAGCAATGAACACCGAGCGTGCTAGGTGGTGTATTAAACACCTCGCACCACACGCATGGGGGTTTAAACTCCATCCAACAAAAATCATCCGCTTTCAGTCTGAGGGCTACGCCGTCATCAAAGAAATTAAAAAGACTGGCCGCAAGGTCTTTGTCGACTTGAAAGGCTTTGATATCCCTTCTGAAGTGGCTGACATGGTGCGAGACCTTGAAAGCGTCGGCGTCGATGTCATTACGCTTCATGCCGCAGGCGGTGCAAAAATGTTACGGGAAGCGACATCTGTAGCAAAGCGTGCAGAGATTTACGCCATCACTATCTTGACCTCAATGAAAGGCAGCGAAGCGAACACCATCTTTGGGAAGGCGCGCGACGCAAAAATCATTGAGTTTGCGAAAGTTGCTGTACAAAGTGGATGCCGCGGCACCGTTTCGTCTGCCTCTGACCTCGCGCTGTTTGAGAATATAACCGACCTACAATACGGCATCTATGGAAACATGAAGCGCATCATCCCTGGCATCAGGTTTGCCGATGCGCCAGTGCAGAACGACGACCAAGACCGGACCATGGCACCTGGTGAAGCTTTTAAAGCGGGTGCAACGCTTGAAGTCATGGGCCGTCCCATTCTCGGTGCAGCCGACCCAGTCTCTGCTTTGAAACGAGCAAATACAGAGATTTGGGATATTGAAGGCACATACGCTTAAAAACTGCCGGAGCATTACTGCTCCGGCTTTTTCTTGCCTCATCTTTCGCATTCGTGTAGTGTGGTCGCAGACTAGACACCTTGAAAGGATGGGACATGTCGCAAAAATGGATTCAGAAGTTTGAAGATATCGGGATGATTTGGAAACACGACGGAAATCCAAAACGTCCGTACGCACGCCTTACGTCTGGGAAAATAAGCAACGGGTTTGTAAACTGCACTCACCTCATATCTCGCCCGAACATGCTTCATGAAGCATTGAAGGACTTGGTGGGCCCGTACAAAATCCCAAGAACACCATTCGTCGTGGTCGGACAAGCAATGGGAAGTATCACTATCGCAAGCCACGCTGCATTGATACTTGGCGGACGAAGCTGTTGGTCCGTAAAGGTAAACAACGAGGCGATGCAGATTGATCCGCGCTTTGCGCTCGACGCGAGTGTCCCCGCTATCATTGTGGAAGATGTCACCACGTCTGGCGGCACCACCCTCAAAACAAAGCGTGCGCTAGAGCATCTTGGTGTGCCATTGTTGCCATACATCTTCACCGTGGTAAACAGGTCAGGAAAAACTCACGCTGATGACCTCGAAATCCGCGCACTCGTCACACTCGACATCAAGGTTTGGGATTTCGGTGAAAACCCATTTACAAAAGACGGCATGGAGCTCGTCGAACCAGTGCGTCCAAAAGAACATTGGGAAGCATTACGACAAGAATACGCATGACCATAGACCGCGGCACATGATGTGTACCGCGGTTTTTTTATGCTAGGATGCGCCTATAAAAATGAAAACGTCTACTCAAAAAACGAAACGAAACCTCTTGCAAAAGATACTCATCATCGTGGGGCCGACGGCCTCGGGGAAAACTGCGCTTGCTATAGAGCTTGCAAAGCGCTTTGAGGGCGAGGTTATTTCTGCTGACTCACGCCAAGTGTACCGCGGGCTCGACATCGGTACTGGCAAAGTGACGAAAAAAGAAATGGCGGGTGTGCAGCACCGCCTCATCGATGTTGCGTCTCCAAAGCGTGTGTACACCGCCGACGACTTCGTAAAAGCTGGCCGAAAGGCGATTGCCGACATCGCACAGCGTGGCAAGCTCCCCATCATCGCTGGTGGCACCGGCTTTTACATCGATGCACTTGTGGGAAATATCACGCTCCCCCACGTACCACCAAACAAGGCGTTTCGAAAAAGTCTTGAAGGAAAATCTGCCGCAGAACTTTTCGTAATGCTCGTAGAAAAAGATCCCGTACGCGCAGAAACTATCGACGCACAAAATCCCGTCCGTCTCATTCGTGCACTCGAGATAGCAGAAGCCATCGGCACAACTCCCCCACCATCTCATGAGAGCCTCTACGACACACTCTGGATCGGCATCGACGTACCCGTCGAGGTGCTCTACGAAAAGATAGAAGCTCGCCTCAAAGCCCGCATGAAGAGCGGCATGCTTGCAGAAGCAAAGAGCCTTCACGCCGAAGGCCTTTCCTGGAAGCGCATGGAAGCACTCGGCCTCGAGTATCGCTATATGGCACGCCTCCTCCAAAAGCAGATTACGCGTGTAGAGTTCGACCGCGACCTCGCCACCGAAATACGCCACTACGCCAAACGCCAGCGCATGTACTGGCGTAGAAATAAGGAAATAACTTGGATACAAAAGGATACTACGCTGGAGCTATCTGCGGATATAGAAAAATGGTTGTCATAATAAAATCCGCCACACTGTGGCGGATTTCGCTATAAGCCCTTCTTCAGCCGCAATTTCCATTTCGATTGAAGTTTTTCGAGCACTGACTCCGGCGGCGGTTTTCCGTAGGCATTGAGCGCGACATCATCTGGGAGTGCGTTTTCTGAACCACATAGTGGACAATAGAAATGCCTCATAACCTTTGGTTGGTGGTACATTCCCATCTTTGGTAGACGCGCGATGTAAATATCCTTTTCCGAGATACACAACTCACTGCCACATCCGTACCCTTGGTAACCCTCTCGAGTACACGTCACCGTTACGGTTTTATGCTTTGGCACTGTGCCGGCCTTCAAAATCTTCATTTCAAACTCCTGTTCAAGACTCTATGGAATGTAGCACATTCATGAATCGAGCGACAAATTGACAGAAATTATTGCTGTGGTACTCTTCAAGAAGCAAGGAGGAGTTCTAATGAAGAAACCTAGAGCAAAAAAAGCTGACGCGATGACTAAATTCGATGGGTTGCATGAAGGTGACCCCGAGAAGATTTTTAAAATATTTAAGAAATCTTCAAAACAGCACGCACGGCTTTTCAAGAAAGCAACGACCGGAGACACCACTCACGTGAATCCAACACTCAAGATGCCCTTCAGGGAACGCGACGCCGACTAAATTCAATGTCAAAAAATAAAGGCCGGAGTAATCCGACCTTTTTTGATGTGCGTACTTACCGCATTTCAACAGTTTCAACCCGTGCTGGGTCACGGAGTATTTTTGCAAACTTGTATTTGAAAGATCCTCCTGAAAGCTCGACGATTTGCTCTGCAACCCATGAAGGCTCAAGGAATGAGGAGACATCCTTTGTTTCGTCCCAAAAAGGCGTCTTCATACCTGCTGGTGCAATGACGACCACCTTGCCTACGCCTGCATCAAGCGCGAGCGAATTTCCAAACATACCGAGACCTGCTTTTACCGCAGTGTACACCGGCTCCTTTTCCCGCGGTGTTACCTGCGAGCTCGAAGTAATAAACATCACATCAAGAGGCTCCAGCGCTTTAGCTATCAATGCCTTGACCAGCAACACTGGGGCGAGCAAGCCGACATTCATCATCGTCATGATTGACTCGTCAGAAAGTTCACGGAGCGTACCTTCCTGGAAATACCCCGCCGCATACACAACCGCATCGATTGGGTCGAGTGTAGACGCAAGTTTCTCGACGGCTTCATCCACGTCGTTCACATCACTCGTGATAGAGAATGGAATATACATGATTCCATTTTGCTTTGGATTTTTTCGACCAGTGACAGTGACTCGATGCCCCCGAGCTGCATACGCAAATGCCAACTCAAGACCAAGCCCTGAGCTACCACCGACGATCAGAATATGTTTTGTGAGATTCATTGAAGCGCCTTCCTTTTTGTGCAAGTAACATGAACTATTCCTACGTGTGAGTTTATATCGCAAACACGAAAAAAGCGAGCATGATTGGTTTTTCAATAATGTACATAGACCGGACCTATGTATATGGAGGGTGAATATTAAAAAACGCCCCGCTACTTTTGTAACGGGGCGAACACCTCTACCAACTATGATTAAACCTGCTTTCACGGGCTTCTTTCTGTTGAACATTTTTCCAGTGTGCATCAAGAACTTTTTGATGCAACGAGAAACATAATTTAATATTTTTTCTTTGATCAAATGCAAGCCATTCTCGTTTCAAGGTCTCATCGGTTGAGAGAAACCGACGAGTTTTCAGTATTCCAGGTGCACCCACCTTCGCGAAAATTAAAATCCGCTTGGTATCTGGCGTACTTGCAACATCAAGCAGCTTCATACGTGCAGGTGTGGCTGAAACTTCAATTAACGCTTCCTGAAGAAGTTCTTTTTGTAATGCAACTCTCCAGTCATCACCTTCCTCCACATATCCACCAGGAAGCGCCCAACCACCAATATGGGGTTCAATCTTCCTTTGAATGATCAACACTCGATTTTGCGTATCACAGATCAAGCCAACCACAACTGGAATTGGATTTTTGTACATCTCTATACTCCCTTTTAAAGATCGAAAACTCGACCATATCTTCGCTAAACATACACATTTAGCGCCTAGTTTGCAACAGTAAGATATCTCATCACTACGTGTTCACTCCGAGAAGTGACACGAGGAATTTCGGTCATTGCATGACCAGTAGAGGTTGTCGCTATTTTACAAAATAGTTGGCAACCTTTTCGAATCCTCGACGGAAGTAGCCCGCACTTCCTATCGTCCCGTAATTTTCACTTTGTTTTAATTGGCGGGCGATGTAGGAATCGAACCTACACCAGCGGTTTTGGAGACCGCTGTTCTACCACTAAACTAATCGCCCTAACTACGTGCCTACTATACCCAATACTTTCTATTTCTCACAACCGCTGTTCTACTTCGACAAGCGAGGAAATATGGGAAAGTGTACTTTCACATATTTTCCGAGCGAAGTCGAAGCAAGAAATCCTTGATTTCTTTCCACTAAACTAATCGCCCTTAACTACTTTTGTGCTTTGATTTTACCGCCGGACTTGTAAGACTATAGTGCACCGCGCGGGCAAAGGCAACTACTGCCCTTTTATGCCCCACACGCCAAGACCGCCGCGGCTGGTGAGTACATACAAAATGGTGTCGATGATGAGATATGCAAGCAAAATGATGACAAAGCCGATGACCACGTTCCATACACGGCTTTTTGCTTTTTCCATTGCGTTTTCATTTCCCTGTGATATCACGAGCGTAAAGCCCGCATATGAGATCATTACCACACCGATGAACACTCCTATATAGAGCAGGTACGCCACGATGCCGTTTGCCATTCCGATGAGGTCGTTTAGCCGACACTCATGTTCCCCATTCCCACCACACGGCACTAGCCCCGCAGCATACGCTGGAAGCGCAAAAAAATACGAAGCCACAATAAGACCATATCGGACCATGTCTCTAGTGTACACCATCAAAATGTGGCTTGCCGTGTACTTATCCATGCTTCCATAGGGGCAAAAATTATGGTACCGTAGAGCCTGCAGAAATAGCACTATTTTTGCGACGCGTCGGTACTCAAGCGGTCAACGAGGGCAGACTGTAAATCTGCTGGCTCCGGCCTACGGAGGTTCGAATCCTCCCCGGCGCACATTACTGAAACAGAGGCGTTTTTAGGGGTCCTTGCGAGAATATCGTAAGGACTTTTAAATTGCCATTGAGCCACATTTTGGTTTTTTATCTGAAGGTTCGAAAGTAGTTTTCCGAGCGTATGACGTTTTCCTTCTGGCAGAAGCGACAAATACGAATTTGAGGCTTTGTTTCCTTCTAAAAACACCTCTTTTATTTGTTCGAAAGTTACATCCGGCTCACCAACTTTTGCCACAATCTGTGAAAGTTGGTTTTTCAATTCCACCCGTTTATCAGCAAGACCTCTCATTTTTTCTTCGTATAATTCGCGACGTAGCACGCGAGAAGCCAAAGCATCAGTAAGTATGGATTCGGACTCATCGATGCCTTTGAGCTCATTTTCAACGGTCTCATGCGCATTGCTGTTGTAAGTCTCGACTTTGTTTTTCTTCAGACTTGCAAGATAGGCCTTTCCGGATAGTTCAATAAGTTTTTCATCAATGTGCAGTTCGGCAAAAATAGAAGACAGCATCTCATCCACCTTTTCGGAGCGAAGATAGCGACGGTGTTCGGCACAATTCCCCTTTCCGTTTGTGCAGTAATAGTACTGATGACCTTTCTTTGTGTCGGCGGTTATCATGCAACCGCAGTTTGCACAGCTCAAGAAACCACGAGCAGAATAGAAATGTTTTTCTGGTTTTGAATGATGTCGACCATGAAGTACATCCTGTACCTTTTCGAATAGAGCATTAGTAACGATTGGTTCGTGACTTCCTTGATACATTTTTCCTTGCCGGAACATAAGACCGATATGGAATTTATTGTTCAGAGCATGGTGCAGTGTGTTTCGCATCACCTTATTTCCTGTCTTTGTCCGTAGGCCTTCATCAAAGAGGATATTGCTGATTTGAAGAAGTGAATACTCACCAGTAGCGTACAGCTCAAAGGCACGGCGCACATACGGAGCTTTCTTTTTATCGATGACTGTCTTCTTGTTTTCTTTCTTGTAGCCAAAAGGTGCAGGAGCTGGCCATTCCCCTCTTTCAAGCTTTGCACGGTTGCCACGCTTTACGTTTTCGCTTAGATCACGAATGTACTGGTTTGCCATTCCAAGTTGTACAGCTAAGAGAAGGACATTGTCAGACGGCAGATGGATTGCATCGTGGGTTCGTATTTCTTTTATTACTCCACGCTGAAGATAGTCGATAATTTTTCCTCCATCGATGAAGTTGCGAGCAAGGCGGTCGAGTTTCCAGCAAATGATGCCGTGGGCTTCACCTTTACGAATCAGTGCTAGCATTTCATCAAACACAGGACGACCTTCAGACTTTGCAGATTTACTTTCACGAAATACACGAACAACCTTAAGGCCGTGTGACTCAGCAAGCTGCATCAGCTCGTGCTCCTGAGAATCCAAAGACAATACTTGTTTATCTTCAGTATCAGTCGACTTTCGGCAGTATAGGAAGTATTCCTTTTCCATCTTGTTGATATGTTTTCTTAGTAACTTTTCCTACGAACGGTCGAACACCCTCCCATTCCTTGATTGGTTTAGTTTTAGCATATTGTTCTTCTAATTTCTCGGCTAATGCACCCCGAATGACTATTTCTTTAGGAATACCACGCGAACAACGAAGTAGACGCATAGCGTTGAAGATTACTTGTCCGGCTCCTTTTGTGATGTATTTGCTGATATAGAATGCCAATCGGGGAGAGCCGTCAGTTTGTGTTGCATCCACATAACCGTGTCCCCATAATCCCGCAAGTTCACGAGTTTCGCGCTCGGTGCCATACGAAATAATCCTTCGACCTTTGCGCGTATCTCCAAGATGCAACGGCACATTAAACAAAAGCCCATGAAAGTGGATTCTTCCTCGGGGAGAGAGTTCGGGAATAAAGATGGATTCCGCCAAAGGAAATTTATCTCGCAACCGCACTTGGAAACGGCGAAGGGAGTCATTTGCAAGCGAGGCGTCAGACGAGTCTCCTTTAAAGGTGAGGGTGACAAGAAGCGGACATCCAAATTCTTCAAGAGCAGAAGACACCCTCCGCACACATATTTTTTGTGTTCGGCGAATATTATCGGGTCGCCGAGGCCCGACAGGGCGATTCCGATTTTTGGAACGGTGTACGCGTACTTTGGGTGAGTTCGGTGTTTTTTCACACCGCGTGATTTCGATGAATGTGCCATATTTTGTGTATATAACAGTCATGGTAGATTTCTTGATTTAACAACTATGAGTAAATATCAAGTCAGGGCGACCCCTGCGCACTGCGTTGCGCACGGGTCGCCCTCCCCATGACCTCGAATAAATCTGCAAGAGCATCCAACCGTTCGACAGCCTGCTCATCGGAAAGAACCTCACCGGCACGGCGATGAAAGTATTCCTGCACTTCACTGATAAGCTCTTTGCTGTACGGCATAGATGGGGTGTATATCCCTGCAATGCTCGCAAAGCCTTCGCACAAAACACAAAAAAACCGCCTCTTTTTAGAGGCGGTTTTTAAAGACCCAAAAGGGTCTTTTATTTATTTATTTTTTAGCAGTAATGTTTTTTACTGCTTATTGGTCTTGTGCTTAGCTTTTGCTTTTGCTTTGCAAGCATTACAACAAGCGCCGAAACAGAAAAGTTGCTTTACTTTTCATCTTTTTTATTTTGTATCTTGCTAAAAATCAACGATATCTCGCACCTTGAGACCCAACGCCTTGGCCACCTTCTCGATGTTGGTAAGAGTGATGTTTTTCTCTGCCCTTTCAATCATACCAACATACGTTCTATGAACATTTGCTAGCTCTCCAAGACGCTCCTGAGAATAACCACGCTTGATACGTTCCTCTCGTACCTTCTTGCCAAATTTCACTAGTACGACTGCTGTCATTACTTTACAGAGTAATAACTTGATGACTATCGTTCTACATACTATAGTTAGCGCATGATAGGGTTTATACTCCTCGTTGTCGTCATCATTGTAGCTTTTTATATGCGTGGGGAGACAGTACCTCTTGAGAAATTTCCTAACGGAGAAAATCTTATGCCTTGGTCGCCATTTATTCGTTCGAAAGTCGAAAGTACCAAACGAACTGATTTAGATCTCTATCGAAAAAGATACCGCGTGATGAATAACAACGAATCCTCGTTCTATCATCTTTTGCAAAAGGAACTTGGAATCGACTACCACGTGTTTCCAAAGATGCGTATCGCTGATATTGTCGAAACGATGGATGGGAGGGGTTACTACAAGCAACGTAATCAAATACTACCGAAGCACGTTGACTTTGTAGTCTGCAATCAGAGACTTGAACCAGTGCTTGCGATTGAAGTTGATGGGAAATCTCATACGGCATCTTCTGTGGTTGAACGAGACATAATGGTAAACGCTATTTTTGAACATGTTGGCATACCACTCAAAAGAGTACCTGTAGGTTCTGACTTCCAAAGCCAAATTACTGAGATGGCTTCTTCGATTAAGAAAAGCGTTCAGTAGCACAGGCAGGGCCGCCCTTCACATCGTTCCGCAAACTCCACGATGTGAAGCTCCGTATGGCGGCGGGTGGAGCCTGCCTGTGCTACCGCATGGAAGTATTTAAAATTGTTCCGATTTCGTTCCACACGGCGCACATTACTGAAACAGAGGCGTTTTTAGGGGTCCTTGCGAGAATATCGTAAGGACTTTTAAATTGCCATTGAGCCACATTTTGGTTTTTTATCTGAAGGTTCGAAAGTAGT
>Ga0075026_100000801_pt1 | contig 13111 bp, 7 predicted proteins | sample Str012_2_FD_71392 | JGI IMG/M metagenome (GOLD analysis project Ga0075026, IMG submission 71392) | Freshwater sediment microbial communities in response to fracking from Pennsylvania, USA - Straight Creek_MetaG_SC_2012 | ecosystem: Environmental > Aquatic > Freshwater > Creek > Sediment...
GGATAAAGACAGGGTTCGCTTTACCTTTACCACCAGCTTAAACTTCTATTATGCAACGCCGCCAGTTTATTCAACAAACAAGCCTGCTTTCAACCGTATTGCTGGCTGCCAATCTTCCATTGCCGGCATCGCTCCGTACAAATGACGGCGATGCAGTGCTGCTTAAAAAAATTGACCCGGATTGGGTAAAATCTTTGTACCAGCGGGGCACAGTAACCAGCTACCTCAAAAGCAAAAATGAATTACAGTATATCGGCATGCCCGCTGGTGGCATCAATTGCGGCATGGTTTACGCCGGCGGCGATGGGCGTCTCTGGCTTTGGGATATTTTTAATGAAACCCACGAAGGAGTAGAAAGCAAAACCATTCAGTGGAGCGAAGATGGAAAAGATCTGCGCGATGTGAAATCAAGAGATGGCGCTTGTTATGTGCAGCCCGCAAAAAATATTCGTCCGCTGGACCAGGGATTTAAAATCAATTTCACAATTGGCGGTAAAACCGTTACCAAACAGTTGCAGGAAAGCGATTGGGATGAAATAATTTTTGAAGCCACATATCCCATTGCTACCGTGCATTATAAAGATGCAAAAATGCCGGTAGCACTAAAGCTGGAAATCTATTCGCCATTTATTGCACTGGATGAATTTAATTCGGGCTTACCGGCCACCATTTTATCGTTCACTATAAAAAATACCGGCACAGAAAAATGCGCAGTTGCCATTATTGGCTGGCTTGAAAATAAAACCGGCATCCATTCCGCAATATCCGGTGTGCACGAACGCATCAACACCTGTTACAAACTAAATGGGCTGGTGGCGGTGCAGGGCAGCATCCGTTGCAAAACCGGCAACTCTTTTCAATTACAGCAAATGCCCGACTATGGCAGTATGTGTATCGCCTCGCTGACTGAAGGCAGTGATACGGCCAGTGATATTGAATTGACGGCGGCTACGGGAACGCATTTTGTATTTGACAGCACAGAAACCATAAAGCCCGTTGCGGAAAAACTCAATGGCGCCGTGGTTACTGGTGTCAGTTTGGAACCCGGTGCAGCAATAAGCGCCGATTTTCTCATAAGCTGGCATTTTGCCAATGCAAAAGTAGAAGGCGTGCAGGGCAGCGGCAGGTTTTATCAAACGGTATTTAACAATGCACTGGCGGTGGCAATTTATGTAAAGCAACATTTTGCAAATCTGTCTGCGCAAACAAAATTATTTAAACAGACCTGGTATGATGCAAGCCTGCCCTGGTGGTTTATGGAAAGAAGCTTCTTAAATATTTCCACGCTGGCTACTACCACTTGTCACCGGTTTAGCTCTGGCAGGTTTTGGGCATGGGAGGGAACAGGCGCCTGCCCGGGCAACTGTACACATGTATGGCATTATGCGCAAGCCGTGGGCCGTGTGTTTCCTGCATTGGAACGCGATACGCGAGAGCGGACAGATCTTGGCATTGCATTGCTGGCCGATGGCGGCATTTCCTTCAGGGCTGAATCTGAAAACCGTGCGGCCATTGATGGGCAAGCAGGCACCATTCTCCGCTTTTACCGGGAGCACCAGATGAGTGCTTCCCAAACATTTCTGCAAACCAACTGGCACGCCATTAAAAAAACGATCCAGTTTGTGATTGATAAAGACAAAAACGGCGATGGTATGGAAGATACCCCGCTTGAAAACACACTGGATGCTATCTGGGATGGGGAAATTGCCTGGATAGTGGGCCTCTGCATTGCCGCAGTAAAAGCAGGACAGTCTATGGCGGAAGAAATGAATGACCCCGCATTTGCGGCTGTTTGCAAAAACTATACAGACAAAGGCAGCCGCAATATGGAAACACAGCTGTTCAACGGCGAATACTTTGTTCACCGGCCCGATGCATTGTCTGGCCGGAAAAAACTAGGTGGTTACAACACCTCACATATAGACCAGGTGTTCGGACAAAGCTGGGCTTTCCAGGTTGGCCTGGGGCGAATTCTCGGCAAGGAAAAAACGGTCAGTGCTTTGCGTTCTTTGTGGAAATACAATTTCACGACCGATGTAGGGCCTTATATTGTGCGGCACCGCGGTGGCCGGCCCTATGCACTGCCCGGTGAAGGCGGCATGATCATGAATACAAATCCCAAAAAAGAACCGGCTCCCTATGGAGAAAATGTAAGCTGGCAGGCAGGTTATTTTCACGAATGCATGAGCGGATTTGAACACCAGGTGGCCAGTCATTTAATGGCAGAAGGCCTTACAGATGAAGCATTGATACTTACAAGAACCATTCACGACCGTTACCATGCGGCAAAAAGAAACCCGTTTAATGAAATAGAATGCAGCGACCATTACGCCAGGGCCATGGCCAGCTATGGCACTTTTATTACCGCCTGCGGTTTTGAATACCACGGACCGAAAGGCCACCTGAAATTTGCGCCTAAAATTCAACCTGCAAATTTTAAGGCCCCGTTTATTACAGCACAAGGCTGGGGTAGTTTCGAACAAAAAAAAGATGGCGGCCGGTTAACTGCTTTGCTTCAGCTGAAATATGGATCTTTAATGCTGTCTGTATTAAAACTTGAAACCAGTGGCCATACAACAATAACAGCACGCATTGACAATAACAGCATTGCCTGTACGATGCAAAAGGAGGGAGCAGACACTGTCATCAATTTCGCAAAGCCCCTGGTTTTGCAGGCGGGTGAAGAATTGAAAGTACAGCTGGGGTGAAAAAGAGGTGCTGGTGCGTGAGACACACACTAAGGCAACAACACGCAGCAATGCGGCGCAACGGGAAAAATTAAATACAGATTATGAACACAAACGATACAATCGGTTTTACAGGCGTAGCCATTTTACTGGCTGCATTTTTATTGAACCTGCTGGGCAAAATTTCAAAAGACAGGCTCTTGTATATTTTGCTGAACATAACAGGCGCCGGCCTTGCCTGCCTGGCGTCTTACCTAATCTGTTATACGCCTTTTGTGATCCTGGAAGGCAGCTGGATGCTGGTATCTGTTTTTGCATTGATAAAATTGCTGATTCGGAATAAACCCGTTTAACCGGCAATGGCATCAATCTTTTTGGAGAGCTTCCGGTCTTTGTCGGTTACAATATCCCCGGCATCGTGTGTAGAAAGCCATATTTCAACACTGTTGTATACATTGGTCCACAGCGGGTGATGATCCATCTTTTCTGCTTCCAGCGCCACCCGCGTCATAAAAGCAAATGCTTCGGAAAAATTTTTGAACTCAAATTTCCTGTACAATTTGTTGTCTGCTTCTTTCCACATGTCTTTCAATTTATTTTTTAAGAAGATGCAATTACCAGCAATGTTCTTGTATTCTATTTGGCCAGGCCCAAAGCTCCGGTTTTTCGGCGAAAGCCCTTCTTGCAGTATCATCAACCCAAGGCTGAAGCCCTGGCTTAAGCTACAATCTCTATTGGCTTAGGTCTAAAATAACAACAAGCATTTTTAAAACATCAGGTTGCCCTTGTGCTGCATTTTTTCATGGGCCAGTTCGGTTACCATCTGCACCCCGCTGATACCGCGTATCAGTTTGCTGATGTTTTCAAATTTGTCGTCGTCTACCGCATCACCTTTCATCAGCCATAAAAAATCGTTGTGTTTAAATTGGGGTAACAGGTATTCTCCGTTATGTTTGTTGTTGTACAAATAATGCACCAGCGAATTATTGGGTTCTGCATATTCAAAAACGGGGAAGGAAAAACGGATCAGTTTTTTGGTAAGCTGTATTTCAATAGCATTGTTCAGCCTGAAATTGAAATGAAACAACCGGTTGAGCTGCCAGCAGAACTGGTAGTCTTTAACAGGGGCCACAATGCCCACCAGGCGGGTGTCTTCAAAAAACGCCTCCGCCATTTCTTCCATATCAAGTTTCAGTTTCATAGTACAACTGTTAGCTTTTAACCCTTAGCAGTTAGTGGTTTTAATTCATTGTGCTGTTGGTGAAAACACCCAAAAAGGCAGGAACATTTCTTTGCGAAGTAACTGTGCTCAAAGCTAATAGGTAACAACTCATTGCTTTTCTTAAAACTGCACCTCTGCTTCTATTGTTTCATTGCCTCTTTTCACTTTCACTTTTGTTTTATCGCCCTTTCTGAATTTGTTCAGCACCTGCATGTAGTTCTCTACAGAAGTAACCGGGTATTCGCCCAGTTGCACAATTACATCGCCCGTTTTTAAACCGGCTTTTTGCGCGGGCCTTCCGTCGCTGATGGCATCGGCCCTAACGCCCACTCCACTAAATGCGTAGTCGGGCATAATGCCCATGGTTACATTCAGGCGGGTATTGCCCGAGGATTGGGTATCCCTTGTTTTGCTGAACGCCAGTTTGCCTTTGCTGTTTTCTGCTTCAATAATTTTATAAATGTATTTTACCACCCTGAATTCGCCGGTATAATTTATTTTATCTGCATCATCGGTAGGGCGATGGTAATCGCTGTGTACGCCGGTAAAGAAAAACAATACCGGTATGTCTTTCAGGTAAAAAGAAGTGTGATCGCTGGGTCCTGTTCCGCTGCTATCATACCGGTTCATAAAATTTGGATCGGCTCCCAGCGAACCAAACAACGCACCCCATGCCGGCGACGTGCCATAGCCGCCAATGGTGATGGTTTTACTGCTGTCGTTGAGGCGGCCTACCATATCCATATTGATCATGTAATTGGCTTTCAACAAATCAATGGTAGGATGTTCTGTATAATATTTTGAACCAAACAAGCCCAGTTCTTCTCCTGAAAAAGCGATGAACAAATAATTATTGTTTTTGAGTTTGGAGCCTTTTACAAGTTTGGAGAGCTCAATCAGCGCCGCTGTTCCGCTGGCATTGTCGTCTGCGCCATTGTGAATTTGTTTGTCGGCCCCGCGGTACAACGAATTGTTGTCTTCTCCATAGCCCAGGTGATCAAAGTGGGCACCGGCAATCACCGTGCTGGCTGCACCATTATCGATATAGCCCACCACATTGTGGCCGGTTCTTTTCTTATCGGTAAAAACTGTTTTCAGTTTCAATTCTACCGTTGCGCTTTCATCGGAAAAATATTTTTTGGCCACTTCTTTTTGTACATACACGGCCGGAATGGCAAGTGGCATTGCTTTTTCTTTGCCATCAAACTTCAGCCCATCATCAAGAGGGCCGGTATTGTACACCACAAACGCGGTTGCTTTTTTGCGGGCTGCATCTTTTACCTGTTCGGCAATATAAGCCTGCACATCAAAATGAGGATTGTTTTTATTGGCCTCCAGTTCTTCTTTCAGGTTCAGAAACCAGGGCATACCCGCTTCGCGCAGCGCAATAGATGGCGCCGCTTCAATGGCCTTATCGGGCGAACCTATCATTGGAAAATAGCTGACCGGTTTTATTTCGCCACCATTGATCAGCAGGTAAGATTCTTTGCTGATTTCTTTGCCGTCATTGATGTCGAACGCCTGGTACCAGCCATTGTTATCGCCTTTTGGCAGCAGGCCTGTTTTTTCAAACTGGGCAGCTATGTATTCCATGGCCAGCTTTTCTCCGTTGGAACCCGCACGACGGCCTTCCAGTTTATCATCGGCCAGGTAGCCGATATGCGATTGCAGGCTGGCGATAACTGCTTTATCGGCTTTTTTTAATTTTTGAGAAAAACAAACAACAGACAATAAAAGCGTGGATGCAATACTGACAAAAATGATACGAAACATAGTATAAGTTTGGTGGCCGGTTACAAAGGTATATGAGCAAATGACAATCCAACAGTTGTGCCGCAAATTTTACAATAAGTTTTAACGGCGCTGCTGGTATATTGCTACAGCAGTCGCTTTTATTTTGGCTTTCGTTGCATCCCGTTCAGTCACACCAGCTTATAAATTGCGGGTGGCCAAAGACGGGCATTTGCGGCCCGCTAAGCGCATTGTTTAGCAGCCGGCATTTTTTACAACAACTTGCCATTAATAATGCGTGTTTTCTTTCAAAAGCTCAGCTTTTTTCCTTTACTTTTGCAGATCGGCCTGTGCGTACTGCAGGCCCGGAATCATTGAAAAAAATTGTTTGTACTCACCGGTTGTGACCCGGTAAATTAAACTAAAGCATGGCGTTACCGCACCTTATTAAATACGTTTACACCAATGGCACGGACGAAGTTATCCGCAGGGGCAAAAAAATTCATGCCATTGGCTTTGTGGAGCTGATAGAATACGATGAACTGATGGGCTCGGTGACCTTCCGGGTAAAAGATGACAGCTACAGTACTTATTACAAAGTATATGTGCAGCATTTTAAAGACCCTAAAACCATGTCTGTAAGGTGCAGTTGCCCCTATAACCTGGGCGATATCTGCCGCCACGAAGCCGGCGCACTGATTCAATTGCAGGAACTGCTTGACAGGAACATGCTGAAAGCCGAAGAAGTGGTGTACGACCAGCGGCATACCGTGGTAAAGATGAAGATCATCGACCTGAAAACCATCCGGGTGCTTTGCTCCCAGCAAACCCTGGCCGACGCAGAAAAATTCCTGGCCGGCAACAAAGCCGTGATTGACTATGCCAAAGATGAAATGGTAAAAGCATCGGTAGATCTGGATGGCACCCTTTACAAAGTAGTACTCAAAAAAAACGAGGAGAGAAATTTTGATACCAGCTGCGAGTACGAAGACACCCTGCATCCGCTTTGCCTGCCCAAAGTAATTGTGCTGCTGCAATTGTACCAAAAATTCGGCGCTCATTATTTTGATACCATCCGCAACTGGGACAACGAAAAAAATAAATTACTGGAAGCCTACGGATATACATTAAGCGATGATTTGAAAGGCAAGTTTGAATTTGCCTACAAGGAAGGAAAGCCATTCCTCCGGGTACTGGATACTTCCATCAAAAGAATCAACCCGCTGGCAGTTAGCAAGCCAAAACCGGTACTGGCAGATCTGCCTGCAGAAGAGGTTACGGAAGAAGAACGCAAAGCAACCGGTCCTGCACAAAGGCTGGGCATTGTGTTTAACTTCAACCACAAATCCTATCCATTCTTTTTGGTGGAAGTGGTACAGGGCGAGAGTGACAGCGAACAGAAAAAATTCATCAGCAAGGTTGAGAAAATAGATCTCAGTAAGTTTGTAAACATAGACGTACTGAATGAAGAAGACAAACTGATGATACCGGCCATCCGGCGCATGCAGGAAGCCGAGGTAACGAGGTACCTTAACCGCAATTCTCCTTTCAGCGGTATCTGGGAAAACATCATTCACCACGAAACCGATGAACTGCCCGAAGAGACCCGGAACCTCATGATTGAATACCTGCATCCCAAACTGAGAAAATTATTCACCGACATCGCCATCAATCCTTTTGTATTTTACCTGAACGGCCACAAACCATTTAAAACAGACAACCTCAAGCTGGCGGGCATTGTACCCGAGGCCATCGTTCCGTTTTTTAAAATAGCACCAAAGAAAAATAACTACGAAGTCACCTGCTGGGTAAAACTCAACGGCAAGGAATTGTCGTTAACCGAAAACCTTCTAGACAGCAACCTCCTGTTTTTCTACGAAGAAAACCTGTACTTATGGCGGGATGCCGAAGACGTTGAAAAAACAAACCCTTTTGTGGCCAAAGGAAGCATGGTGATTTCAAAAGCAGACTGGCCAAAACAGGTGCGCAGTTATGTGTTACCGCTGGCAAAAAAATACCAGGTAGAGTTTGACCCGGCGCTGGTTTCTTCTTACAAAGACGGCGAACCGGAGAAAAAACTGCTGCTCCAGGAAAAATCAGACTACCTCGTTTTTCAACCGGTATTTACCTACAAGGGTTTTGAAGTAAGAACCGGCGACAAAGATGAAATCATTGTACCCGACGGAGAAAAAGTATTGATAGTACACCGCAACAAAACAGCAGAACAGGAATTCATTGCGGGGCTGGAAGCACTGCATTCCAATTTTATAAAGCCCGAAGGTTCTTACAACCTGGTACTGAAAGGTGCCGACGTACTCCGCAACAACTGGTTCTTTCTTTTTGTGGATGCCATGAAAGACCAGAAAGTGCCGGTGTACGGTTTTGAAGCGCTCAAGAATTTCCGGTTCAATACCGCCAAGCCACAAACGAAAATTTACATCAGCAGCCATACAGACTGGTTTGATGCCAAGGTTGACATTGTTTTTGGCGATCAGAAAGTAACCATAGCCGAGGTAAAAAAAGCACTGGTCAACAAACAGCAGTTTGTGCAGCTCAACGATGGCACATTGGGTATTCTGCCCGAAGAATGGATCAAAAAATATTCATTGCTTTTCCGCGTGGGAGAAGGCAAACAGGAAACACTGAAGCTCTCGCAGTACCACATGAGTGTGATTGACGAGCTGTACGAAAACCGCAACGAAGAAGAACTTTTTATACAGCTGGAAGAAAAGTATGACAAGCTCCGCGGCTTTAAAAGCATCACCGAAATAGAACCGCCCGCGCATTTGCAACCCATTCTGCGGCCCTACCAGGCTTTTGGCTTTCAGTGGCTCAATTATCTGACAGAGGTAAGATGGGGCGGCATTCTGGCCGATGATATGGGTCTTGGTAAAACCATCCAGGCCCTCACTTTTATGCAGCATTACAGAGACACCCATGGCAAATTAAACGCCCTGGTGGTTTGCCCCACCACCCTGATGTTTAACTGGGAGAATGAAATCCGGAAATTTACGCCCACGTTAACCTACCATATTCACCATGGCGGCGACCGCTCGCGGGAGAAAGATTACATCAAAAAATACAATGTCATTATAACCACTTACGGCACCCTGCGCAGCGACATTAAACTTTTTGTGGAGAACGAGTTTGACTATGTAACGCTGGATGAAAGCCAGGCCATTAAAAACCCCAGCAGCAAAGTAACGCGTGCCGCCGGATTGCTAAAAGCAAAAAACCGGTTGTGCATGAGCGGTACGCCCCTGCAGAACAATACCTTTGATATTTTTGCCCAGATGAATTTCTTAAACCCCGGCATGCTGGGCAGCATCGAATTTTTCAGGAATGAATTTGCCATTCCCATCGACAAGTTTGGTGAAAAAGATCAAAAAGATCACCTCCGGAAACTACTCTTCCCTTTTATACTGCGCCGTACCAAAGAACAGGTAGCCAAAGACCTGCCTGAAAAAGTGGAGACCGTATTGTTTTGCGAAATGGAAGACGAGCAACGCAACATTTACGATGCATACCGTAACGACTACCGCGATAAAATTCTGGGCACCATACAGGAGCAGGGCATCCAGAAATCGCAGCTCACCATTCTGCAGGGTCTGATGAAACTGCGCCAGATTTGCGATTCGCCGGCTATCCTGAACGAAACCGAAAAACTGGAAAACCATTCTATCAAACTGGAAGAACTGGCCAGGGAAATCACCGAAAACATCAGCAACCACAAGGCATTGGTGTTTTCTCAGTTCCTGGGCATGCTGGCACTCATAAAAGAAAAATTAAAAGAGCTGGATGTGAAGTTTGAATATTTTGATGGCAGCACTTCTGCGCAAGACAGGGAGAAAGCCATTCAGAATTTCCAGAACAATGAAGAGTGCCGCGTGTTCCTCATTTCTTTAAAAGCAGGTGGTGTGGGTCTTAATTTAACCGCAGCCGACTATGTATACATTGTAGACCCCTGGTGGAATCCTGCCGTGGAGCAACAGGCCATAGACCGTACTCACCGCATCGGGCAAACGAAAAATATTTTTGCCTACCGTATGATTTGTAAAGATACCATTGAAGATAAAATTCTGCAGTTGCAGGACAGGAAACGATCGCTGGCAAGGGATCTCATTACCGATGACGAAGGCTTTGTGAAGAGTCTTACCAAGGCCGATGTGGAGTATTTGTTCAGTTAATAATTATTTATTTCCTTTTTTTCTTAACCGTCTTTTAAATACCGGGTTGTTTTTGAGAAGTCTTGATTGATGATGCATTGCCAGAATGCCAATCTTAAATTCCGTAAGTACTTCATAAATGATTCTGTAGTGCCCACATAAAACCTGGCGAATTGATTTTATCCCTTGTCCGGGACCACCCTTCCGGACAAGGGATATTTTTCCAGAACAAGCGCTTTTGCATATCGAAGCGATTCTTTGCCTTTTCAGTAGAAATCCCTTTTCCATCTTTAATTTGTTGCCTGCCTTCTTCAATTTTATTGATAAGAAGAGTTCTGTCAAATAATTGAGTTGTATCAAAATCATCCGGTATATTCTTAACTGCGGACAACACTTGCTTTTTTGTTAGCATATTTTTCTTTTAATCTTACTATTAATGCTTAGTCTTTTCTTCATTTCAACAGAAGAGATCTTTTCCCTTTTTTAAGCATCGGCAATTTCCAGGTATTTATGCAGTAGCTTTAGTATTGCAGCTGTGTTCATAACAAGTCGTTTTTGTGACTTTAAAAAGAATTGGAACAAATTATAAATAGTTTTTCGGACAAATATATATCCCTTCTGTAAAGTTGCCTTTTGTTAACGAATTGCTTTTCCAGAAATAACCCGCACTTTTTCGCAGGTTTACAAGCACAATGGCTTCTAACCATCTGAGTCCAACCTACAGTGCATGAAAAAATTCTTACGGAGCATTTATTTTTCGTTCGTGGTGATTACAGTTCCTTGTTTGCATGGCCTTGCACAACAAGCTGTTGCAGGTTCTGTAAACGGCAGCATTTCCGATACTTCCAGCAAACAGTCTATGAACGGCGCTACCATTGCTTTGTTTAACCTCAATGATTCTGCAGCGGCACCCCGGTACGGGCAAGCAAAAACAAAAGGCGCATTCGAAATAAAAAATATAGCCGAAGGCAGGTACCGACTGTTGCTAACTTTTGAAGGCTATGAAAACCTGAGCAAAACTTTCGCCATTACAAAAGAAAATTCCGTTATCAGCTTTGGCAATATGGTGATGTCCCGTAAGAGTGCTATGCTGCAGGAAGTGGTGGTGACCAAACCGCCCATCAGCATAAAAAAAGATACCGTTGAGTTTGACGCCGGCAGTTATAAAACAAAACCCAATGCTGTAGCAGAAGATCTGCTAAAAAAATTGCCCGGTGTACAGGTAGACAAAAGCGGTACCATTACTGCACAGGGCGAACAGGTGACACGGATTCTGGTGGATGGCAAACGCTTTTTTGCAGATGATCCCAAACTGGCCAGCAAAAACCTGCCTCCCGACGTGATAGACAAAATACAGGTGTTTGATGATTTAAGTGATCAAAGCAAGTTTACCGGTTTTGATGACGGCAACCGCGTAAAGACCATCAACATTGTTACAAAGAAAGACAAGCGCAAAGGCTATTTTGGAAAAGCAACTGCCGGAGCGGGTACCAATGAAACCTACGACAACAGTTTTAATATACACCGCTTCAATGGCAACCAGCAGGTATCTGTGTTGGGGCAGGCCAATGATATCAACAAACAAAACTTCAGCATCCAGGATATATTGGGCACATCGGGCAACCAGGGCAGGGGTGCTGGCAATGGCGGCGGCGCAAGAGGCGGGGGCGGAGGCGGCAACAGCAGCACAGGGCCCGGCATTACTACCACCTGGGCGGGAGGATTGAATTACCGCGACAACTGGAGCCCCAACACGCAGGCATATGGCAGCTATTTTTACAATAGCCAGCACGTTAGCACCAATCAGCAAAGTTTAACGCAAAACATACTTACACCAGACTCTTCCACTTTCGCGGGGCAGGACAATAATTCCATCCGCAGAAACCAAAACCACCGCATCAATTTTAACCTTGAGCAGCAACTGGACTCTAACAACTCGCTTATATTCCGGCCCAATATCAGTTTCCAGCAAACCAATACCGGTTCAAACCAGCAAACCATGTATACCGGTGGCAGCGAACATGGAACCGCTATCTACAATACAAAATCTACTACCACGCAGGCAAACGATGGCAATAGCGGTCAGTACGATCTGTTGTTCCGTCATAAATTTCAAAAAAAATTCAGGACCATTTCTGTTGATATGAACGTGCAGAACAGCCTTAACAATGGTACCGGCACCAACTATGCCATCAACTCACACTTTTCGCCAACTGACTATGCTGATACGCTTAACCAGCACATCGTTACCGGCTCTACCGGCCTAACGGTGAGCCCTACCCTGTCTTATACCGAGCCCGTAGGTAAAAACCAGCTACTGGAATTTAACTACAACCATGCCTATACGAAGAATACCTCGGAGCGCTACACCTATTCGCTGAATGATCTGTCTTCCAAATACGATCATTTTGACAGCCTGTACAGCAATGCGTTTCAGAATATATTCAATTCCAACAGGCTTACTGTTAATTACCGCGTTCAGCATACCAAATACAACCTCAGCATTGGTTCCGGCCTGCAGCAAAGCAGTGTCAACAGCATCAATACCACAAAAAGTACGGAAGTAAACCAGCACTATATCAATGTTACACCTACGGCCAACTTTCAATACCTGTTTTCTAAAACAAAAAACCTGCGGGTCAATTACTCAGGCAGAACAGGCCAGCCTTCTATCAACCAGCTGCAGCCCATTGTTACCACCAGCGATTCTATCAATTTTTCGCAGGGTAATCCCAACCTGAAACAACAGTTTACCAATAGCCTGCGGGTTTTGTATACCAATTTTAACACCGTTACGCAAAGGGTGGTGTTTGCTACCCTTAATGCCAGCATGATCAGCAACGATATCCAGAACTCCATCGTTTACCTGCCCAGCCCGCCCAACTCAAAAGGTTCGCAGCTTACTACACCGGTAAACCTGAATGGCACTTTTAATATAAATGGCTATTTCAACTATGGGTTTCCGTTAAAAAAACCAAAGTCGAACCTGAACCTTATTACCAATGCATCTTATAACCAGAGCCAGACCCTGGTAAACAGTATCAGCGCCTATTCAAGAAACACCACGCTGGGTGAAACCATTTCATGGACCACCAACCTGAAAGACAATTTCGACATGAACTTCAGCGCTGCCACCACGTATTACATTGCCCGCAATTCGCTGCAGCCCCTGCAAAACCTGAATTATTATACCGAAGTGCTGTCGGCAGAAATAACCTACTATACCAAAAGCGGATGGCTGCTGGCAACCGATTTTGACTACACCTACAATGGCAACCGTGCGGCAGGCTACAATTCCAGTATAC
>Ga0075026_100000802_pt1 | contig 13102 bp, 16 predicted proteins | sample Str012_2_FD_71392 | JGI IMG/M metagenome (GOLD analysis project Ga0075026, IMG submission 71392) | Freshwater sediment microbial communities in response to fracking from Pennsylvania, USA - Straight Creek_MetaG_SC_2012 | ecosystem: Environmental > Aquatic > Freshwater > Creek > Sediment...
GTGACCGGAACGCCGAGCTACCAGTGCGACGTGCAGATGACGGCCCGTCCCGGGCAGGGCGATCCCGGTGTGATCGGAACGGCGGGCCGGCTCGTGAATGCGATACCCGCGGTGTGCGCGGCGGCACCCGGGCAACTGTCCGTACTCGACCTGCCCCTGGTGCCGGGCCGGGGACTGATGCGGTAGTCGCAGTATCCGCGTCCGCGGGCGCGTGCATCCTTAGAATTTGTCACTGTGACGCAACACGCATGTCGGTGGTGCGGGCGGAAGTTCTCGGTGGCGAGCCGGGTCGGGCGGCCGCGCCTGTACTGCAAGCAGTCGTGCCGCCAGCGCGACTACGAGGCCCGCCAGCGAAGTGTCGAGCTCGGGCTCGGTGAGCACGAACTGGTTGTGACGCGTCAGGAGCTCGAGTCGCTCCGGGACCGCCTGTTCGTCCTCGAACGCACCGTCGTTGACGCCGAGGTCGACCTGCAACAGCCCGAAGCCAAGCGGGCCAAGGAACTCCGCCGCATCATGGAGTACGTGTTGGACACCGCGCGCGAGTGCGTCGGTGAGTCACTCAGCCAGTGAGCGCCGCGGGCGCAGCGACCACAGGCGCGGCTGGCGCAGCCTGAGAGACCTGTGGCGCGGGAACCGTGGTCGTCGAGGCCGAGGCAGCGAGCACCGTGGTCGTCGTCGAGGTGGTCGTCGTCACCGAGTCGGCGAACAGCTCACACGAGAGGAGCTGGAGCGTCGCACCGTCGGGGTTCGCGTCGGTGACGTCCGCCGAGACGTCCTTCACGTGCGCGCCCGCGGCGGTGTCCACGATCCATATCGCGGAAAAGTTGCCGGTGTCGGTCGGCGCTTGACTGCTCAGCGTGGTCCCATCGTCGAACTCGGCGTGCAACCTCGCGAGCGAAAGATTCCCGTAGACGTGATCGACGGTGAAGGTCCAGTGCTGGCGCGCCCCGTGGGCGCTGACGTTGGTGCACGCTCCGTCTTCACCGGCGCCCGTCGTCAGCGAGATGACGTCCCGCGGCACGGCGCCCACGGCGAACGCGGACGCAGCCGCCGTCGTGAAACCCGCCCCGACCAGTCCGACCGTTACCAACGCGATCGCCGCCCGACCGCGACCCTTTCCCCGCACCTGCACCATGCTCGACCCCCAACCCGCCCAGCACACACCCCTCGGGCGTGCTCATCCGATGGGGAATGTTTATAGCCGAATCTCACACTGAGTGCTAGAGCCCTCACCCAATGTCACAATACCCATGCGGCTTCGCCGACGGCATTATCGCTGCGGTCCCCCGGACCGCCGATAATGCCCGTTATGTCAACTCGCCTGGAATTGCATGCACGGGGAGCCGGCGGCGAGCCTCGCCCCTATGACACCCGATGACCTCGTAGAGATCGAGCTGATCAAGCGGCTCAAGTACAAGTACGCCCGCTGTCTCGACCAGAAACTCTGGGACGAGATCGCCGAGTGCTTCACGGCCGATGCGCATGCGGCGTACAGCGGCGGCGGATATTCGTTCGAAGGACGCGACGCGATCGTCGACTTCCTGAGCCGTTCGATGGGCGCCGAGACATTCCACTCGAGCCACAAGATGCACCACCCGGAAATCGATCTCACGGGCCCGGATACCGCCGTAGGCGTATGGGCGCTCGACGACGTCGTCATCATGACCGACTTCCACCTGACGATCCGGGGCTGCTCGTTCTACAACGACGAGTACGTCAAACGCGACGGCGCCTGGCGAATCAGCAACACGGGTTACAAGCGCATCTACGAGGAGATTCAACCGAGAGGCAATGTCGAGGGCCTGCGACTGACCGCGTCGTGGTGGGCAACGGGCGGCCGCAGCGAGCTTCCCGCCGGCTGAAACAGGCGCGTGAATACGTCACAGTGACGTAATCGGACCCCACCCCGATCCGCGTTACGTTGCACGCGTGTCGTTGACGGCTGCAGAGGTCAGAGCCGGACTCGGTCATCCGGTGATCGACGCCGACGGGCACGGCATCGAGTACCTGCCGTGGTTCCGCGACCTCCTTCGCGACGAGGGCGGGCCGGCCGCGGTCGACGCGTGGGACGTCGTCGAGAACGGTGCGCGGCACACGCGCGCGCTGGACGTCGATACGAAGCGTGCGCTCGGGCTCTTTCGCGTCTCCTGGTGGGGACTGCCGAGCGAGAACACCGACGACCGCGCCAGCGCGATGCTGCCCGCGCTCCTGCACGAGCGGCTCGACGAGCTCGGCATCGATGTCGCGGTCTGCTACCCCACCTACGGCCTCACGGTCATGGGACTCGACGACCCGCACCTGCGGGTCGCGGCCGCGCGTGCCTTCAACACGTACTACGCGCAGGCGTACGCCGGCCTGCGGGATCGGCTCGAACCCGTCGCGATCGTGCCGACCTACGCACCCGACGAGGCGATCGAGGTACTCGACCACGCGGTGGAGACGCTCGGGCTGCGCGCAGTGATGTGCACCGGCCTCGTCCACCGCCCCCTTCCCGGCGACAACCTCCCGCGCGGCGCCCGCTGGGTCGACGCGCTCGGGCTCGACAGCGCGCACGACTACGACCCGTTATGGCGCCGGTTCGTGGAACTCGACGTGACCCCCACCTTCCATTCCACCGGCATGGGTTGGGGCAGCCGGACGTCGCCATCGAGCTATGTCGCGAATCACGTCGGCTCGTTCGGCGCGGCCGGCGAAGCCTTGTGCCGCTCGCTACTCCTCGGCGGCGTGATGAACCGTTTTCCCGAGCTGCGGTTCGCATTCCTCGAAGGGGGTGTCACGTGGGCCGCGACGCTGTGCAGCGATCTCGTCGGACACCTCGAGAAGCGTCACGGAGACGCGCTGGGCCTGTACGACCCCGCCAAACTCGACCGCGGGCGTCTCGCCGCGCTGATCGAGCAATACGGCAGTCACGAAGTGCGAGCGCGCGCCGGCGACCTCGACGCCGCGCTGCACATGTTGAGCGAGCCCGACGAAGACCGCGCCCACCTCGACGAGTTCGCAACCAGTGGGCTCCGCTCCCCCGCCGACATTCGCAATGCCTTCGCCCGCCAGTGCTTCTTCGGGTGCGAGGCCGACGATCCCACCTGGGCGCTCGCGTTCGCACCGGAGTTCCACGGCACGCGACTGGGCGCAATGTTCGCGTCCGATCTCGGGCACTGGGATGTTCCCGACTCCACCCGGGTGCTCCCCGAAGCGTGGGAGCTCGTCGAGCGCGGTCTCGTCACCACCGACGACTTCCGCGCCTTCACCCACGACCATGCCTTCGCGCTGTGGGGACCGAGGTTGTTCGCGGACACCGTGCTGGCGACGTCGTGAGCCACCGCTGGCGAACCGCCACGGTCGAGTCCGGCGGCGAGACCATCTACTACGAGGTCACTGGGGTCGAGGACGCGCCCGCGATCGTCCTGACGCACGGCGCGGGCGGCTCACACGCGGCCTGGTTCCAACAGGTTCCCGCGCTCGCCGACGCGGGGTACCGGGTGGTCACGTGGGACAGTCGCGGCTTCGGCAACTCGTCATTCGCGAGCGGTGTCCTCGACACCGACGCGGCCGTCGCCGACCTCGTCGCCGTACTCGACGCCCTCGACCTCGACCGCGCGCACCTCGTCGGACAGTCGATGGGCGGTTGGTGGGCAACCGGATTCGCGCTCGCACACCCGGAGCGACTTCGGTCGCTGACGTTGTCCAACACCGTCGCCGGGCTCTGGACCGACGAACTGATCCAACACTTCGCAACGTTCATGACGAGCGCCCCGGGCTTCGACGGCGACCGCCTGGGGGTGCACAGCGCGATCTCGGCGTCGTTCGCGTCGCGCGATCCCGCGGGCGCGTTCCTCTACCAGCAGCTCAACACGTTTCACACACCACCGATGGGCGCGGTCGGTCGCGCGCTCACCGGCGGTCACGTCGAGCACGCGGCGCTCGACGCGCTCGGTATCCCGATCCTCGTGATCACGGGAACCGACGACGCGCTGTTCCCCGCGCCGTTGATCATCGACAGTGCGTCGCGGCTTGGAAACGCGACGATCGTCGAGATCGCGGACGCGGGCCACTCCCCGTACTTCGAGCGTCCGGACGAGTACAACGCCGCGCTACTCGCGTTCGTCGCCTCGCACTAGAGCGCCTGTGGTCGCGACGAGACCTTGTAGGTGAGGGTCGCGGTGGCCGCCAGCACGCCCGCGCCGCTCTTGACCTCGGCGTCGCAGTACACGATCTGACGGCCGCGGCGCGTCACCCAGCCTTCGGCGACGAGATCGTCGTGGATGATCGGCGCGAGGAACCGGAGTTGGAAATCGATCGTGAACAGCTGCCGCGGTTCGTCGTAACCACCACCGACCACGGGCACCACGACCGTGTCGACCATCGACGCAATCACTCCCCCGTGCACGACGCCGGCCGGTTGGCGAAACTCGGGCCGGAACGGCAGCCGCATGCGCGCGTAGTCCTGACGAACCTCCTCGAGCTCGATACCGAGGAACGAGGGAAACCAGACCGTGTCCCACTTGCCGAACCGCGACCAGATGGCCAGGCGATTCGGCGCCATCGGGGGGAACTGTTCCGAGCGTTCGGTCACGGCCGCGAACCTAGCGGCGGCCACCGCCAGATCGTCCAGCCCTCGACGGGCGCGGCGCCGAGCGAGCGGTAGAAGTCGTGCGCGGGCGCGTTCCAGTCGAGCACCGACCAGTCGACGCGACCCTCGGTGCGGGCGCGCAGCTCGTCGAGCAACGCGCGTCCGTAGCCGTGCCGGCGGTACTGCGGCCTGACGAAGAGATCCTCCAACCAGATTCCGTCGCGCCCCAGCCACGTGGAGAACGTGCGGAAGTAGAGCGCCATCCCCGCGACCGCGCCCGGCTCTTCCTCATCGGCGTGCGTGACGACCAGCGTCCGGACGAACGCGTCGGGGCCGAACAGATGGCGCGCGAACTCGTCGCGGTCGAACTGCACTGCGTCGGGTTCCTTCTCGTACTCCGCGAGCTCGCGTACGAGCGCAAGGATCTCGTCGAGATCGTCGACGGTCGCGTCGCGGATCGTCATCGCTTGACGAAGGGAAGCGGAACCACCTCTGCGTCGAGGAGCTGGCCCCGGACGTCGAGCTGCACCGCGTCGCCGGGTTGCAGCTCGGGCGGCACGAACGCGAGCGCAATGCCGTGCCCGAGCATCGGCGAGAAGTTGCCGCTGGTGACCACGCCGATGTCGGCGCCGTGCCGCAGCACGCGCGCGCCCTCCCGCGGGGGCCGGCGCCCGTCGACACCGAGCCCGCGCAGGCGCCGCTTGATGCCCTCCTCCAGCTCCCCCGCGAGCGCGGCGCGCCCCCGGAAGTGCGCCTTGTCCCAACCCACGACCCAGCCGAGCCCCGCTTGGAGAGGGGTGATGCCCGCACCCAGCTCGTGGCCGTGGAGCGGCAGGCCCGCCTCGAGCCGCAGCGTGTCGCGCGCACCGAGCCCGGCGGGCGCGATACCCGCGGCGACGATGGCATCCCAGAGGGCCGGAGCATCGGCGGCCGCCACGTGGATCTCCACCCCGTCCTCGCCGGTGTAGCCCGTGCCGGCGACGACGAGATCCCCGACCCGGCGCACCGCGAACCGCGGGACCTCGGCGGCTTCTGGCTTCACGGTGGCGAGCAACGCGCGCGCCTCGGGACCCTGTACCGCGAGGACGGCCCGGGAACCGGTCACGTCGGCGAACTCGATCTCGCCGTCGGTGTGACTCAACCCCTCCGCGAACGCGGCGAGCATCTCGTCGGTGTTCGAGGCGTTCGGCATCACGAAGAACCGATCGATGTCGACCCACCACACGATGATGTCGTCGACGACGTGCGCGTCGTTCGGGTCGAGCAGATGGGTGTACTGAGCCCGGCCGGGTTCGATCTTGCGGAGGTCGTTCGTCAGCAGCCATTGCAGGAGCTCGAGTGACCCGACGCCGCTGCACTCGACGGTACCCAGGTGCGAAACGTCGAACACGACCGCTCGAGTGCGGCACGCACGATGCTCGTCGAGCACGCTCTTGTACTGCAGCGGCATGTCCCAGCCGCCGAACGGGACCATCCGGGCGTCGCGCGCCCGGTGTTGCGCGTCGAGCGGACTGTGCCGCAACGGCTCGTCGCTCGGCGATTCGTCGCTCACGCTTGCTCGCTCACGCGCTCTCGGCCGCGGAGCCGGGTGCGACCGCGCGCGACCGGCGCCCGAGGTCGAACGGCAACGCCGCGTCCGCGGGCGCGTTCGCATCGAGGCCCGCGTCGACGAGTTGCGACGGCGGCTCGAGCCCGTACTTCACCAGGAGGTGCAGATAGTCCCGCTGGTACAGCACGCGGATCGACACGTCGGGATGCTGCTCGACCAGCCGGCGCGCCTTGCGGTTCTTCTTCGTCACCAACTTCTGGTTCAGCGTGGTGATCTCGATGTAGAGGTCGTACGCGGGCAGGTAGAAGTCGGGAGTGAACGCCTGAACCGGCCGGCCGTCACGATCGTGTTCGAGCGTGAACGTGCGCGGTTCGTATTCCCACACGATCCCGTAGAAGTCGAGGAGCTTCGCAAACTGCCGCTCGGAGTTGTGCGCGAAGCGGACCAGTTCGTGCGGGAGCACTTCGCTTTCGATGACGCGCTCCCCGGGTTCCTAGCGCGCGGCCGCGCGCGGATTGCCGTCGGTGTCGAAGGCGAGCTGCACCGCTTCGGTGATCGTGTTCTGCAACGGTTGGAGCTCGAGCACCATGCTCAACACGCCCTGGCCGCCGCGCAACAGGTCCATCACCTGTTCGTCGCTCTGCGCGAGCACGACCTTCGGACCCTGCAACACGATGCGCACCGACGCGAGGTCCTGGTCGAAACCGCGCAGCGACTCGACGGCCTTGCGCGCCGACTGCAAGGAGATACCCGCGTCGAGCATCTGCTTGATGACCTTGAGCTCGACGAGGTCGCGGTACGAGTAGAGGCGTTGCGTGCCGCTGCCGTTCGCGTCCATGACGGACGGGCGAACGAGTTCGGTGCGGGCCCAGTAATCGAGCTGGCGGTAAGTGATCCCGACGATCTTGCAGACCTGCGGACCGCGGTATCCGGGCTCCGACATCGACACTCCCTCGCAGCTACTTCCTGGTCACAAGAGTGTAGTTACATCGGGGTCGAACCGTAAACCTGAAGCTTTTCCACAGGTAAAGAGCCCGGGAGCGGCAGCGGAGCCGACCGAAGGGGAGGCGGAGCGCGAGCGACCCGTAGTTACTGGATGAAGTCTTCCGGGGTGATGTTGTCGAGGAACTCGCGGAACTGCTCGACCTCGTGCTCCTCCTCGTCGGCTTCGAACAGCACACCGGCCTCGTCGAGCACGCCCTCGTCGGCGTAGATGGGGATCTCGGCGCCGAAGCGCACGGCCAGGGCGATCGCATCGGACGGCCGCGACGAGATGCGCGAACGCGTGCCGTCGCGTTCGAACTCGATCTCGGCGTAGAAGGTGCCGTCGTGCAGTGCGGTGATCTCGACCCGCAGGAGCTTCACGTCGAGGCCGTCGAGCACGGTCTTGAACAGATCGTGCGTCATCGGACGGGGGGTCTCCATACCCTGCAACGCGTACACGATCGCGGTTGCCTCGGGTGATCCGATGAAGATCGGGAGGAAGCGGGTTCCGTCTTCCTCTTTGAGCAGCACGATCGGTTGGTTCGTCGGTACTTCGACGCGCACACCGATGAGCGAAAGACGGATCACGGCTCCTCCGTGGGGACGGCGGTCACCCTACCACCGGCATTCCGAGCCGAATCCGGCTCCGAACCGTGCCCCGAATCGGGCGATGCATCGGTGCGTCGGTACAGGTCGGCGACGTATGCGTCGGGCCGGTTGACCAACGTGTCGCGATCAGCGGAAACGACGTACGGGACGTTGCGATAGAGGTCGCGTACATGCAATCCGTAACCGAGGACGTACTCGGTTCCGAGCTCGAAACCCCGGTAATCGAGGACCTGCGGGACGATCCGCCGCACGGGCCGGTCGAGCATGGCGCACGTCGAGAGGCGCCGCGGACTGCGCGCCTGCAGCTGGCCGACGAGGTACGCCAGCGTGAGCCCGGTGTCGACGATGTCCTCGACGAGCACGACGTCGCGACCACCGATGTCGGTCGCCAGGTCGTGCAGGATCTTCACCCGGCCGGAGTCGGGCGCGAAGCGCGAGATCGATATGAAGTCGATGGTTACGTCGACGTCGCGGACGGCGCGCACCAGATCGGCGAAGAAGATGAGCGCACCCATGAGCACCCCGACGAGCACGACACCGTCGGGATGGTCGTGCGCGATCTCGCGGCCGATGCGCTGAACGTGGCCGTCGATCGCCGTCTGATCGAGCAGGACGGTCGCGCTCACGTTGTTCGGGTCACGTCAGTTGAACGTGCGGCGGACCGTCTGCCGTAACAACGCCGTACGCAGCCGCCGCCCGAGCCCGGCCAGCTCGCCGAGCGTCTCCGCGGTGCGCGCCTGCGCTTCGGGATTGCGTTGGCGGCGGTACGGCAGGAGCACCTGCTCGAACAAGCTCGCCTCGCGCTCGGCGAACGCGCGGTACATCCGGAGGTGGCGAGGCTCGATGCCGTGCCGCATGAAACCCGCGCACACACGCGCCACGGTGAGCGATTCGTCGTCGAACAGCACTCGATCGCCCGTCGACTGACTGGGCGCGACCAGGCCGTATTCCTCGAGCCGGGCGAGGTCTTCGTCGGTCATCCCCGCGGCCCGCACCAGCTCGGCGCGCGTCAGGCTGACGCCACTCTCGGCCGCGGCGAGATCCTCGGGACCGTCGTCGTCGCGCACCTGCGCCGACGCGGATTGGGCGGCCGCACTCTGCGCGGCGCGCCGGGTCTCCTCGAAGAGCGCGTCGACGGTGGCGGGATCGACCGTGCGTTCGGCCGGGGGGTTCTCGCTGCCTTCGGGCACGGTAAATCCCCCACTCCGATCGATCTCGTCGAGCCGGTCCTTGATGACCTTCAACGGCAGGAAGTTCTCCCGCTGCTCGCGCAAGATGAAGCGGAGGCGTTCGACGTCGGCCGGATAGAACTTGCGATACCCCGAAGGTGTCCGCTCCGGGTCGACGAGACCCTGGCTCTCGAGAAAACGGATCTTCGAGATCGTGATGTCGGGGAACTCGTCGCGCAGCTGGTTCAGCACGTCGCCGATCGATGAGTGCGTTCGCTTGGCCATCGTCACGCGTCCCGTTCGCCACCGAGGACGAAGGTCAAGCGGAAGCGCCCGATCTGCACCTCGTCGCGATCACGAAGCGCCGCCTCATCGACGCGCTTGCGGTTCACGTACGTGCCGTTGAGCGAACCGACGTCGCGCAGGGTGTAACCGTCGGCGTTGCGGTCGACGACGACGTGGCGACGGGAGACCGTGATGTCGTCGAGGAAGATCTCCGAATCGGGATGCCGGCCGATCGCGGTCGCCGGCCCCTCGAGCCGATACGAAGATCCCGCATTCGGGCCCTGGCGCACGACGAGCAGGCCGACACCCGGCGGGAGCCCGTCGAGATAGCGCTCGAGCTCGTCCTCTTCGGTGGCGGCCTCGACCGCCGACAACGTGAGGGTCGTCTCCTCGTTCTCGCCCGGCCCGAGGGGTGCGCCGCACGACGAACAGAACCGCGCATCCTCCGGGTTCTGATGTCCACAGCGGGCGCAGAGCACGGTGGTCACCCTACCGGCGAGATCGAGAGCCGACAAAGGCCCGCTCGACCTCAACCCGAGGGTGAATGTCGAGGGTTCTCGAACCCCGGGCTCAACCTTCCGTCAGGGCGCGATACCCCGCCGCGTCCAGGAGGGCGTCGAGCTCCGCCGGGTCGGTCAGCTCGACTTCGAACATCCAGCCCGCACCGTAGGGATCCGAGTTCACGAGCTCGGGCTGATCGGCGAGCGCATCGTTCACGGCCGTGACCGCGCCCGTGACCGGTACGTACACGTCGGAGACCGACTTCGTCGACTCGATCTCGCTGACACTCGCACCGGCGACGACGTCGAGGCCGACATCGGGCAGCTGGACGAACACCACGTCACCCAAGCTGTCCTGCGCGAAGTCGGTGATGCCGATGCGCGCTACGGCGCCGGCGACCCGGACCCATTCGTGCTCGGCGCTGTAGCGAAGTTCCTCGGGAATGTTCATGGGGCGCGAGCGTAGCGAATGGCTTTGTGGGCTAGCGCGTGAGCTCCGCGACCTGACCGGCGTGGATCGCGACGAGGCGCCGTGCATCGGCGTCGCTCGCGCCCTCGGCCCAGACGTGCGTGATCGCGAGCTCGGGATCGGGCAACACGAGCGCCCAACCTTCCGGGTAGACGATCTTCACGCCGTCGACGAGCACGGTCGGAAAATCCTTCGCCCGCTCCATGACCCCGCGCATGACCGTGCCCTTGCGCTCCCACGGTGTCGGCACCACGTCGTGCGCGACGTGCGTCTCCGGCACCTCGGACACGATCGACGACAAGGCGCGGCCACTCGCCGCGAGCAGGTCGAGCAGGTGCACGAGCGTGGCGACCGCGTCGTATGCGGGCAGGAACGCGGGCCAGATGAATCCACCTTCCTGCGATGCCGCGAAGTCGACGTTCCCGCTCCCCGCCACCTCCATCAGGTGCGACGCGGACAACTTCGTCCACGTGATCGGCACACCGTTTCGTTCACCGACGCGCTCGGCCTCGCGACTCACCGACACCGGCAGTGCGATGCGCGCGCCCGGACGTTGCTCACACACGAGCTTCACGAGCGCGAGGAGCGCGTATTCGGATGACAGCGGCATGCCCTGGTCGTCGATGATCGTCGCGGTCTCGCCGTCGGGATCGAACACGTAACCGAGGTCGGAACCCGACGTGCGAACGAGATCACCGATGACCTTGATCCGCGTGTCGTGGTCGTCGCCGGTGCCCATCGCACCGCTCGTCGCCGCGAACGGATTGACCGCCAGCACGCTCGCACCCAGCTTCGCGAGCACGTTCGGCATCAGGATCGACGTGGCGCCGAAGGAGTAGTCGAGCACGACCTTGAACGCGCGCCGCCGCAGACGCTCGGGCTGCACACTCGCTTCGAGCGCGGCCGTATAGAACTCGATCGCCCTCGGCGGGAAGACGATGTCGCCGATGTCGCCCGCAAACGCGCGCCGGAAGTCTTCGCGGTAGAGCAGCCGTTCGATCTTGCGCTGCGCGCCCTCGTCGATGTCGGAGCCGTATTCGTCCATGAACCGGATCTCGATGCTGTCGGCGTCGCCCGACGCGAGCCGCACGCTGATGCCGCCCTGCGCCTGCTGCGTGCGGACCTGAAAACGCGTCAGCGGCACGGTCGACAGTTCGAGGTCCATGACGTGCACGCCGCTCAGATTGAGGCCGGCAATCACCGCCCGCTTGAGCGCGCGCGCCGAACGGCTCGTGTCGCGGCTCGTGCACACGACCGAGCCCTTCTTGAGCGCGCTCCCGTAGGCCATCGCGAGCCGGACCGCGACCTCGGAGGTGATGTCGACGTTGGCGAGCCCGCGTACCCCGCGCCGGCCGAACAGCGTGCGGGCACCCTTGCTCTCCCACACGATCGAAGACGTGATGAGCGCGCCCGGCTCCACCATCTTGAACGGGTAGATCTTCACCGACGGGTTGATGATCGCGTGCGCGCCGACGAAGCACTCGTCGCCGATCACGACGTTCTCCTCGACGCGCGCACCGTCGCGGATGTCGCTCGCACGACCGACGACCGCGCCGCGCAGACGCGCGCCCGGGCCGATGTACACGTGGTCGTGCACGACGCAGCGTTCGAGCTCCGCGTCGGCCTTCACCACCACGTCCGCGCCGAGCACGGTGTACGGGCGCAGGACCGCCCCACCCTCGACCCGGGAGTTGTCGCCGATGAGCACGGGGCCGTAGACCTCCGCGTCGGGCGACAGGTCGGCGCCTTCGCCGAGCCACACGCCATCGCGCACCTCGAAGCCCGGCATCTCGAAGTGCATGCGACCGTCGAGGATGTCCTCGTGCGCGCGGCGGTAGGCCTCGAGCGTTCCGACGTCCTCCCAGTAGCCCTCGATGACGTGGCCGATGAGCTTGCGGCCGCGCTCGAGCACTTCGGGGAACACGTCGCTCGAGAAGTCGACGATCTCGCCGCCGGGGATGAAGTCGAAGATCTCCGGTTCCAGGACGTAGATATTCGTGTTGATGGTGTCGGAGAACACCTCGCCCCACGTGGGCTTCTCGAGGAAGCGGTCGATCGTGCCGTCCTCGCGCGTGATGACGATGCCGAACTCCACCGGGTTCTCCACCCGCTTCAACGCGATGGTCGCGAACGCGTCCGCGGCACGGTGCGCTTTCATGACCTCGCCGAGATCCACATCGGTCAACGCGTCGCCCGCGACGACGAGGAACGTCTCGTCGAGCTCGTCCATGGCGTTGCGGACCGAACCGGCGGTGCCGAGCGGCGATTCCTCGGTCGCGTACCGCATGCGTACGCCGAACTCCGACCCGTCGCCGAAGTAGTTGCGGATGTGATTGGCAAGGAACGCGACGGTCACCACGATGTCGTCGAAGCCGTGCTTCGCGAGCAGGCGCACGATGTGCTCCATCATCGGCGCGTTCGCGATCGGCATCATCGGCTTCGGTTGATTGCTCGTCAGCGGGCGGAGTCGCGTCCCCTCGCCCCCGGCCAGGATCACAGCCTTCATGAACGAACCTCGTTTCCGACCAGTTGGGCCGCCCGGCCCTCCCGCAACGCGGTGCGCGCCGCGGGCACGTATTTCAACGCCGCGAAGTATCCGAGAATTATCCCGCCGATCGCGAATCCCCAACCCATGAAGTTGAAGAGGAACTGCACCGACGGCGCCGCGTCGGCGATCAGGAACATCGGCAGTGCGAACATGATCGCGAGCGTTCCCGCCTTGCCGGCCCACACCACATCGATGCGTCGTGCGCCCGCGAGCGCGAGCGCGATCGTGGCGATCGCGATCAGCACCTCGCGGGCGAGAATGACCCAGAGGATCACATCTACGCCGGTCGGCAATCCTTCGCCGAGGAGCGCGATCGCGGCCGCGACGAGCAGGATGCGATCGGCGGTGGGGTCGAGGATCTTGCCGAGCTCGCTCCCCTGGTCGTACCGGCGGGCGATCCAACCGTCGACCCAGTCGGT
>Ga0075026_100000803_pt1 | contig 13101 bp, 10 predicted proteins | sample Str012_2_FD_71392 | JGI IMG/M metagenome (GOLD analysis project Ga0075026, IMG submission 71392) | Freshwater sediment microbial communities in response to fracking from Pennsylvania, USA - Straight Creek_MetaG_SC_2012 | ecosystem: Environmental > Aquatic > Freshwater > Creek > Sediment...
CCTGGATGCGCAGGAGCTGCTTCTTGTAGTTCCACTCGTAGAGCGCCTTGGCCTCGTCGAGGCCCTCGTAGCACTGCAGGCGGATCAGCCGCGAGCCCGTGATCTCGGCGATCGCCTTGGCGAGCTCGGTCTTGCCGACGCCCGCGGGACCTTCGACCAGCACCGGCTTCTCGAGCTTGTCCGCGAGATATACGACGCCGGCGATACCGGTGTCGGCCAGGTAGTCGACAGTGCGAAGGCGGTCGACCACCTCGCCGACCGACGAGAAACGCTCTGCCATACGAACTAACCCCTCACTTGTCCGTTACCCCAGACCACGTACTTCGCAGTCGTCAGCTGTTGCAGACCCATCGGACCGCGTGCGTGCAGCTTCTGGGTGGAGATTCCGATCTCGGCGCCGAAGCCGAACTGCTCACCGTCGGTGAACCGGGTGCTCGCGTTGACGACGACAGCCGCGGCGTCGACCTCGTGCGTGAAGCGGCGGGCTGCGGCCAGGTCGCGGGTGAGGATCGCTTCGGTGTGGCCCGAGCTGAAGCGGTTCACGTGGTAGATCGCCGCGTCGAGCGACGGGACCGTCGCCACACTCAACTTCAGCGCGAGGAACTCGGTGGCGAAGTCGTCGTCGGTTGCCGGACCCATGCCCTCGACCCGAGCCCGGCTCGCGTCGTCACCGATGAGCTCGACGCCTTCGGCGACCAGCGCCGCGCACACGCGCGGGAGGAACTCGTCAGCCACCGCGGCGTGGACCAGCAAGGTCTCGGCGGCGTTGCACACACTCGGACGCTGCGTCTTCGCGTTCACCACGATGTCGACCGCCCGATCGAGGTCCGCCGACGCGTCGACGTAGATCTGGCAGTTGCCGTCACCGTCGATGATCACCGGCACCGTCGCGTTCTCGCGGATGCTCGCGATCAATGCCGGTCCGCCCCGCGGGATCAGACAGTCGACGTGATCGGTGAGTTGCATGACCTCGACGGCGACGTCATACGACGGGTCCTCCACCAGGATCAGTCCGTCCTCGGGCAGCCCGGCTTTGGAGAAACCCGCCCGCAGTGCCGTGGCGATGGCGATGTTGGAACGCAGCGCGGTCCCGCTCCCCCGCAGCAGCGCCGCGTTGCCGGCCTTGAGGCACAGTCCGGCCGCGTCCGAGGTGACGTTCGGGCGATTCTCGTAGATGATCGCGATGACGCCCAGCGGGACGCGGACCTGCTGGATCTCCAGCCCGTTCGGTCGCACCCACCCACCGACGATCTCGCCGACGGGATCGGCCAGGCCGGCCACCTGGCGCAGACCCGTGGCCATGCTCTCGATCCGGGCGTCGTCGAGACGGAGCCGATCGAGCGGTCCGGGTTCCATCCCCCCTGCGGCGGCCGCGTCGAGATCAGCGGCGTTGGCGGCCAGCACCTCGGCCCGCTGCTGCACCAACACGTCGGCCGCGGCCAGCAGGGCCGCGTCCTTGGCCTCGGTCCCGGCAGTGGCCAGGACGCGCGACGCCGCGCGCGCGCGTCGACCCAGCTCCAGAACGGCATCGGACATCTGCGCAGCATACGGGAGCGCTTCGAGAGGCTCCGTTGCGTATCCGTGGCCGGTACCGCCGGTCGGCGCCGAGCAACAGAGGAGGGGCCGCAGAAATCTGCGGCCCCTCCTCACCTCGTCTGCCGTGGGCCCCGGGCGCTAGCAGCGCTCAGGGCCTCCCCCCGTTCTGGCAGACGAGCGAACGAGGGTCAGTGTGACCCGCGCCACAGGGTGGATGCAAGCCCCATGCGGAGGAAATTTTCGCCGAATTCCTCGCGCGCGACGGAGCGTGGTCGGATCGGAGCTCAGCGCAGCACGACGAGGTCGTCACGATGGATGACCTCGGCGGGAACTCCGGCGGGCAGCTCACTCGTGCGCTTGCCGGCCGCGGCGCGCAGGGTGTCGGCGTCCATCGCGGTCAGGCCCTTGGCGAAGACCTCACCATCCGGGCCGACCACCTCGACCGCGGCCTCCTGCTCGAACGCACCGTCCACCTCACGAACACCGGCGGCGAGGAGCGACCGACCGTCGGTCAGCAGCGCGCGCTGCGCGCCGGCGTCGACGACGACGCGCCCCACCGCCCCGACCGCGAAGGCGATCCAGAGCTTGCGGCTCGGCAGCCGTTCCGGGCGCGGCTGCACCACCGTGCCGACCGCCTCCCCCGAGATCGCGGCCGCGACCACACCGGGGGTCTCCGCCGCCGCGATCACCGACCGGACCCCCGACCATGCGGCAATCCGCGCCGCCGCGAGCTTCGTCGCCATCCCGCCGCTCCCCCGGGCGGACCCGGCGCCGCCCACCGCGGCGTCGAGCGCGGCGTCGACCTCGGTGATCTCCTCGATCAGCGACGCCGATGCGTCGAGGCGGGGATCCGCGGTGAACAGGCCCGGGGTGTCGGTGAGCAGTACCAGAACATCCGCCCGGATCATGTTCGCCACCAACGCGGCGATGCGATCGTTGTCGCCGAAGCGGATCTCATCGTCGGCCACGGTGTCGTTCTCGTTGACCACCGGGACGACACCCAGGTCGAGGAGCCGGGCGAAGGTCTCGCGCGCATGCACGTACTGCGCGCGATGGAGGAAGTCGTAGGGGGTGAGCAGCACCTGACCGGCCACGGCATCGGCCTGCGCGAGTTGCTCACTCAGTCGCGCCATCAGCCGGGGTTGACCGACGGCGGCGATCGCCTGCAGCGTGCCGATGTCGGCCGGCCGCTTGGTGAGCCCCAGCGCCGGCATCCCGGCCGCGATCGCGCCCGAACAGACCAGCGTGACCGAATGGCCTGCCGCCCGCGCACCGACGAGTTCGGCGCAGAGCTTCGACACCGCGACATCGTCGAGCTCACCCAGGGCATTCGTGATCGAGGACGTCCCGATCTTGACGACCGCCCGCATCAGGGCCCCTCGACGTACTCGAACTCGAGCTCGGCGATCCGCACGATGTCACCTTCGCGCGCCCCGGCCCGACTGAGTGCCTTCTCCACACCCATCTTGCGGAACCGGTGATGGACGTACTCGATCGCATCCAGGTTGGTGAGGTCGGCCATGGCGACGACGCGCTCGGCCGCCCGCCCGTGGACGCGATACGCGCCGTCGGACTCGCGGCCGATCTCGAAGCCTTCCTCGGCCGGGCGGTGCACGACGTAACTCTCATTGTCGGGCTCCTCGGCGCGCGCCGTATCGACGAGCTCGCCGATGCGGCCGAGGACCGGGTCGAGTCCGGAGCGGGTCACCGCGCTCACGATCGGGCCGTCGAAGTCGAACTGCGCGACATCACCCTTCGCCCCCACCACGAGCCGGGGCCGTTCGAGGAGATCGGGCTCGTACCGGCCCAACTCGTCGAGCAGGATCCGCAGTTGCTCTTCGGGCGCGCGTTCGTCCATCGGCGCGAGGTCGAGCAGCACCACCAAGACGCGCGCGCGCTCGATGTGACGCAGGAATTGGTGACCGAGCCCCTTGCCGTCCGCCGCGCCTTCGATGAGGCCCGGGATGTCCGCCAGTACGAACTCGTGGTCCTGGAACCGCACGACCCCGAGATGCGGCTCGAGGGTGGTGAAGGGATAGTTCGCGATCTTCGGCTTCGCCGCGCTCACCGCCGAGATGAACGTGGACTTCCCCGCGTTCGGGAACCCGACGAGGGCCGCATCGGCCAACAACCGCAGTTGGAGGCGCAGCCACTTCTCTTCGCCGTACTCGCCCTGCTCCGCGAACGTCGGAGCCCGCCGAGCGTTGGTGAGGAACCGCAGATTGCCCCGGCCGCCGCGTCCGCCGCGGGCCGCCAACCAACGGTCACCGTGCGACACCAGGTCGGCGAGCACCTCGTCGCTCTCGTGACTGCGGATCGTCGTGCCTTCGGGAACCATCACCACGAGGTCCGAGCCCTTGGCGCCGTGGCGCTGCTTGCCCGTGCCGTGCGTGCCGGATTCGGCGCGCCGGTGCGGATGGTCCCGGAAGGACAACAACGACGCGACGTTACGGTCGGCCTGGAGCCAGATGTCCCCACCGAAGCCGCCGTCACCGCCGTCGGGCCCGCCCTTGGGTGTATGGGACTCCTTGCGGAACGACATACAGCCCGCGCCGCCATCACCACCGCGGACATTGAGTTGGGCTTCGTCGACGAAGTTCACTGGCTTGTCTGCTCGTCCGCTCGGTTGTTGAAAGCGCCGGTTGCTCGGGATGCTCCCGAGCTGCTCGCCTCCGCTGCGCTCCGGCTCGGTGTGAGTCTGGCAGCGTTGGGCTCACTCCCGGACTGCTCGCCTGCGCGGCGCGGCGGGGCCGCGGCGGGCTACTGGCCGGGGACGATGTCGACGAGCTTCCGGCCGCGCCGGTGACCGAAGCGCACCACGCCGTCGGAGGTGGCGAACAACGTGTCGTCGCCACCGCGTCCGACGTTCTCGCCGGGGTGGAACCGGGTCCCGCGCTGACGCACGATGATCGTGCCGGCGGTGACGACGGTGCCGCTGTACACCTTGATCCCGAGCCGCTGAGCGGCGGAATCACGACCGTTGCGCGAGGAAGCCGCGCCCTTCTTCTTCGACATGACTCAGCCCTTCGTGATCGAGGTGATCTCGATGGTCGTGTAGTGCTGACGGTGGCCCCAACGCTTGCGCTGGTTCGCCTTCGGCTTGTACGTGAAGCCGTTGATCTTCGGGCCCTTGGCGGCACCGACGACCTTGGCCTTGACCGTGGCGTTGCCGAGCTCACCGGGGGTCGCGAGCACGCTGGCACCGTCGACGAGGAGCACCGGCCGCAACTCGACCTCACCCTCGTCGACACCCAACCGCTCGACGTCGACCGTCTGACCGGTCTCGACCTTGTATTGCTTGCCGCCTGTGGCGATGACTGCGTACATGGCGCGAAGAACCCTCGAAACTCGAACGGAGGACCGGACCGAAGGCGGTCACGGAACCCGTGGAGACTACAACATCGACTCGTCGACGACGAAACCACGGCCGCCGCAGACCGAACAGGTCTCGGAGAACGCCTCGACCAGCCCCTCGGAGATTCGCTTCCGGGTCATCTCGACCAGACCCAGCTCGGAGATCTCGAAGACCTGGGTTCGGGTCTTGTCGCGGGCGAGGGCCTCCCGGAGCCCCTTCACGACGGCATCCCGGTTCTTCCGGATCTCCATGTCGATGAAGTCGATGACGATGATCCCGCCGATGTCCCGGAGTCGGAGCTGGCGCGCCACCTCGTCGGCCGCTTCGAGGTTGTTCTGGAAGACCGTTTCCTCCAGGTTCGATTTCCCGACGTTCTTGCCGGTGTTGACGTCGACGACGGTGAGAGCCTCGGTCCGCTCGATGATGAGCGAACCCCCCGAGGGGAGCCACACCTTCCGGTCCAGCGCCTTGTGCAGTTGCTCGTGGACGTGGAACCGCTCGAAGATCGGCAACGCCGGGTCGTCGTAGAACTCCACGCGCTCGGACAACTCGGGCGCGATCGCGTCGACGTAACCCTTCACCTCGTCGTAGATCGCCTGATCGTCGAGCACGATCGCGCGGTACTCCTTGGTGAACTCCTCCCGGATCACCCGCACCACCAGCGGAGGCTCGCGATAGAGCAGCGTGCCCGGCTTCGAGCGGGCGGCGAGTTCGGAGATCTGACGCCACTGGTCCTGCAACCGGGCGAGGTCTCGAGCCAACTCCTCGGTGGTCGCACCCTCGGCTGCGGTCCGCACGATCAGTCCCGCGTCGGTCGGTCGGATGCCCTCGAGCACCTTGCGGAGCCGCTTGCGTTCGTCGTCGGGCAGCCGCTTGGAGATGCCATAGGTCTTGGGTTGGTTCGGCACCATCACCACGAACCGGCCGGCGAGGCTCACGTCCTGAGTGAGCCGAGCGCCCTTCGCGCCGATCGGGTTCTTGGTGACCTGCACCAGGATCGACTGACCGTTCTTCAGCACCTTCTCGATCTTGGGTGCCGCGCCGCCCGCGTCGTCCTCCAGGTCCGTGCTGTCGAACTGAACGTCGCGCTGGTAGATCACGCCGTTCTTGGGGGTGCCGATGTCGATGAAGGCGGCTTCCATTCCGGGCAGGACGTTCTGGACCTTGCCGAGGTAGATGTTGCCGTCGATCGACGTCGCCCCGTCCTCGGGTCGGCTCACGTAGTGCTCGACGAGCGAGCGCCCTTCCAGGACACCCATCTGGATCGTGCCGTCGGCGATCGTGTGCACGATCATCTGGTAGCGACCGGTCGGACGGCCCTTGCGGGTCTTGCCGCGGCGCCGTTCGAGGGTTTCCTCGTCGAGGTCGTCGAGCACCGACCCGTGGTCGTCGTCCTCGATACGCGCGGTGACCACCGACGCGGAATCGCCGCGGTTGCCGCCGCCGCCGTTCCCGCTTCCCGCCCCGGTCCCGGCGGGCCGGCTCCGGCCCTTGCCGCCACGACGTCGGCGCTTGCGGGCCGGCGAGGTTCCGTCTGCGGCGCCGTTCGCCGGACGCGACGGGCCGTCCCCTTCCGGAACGCCGGACACGGCCGGCGCGGGCCGGGTGTCACCGATGCGGGGTTTGATGACCTCGCTCGGCGCCGGCTCGCGCAAACCCGCTTCGGTCCGCGCTTCGGCGGCGACATCGTCGGTGGTCAGACCACGATCGGCTGCGGCGCGCTCGTCATGGCGGTCCCCGGCCACATGTTCCCGGGGCGGACGCGGCGCGCGCGGGGCCCTCGGTGCCGACGACGACTCGGATGAACCGGACCGCGGGCTCTCGGTCCTCGGCCTCTCGGCGAGGTCGTGTCCAGGGTCGGCACCGGGCTCACGGGCGCCCGACTCCTCGGCGCTCCCCGATCCGTCCGGCTGGCCTCCGGTTCCTCCGCCAGGACCGGTCTGGCCCGGACGCTTTCGGTTCCGGCCACCACGCGACCCACGCCGTCGCTTGCGAGGCGCGCCGTCGGGCCGCGGCGTCGAGCCGTCGGAGCCGTCACCGGCCGAACGGTCTTCACCCTCGGCTCGAGGGGTGCCGTCGGACGGGGACCCTTCACCCGTCGCGTGTTCTCTCCGCTCGGTCGCCGGGGCGGACGGTCGGGAGGTGGCTCGGTCGGGCGTGGGTCGGTCGGTGGATTCAGCCCCACCGGCCGGACTGGTCGGCGAGGGCGTCGCCCCGCTCGAGGACTCGGGGACGTTCGGGGTCCCAGGGGTTTCGTCGGACATATCTGCCTTCTCTCATGACGCGCGCGCCTCCAGAGCGATGCGCGTGTCGGCGACGAGCGGGTCAAGCCGCTCATCGCCGCGTTCAATCCACTGCCGGATCCGACGGACCCGACCTTCGATGTAGTCCGGCCCGAGCGCGTGAATCAGCTCAGCCGGACGGAGGCTGGTGGGGCGGGTCGCCAGTGCGGCGATCAGCACCGTGCCGCCCTCGGACGCGCCGAGGACGGTGATCCGGCGAATCGCCGGACGGATGTCATCCGTGGTCGTCTTGCCCTTGCGCACCCGTTCGACGGGCAGCGTCGAGGCGGCCAGCACCGCATCGACTCGGACGGTGACCGAGTCGGGTGAGGCATCGACGTCCGGAGTCGCCCCGCGGATCTCGATCTCCCACTCGACCTCGCCGACTGCCTCCTGCAGCGCCGGCGCGCGATCGACGAGCGGAACCACCCCGATGACGTCGATCCCCTCGGGCAACGCCGCGGTGAGCGCGTCGCCGAGCAGATCGAGCGGCATCGGTTCGGCCAACTCGACGTCGAGGTATTCGGCGTCGGACTCGTGCCCGACGGAAAGGGCGAGCCCGAAGCTCACCTTGGGCCGCGGCGAGAACCCCTGCGTGAACGCCAACGGCAACGCTTCAATGCGGAACGCCCGCTCGAACGCCCGGGCCACATCGCGATGCGACACGAACCGGACTTTGCCCTGCTTCGTGAACGCCACCCGCACGGGGAACCCCGTGTCGCCCCTCATGCCATTCCCGCTCTCGCGCCTGCGGCGCAGGCCGCTCGGGCCCCGCTCGCCGAGCGCGGCATCGCTCCACCAGAGTCGACGGCTCGCTTCATGCGCGAGTGGGGCTGAGGGAGATGGGGACGGCGCCGGCGGTGGTGAGGTCCTGACCGGTGCCCTGACTCCCGCCGGCCGGCGGGACACTCGACGCCACCACATGCTCGAGCGCGTAGTCGGTGCACACCCCGCAGTCGTAGCACGGAGTCCATCGACAATCGGGGAGCCCGTGCGACGCGAGCGCCGCTTCCCAGTCCTGCCACAGGAAGTCGCGATGCAGTCCGGCCGCGATGTGATCCCAGGGCAGGATCTCGTCCTCGGTCCGGTGCCGGGTCACGTACCACTCGGGGTCGAGTTCCTCCGCGGCCATCGCTTCGAGCCACCGGTCGAGCCGGAAGTGCTCGGACCACTCCTGGAACGTGCCGCCCGCGCGCCAGACCCGTTCGATGACCCGACCGATGCGCCGATCCCCTCGCGACGCGATGCCTTCGGCGAACGACGCCTCCGGGTCGTGCCACCGCACCGTCGCCGCGGTCCGGCGCAGGTCGTCCCGCAGCATGTTGATCTTCCGCCGGGTCTCGGCGATCCCGTTCTGGCCGAACCACTGGAACGGCGTGTGCGCCTTCGGCACGAAGCCGCCGACCGAGACCGTGCAGCTCGCCTGCTTCGTGTGGCGCTTGCCCACCTTCACGACGTTGCGCGCGAGTTCAGCGATGCCGAGCGTGTCCTCGTCCATCTCGGTGGGGAGACCGACGAGGAAGTACAGCTTCACCCGTCGCCAGCCCTGCGAGTAGGCGCCTTCGACCGCCGCGTACAGGTCGTCCTCGGTGATCAGCTTGTTGATCACCTGGCGCAACCGCCACGACCCACCCTCGGGCGCGAAGGTCAATCCGGTCCGGCGCACCTTCTGGATCTCGCTCGCGATCCCGACCGTGAACGCATCCACCCGCAAGGACGGCAGCGACACGCCGACGTTCCCGCAACCCGCTTGCTCGTCGACCAGGCCCGCGACCAGGCCGTCGATCCCGGAGTAGTCCGCCGACGACAGCGAGGTGAGCGCGACCTCGTCGTAGCCGGTGCGCCGCAGCCCTTCTTCGACCATCGTGCGCACCTGATCGGCCGGGCGTTCCCGCACCGGGCGGGTGATCATCCCGGCCTGGCAGAACCGACAGCCCCGGGTACAGCCGCGGAAGATCTCGACGTTGAGGCGATCGTGGACCACCTCGATCAGCGGAACCAACTGGTTGCGGGGATAGGGCCAGTCGGCAAGGTCGGCCACGGTCCGCTTGTCGACCACTGCGGGCACGTCGGGGTACCGAGGACTCAAGCCGCGGATCGCGGCGCCGTCGTACTCGACCTCGTACATCGACGGGACGTAGACCCCCGGCACCATCGCGAGATCGTGCAACACCGCCTCGCGGCCACCGATATGGCCGCCGCGGATCCACGCACCGATCACCTCGGTCATCTCCCCGACCGGCTCCTCACCGTCGCCGATCACGAAGGCGTCGACGAAGCACGCCATCGGCTCGGGGTTGAAGGTGCTGTGGCCACCGGCGACGACGATCGGATCGTCGGTGCCCCGCGCCTCGTTCCGGACGGGCACGCCGGCCAGGTCGAGGCACTCGAGCAGGTTCGTGTAGACGAGTTCGGCCGAGAGGTTGAACGCGATGACCGAGAAGTCGCCGGCCGCGCGGTGAGTATCGACCGAGAAGAGCGGTACCGCTTGACTCCGCATCACCTGGATCATGTCGAGCCAGGGCGCGTAGGACCGTTCGGCCACCGCGTCGGGTCGCTCGTTCAGGATCTCGTAGAGAATCTGAAGACCCTGGTTGGGCAGCCCGATTTCATAGGTGTCCGGGTAGACGAGGAGCCACGAGACCGAGCCCGGCCGATGTTCCGGCCGCTGGCTCCCTCGCTCCATCCCGATGTAACGGGCGGGCTTCTCGACCCCGGCCAGAAGCGGTTCGATCCGCGGCCAGAGGCTGGTCATGACCCTGAGGATGCTACTCGGCGCCGATCACGGCCCTGGAGTGGTGGTGGTCGAGGTCGACGTCGTGGTCGACGTGCTGGTGGTCGAGGTCGAGGTGCTCGACGTGGTCGACGGCGGGTTGGTGGTCGCCGTGGTGGGCGGAATCGTCGGAGGCGGCGGGGCGTCCGAGAACGGCGCGGGGACGTGGGGTCCGTTGAGTACGTACACCGGCGTGCCGGAGGGCAGTGACGCGTAGATCCAGTCCGCCGAGGTCATGGGCACGCGCACGCAGCCGTGGGACGCCGGGCCCCCCGGGACCGACGGTGCGCCGTGTATCGCGATGTTCCCGTTGAAATACGACGGCTTGTAGAGCCGCCCGAGCTTGCCGGTCTGCCAGCCACCGACCTTGCCACCGACCCGGAAGGAGCCACCGGGGGTCACCGCGGTCGCGCACCGACCGTCGACGCAGAACCGCGCGCCACTCCCCGTGGACACCGCGACGATCCGGTACAGCGCGTTCCCCTTGTAGAAGAACAGCACCTGCCGGGCGACGTCGACCTCGACGCGCGTCGACCCGCCGTTCGGCACGAGAGGTCCCGGGGTCACGGCCGAGGCGAACTTCGCCAACGTCGTGTCCCCCGCCACGCCGTCGCGGCCGAGACCGTTGACCTTCTGGAACGCCATCACCGCTTGCATCGTGGCGGCGTCGTAGCTCCCGTTGGGATTCACGTCGTAGTGCAGGTTGGCGAGCTTCTGTTGCAGGTCGGTCACCTTGGGTCCGGAGTCACCGGGGCGCAGCCCACTGAACGGCGCAGTGGTCGACGACGTGCTCGTCGACGAACTCGAGCTGGTGGTGGTGGTCGCGTGATGCCGGACACTGCGGTGCACCCGCGCCGCCACGTGCTGGGTGGACCCGCCACCACTGCACGCCGCCAACCCCGCCGCGACCAACGCGATCGCCATGCCGGGGCGCGTGCGGACAACTGGCTTCAACTGAATCTCCTCATTCGCACATTGGCGACCAAACCGATGCACGCAAACGACACGATGATCGACGACCCGCCGTAACTCATGAACGGCAGCGGGATCCCGGTCACGGGCATGATGCCCATCGCCATCCCGACGTTCTCGAAGACCTGAGCCACGAACATACCCAGGATGCCCATGCACACCAACGATCCAAGCGGATCATGGGCCAACCGGGCCGCCCGTTGGGTGCGCCAGATGATGATCCCGAACAGGCCGAGCACCAGTGCACCACCGACGAAGCCGAGCTCCTCTCCCACCACGGTGAAGATGAAGTCGGTGTGTTGCTCCGGCACGTACTGACCATTGGTCTGGGTGCCGGCGAAGAGCCCCTGACCGGTGAGCCCGCCGTTGCTGACCGCGATCTGGGACTGCTTCTGGTTGTAGCCCGACCGGTCGGCGTTCTTGCCGGGGTTGGTGAAGTTCGTGAGCCGGTCGATCTGGTACTGATCGAGCACCCCGGCCTGGACGGCGGTCACGGCGAGCGTTCCCGCGAGCAGCAACAGCACGATGAGATGGCGCGCCCGCACCCCGGCCACGGTCAGGATCGTGAACGCCATCACCATCAGCACCAGGTTGGTCCCGAGGTCGGGCTGCATCATGATCAGGCCCATCGGGATGCCACAGATCGCCAGCGCCACGATGAGTCGTCGCGGACCGAGATCGTCGCGATGCAGCGCGCAGTAACCCGCCAACACGAGGGTCAGGAAGATCTTGGCGAACTCGCCCGGCTGGAGCTGGAACGGCCCGATGTCGAACCGGGCCTGCGCGCCTTTCACATCCGCACCGACCTTGAGCACCGCGACGAGCATCAACACCGTCGCCGCGTACCCGATCAGTGCGAGCTCGCGCAGCTTGCGATAGTCGACGGCCGTGATCACGACCATGGCGATGATGCCGATCACGATCGCGATCGCCTGGCGCTTCACGAAGTAGTAGGGGTCCAATCCGTGTTCGGTCAGCGCGCGGTGGGTCGACGAGTAGATCATCAGCAACCCGAGGCCGGAGAGCACCAACGGCGCACCGACCAACAGCGGGTCGACGTGGCGGAGCACCGACTCCTGGAGTCGCGCGCGCCGATCCGAGACGATGACCGCCATCACTGCCCTCGTGGCCCTGCGGGCCGATGCATCGACGTCACGAACTCGCTCACGGCGTCTAATTCCCCGTCGGCGGCGCGATGTTCTTGACCTCACCCACCGGGAGGTTGTTGAGCTTCTCCATCACGGCCCGCACGATCGGTGCCGCGGTCTGGGCGCCGTAACCGCCCTCTTCCACGACCGCCAGCACGACGTACTTCGGCTGCGCGGCCGGCGTCATCCCGACGAACCACGAGGTGTTCTGCTTCCCCGCCACCTGCGCGGTGCCGGTCTTGCCCGCTGCGAGTCCCTTCGGGAAACCCGCGAACGCCGCGGCGGCGGTGCCCTTGGAATACTCCACGACACCGGTGAGGCCCGCCATGATCGAGTCCCGACCCGGCAACGGCACCTTGCCGAGTTCGATCGACGGCAGGTCCCGCACCAGCTTGCCGCGTGAGTCGAGCACCTGGTCGGCGAGTCGCGGAGAGAACCGGGTACCGCCGTTGGCCAGGGCGGCGTACGCGGTCGCCAACTGGATGGGGGTCACGAGCATGTCACCCTGACCGATCGACGACAGGATGTTGTCGCCCGGCAACCAGTCCGGGTACGGGAAGGCCTGCGGGTTCGCGTCGTGAATCTGCTGCTTCCAGGCCGGGTCCGGGACTCGCCCGCTCGCTTCGTTCGGCAGGGCGATGCCGGTCTGACTCCCGAGTCCGAAGGCACGGGCCGTGGTCTGGAGGGCGTCGCCGCCCGGTTGCTTCCCCTTCCAACGACCGTAGAGGTTCCCCCCGACTGTGTAGAAGTAGACATCACTCGACACTGCGAGTGCCCGGTTGAGATCGACCCGGCCGGGCGCCCCGTCACCGCTGAACGGATGGTGCGGGTCGGTGGGATACGCGTACTTCCCGGAGTCGTTGATCGTGGTGTTCACCGAGAAGTCCGGCAGCGCGCTCAGGCCGGCGACGGCGGTGATCAGCTTGAACGTGGAGCCGGGTGCGTAGCCGTTGAGCGCACGGTCGAAGAGCGGGAGCGCGCCGTTCTTGTCGAACCACTCGTCGGGCGCCGTGCCGTCGGCAAGCCGGTTGGGGT
>Ga0075026_100000804_pt1 | contig 13095 bp, 14 predicted proteins | sample Str012_2_FD_71392 | JGI IMG/M metagenome (GOLD analysis project Ga0075026, IMG submission 71392) | Freshwater sediment microbial communities in response to fracking from Pennsylvania, USA - Straight Creek_MetaG_SC_2012 | ecosystem: Environmental > Aquatic > Freshwater > Creek > Sediment...
TGGTGCTGGTGCTGGTGCTGGTGCTGGTGCTGGTGCTGGTGCTGGTGCTGGTGCTGGTGCTTCACTAGCTTTGATGCTTGCGCACTCTTCTAGGGTGATTAAATCCGAGAGTTTAGCCCAAAAATTTGGGCCCACACAAGGCGACACCCAAAGCGATTTTGAGTTGGGTGAAATTTGGTCGCGGGCGCAAGTGACCGCCATATAATCGCCGCCAACTTTCAATACTAATTTGTCGTTAAATTTAAACATGATAGACCTCAAATTGAACAAACTACCTTTATCCTAGCATACCAGGATAAAGGCAATCAATCAGGAGAAAATTAAGCTAAGGCTCCTGAAAATTTCATAGTCAAAAGCGGAAAGCCAGAAAGAATAATGCCAGTGCCTGCAACTTCTTTGCCGTATTTGCTCTCTACGGTATCTAAAATTGCTTTTTTCGCCTCTGTTTGGGCCATGCCTTTTGCTTTGTGATAGTGGTTTGTTTTGCTAGCATAAGCCTGGTAGTCGGCTACTATTAATATATCTGGAATATCAGCAGAATATTTAATACCCAGGTATTCAATATTTGCACAGGCTGTAATAGTAATTGTTTGCATGATGTATGGTGGTATCTTTTGTGTACTTCGTTCGAGTTGGCCGAGCCTTTTACCCACTTGCTCAGGTGCATTTATTATTGATTAAAATTCAACCCATTCAGACTTAATTCGCCCGCGACCATCGCCTCGACCGGGTGGCTGATCGTCGGTATAGTCGATCAATTCGCCATCCTCCCAAATTTCATTATCGCAATCGTATATGACAGGATCGCTAAGCAGAATGCGATCGTGAATGTGCTGAATGTGGTTAGGAATTTCGGCCAATATCGCATTAATGTAGCGATTATTTTTTGTGGAAGACCAGCGAGAATCAATCCATTTACCTGCGCTAGATAGCACCTGAACCACGGGATGACCGTAGAGGCTAACAATCTCAAACTGACGTTTCTCACCATCCACCGTGACCGTGCCACGGTAATTGTCATACCACCAAATTTCGGGTGGTATTGCAACTGCATCAATTCGAGCAATGACCCCACGAATTGAAGCCATCTGACCTTGGACTTCTTCCAACTGGCTATTGATCTTTGCTTGCACGTTAGCCAGTAATTCAAGCGATTCAGCTATGCGTTCTTCAAAATTGCGGTGGCTTTCAGAATCGCCTTGATACACAGCCGCTTGCGCAGCATCGGCAACTGCATCAATATCGGCTGTGATTTCGGCAACTAACTCATCAGCTACTGATTGAATTTTGCTCGCTTGGCTATTAATGATGGCTTCTACCCAACTAGCCCGCTTGCGTAGGTCGGCTGTGGGTACAGCACCAATCTTGCGAGCGATCGCTTTGACTTCAACTAGGGATAGAGACAAAAGAACTTCGGCAGTGTAAACTGGAAACATGATAATGATCCTTTGGTGGGTTTGTTATCGATACGCCGCTTGGCCTGATAACTTAGCGGCGTATATCTTAGTATACAGCCTTATCCCAAGATTTCAGGATAAGGCTGTGATTAATCTTTTAAAATTTTTTGCGCTACTTCGATAAGCAGCGCTAATTGGTATGGAAATTTAGAAATTTTGGCGGTGGGAGGCTACCAAATCGTCGATCAAGCGCTTGCAGATTGGATCTGTTGGCGAGTAGCCCATACTCCTCAAGCTTTCCACAAGGCTTACGATCCGAATATCCAGCGGTAGTAATTCCTGTTTTTGCGGCTGCGGCGGTGGTGTTGGCTTGGGTTTGGCGATCGCCTAGCAACCAATCAAAGACGGTATCCGCAGGCAACAAGTGAACCCCTTGCAAGCCTCCGTGTGTCTGGATTTCAGCCGTTGGCAAAGAAGATTTGTGAACCCCCTTGTAACCGCGTGACAGTCGGTTGGCTAATGTATTTTTGGCTATACCGCTCATCCTTGAGTAGCCAGCTAATGTGGCAAAAGCCTCACCCGTTTTCCGATTAATGAACAGCTCAATCCCATCTCGATCGAACCGCTCCAAATTTTCATTCGCTAGTGGTTTCGCAATCGGCACAATCTCAGCCTTCTTGTGGAACTGAGCCAAATCGATCGGCTCCTGCAAAAACCCGAACAGATTGCCATCAACTGCCTCGGCTAATTCAGCGTTGTCCTTTGCCAGCCACTCACAAGCCAAGTTGGCCGGAATCAGTTTACAGGATCGATTTCCGCGACCGGGAACTGTGAGCGCCGTTGTCTCCGAAACCTTGCCAGCAAGCATTGCCCTGGTAGTTCGCTCAGAGATAGTTTGCTTTGGCTTACCGCTAAGTTTGATGTAGCCGTTGAGCGTGATGAAAATTTCGCCACGCTTGTCGATCGCCAATTGGATGCCATTTTTCAGGCAAAGTGTTAAATTGTTCATGTCGCCTCTAGTACAGGTGGACTGCCGACGGTGAGGGGTGTTTGCTGCACCCTGTCGGCCAATACTCTAACTATACCAAATATTCAAACAAAAACCGCCCAATTAACGGGCGGTTTTGCTGTGTAGAACCTTATTCAAAACGGGATTGGATCGAACTCCTCATCTTCCTTGCTTGCTAATTCAAACTTTCTAGGATGGGTGCATAACTTGACAGGACTCTTCTGAAATGGCAGACCCACATAGTCTCGCCATGATTGCTTTGAGAATAGCCAAACAGGAAATTTGATTGAAATACTCTCACCTACAACAATAAACAGGAATAGAATATTAGCCTCTGTCCAGTGGTAATTATCCCTAACAAGTGTCACTGATACAATCCGCTCTGCAAATAATTGATTAACCTTGGCTCTTACTTCTCGCCAATTTGTAAGCGAAGGATCGCAGTGCAACATCCTAGTTTCGCAGTACACCGGATCGACTAGATGGGTTCGACGCTGATATAAATCAACCAAAAGCATCACGTCATTCAAGCAATAATCGATCACTTCCTGACGCTTCCCAGCTTCCCATAAGACCGGGACATCTGCCCCATGTCCTGTTTTGTCACGCCCCAAATTGCGTTTGGCTAGCTGTGCCAAATTATACCCACGTGTGCAGGGGCCACTGAGAGGTTCGCCAGCAGCGCGGCGCACCTCCACCATCAAATCGTAGGTAGTTTCGATATGAATGCCGTGCGCTTGGCATAGAGAATCGTCAAAGCCGATCGAGTTAAACCCGACAATCTCATCAGCTCGGTTGGCTAGCTCCTGAAACCCATCAAAGCCACCATCTACTGTAAAGTATTGCAAGCGCCGATTTTTGGGTAGCCAGTTAGCGTAGCACCCGATCGCACAAATACCCAGTGCCTTGTAATTTTGCCAGCCGTGTACGTTGGGGTTGTTGATAATTTCGCAGTCGTAGAATAGTATGCGTTTCATGTGGCAAATCTCCTGTATTGCTGAGTTGGCAAAGGGTGTGGTTTTTTTGTGAATTTTTTGGGCTTTTGTGACGCCGATAAAAATACGATCGATGCCTTCGAGTCTTTTTCTGTAAAGCTTGTAAGCTTTTTAAGCGCATCGAGTAGCCTAAATCTGAATCGGCGTTTTTGTCGGCCGGTGTTTTTGTCGATCCTTTAAAAATCAGGGTTCCGAGGTTTGGCAAAAAAACGCCGGCCGACTACAACGTTTTTTTGCCGCTGTTTTTGAGGGAGAAACAGCCTGAAACCCATACAGCATAAGAGTCGATGCTGTTCGATCGGTATTAATCGACGTTAGCCGGCGATACTCGAAAAGTTTTGCGGCACCCAAATTTGCCACCGCATTCATACCTCAAGTCGCCGTTAGCATAAGGCTTTTTAAGAAATACTATTGTGCTGTTGCAATGCGGGCAGCATTGAGATTTGCCTAACTCGTTTTGGGCTGAGATTCCCTGCCAGTGTGGGGATGTGACCCGCGCCTCGGTCGGGAACCTCAGCCCATCCAGCGATAGCGAGCTGTAAGCGGGCAACTGCATGAAAAACGGCTCGCAAGCGGGCGACACCACAAAGGCGACGCGGTAAGCTTCGGGGGATACCTTTTTAGCCTGACCAACGGCGGGGCGCGACATCAAACCCTCTTCCCGATTAAGTTCTTCGCACAATTCATTCAGTTGGGTAAGTTTGTCTAAAAGTTCTGCCCGATTTTTGAAAGGTGTTGCTTGCAAGTAGGCGTAAGCTTGTTCAGAAGTGTAAATTCTGACCGCATTTTGAAAGTCCTCTTTCATTAGCTTAGTTGCATTTCCCGTGCGTTTTTTGGCGTTTTCCTCTTCCCCTTTGCCCTTTTTCCCCCCTCCGCCAGATAGCCCAGAAACATTGTTGCCCTGACCTGCACTCGCAAAACCCATATTTACGTGGTCAGAAAGTTGATACATATCTTTAATAAATGTGCCAATTTCTTCATACTCGCGGGCTGTAGCGTTGTCTTCATCCACAGCCAAAAGCAAAAAATCTTTGCCTTTAACTGATGGTAGATTATTTCGCCTTGCTTGGAATTCCGCATGAAAATCCTCAAAAACCTCTACGATTTTGGCGTTTGCATCCATTCCCGGCTGAATGATGCCGGGAATTTTGAACCAATCTTTCTCGCTTCCAGGAATCGGATTGAGTAGCCAGATTACACCATTATTTGCTTTGGCTAGCTCGATCGCCACCATTTCCAAAATCGGCGACTTGCCACCAGTTGACCCCGCGCACACCCTCACGCGGGTCACAAATTTTTGCCGAACAACCTCTCCAAACTGATCCGCTGGAAAACACCCCAAATCTACGAATTTTTGGCGGTGTATGTCCTGTTCGGGGATGCGGACATACGATCCGCCGTTGCTTTGCTGCGAGGGCTTTTCAGGCTTTATTGCAGAGCTTAAGTTATTGACAATTAATCCCCCCACTGTTGACAATGACTTAACTCTCATGTCCGGTGGGTTTACACCTGATGTCCCGGTCTTAGGGTCAAATCCCGAAAAAACCTTGACCGAAATTAAAAAGTTTTGGGCATCCATTTCAAAGTGGATCGGCTGAGTAGATATACCCATTAGCCCGCACTGGTTAGTGAGTTTGTCAAATTCCTCTCCCGAAAGCTTGGTCTTATCTTGGTTGCGATCAACCCTGAATCGCAATAGGAACCCGCCGGGGATTACCGAGGTGTCGTGTGCATCAAACAGCACTCCGTAGTCTGCAAAGTGTCCGATGATGCGGTTTCCGGCTGAGTCTGCATAAGTCAATCCGGGAAATTGCCTGGGTGCTTCCAAGTCCGCAATTTTCCTCTGCAACAATTCATTTTGTCCTGCAAGTTCCATCAGTTTAGAATCCCGAACAGACATTTCGCTGTTGTAGGTTTTTTCGATGTCAGGCAACGTCCCTTTTTCAAGAGAGTCCATTAGCTGTTGGTAGTTAGCCAAATCTTCTTGCTGAATGGCAATTGCTTGCCTCAGTTTGTCAATCTCAGCCAGCTTTTTCTCAAGCGCTATTGACACAGCTTTGTTGCAGTAGGGTTGCAGTTCTTTGTGCAATTCATCTCGCAATTTGTAATCGAAGTTGGTTTTCAATTGGGCTAGCTCTAGCAGTCGTGCTGCTAGCTCTCCGTCTAGTTCATCGTTAGCGTTTTCGAGTTCTGCAATTCTCTGTCTGAGTAGCTTGTTCTCTTCTTTCAGTGTTGCAATCTCCGCTAGTGCAGATTGCAGTTTTTCAGTAGTTTCTGTTAGTTTGGTGCGTAAAGCCTCTACCAGTTTTTTCACTGGGGGAAGATCCAAGATAGCCGGGTGCATCCCTGTTTCCCAGTATTCGATGCCATCGCGCAGTTCTTGACAGCGCACTTTGAACTCAGCTACCTCAACCTCTAATCTGCGCTTGTAGTCGTTGCGTTCGGCTACAGCCGTTTTGAGTTGCGATCGCAATTCCTGCAACTCAGTTAGGGCTTGCTCTTTTTCATCCTCTGATAGTCCGATTTTATCTAATGCCAGCAAATTGGAACCGCTAGCACCTGCCAATAAGAAAGCTGCTGAACCCCATGCTAACGGGGCTAGCCCAGCGGTAAAAAGACTAGCAATGCCAGCGCCTGTTAAGCTGATTGCTCCAATTGCTGAGAGTATTTTCTTGAATTCGTTTGTGTTACTCATTGTAGTTCCTGTAGTAAAGTCCGGGTCTTACGATTTTGCAAAGGTAAAAAAAAGGGGGGATGCACCCCCGCGTGTTTGGTGGCTAATCTCAATTAGCCACCGACCAAAGCCATTACTTCAGCTTGGCGAATTTGAAATTTTGCTTTAGCCTCAGTAAGATTTAACTGGGCTTCTTGTACTTTTAAGTACAAAGATTGCCCTTCTAAGATATTCATTGTGCTTTCGTGCTGTTCTTTCATCACCTCACGATCGAACTTGTAAAACCCTTGATTAGTTTTACTTTGTTGAATCTTGAAGTTAACTTTTTCCGTTTCGATAGCCTCACGCGCCGTGGCGTATTTGACCATTTGCTGGCCAAGTTGAGCGCCTTTAATTGCTGCGCCTGCCATCGAAATCAATACCCCAATGCCGTCACTGGTGTTATCGGCCCAGTTTTTCAATTCTTGATAATGCACCTTGTCAAGCGCCCGCTGTTGCTCGGTTACTCGCTTATAGCCAGCGGCATCAAAGCTGTTTGGATCGGAGACATCCGAAATATTTAGCAACGACTGAAAATTTGGCAAGTTTACTGTCAGAGTTTGTGGTAGCTTGTCAAAGCTAATTGTGGGAGTTTGCACCTTGTCAGGTCTTTGTGTTAGTTCCATTTTGGGAACTGATTCAGATTGTTGAGGCGTTGTATACGTTGTTGTTTCAAGCAATTCGTAAGAATTGTTTTGAGCCAGTTCTTTGCCTAATGATAGATTAGATTTAATAGCTTCATCAGCTATTTGTCGCGCAGATTTTCTTCCCATTGTAGTAATTCTCCTAAAGATTAATAGGTGTGTTTAAAATTAACCAAATAAACTGCATGGCTAATTTGACCGATGCCCAATCCTGATGAATCGCTATGTTGCTTTGCTTAAAAAAATAATTAGCTGTTGATGGTGTAAACATAATTTTCTCCCTCCCAAAAAGCCTCGCAGTAGGCTGTGTACAGTTGTTTTGTTTCTGGTTTGTGCGATTTTGTGTACTCTTCCCAGAGTGCATCGCACATCGCCTTTAGTGCATTCTGATAAGCTTGGAAATTGCTTGCCCCGCTCTTGTAGTAGGGAATTGGGGCAAGCTCTAAAGCTAGATTGTGAATTCCTGGATCTGACTGAGCAGATCCTTTCCCACTTCCCCCGCTTGCACTTGCGCTGACAACAAATCTTGTGCGGGGACTGTGAGAGCTTGCATCCGAGATTGGACGCTATTAAATCGCCCTTCAAGCCCTTTTAATTGGTCGTTTTGCCATGCTTGCAAAATCGATGTTTTTCCCTTATTTCTTGCTGCAATAATTTCTAAACCCTCGATTTGTCCCTCGGAAAAACTAACGGCTAGTTCAACTTCTTGAACGGCGTTAACAATTGCGCTAGCCAATGACTCGGCTTTTAGGATCTTAGTGGCTTGCTGTTTTGTTAGTTTGCCCTCGACTTGCAAATGTTGAACTTGCTCGGTTGTAGGTTTTTGCAGACCGCCAAGATTAAAACCAGTAGGCAATTCGGTTGTCTTTTCCCATTTGCGATCGGGATACTGTTTAGTCAAAGTTTCTAACAACATTCCTATTGGAATGCTGTTAACTTTTGCTGCGTCAGCTACTGTGGTCATGATAGAGTCTCCTGTATTCTTGCTGGACTTTTACTTGAGTTCTAAGTGTTAAGAACATTGTTCTCAAGCTTTGCAATTCAATTAAATCTCGGCGTGTAATTCGTTCGCCATTTAAACCCCACGTCTCCTGATTCCTAAACCTGGCAAAATCTGGATGCCAAATCTTTAAAAATTCAAGGTATCGGCGAACGTGTCTTTCAGATTTAAGGGGCGGGTTTAGCATTGCACCCGCTTGCGCCCTAGTGAATGTGTCTGTTGATTCAAGCGTTTTTAAGTCACTGTAAAACTGCCCCTTTTTAGGGGTGCTTTGTGCCATATATCCTCCTGATATATCCTCCTGATTGAAAACTGATATTGCCCTTGTGGACAATCCCTAAAAGGGATTTTTGGGAGCCGACCGAGGGCGATCGGCGGGTGAATTAACGTTTAATTTGTCCGATTTGGTAGCCAGTTTGTTTGATGGCTGTTCCCCTATATTTGTCTGAAAATCTTGCTGCCGTAACTGCCAAAAAGGCAGCAAGACCAATAACCATAAGTACGTCGCCGGGAAATATTCTTTTCATGAGATTTGGTGGGTTTGCTTGTGATGACCGCATGGCGTTCGGGTGATGTCCCGGTCTTGCGGTCGATACCCTTAAGCTACTGCACATGACACTGACTTGTCAAGGGGGCAGGCAAAAAAGATTTTAAGAAAAAACTTGTTGCAACCTGAGATGTTGATGCTATGGTAGTTTCAGGTCACTGACATCTACCCTAATGAAGCAGATCACCGTAAGCGTACCGGATAATCTCGACAAAGCTTTGAGAGATATAGCAGAAAAAGAAGGATTGACCATTTCACAGTTGGGGCTACTTCTTATACAGCTTGGCTTTCCAAGCTACTTAGAAGGGTTAAACAAATACCAACTTTACAAAGACGCCACTTTACCTTATTCAGAACATGAAAAATCTTGAAGCAATAAAAAATCTCAACCCTTTCAATCTTCCGTTTGTCCAGTTAGAAAATCGTCAAGGTTTGCCGAAAATCTCAGGCATTTATTTTGTACTAGAGCAAGATGCTATATTGTATATTGGGAGAACAAACAATTTAAAAACTCGTTGGATAAGTCACCACAGAATTTATGAGCTTGATAACAGACAGTCTAAAGCGATTAAAATCGCATGGTTAAAATTAAACAACATACAACTGCTTCCAGAAATGGAAAGCATTTTAATTCAAAAATTCAACCCTTTGTTAAATTTTGCGCCTGTCAAAACAAATAACAAAAATGATCGTTTTTACGTTTCTGGAATTGGTGATTATTTTATGGATGCGTTGGTAATTGAATCCGCTTTAAGAGGTCTGTCAAGAACGGCTATGGCAGGTGAATTAATAGCAGAAGCTCTTGATGATAACGAGCCAGTCCGAAATACAATGATTGAATATTTAGCCAAAAAGAAAAAGATTGATTTTTCTGAAATGATTGAGAATCTATTGGCTAGCTAAAGAATCCGACGCCGCAGAAACAGCAGACTAACAAACTCCTCCGATCCGCTCCCACTCCCAAAAGCCCGCCCCAAAGCCACCCCGCTACTGCTGGGGTGGCTACTTTGTACGATCGCCTCTAAACGCAATTCCGGCGACGTACCCCCGACAGAGAAAGCCCCAAACCCTGACGACACCTGGTTAAAATCTTCACTCGCAGAAGCCCGCCCCGCAATCGACTGTACCGCCCCGCCACCTGATATCAGCGCACTATCGAGTGTTAGCCGACTATTTGCCCCGCCGATACCGCAGAAATTAGCCAGCAACCAAACATAGTATTTACAGTCGCCACCCGTGCATGGCAAAGTCAGCGCGTTATTGCTGAGGCTCGTTTCCACCAATCCGAACTGGTTGCGGGCATTCATGTACCCGGTGGTATTGAGTGGGATGGTGGCAAAACTTCCCACCGCCAAACTACCGCCATCCACACCGGCCGATCGCCTCAAACTGACATAGCCCATTTCCACAGTAAAACTCTGACCGCTAGCCAGCAACCAAGTTGCCCCGCCCGTGCCGCTAGTTCCGAGCATCGAATTGTTAGGGCGGCTCAATTGTGCGATCGCATTTAGCAGCGCGTTATAAGGTTGTGCCTCGCTGGCTATGGTGGTGAGATTATTGTTGGCGGCAGTCAGTGCGGTGTTGGCGGCCCCAATTTTGTTGACCGCGTTGGTGTTGGCAGTGTTGAGCGCGTTGGCTTCAGTGTTGCGCTGTAGCGAGGTAGCCAGCACCGGGGATGCTGCGGATTGTGCGCTTTGTAGCGCTGATAGCTGCGTGTTGTAGCTTCCTTCTATGCTGGTAATTGTGCTGGAAATTGAAGCCACTTGCTGCGTGATTTCGGCTAAAATGTTCGCCCCTAGTTGGAGATTGTCGGCGATCGCTTGCCAAGATTGATTGAGCACGCTGGCTAGCTGTTCGTCGGTTTGTCGAAAGCGGCGGACTAGGGAGCGATCGGGGCGGGGGGTAAAATTGGGCATTTAAAATATTTTGTAAAAATACTGGACAGCGTACTAAAACTGTGTATGCTGAGAATATGCGCGATCGAACTAGCTAGGCGGCTTATTCGATCGCTAACCATAAACCTAAACAATCTAGGAATCATGGCTAATCAAAGTTTAAACCACAGCTTGCGCTTTGTCCAAGTAGAAGCAGACACAGCATATATTGACAGTCGCGTGTACTGTCGGCAAGTAATTCAAGTTGATCATGCTGATTGGATGCGAGATACTTTGCGTAAGTGTCAGGAACCTCAGCCTAAAGGCATGAGGCTTGAAAGAGAAATCAACCCAAGCCATTCTGACCAGACCACCTAGCAAATAGGTAGCCGTTACTTGAGTCACGACACCCTGTGGATGCGAAGCTAGTCCCCTGCTCTGTCGCTAGTAGTTAAACAGTCTTAAGGTCACTGAGACAGTGCTGCTAGCCCAACAAGCTCTTGTAACAGGTCGAAGCTAACATTACCCCGCAAGGGAGGCTACTTAGTAGCAAAACACTATGCGTACAGGGCTGCAAGATTTGAAACGGTAACTGTCCCGTTGAAAGTGCAATACAAAGGTACACCGAACTCTTGCAGTTCCAAGGCGGTAGTGGCAAGAAATGTAAAGCCGTCCTAAAAGGACGGGGTTTCAAACCCATTTTTCTGATGAAAGCATGGTTGAGCAGTATTTTGGTTCGATCCGGTTTGAAACCGGATCGAAAACCAGCTCTGTGTCAGGACGCACTAACCCAAAGCCAGAAATTTACGCATTACTAACGGAAGCCCAATGCAACGCATATTTGGTTTTTTCTCGCAACACGGGAAAGGTTGCAGAAGCAAAACTACAGCTAATAGCTGATTTTGAACAAGCTAAGCAGTTTGTACGCCAAAGCTTTAAGCAACAACTAGCTACATCCGAAATTGCATCTCAACTCAAAACAGCCTTAACAGGATTTCCTAACACTTTAGACAAAGTGTGGAAAACATCAGGCATTGTCAATAAATCGCAAGTCAAAAAGGCGATTCTACGCGACTTTGTAGAAGAGCGCGATTACGTTTGGGCTGATGGCATTTTGTGTGTGAATGACAGCACATTTCACATTTTGATTGTCAGTTTTCGTAGCTTGGCAGGCGCAGATATTGAAAGCTTGCCGGAAATAATTCACATCAAAACTCGCGAGTATTTCCAATATCAAGCAGCCAAAAAGATGAACGGGCGGATTGCTCAAAATTCAGAATGGGAGCAACCCTTGCTACCTTTAGTCTACTAGGAGATCGAAATGCAACTCAGCCTCTACGGAAACAACAAAGGAACCCTCTACTCATGGGGTGAATTCCTCACCTACCATCACACTTTCGGCAAAAGCCACAAGGTTATTAATATCAGGCTCAACCCTGATGCTACAACCAAATACGAACTGCTAATTGATGGCTGCAAACAAGATGGTATTGATTGGATGTTGGCTAATTTCGATCCGCTCAAATTACCGCAGAACCCTGTAGCAGAATTCAAAAGATTGCCGCCAGTGACAAAATTCGATCCAATATGGATCGTAAACAAAAATATGGAGACTACCAACTACTTTTCAGGTAGTGAAGAAAATGCCCGCAAGGCGTTTGTAAAGCTGCAATCGCACCGATTAACTTGGCTGATTATCCTAAGATGCCCTGAATTGGAAGTAGAGGAAAGGTGGGAGAAAGCGCGGCAAACCGTGCGGTAAAATTTAATCCTGAGAATCAACTCCCCTGGTACAAACCGGGGGATTTTTGTTGTCAGTCTTTTGGGATATAATAATTTTTTCTACCACATAAAGGGCAAATCCAAGGCTGGTTATCTACAATAATGTCAGCCCAAAAATATTTACAACAACTGAGACATTGGACAGGAATATTGTAAATAGATTGTTTTTTTGTTCCAACGTATCTCATTAGTAAATCACTCTCAACAACACTAACGCCGACTGCTGCGGGGTATAGCCAGCAAGATTGCTGCTAGCCCCTTGCGTATTTGCAGCAGCAGCGCCCGCAGTATCGAACCAGCTTTGGAAATCAATGGTCACGGAGCTATTAATATAGAATGAGCCAAGCAATCTACTCATAAAATTAAGCGGCTCAGCACCAGAGATTGATGCGCTGATAGTACCTTTGGCGGGTGTCGCGAAGGCTAGTACAGAATTATTGTTTATATTTCTCAATCGACACTTAAAGCCATTAGAACTCCCTACAGAAAACCCAAAGCAAACGTATTCACCTGCGGGTAAAGTAGCCTGCTTGGTGGTATTATTCCAAGTCAATCCAATGCTATTAAATGTTGGGGTATCAAGTGCGATCGTGTTCCAAGTTTGCAGCGCTGCCACAGTTCCCCCCGCTGCGGTATCGGTAAGGCGACGGGAAAAGATAGCCGCTCGCAGAAGCACACCAGAGCCGACGCTTCCCTGAGTGCGCCAAACCACGTTGCCACTGGCATCTGTACCCAAAATTCTGCTGGCTAATCTAGACGCACCAGCAATGCGATTCAGTAGATCCGAGTAGCCTTGAATTTCTTCGCCGATCGTAAGGCTGTCGATTAGCGCAGTAATTGGGCTGATGCGATTGAGTTGGATTTGGGCGTTTTGATCGTTTGTTCCAAGGTTGTTTTGGATCGAGTCAAGGGCCGTGCCACTGCTGTTGTTTGCTGCGATCGCGTTATTTACCTGCTGCTGTAGAGTATTTGCGTTGTTGATGAGCGCCGTAAAGTTGGGCGTGGCTGCTGCTACACGCGACTCTAGGCTGGTTAGCTGTGACTCCAAGGCTGTTCGGATGGCTCGATTTGCTTCTACGCTATCCAGTGCTTTTTGGGCAATTAGGTTGTAAAGCGCGGCAGTAGATTGCTGAC
>Ga0075026_100000805_pt1 | contig 13088 bp, 13 predicted proteins | sample Str012_2_FD_71392 | JGI IMG/M metagenome (GOLD analysis project Ga0075026, IMG submission 71392) | Freshwater sediment microbial communities in response to fracking from Pennsylvania, USA - Straight Creek_MetaG_SC_2012 | ecosystem: Environmental > Aquatic > Freshwater > Creek > Sediment...
CAGTTTCGCGCGGCGGTCCGTCGGTCACCGCGCCGACGAACAGGTTTCAGTCAGTGGTGCGCACGCGGTAGCGACGGATGGTGAGCGGGACCACGACCGCGAGCAGGACCGCGCAGTAGGCGAACGCGGCGGGCACCGGGTGGTCGAGCGGCCAGGTGTGGTGCGCGATCGGCGACGGTGCGTTGCCGAAGAGCTCTCGCACTGCGGCCACCATCACGGTGATCGGGTTCCACGTGGCGAAGCCCTGCAGGAATCCCGGCAGCGTGTCCATCGGCACGAAGGTGCTGCTGACGAAGGTCAGTGGGAACACGACGACGAAGGCCACGCCCATGACCGCGTCCGGCGCGCGTACCAACAGACCGACGTAGGTACCGATCCAGATCATCAGGCTCGAGAACACCAGCAACAGCGCGAACCCGCCGAGCGCGGACACCACGGAGCTGTGGATCCCCCATCCGATGAGCAGACCCGCGCCCATCAACACCACCATCGACAACACCTGGCCCACGAGTTCGGCGACGTAGTGACCCGAGAGGTACGCGGTCCGCCGGACCGGCAAGGAACGGAACCGGTCGATGACGCCCTCGGTGAGGTCCGTCGCGATCGCAGTGCCGGGGCCCATCATCCCGAAGGTGAGCGACTGGATCATGACCCCGGCGAGGATGAAGTCGCGGTAGCCGCCCTCCACTTTGATGGCGCCGCCGAACACGTAGGCGAACAGCATCACGAACATCAGCGGCTGCAGGGTGACGTCGAGGAGCTTCTCGGGCACCTGGCGGATGTGCTCGAGGTTGCGCAGCGCGAAGACGCGCGTCTCGGTCCACCAGGCGGTGAGGCCGGACGACGGGCGCGCCGGGACCTGGGTCGTCGGGTTGATCTGCAAGGTGCTCATGCCACGCTCGCTTCGGCCTCGGAGTGGTCAACCGCGGGATCGGCGACCGCGGTGTCACTGCGGTCGTCGGTCAGGGTCAGGAAGACGTCGTCGAGGGTCGCTTCGCGGCGCGCGACGTCGAGCACATCGATCTGCGCGTCGTCGAGACTGCGCACGACATCCACCAGCCGAACGCCCTGGGCGAGCGGCAAGGTCACTCGATGGGCGTCGTCATCGATCGTGGGCGCCGCAGTGGCGAAGCGTTCGACGGCCGCCGCGGCCGCCGCCAGGTTCGCGGCCTCGGCCACCTCGATCACCAGCCGGTCGGTACCGATCTGGGACTTCAACTCCGACGGATGGCCACGCGCCACCGTGCGGCCGTGATCGAGCACGACCACGTCGTCGGCGAGTTGGTCCGCTTCCTCGAGGTACTGGGTGGTGAGCACGATCGCAGTGCCGTGCTCGGCGATCTCGCGCAACATCGTCCAGAGGTCGTTACGACTCCGCGGGTCGAGCCCGGTGGTCGGCTCGTCCAGGAACAGCACGCGCGGAACGACCACGATGCTCGCGGCGAGGTCGAGCCGGCGCCGCATTCCACCGGAATAGGTCTTCACCAGTTGGTCCGCGGCGTCCGCCAGGTCCAGCTGGCCGAGCAGCTCCACCGCCCGGGTCTCCGCCGCGCGCCGGGCCATCCCGTGGAGCCGCCCCACCATCACCAGGTTCTTGCGCGCGCTGAGCAGCCCGTCGACGGTGGCCTGCTGCGCGGCCACGCCGATGTTGGCGCGCACGGCATCACCTTGGGTGACGACGTCGAACCCGCCGACGGTCGCCGAGCCCGTAGTGGGTGCGCTCAGCGTGGTGAGGATGCGCACGGCCGTGGTCTTGCCCGCGCCGTTGTGACCGAGCAGCCCGAGGATCTGGCCGGGCTCGACGCTCAGGTCGAGTTCCCGCAGCGCCCAGAAGTCGCCGAACTGCTTACCGATCCCCCGGCATTGCACACCGCGATCGGATGTTGACTCCAACATTTTCGTACCCCGTACGTTGACTTCGTACACCGTACAGAACCCGGGCTCCGGCCGGTCCGGGACACGTTCGAACACCACCGGCGTGACACCCGACGATGAGAACGCAACCGCAACCGACTCCTCGACGGCATCCCCGCCGACCTCGGCCCGAACCGCGTCCGTCAGGCGAAGGCGCCGCTGCCGTGTCCATTCGTGAACGCGCAGACGCGCCACGCGGCGCCTTCCTCCTGGAGGTCGGCCTTGATGTCGATCGTGCCGTTCGCGAAGCGCAGCACGTACGCGACCACCGCCGTGCGGGCGTCGGGTGTCGGCGGCGAGGTCACGGTGAACCCCTCCAACGGGCCGGCCTTCTTCTCGCTCCCGGACAGTTCGCGCTGCAGTCCTCCCGCGGTGATCCGCTCGCCGAGGTCGGCGCACATCAGTGCGTGTGCCGCGGGCCAGTCGTGCGAGACGAGCGCGTCGAGATAGCGCTTCACCGTCGGCTCCAACCCCAGGGGAACCGCCACCACACCGGCCGCTCCGCCCGCACCTTTCGTCGACGGTGCGACCGCGCTCGGCGAGGACGTCGTCTGCTCACCGGGTGCGACGAGCAACCCGAATGCCGTCCCGGACGCGAAGAGGGCGATCACCGCCAGCGCACCGAGAAGCGGGCGCATCGCCCGGCGCGGCGATTCCGTGGACTCCCGTGCGTCGTCCAAGGCCGGGCCCTTCCGGAGGGAGGCACCGGACATGCCGCCGAAGCCGCGCACCGTAGTGCGGCCACGGCGCCTCAGCTCGCGATCGACCCGCCGGTCTCGAGCAACGTCTTGAGGCCGGACAGGATCCAGGGCCAACCGCCGCCACCCTCCTGCAGGTTCGCGTCACCCTGGAGCAGGGCCGCGGAGATCGGCGCGGCGGTGACGTCGTGGGTGACGGTCAGGCGCGTGACGCCGCCGTGTTCTTCGTGGATGTCGAACTCGACGCGCTGGAAGCCCTCGGCGATCTGGGCCTCGTCGAATCGGAAGCGCCAGGTCTGCACGAGTCGGGTCGGCGGATCGGCCTCGAGCACCTCGCCGTCGACGCCGACGAACTCGTCGGGACCCATCATTCCGGCCGGCATCACCGCGCGGAAGCTGCCCCCTGCGTGAAGCTCGTACTCGTTCGCGCCCGGGTACCCGTAGCGGGTGTTCCACACCGGATCGGTGATCGCGTCCCAGACCTGTTGGGGTGTGGCGCGGATGTACACGCGGTACACCTGCAGGGTCGTGGTGTCGTTGCTCATGCTGTCTTCTCCTCCAGGGAGTGTTTGAGATCCGCGAGCGCGGAGACCCGACGCTCGGTGTACTTGTCGATCCAGCGGTCGTGGACGAGCCGGATCGGCACGGCGTTGAGGAAGTGCAACTTCTCGCGCCCCTGCTTCTTCGAGACGACGAGTCCGGCCGCTTCGAGCACCTTCAAGTGCTTCATCACACCGAAGCGGGTCATTTCCAACCCCGACTCGAGTTCGGTGAGCGTCCGCCCCTCGCGCTCGAACAGGAGATCGAGGAGATGGCGACGGGTGCTGTCGGCCAGCGCCTTGAACACCCGGTCGTCGTCTGCGTCCACGGGGAGAGAATAGGTGACTATTTAGTCACCTGTCAACCCCAGCCGCGTTGCGGCGGTCCGTAGGCTGCGGTGCGTGCCGACGGTCATCGAGGTGGACGACCTCCACAAGTCCTACGCAGACGTGCACGCGGTGCAGGGCGTCAGCTTCACCGTCGACGCGGGTGAATGCGTGGCGGTGCTCGGTCCGAACGGCGCGGGCAAGACCACCACCATCGAGATGCTCGAAGGGTTCCGCAGCCCCGACGCCGGATCGGTGCGGGTGCTCGGATACGACCCGGTCACCGCGGGCGCGGACTACCGGACGCGCATCGGCGTCGTCCTCCAGGAGTGCGGCATCGACCCGTATCTCACGGTTGAGGAAGTCCTGCGCATGCATGCTTCGTATTACGAGCGCCCCCGCGCCGTCGCCGAGACCATCGCGATGGTCGGACTCGATGAGAAGCGCGCCAGCCGCGTGAAGACGCTCTCGGGCGGACAACAGCGCCGCCTCGACGTCGCGCTCGGCATCGTCGGCGATCCGGATCTGCTGTTCCTGGACGAGCCCACCACGGGGTTCGACCCTTCGGCCCGGCGCCAGGCATGGGAACTCGTCCACCGCCTACGCGACCTCGGCAAGACCGTGCTGCTCACCACGCACTACATGGACGAAGCGCAGTCACTCGCGGATCGGGTGATCGTGATCGCGTCCGGGCGGATCATCGCCGAGGGAACCCCCGACGACATCGGCGGCCGCGCCGACGCGCTCACGCGCATCCGCTTCGCGTGGCCGGCCGATCGGCCGCTGAGCGATATCCCCCTCACGACGACGCGCGACGACGATTCCGTGATCGCCGAGGTCGCCCACCCCACGGCCGCGTTGCACGAACTCACCGCGTGGGCCGTGGCGCGCGGTGAGGAGCTCGACGGGCTCACCGTGACCAAGCCGTCGCTCGAGGACGTGTACCTGCAACTGATCGGTGACGAGGAGTGAGGACCGCCGGCACCTGGGTGCGTCAGGTCGGCTGGGAACAGCGCCAGTTCTGGCGCAACCCCGCGTCCGCGGCGTTCACGTTCGCGTTCCCCCTGTTGTTCCTCGTGGTGTTCATCGCGCTCAACGGCAACGACCGCATCCCGATCCCGGGCGGCAAGGTCAAGTTCGCGCAGTTCTATGTGCCCGCGATCGTGGCGTTCGGCATGATCAGCGCGTCGTACACCAACCTCGCGTTCACGCTGTCGATCCGCCGGGACAACGGCCTGCTCAAACGGGTGCGCAGCACGCCGCTGTCACCGGCCGTGTACCTCGCCGGTATCGGCGGCAACGTGGCGGTGATCTCCGTCATCCTCACGGCGCTGGTCACCATCCTCGGCATCTTCGCCTACGGCGTGACGTTCCCGGGCCGCTACCTCGGTCTCGTCGTCACCCTGGTTCTCGGCGCGTTCTGCTTCGGCGCGCTCGGTTCGATGGTCTCGACGTTCGTCCCGAATGAGGACGCCGCGCCGGCGATCATCAACTTCATCCTCTTCCCGATGCTCTTCATCTCGGGCACCTTCGGACGCGTCGAGACGACCTCGACCCTCGGTCGCATCGCCTCGGTGTTCCCGGTGTTCCATCTCAACCAACTCCTCGAAGCCGTGTTCAATCCCTTCGCCTCCGGCACCGGGCTCGTCGCCGGCCACCTCGCGGTCCTCGCCGCGTGGGGCGTGGGCGCATTGGTGATCGCGACCGTGCGATTCCGATGGGAGCCCCGACGCAAGTGAACGGTGCCGCGGCCAACTTCGACGCACTCGACTTCGACGCGCTGATGGCGCTCGCGCTCGACGAGGCCCGCGCGGCACTCGCGCACGACGACGTGCCCATCGGCGCGGTGGTCGTGGACACGACCGGCGCCGTCATCGCCCGCCGGCACAACGAACGCGAGCTCGCCCACGACCCGACCGCGCACGCGGAGATCCTCGCCCTGCGCGACGCCGCCGCGGTACGCCACTCCTGGCGGCTCGACGACTGCGTCCTCGTCGTCACGCTCGAACCGTGCGCGATGTGTGCGGGCGCGCTCGTGAACGGTCGGATCGGCGCGGTGGTCTTCGGCGCGCCCGACCCGAAGGCGGGCGCCCTCGGCAGCCGCTATCACCTGCTCGCCGACCCTCGCCTCAACCACGAGTGCCCCGTGCACGTCGGCGTCCGAGCCGAGGAATCGGCGCGGCTGCTCCGGGACTTCTTTTCGAGCCGACGATCGTCCTGACCCCGCCGGTACACTGACCCGCTCGTGGTCGGCCCCGTCGGCCGGCGCACGCCGAGGAGGGGTGCGAGAGCGGCCGAATCGGATGGTCTCGAAAACCATTGTGGCGCAAGCCACCGTGGGTTCAAATCCCACCCCCTCCGCCAAATCGGCCCGGACTTCGCGTCCGGGCCGATTTCGTCGCAGGACAACCGTCAGATCATCGGGCTTCAGGCGATTCCCCTCGGATCCGATGTTCCACTGTGGCAACCCCGCGCTCTGGGCTCCGACTGTTCGCGGTGTACGCGCTGATGACGCTCGTGCCGATTGCGATCCTCGGCATCGTGTTGGCGAACACCGTGCGCGGCGACCTCAACGCGCGCGGCCTCGTCGACGGCGAGAACGTGGCGCGCGGGCTCGCCCACAGCACCGTCGACCCGGTGCTCACCGGCAACACGCTCGCGGACGGACCGACCGCGAAGGAGCGCACCCAACTGCTCCGATCGTTCTCCTCGATCCTCGCTCGCGGCGACGTACTGGTCATCCGTCTCCGCGACGCTCAGGGTCATGTGGTGCTCGACCCCGGCCATCCGCACCGGGGCCCGTTCGGGCCGGCGGACCACGAAGTCGTCGAGGCCATCGAAGGCAGGCCCGTCCGATTGCTGACTCGGCTCAACGCCGACGAGGTGGACGCGGGCAAGGCCCTCGGGAGTCAGGCGATCGAGGTCTACACCCCGGTCGTGTCCGCCCAGGCGCCGAACCGACCGGTGGGCGCGCTCGAGGTGTACGTGCCGTACGCGCCGATCAAGAAGACGATCGACGCGCAGTACCGGCGCGTGAGGGTCGTCCTCGTGCTCGGGCTGCTCGCGCTGTGGTCGCTCCTCGCGGTCATCACCTGGTCGGTCACGCAACGCCTTCGTCGGTCGGCGCGCACTGCCGAGCGCATGGCGCGTACCGACCTGCTCACCGGGCTGGCCAACCGCACCGCACTCACGGAAGCGGTCGCACACACGCTCAGTAATGCGCCGAGCGATCCGCTCGTGCTGATGGTCATCGACATCGCCGATTTCGGTCGCATCAACGACACCCTCGGCCACGCGAACGGCGACGAGTTCCTCCAACACGTGGCCGCCGCGCTCACCGACCAGGCCCCGGCCACCGCGACGGTCGCGCGGATCGGTGGCGATGTCTTCGGCGTCCTCGTGCCGGCAGCCACGACGGCCGAGACCGATGACTTCCTGACGCGCGTTCGCGCAACCCTGCGGACCGAGCACGATCTCAGCGGCGTCGCGGTCACCGCAGAACTCATCGTGGGACGCGTCGAGGGGTGCGCCCGCCTCGACCCGGACGAGCTCTTGCGTCGGGCCGACATCTCGTGCCGGAGCGCCAAGACCGCACCGGCGCCGCTCGTGGAGTACAGCGCGGCGCTCGAGACCTTCGACCCGGACCAGCTCGGACTCATGGCGGAGCTTCGACGCGCGATCGACGAGCACCAACTCGTCCTGCACTACCAACCCAAGCTCGAGATCGCGACGCACCAGGTCGTCGGAGTGGAAGCCCTGGTCCGCTGGCAACATCCCAGTCGCGGACTCCTGCCCCCCGGCGCCTTCGTTCCCGCCGCCGAGTCGACCGAACTCATCAACGACGTCACCGACTGGGTCCTGGACGCCGCGTGTGCTCAGGTCGCCCGGTGGCAGGCCGACGGCCTCGCGCTGCCCGTCGCGGTGAACGTCTCGGCGCGTTGCCTGCGCGACCCTGCGTTCGCCGATCGGGTCCTCGCGGCCACGAACCGGGCTCATATCCGCATGGATCTACTGTCGTTGGAGATCACCGAGACCGCGGTTGTCGCCGATCCGGTCCGCGCCGCGCACACCTTGCGTCGGTTGACCGCCCGGGGCATCACGGTCTCGATCGACGACTTCGGAACCGGATCCACCTCACTCGCCCATCTGCGCACCCTTCCGATCCACGAACTGAAGATCGATCGGGAGTTCGTGGCGCCGTTGGCCGACGACCCGTTCGAAGGCGGGGCAATCGCCCGGGCCGTCGTCTCGCTCGGTCACGAACTGGGGATGCGGGTCGTCGCCGAGGGCGTCGAGGACGACGAGGTACTGGCCGCGCTCGCCGCGATGGGGTGCGACATCGCCCAGGGCTACGGCATCGCGCGGCCCGCCGATGCCCGGACCACCGCGGCGTGGGTCGCCGGACGCGCCCGAGCGGCCGATCAGGCCGTCGGCGCGAGTCCCAACGCCTCGTAGATCAACTGCGTCGCCCGAGAACGGTTCAGGGTGATGAAGTGCAAGCCCGGCGCGCCACCGGCGAGCAACTCGCGCGAGAGCTTCGTGGCTTCCTCGACACCGACGGCGAACACGGCCTCGGGATCGTCCTGCACCGCATAGAGCTTGGCCGCCAACCACTCGGGGAAGTCCGAGCCCTGCAACTCCGTCATGCGCTGGATGCTCGAGATGGCGGTCGCCGGCATGATCCCGGGAATCACCGGCTTGTCGACACCGAGCTCGTGCAACGACTCGACGAGATCGAAGTAATGCGCGGCGTCGAAGAAGAACTGCGTGATGGCGAAATCGGCCTCCGCGAGCTTCTCCGCCGTCCGTCGCCGGTCCTCGGCTCGGGTCGGCGAGCGAGGATGCGGTTCCGGAAACGCCGCCACACCGATCGCGAAATCACCGGTCTCGCGCAACAGACGCACGAGCTCGATCGCGTGCTCGAGCTCGCCCGGCGGCAGCTCGGAGTCCTTGGGTGGGTCGCCGCCCAATGCGAGGATGTTCTCGATCCCCGCCTCGCCGTAGCGCTCGGCGATGCCGACGAGTTCGGCGCGGCGGTGACACACACACGTGAGGTGGGCCATCGCGGTGATACTCGACTCGCGGTGAAACCGCGTGACGATGTCGTGAGTGAGTTCCCGCGTTCCGCCGCCGGCGCCGTAGGTCACCGACACGAATGACGGCGCGAGTGGTTCGAGGTCGATGAGCGCGTTCGCCAACGTGGCCGCGGCCGCCTCGGTCTTGGGCGGGAAGAACTCGAAGCTGTACGTGGGACCCGCGGCGAGTTGGTCGGTGATCTTCATGGGGTGCAGAAGGGTACGCGAGACTCGACCCTCGTGAACTCAGGTTCCCCGGCGGACCCCACGGAGGTGGCACTGCGGCGACGTTGGTCCTGGTCACGCCACCATCCCCGCCGCAAGCTCCTGCGCGGCCACGGCTACTTCAAGCGGCTGGGTCCCGGGATCGTGACCGGCGCGGCGGACGACGACCCGTCCGGGATCGGCACCTACTCACAAACCGGCGCCGCCTACGGCGTCAGCCTGCTGTGGTCGCTCCCGATCGTGGGAGTGATGGCCGCGGCGGTGCAGGAGACCGCGGCCCGGCTCGGCCTCACCACGGGCGTCGGGCTCTCCACCTTGATCCGTCGTCACCTCGGGCGGCGCGTCCTCGTCCTCTGCGTCGTCCTCGTCGCGGTCGCCAACACCTTCAACATCGCGGCCGACCTCGCCGCAATGGGTGCGGCCATGCGCCTCGTGATACCGCTACCGCAGATCACGCTGACGGTCACGATGGCCGCGGCGATGATGGCGCTCGAGCTGTTCGTGCCGTACCACCGCTATTCCAAGGTCCTGCGCGTCCTGGCGTTGTCGCTGGGTGCCTACCTCGTGGTGGTGTTCCTCGTCGACGCCGACTGGTCGGCGGTGGCGCGCGGACTGCTCATCCCGCGGCTTCCCGGCGGGCGCGGCGCCGTCGCCACCTTGATCGCCGTCTTCGGCACGACCGTCACCCCCTACCTCTTCTTCTGGCAGGTCTCGGAGGAAGTGGAGGAGGCGGCCGACCGCCCCGCGTCGAGCGGCGGGCCGACCGCGGCACACCTCACCGCGATGCGGGTCGACGTCGTCGGCGGGATGATCTCGGCCGTCATCGTGGCGGCGGCCATCTGCATCTCGACCGCCTTCACCTTGCACGTCCACGGCCTCACCACCATCGCCACCGCCGACCAGGCCGCACAGGCGCTCGAACCGCTCGCCGGGAAGAGTGCCCACCTGCTCTTCACCCTGGGGATCATCGGGCTCGGCCTGCTCGCGGTCCCGGTGCTCGCCGGCTCGACGGGATACGCCGTGGCCGAAGCCATCGGTCGACCCGAAGGACTGTCTCGACACTTCCGCGAGGCACCGGGCTTCTACCTCGTCATCGCAGGCTCGATGGTCGGCGGTGTCGTCCTCGATCTCATCGGTCTCGATCCGATCCGGGGCCTCGTGTACGCCGCGATCCTCAACGGCGTCACCGCCCCACCGCTCATCTTCGTGATGTGGCTGCTGGCTCGCCGCGAGGACGTGCTGGGCGAGCGTCGCAGTGGGCGTCTGTCCTCGACCCTGCTCCTGGGGACGGTCATCGGCTCGGTGGCGCTCCCGGTTGCGTACCTTCTCTGGCCATGAAGTTCGAGATCGTCCAAGACCTCCAGGGTGCCGTCGACGCGATCGAGGCCGCGCTCGTCGATCCCGCCTTCCTCGTACGGATGGTGGAACTCCCCAAGCTCGGCGCCGCCGAGGTCGTCTCGCAATCGCGCGACGGCGACGTCGTGCACCAAGACGTGCGGTACCTGTTCCAAGCCGAGCTCTCGTCGGCGGTCACGCGGGTCGTGGATCCGCAGCGGCTCACCTGGGTCGAGCGGTCGGTCTGCGATCTCGCGACCCACGCCACGCAGTGCGACATCCGCCCGGACCACTACGGCGGGATGTTGTCCGGTCGTTACGACGCCCGGATCGTCCGCACCGACTCCGGCAGCCGGCGCACCCTCACCGGCGAGCTCAAGGTGAAGATGCCGTTCGTCGGCGGCAAGGTCGAGCGCGCCATCGTCGGCGGCATCGAGGAGAACGCCGCCGCGCAGATCGCGCTACTCGACGAGTTCGTCGGCCGCTGAAACGGCGCCGGTCCACACATCGGGACCGATCACCGTGCGCCCCGGAACCGGCGCAGCCGAAGTGAGTTCGTGACGACGAACACCGACGACGCGCCCATCGCGGCGGCCGCGATCACCGGGTTGAGCAATCCGAACGCCGCCAGTGGAATCGCCGCCACGTTGTAGGCGAACGCCCAGAACAGGTTCGTCTTGATCGTGCGCAGCGTGGCGCGTGACAGCGCGATGGCATCGGCGACGCCCCGCAGATCACCGGAGACCAGGGTGATGTCGCCGGCTTCGATCGCGACGTCGGTGCCCGCGCCGATGGCGATGCCGAGGTCGGCCTGGGCCAGCGCGGGTGCGTCGTTCACCCCGTCGCCGACGACCGCGACCCGACGGCCCGCGGCTTGCAGCTCGGCCACCGCGGCGGCCTTGCCCGCAGGCAGCACTTCCGCGATGACCCGGTCGATCCCGACCGCCGCCGCGATCGCGTTGGCGGTCGCCTCCCGGTCCCCAGTCAACATCACGGTCTCGACGTCCAGCCGGTGCAGGGCCTCGATCGCGGCGCGCGAACTCGGCTTCGGGATGTCGGCCACGAAGAACGCCGCGACCACGGCACCGTCGACGGCCGCGAAGACCGGGGTCTCGCCTCGACGCGCCGCCGCGTCGGCCGCCGCGGCCAGCGCCGGCGGTACTGCGCCGACGTGGTCGGCCCGGCCCACGCGGACCGTCGCGCCGTCGACCGTGGCGGAGATGCCGAACCCCGGCGTGTCCGCCACGTCGCTCGGTGTCGGGAAATCGGTCACGCCCCGGAGGCCCGCCGCGATCGCGCGGGCGACCGGGTGATCCGACGCGTGCTCCGTCGCGCCGACGAGCGGCGCAATCCGCGCGGCCTCGGTCCCGGCGGCGTACTCCGCACCGACCAGCGTCATGCGACCGGTCGTGATCGTCCCGGTCTTGTCGAGCACCGCGACGTCGATCCGACGCGACGCCTCCAACACCTCGCCACCCTTGATGAGGATCCCCAGCTGCGCACCCCGGCCGGTGCCCACCATGATCGCCGTCGGTGTCGCGAGTCCGAGTGCGCAGGGGCAGGCGATGATCAACACGGCGACCGCCGCGGTGAACGCCTGGTCCGCGGGATGCCCGGTGATCAACCACATCCCGAGGGTGAGCAACGCGAGGCCGATGACCACCGGCACGAACACCGCGGCGATGCGGTCGGCCAGCCGTTGGACCGGCGCCTTCGAGCCCTGGGCCTCGCCGACCAACCGCGCGATCTGCGCGAGCGCCGTGTCCGCGCCCACCGATGTCGCTTCCACGACGAGCCGGCCGGATGCATTGAGCGTCGCCCCGAACACCGGGTCGCCGACGGTGGCCTCGACGGGCACCGACTCGCCCGTCAGCATCGACGCGTCGACGGCCGAAGCACCCTCGACCACGACACCGTCGGTCGCGACCTTCTCCCCGGGTCGGACCACGAACCGCTGTCCGACCTGGAGCTGCGCGATCGGGATCTCCTCGCCCGACTCGAGCCGAGCCGTCTTGGCCCCGAGCTCCACGAGCGCGCGCAACGCATCGGACGACCGTCGCTTGGCACGGGCCTCGAAGAACTTGCCGAGCAGCAACAGCGCGGTGATGGCTGCGCCGGTCTCGAAATAGACGTGCGCGCCACTTCCGCTCCCCGACATCCCGGCCATGTCGCCCATGCCCGAGGACGCCGCGTCGAGGAACACCAGCGCGACGACCGACCAAGTCCACGCGGCCAGCGTTCCCACCGTGACGAGCGTGTCCATCGTGACCGCGCGGTGGCGCAGGTTCTTCCAGGTGGCGCGGTGATAGGGCCAACCCGACCAGAAGATCACCGGCGTGGCCAGGGCGCCCGCCACCCACTGCCAGCCGTCGAACATCAGCGCGGGCACCATCGAGATCAGGATCGCGGGCACACCGAGCACCACCGCAACCACGAGCCGCCGCCGCAGATCCTGCGCGTCGTCCTCGTGCTGATGGTCATGGCCGCCGCCGGGACCGTGGTCCGCGCCGGACCGCGTCGGGTCGACCGGCTCGGCCGCGGTGTAGCCCAGGTCGGTGACTGCGTCACGGAACGCCGCGGCCGCGATCGCGTCGGGGTGGAAATGCACCGTTGCGGTCTCGGTCGCGAAGTTGACACCACAGGCGTCGACTCCCGGCAGTGCCGCCAAGGCCTTCTCGACCCGGGCCGCGCACGACGCGCACGACATCCCGCCCACGGCGAAATCGACCCGGGCAGTGGGTTCGGCCAGCGTCTGATCGGAACTCATCGCGCGCACCTCCTCGGTGGACTTCCCACATGATACCCTAGGGGGGTATCCTGTACAACACCGGGGCGATCCCGGCCCACCGGAGACGAGGTGCGATGCGCGGCTACACGCTTCACAAGGACGACTACGCGAAGCGGCTCGCCCGCATCGAAGGGCAGGTCCGGGGCCTGGCCCGGATGATCGAGGACGACCAGTACTGCATCGACGT
>Ga0075026_100000806_pt1 | contig 13088 bp, 14 predicted proteins | sample Str012_2_FD_71392 | JGI IMG/M metagenome (GOLD analysis project Ga0075026, IMG submission 71392) | Freshwater sediment microbial communities in response to fracking from Pennsylvania, USA - Straight Creek_MetaG_SC_2012 | ecosystem: Environmental > Aquatic > Freshwater > Creek > Sediment...
CATCATGTGCGTCACTGCGTTCTGGATGGGACACGGATCGTTCGCAGAGGAGTGCCTCGTCGCGGCCGACTCGGTGTTTCCCATCCCGGCCGGGCTCACCGATGCGGAAGCCGCCGGCTTCTGGATCCCGCACCTCACCGCGTGGACCGGTCTCGTCGACCGGGGCGGCATCACGACCGGCGACTGGCTCGCCGTGCTCGGCGGCGCGGGCGGCAGCGGAATCGCGGCCGTCCAACTCGGCCGCGCGCTGGGAGCGCGGGTGATCGCGGTCGTCAGCGACGACGAGCGCGCCGCGTTCTGCCGCGACCTGGGTGCGGAGGCGACGGTCAACCACCGCGACGGTCCGCTCGCGACCGCGTTGCGCGACCTCACCGGAGGCCGCGGCGTCGATCTGGTCTACGACCCCGTCGGCGGCGCGCTCGCCGAAGACGCGGTCGGCGCACTGGCGCGGCACGGCCGCCTGCTCGCGGTGGGGTTCGCGAGCGGCCGCTGGCCGAAGCTCGCCGCGCACGATCTCGTCATCACGAACACCTCGCTGGTCGGAGTCTTCGCGGGTGGCTACGCACGCGAGGAACTCGACGCCATCCACGCGCGGCTCGCCGCGCTCGTCACCGACGGGCGCCTGCGCAACGCGGTGCGCGCCGAGGTACCGTTCGCCGACTTGCCCGCGGCACTGCAACGCATGGCCGACCGCGCCGTTGTCGGCAAGCTGGTGATGGTGCCGTGACGCCCGCCCCCAACTCGTCCGGCTTCGCGCTCGACGCGCACGAGATCGTCACCGCCGCGGTCGAGATCTTCGAGGAATCCGGGCTCGACGCGGTGAGCATGCGGAGCGTCTCGGCGCGCCTCGGAGTCTCGCCCGTCCCGCTCTACAGCCGCGTCGGCAACAAGGACGCACTCCTCGACGCCGTCGCCGATCGGCTCCTCGCCGACCTCGCGCCGCCGGTGAAGGCCGACGAACGATGGGATGCGTACGCGCAGCGCTGGGCGCGGGAGCTCCGCATCCGTCAACGCCGCGCCCGCGACAGCCGTCTCTTGCTGTGGCCCGGGCGCGAGGCGTACGTAGAGGCGTCTCGACCGCTGCTCGAGGCGATGCGCCGTGACGGCTTCGCCGCCGACGCCGCGGTCCAGGCCTGTCGCCTGCTGACGTGGGCGACGGTCGGGTTCGGCGCGATCGAGAGCGGCATCGAACCGCCGCCGCGCGGCCGGCGCACGACGCGACCGGGTGGCGACGCCGGCGGCGTCACCGAGGCCGACGCCGAGGCGCTGTTCGACATCCATATCCGCTACCTGATCGAAGGCATCGCGCGCGACTTCGCCGATGCCGCACCCGCGCCCCGCCGGAGGACCCGTCGATGACCATTCCCACGTTGGATGCGACCGGCAAGGTCGTGATCGTCACCGGCGGGAGCAAGGGCCTGGGTCGAGCGATGGCGCTCGGGTTCGCGGAGGCGGGCGCCGACGTCGTGGTCGCGAGTCGCAAGCTCGAGCCGTGTGAAGCAGTGGCCGACGAGATCCGCGCCGGGGGCCGGCGCGCACTCGCGGTCCGGTGCCACGTCGGCGATTGGGAGCAGTGCGCCGCCCTGATCGACGCGACCGTCGCCGAGTTCGGGCGGCTCGACGTGCTCGTGAACAACGCGGGCATCGCGCCCGTTCCGCCGTCGTTGCGCGGCGTGACCGAGGACCTGTTCGACAAGACCATCGCGGTCAATCTCAAGGGTCCACTTCGCCTCACGGCGCTCGCGGCCGAACGCATGTCAGCCGGCGGTTCGATCATCAACATCAGCTCGAAGGCGTCGCTCCACCCCACGGCGTTCACCGTCGTGTACGCCGCGGCCAAGGCCGGTCTGAACGCCCTCACGAAGGCCGCCGCGAACGAGTTCGGCCCCCGCGGCATCCGCGTGAACGCGATCGTGTGCGGAACCTTTCACACCGACAGCCTGCACGCGTCCATACCGACCGAGGAGTTGCAGACCCAGATGGCTGGGAATGTCAGCCTCGGTCGGATCGCCGACGCCGACGAGATCGTCGGGACCGCGCTCTTCCTCGCGAGCGACGCGTCAACGTATCTGACCGGCGAGCTGATCACGCTCGACGGCGGCTGAGCCCATGGGAGAACGAACATGACGATGACCGACGACCTGATCGGCGCGGGCCGCGTCGCCGTCGTGACCGGCGCCGCGAGCGGCATCGGTCGCGCGCTCGCGGAGGCGGCCGCCCGAGAAGGCTCCTCAGTTGTCGTCGCCGATCTCGACGGTGACGAAGCCGAAGTGGTTGCGGCGGGTATCCGTGCAGCCGGAGGCGAAGCCGAGGCCGTCCAGGTGGACGTATCCGACCCGGCCGCCGTTGATCGCCTCGCGGCGACGACGCTCGACCGGTTCGGCCGCGTCGACGTGCTGTGCAACAACGCGGGCGTGTCGACATTCAACCTGCTGCGCGACCAGACGCTCGACGACTGGCGTTGGGTGTTCTCGGTCAACCTGTGGGGCGTGGTCCACGGGATGCACAGCTTCGTCCCGATCATGCGCGAACAGGGAACGCGTGCGCACATCGTCAACACCGCTTCGATCGCGGGGCTGCTGAGCGGCGTCCCGTTCATCGGCCCGTACTGCGCCACCAAGGTCGCGGTCGTGTCGGTCTCGGAGACGTCGGCGCAAGAGTTCGCGATCGACGGCACCGACATCGGCGTGAGCGTGTTGTGCCCCAGCTCCGTCGACACCCGCGTGATGGAGTCCGAGCGCGGCCGTCCGGCCGCACTCGGAGCGGAGCACCGCACCGAGCTCGCCGAGAGCGTCCGCCTCGCAATCCGCGATTCGTTCACGGGTCCGACCGGGCTGACGCCCGCGCTGGTCGCGGATCGCGTCCTCGATGCCATCCGCGCCCGTCGCTTCTGGATCATCACGCATGCGGGCGAACGGCCCGTCTTCGAGGCGCGCGTCGAGGGCATCCTGGGCGACTTCCCGACGGTTGGATAATCCCGCTGTAGGACGCCGGTCCGCTTGCCGAATATTGTGCAATGACGCCAGACACCCCGAATCGTGCTGCCCTGATCGAAACGCCGATCGGTGGAACCTCGCCCGATCGAACCCTCGACGCGATCCTCGCGACGCTCCACTCCACTCCCGAGCCGGATTTCGACCTGATCATGGAGATCGGGAGCGGACCGCTCGAGGCGCTTTTCCATCAAGGTCACGAAGCGCCACTCTGGACCCGCATCGAGCGCCTGGCGCGCAACGACCTCCGCTTTCGCCGGGCGTTGAGCGTCGCTTGGGCGTACGACTCGTCAATGTTCGCACGGCGCGATGCGCTGCTCGACGAACTCGGAGAGCGCCGGGCGGTCACCGTTCGGTTCGTCGCCGAGCCGCACACCTTCGATGACGCCGACGGCTACGAATGGCGCGCGCTCGAAGTCGATGGCGTAACCGAAGGATCGGGCCTCGCGCAGACGCTGCGAGCAATCGCCGACGTCATCGATCGGTCGGCGACGACCGCGTAGTCAGCAATCCGAAAGCACACGATCGTCGCTTACGATTCGGCGATGGTGGATCTGCAGGCTTCGCTCGTCGCCGACGACTACGTCGACCCGACGGTGTACGCGGCGGAGGTCGAACGCGCGATGCGCGCGGAGTGGTTGCCGGTGTGCCGAGCCGACCAGATTCCGTCCGCGGGCGACCGGTTCGCGATCACGTTGTGCGATCGACCCGTCATCGCGGTTCGTACCGCCGAAGGTGAGATCCGGGTTGTCGCCAACGTCTGCGCGCATCGCGCGTCGCGGCTCGTCGACGACGGACCGGGACACGACGACACCCTCGTGTGCCCCTATCACCGCTGGGCGTACCGGCTCGACGGTTCACTGATCGGTGCGCCGCTCTCCGAGGGCGCCGACCTCGACGGCGCGTGCCTACCGCTCGTACGACACGTCGTGTGGCAGGGCTTCGTGCTGGCGAACCTGTCCGGCTCCGCACCCGAACCCTTCGCCGCCGTGCGCGGGCTCGACGACGAGATCGCACCCTGGCAGTGGAGTGAGCTCGTCACCGTTGCGTCTCGATCGTTTCCGTCGACCTGGAACTGGAAGGTGATGGTCGAGAACTGGGTCGAGTGCTACCACCATCTGGGTACGCACCGCGACTCCATCGAACCCTTCCTGCCCGCACGCGCGACCGAGGTCACTGCGAACCGCGGTGCGCCCTGGGTCGCGATGAGAGTGCGCGGCGTCGAAGGTGCGGAGGGCCCGCGCGAGGAGTGGCTCCCCGGGCTCGCGGCGGACGTCGCCCGTGATCTTTCGGTCTGGTCGTTGTTTCCGTTCCTGATGTGCGGGAGTACCTCGCGCCACGCGTTCTGGCTGCAACTCGAGCCGGTCGACGCGACCCATCACGTCGTCACGTGGCACCTGTTGTTGCATCCCGACCAGGTCGCGCGGTTCACACAGGAGCAGATCGCGGCCGAGATGGCGATGCTCGAAGACGTGCACCGCGAGGACATGGTTGCGTGCCGGCGCGTGCAGGAAGGTCTCGCGAGCGGGTTCGTTGCCCAACCGCGCCTCACCGCGCTCGAATCGCCGATCGCCGACTTCCAGCGGTGGCTCGGCGCGCGTCTCGTGGGCTGATCCGGGCGAACGGCTGCTGCGCCGGCGTGCGTCGGGGGCTCCAGACCATGCAGTATGCATGCACCGCAGGCAACAGCCGGAGGATCGACACGAACAGGGCGGCGCTGAGGCGACGGGAGGGCTAGCGAGATGAAGACGATCCATCACGTCCTGGACATCGACGCGGGAACCGACGCGGTCTGGTCGGCGATCACTGACGCGGACGAACTCGCGGGTTGGTGGTCGACGAAGCTTCGAACAACCACGCCCGCGGTCGGCGCTCACATCGAGTTCACGTTCGCCGGCGACTTCAATCCGGTGATGGAGATCACCACAGTCGACGCACCGCGGAAACTCGAGTGGCGTTGCGTGTCCGGACACGACCCGTGGCGCGACGGTACGTTCCGCTTCGAGCTCGTACCGCTCGACGACGGTCGGACGAAGCTGCGGTTCTGGCAGGACTACGCCGTGGAGCTCAGCGACGACGCGTACGGCGTCTACAACTTCAACTGGGGCTACTACCTCGAGAGTCTTCGCTTGTTGTGCACCACCGGCATCGGGAAACCGTTCGATCCCGGCGTGTAACTCCCAACGGTGACGCCACGACGAAGCGATGCCGGGGCGGGACCACAAAGCACGCGAGACTGGGCGCGTGGCCGACGTCGAGTACGCACGCTCCGAGGATGGCACTCACGTTGCCTACCGGATCCTCGACGCCGGCGCGGCGTGCGACGACCCCGTCGACATCGTCATGGTGTCCGGTGGTCTGATCCCCATGGAGGTCTTCGAGGACGAGCCCGGCTTCGCGAGGCTCCTCGAAGGACTTTGTTCGTGCGGCCGAGTCGTGGTGTTCGACCGTCGTGGTCTCGGGTTGTCCGATCCGATCGTGGACTGGAGCCGGCCGATTCTCGATCAATGGGTCGACGATCTCGCCGCAGTCATCGACGCGTCGGGATTTCCGGACCCCGTGATCTTCGCTTGGGACGGCTACGGGATCGCAACTCGGTACGCCGCGCTGCACTCCGATCGACTGCGTTTCTTGATCCTGCACCAACCGATGACGATTCCCGACGACCGCTGGGACAGCTGGGTGACAGAACGACAGCGTTTTCTCCGTCAGAACGTCGAGGGCACCGAAGACAACTTTCTGAGCCGGATCGCTCCGTCGCGCGCGTCGGACGTTTCGTTTCGCGAGTGGTACGCACGCGCGGGCCGCGCCGGCGCGAGTCCGAGCACCGCGGGACGAATATGGGAGTCGGTCTTCACCTCCCGACCCACTGATCAGCGCCTCGAAGAGGTCAACACTCCGACGCTGGTGCTGCACCGCCGTGACAACGCGTATTCGCCCGCCGACGACGTGCGGCGTGCGGCATCGCAGATCAGCCGCGTGACCGTGATCGAGCTCGATGGCGCCGATCACTTTCCGTTCACGGGCGATGTCGACGCGGTAGTCGTCGAGATCGCCGACTTCGTCGTCGGCGAACGGCGACTCCCTCCGCCGCAGCGCATCCTCGCCGCCGTCATGTACACCGATCTCGTTGCCTCCACCCAGCGCGCCGCGTCTCTCGGCGACGCCCGCTGGAAGTCGGTGCTCGACCGTCACGATGCGGCGCTGCTCGGCGTGGTCGGAAGCTTCGGCGGCACGGTCATCAAAACCACCGGCGACGGCATTCTCGCGACGCTCCCGTCGGCCGGGGCCGCGCTGCGCGCCGCGGAGAAGGTTCGAGACGCGCTCGCAAGCGAAGGCCTCGGAGTACGCATCGGCATCCACATCGGCGACATCGATCGCCGCGGCGACGACGTGTCGGGGCTCGGCGTCGTTGTCGCGGCGCGGGTGATGGCGCTCGCCGGTGCCGGTGAGATCGTGGTGACAGCTTCCGTCCCGCCGGCTGTGATCGGTCACGCCGCCACCTTCGAAGCGTTCGGAAACCACGAACTCAAAGGCATCCCCGGCGCGTGGCCGCTGTATCTCCTCACGCGTGACGACCCGATACCGCAGGTCTCATAGCTGGCGTGCACAACGAAACGCGAGACCCGAACTCACGGGCCTGCGTTTGACAGTTGCCTCACAGGACTGTCTGATGGTGCGCACTCAGAAGCCCGAGCCGCGAGAACGGAAGTCCCAGGTGACGACGCAAATGAAGAAGTGGGCGCAAGCGATCGCCGGGCTCGTGCTCGTCGCGGCACCGATCGTCGTCGCGGCCAACCCGGCCGCCGCCGCGACCACAGTTTCGTCCGAGGCCGCGTTGCGCACCGCGTTCGGCAAGGCGTCCGAAACCTCGATCACGCTCACGGCGAACATCACCTTGACCAACTGCGGCGCCGGGCAGGTGACGCGCAACAGCGCAACGGCCGTGACGATTCACGGCACGGGCCACACGATTCGCCAGAACTGCGCCGCGATCACATTCGATCAGAACGGCGTCGGCACCGTGACGCTCGAGAGCCTGGTCACCGTGGCCAAGCCCAACTTCGACGCCATCTCCGCGGGCGGCCGGGTCGTCCTCGTCGACTCGTCGATCAGCAACACCGGCAACGCGGCGGCGGTCGACAACGGAACGACCGTTGCGTTGACGCGCTCCAACATCACCGGCGTGGGCACCGACGGTAACGGCATCACCAGCGGTGGGGCAGTGTCGTTGACGCAATCGCGCATCGTTTCGGTGGCCAACGCAGACTGTGAGGGGATCACGAACGGCGGCGACGTGACGCTCAACCAGTCGACGATCTCCGGTTGTACCGACGGAATCACGACCGGCGGCAACGTCATCGTCACGAACTCCACGATTGCCAACGCGAGTGCCAACGGAATCGTCACGGGCAACACCGTCACGATGTCGTTTGCGACGATCATTCACAACGGCACCGGAGTTCAGGCCAACGGCTTGGTCTCGAACGGATCAGTAATTGCCAACTCGACCGGGACCGACTGCGACCTGGTCGCAAAGACATCACAGGGTTACAACTACGACGGCGACGGCACCTGCGGCTTCAGCCAGCCAACCGACCGCAGCCACGGCGGCGATCCGCACGTTGGTCCGATCGCGAACAACGGTGGGCCGACACCGACGATGCTCCCGGCCGCGAACAGCCCGCTCCTCAACAAGATCCCGCAAATTCAGTGCGCCAGGACCGTCGACCAACGCGGCGTCACTCGCCCGCAAGGGCTGAACTGCGACATCGGTGCGGTCGAGGTCGCAGCCATCCAGGGATACCGCGTCGGCGAGATCAACGGCGGAGTCGCCAACTTCGGCAACGCGCAGAACAAGGGATCCCTTCCGTCGCTGGGCGTCGTCCCGGCATCGCCGATCGTCGGCATCGATCCCACCCCGTCCGGCTATCGGCTCGCGGGCGCCGACGGTTCCGTGTTCAGCTTCGGCTCGGCGACGTTCCATGGTTCACTCCCGTCGCTCGGCATCCATCCGAGCAAGCCCATCGTCGGGATCGCGGCCACCTCGAACGGCTACTGGCTCGCGGCCGCGGACGGCGGCGTGTTCGGTTTCGGCAACGCCGCGTTCCACGGTTCACTCCCCTCGCTCGGGATTCACCCGAACAAGCCGATCGTCGGCATCACGGCGACCGCCAACGGCGGCGGCTACTGGCTCGTCGGCGCCGACGGCGGAGTGTTCCGCTTCGGGAACGCAACCTTCCACGGATCGCTCCCCACCGTCGGTGTTCCGACCGCGCCCGTCGTCGCGATCGCGCCAACGGCGAACGGCGGCGGCTACTGGCTGGTTGCGGCGAACGGAGTCGTGTCCCGGTTCGGGAACGCGGCCGCGTACGGCTCGGTGACCAATCCGCCCAACCGGGTTGTCGGCATTGCCGCGAGTAACGACGGCGGCGGCTACTGGATCGCATCCGCGAACGGTCACGTCTACAACCTCGGCGATGCCAACCCGCTCGGATCCGCGACGAATCCCTCCGGGGCGGTCATCGGGATCGCGCACACATAGACCCGCGCCGGCCGCTCAGGCCGCGACCGCGAGGAGTCCGCGGCTCGAGGAGATCCGCTCGATCGTCCAGCTCGCGTCCGGCGCGAGGGACCGGAGCGCGTGCTCGAGTTCCCCCGTCCGGCGCTGGTCGATCGCGATGAACAGCACTTCGACCGGGCCGCGATGACCGATTCCCCTGGTGGCGGTCACCGGCCAGCCGCGATCGCGCAGGGCCGGGACGAGGTCGGTGTCGGCCGGAGCGAACACCCGCACGGAGACATGCCATTTCGACACGCGCCGATCGATGAGGCCGCCGAGCAGGTTGCCGCGCACGGTGATGGCGACGCGCCACTGCCAGAGCGCGACCTCGAAGAGCACGAGCGTCATGATCACAAACGCTTCCATTGTCGGTTTCTCCACTACTGCGGGCCGGGGTACCACTCGAAGGTACGGATCGCAGACCCTTCCGACCTCCGTGGGGCTACGGATTCGGGTTACGGACTCGCCGTAACCTGTCGGCCGTGGACGACATCCTGAAGGCGTTGGACGCGCAACACGCCCAGCTCGGCGCGATCATCGACGGCTGCGAGACCGCCGACTGGAACCGACCGACGCGCTGCGTCGGATGGGACGTCGCGGCAGTGCTCGTACACCTCGCGCAGACCGACGAGCTCGCAACGCAGAGCGCGCACGGTGAGCTCGATCAATTCCTCCACGGATTCCTCGGCGATCGTGATGCCCAGGTCGTATCCGTCGACGATGCGGCGGCCGCGCAGGTCGATGTCGAACGCGCGGCGGGCGGCGACGCGATTCGCGCGCGCTGGCACGCTGCGTCGCAGGAGATGCGTGCGGCCTTCGCGGCCGGCGATCCACATCGGCGCGTCACGTGGGTATCCGGCCAACTCTCCCTGCAGACGCTCGCGACCACTCGGCTCTCGGAATGCTGGATCCACACCGACGACATCGGCTCCGCGCTCGGTCTGACCCTCCCGCCCACCGACCGGCTCCGCCACATTGCCCGGCTCGCGTGGCGGACGCTCCCCTATGCATTTGCTCGGGCCGACACGACCATGACCGGTCCGGTGGCACTCGAGCTGACCGGACCGAGCGGTGAACAATGGCGCTACGAACCCGACACGCCGGCGCTTACGACGATCACCGGATCGGCGGCCGAGTTCTGCGAAGTCGCGGCTCGGCGCGTCGAACCCGATGCAACCGAACTCGTCGGTGCGGGCCCGGACGCCACGGCGGTACTCCACCTCGTGCGTACCTACGCGCAGTAGCCGCGCGCTATCGGATACGTGACGCGGGCTGGTAGTTCGGCCCGGCAGTGACGTCGACGCGGGCGAGCAGCGCGGCGCACGGCGGTTCGAAGTCACGAGCGAACCGGAGCGCGGTGTCCTCACCGAGTTCCCGCCACGGCAGAACCGCGAGGCGATCGGTTTCGTCCTCGAGGTGCTGACGCAGCGCGATCCCGTCGGCGTTCACCACTCCGGCGCGCGCGAGACCACGTTGTTCGAGCGACGCCCACGCGCGTTCGATCGCCTCGGCGTCGGAGCCGCGCGACTTCGCGAGCCAATCCTTTTCGTACCCGAGCCAGGCGTTGTGGAGGATCGAGGCTTCGACGCCATCGAGACCGGCGGCCGCCACGATCGCCCAGTGCAGATCACCGCGCCATTCGCGTAGGCAGTTCACCGCCTGCCAGCCCGAGAGCACGGGATCGTCGGGGCGCGACATGCCCAGGTGGGCCGCGAACAGGACCCGACCGACGGTCGAAACCGTCTCGATGACGGGCCACAGAAGGGGTCCGAGGGCAGTCAGCGGTTCGAGAATCGCGGGCGCGTACTCGCGCAACCCGTCGAGCACCGCCTCGTTGCGCGCGCACCACACCGCGTCGAACGTGGTGTGCTGCGCGACGAGGTCGAAGGCGAGCCGGATGGCGACCGGGCTGATCGAACCGAACGCCGCAATCGTCGCTTCCGGGCCCGCGGGCGCGAGTGGAGCGGCCCGCGCCGCGATGTAGCCGAGCGGGCCGGGCAGACCGAGGTGCTCGAAGCGCTCGACTGCGCCCGGGTCCCAGAAGATCCAGCCGATCGTCGTCTGCACCGACCGCGCGTTGCGCCGGGCGATCGCCACCCAATCCGTCACGCGGGGAGTCTCGCGTGCCGCGGGAAATGCCGTCGAGGACCCGGCCGACGTGGGAGGCTCTCCCGGTGGGACGCCGGACCGAGCGCGTGCGCGTCCTTTGAGCGAACGCTTCTCGTCGTGGCGACGCGGGCGCGGTTGGCCGACGGCGGGTCAGATCGGACTGGCCATCGTCGTAGGGCTCGTTGTCGCGGTGTTCATCGGCATGCTTGCGCGCCATGAGGGATCGAAGGCCGCCGCGCCGACGACACGCCCGGCGCCGGCCGCGAGCACCACGATTGTCCACTCATCGACCAACACCACCCGGGCGTCGGCGACCACGTCGGTGCCGGCCCGACAGACAACCGTCGCCCGGACGACCGCACCGACGACCACGGTGCCTCCGCCACCCGCGACGCGTCTTCTGCCCCTCGTGATCGCCCCGGCCTCGCATGCCGATACCTACTCGCGCGACGCCGACTTCGGCGGTTGGATCGACATCGACGGGTGCCGGGACACGCGCGCCACGTTGCTGATCCGCACGTCGCAAGTGCCCGTCACTTTCACGACCGCCAACAACTGCACCGTCCGGACCGGAAAGTGGATCGATCCGTGGTCCGGTGCAGTCACGACCGTCGCGCACGACTTTCAGATCGACCACACGGTGCCGCTCGCCAACGCTTGGCGGTCGGGGGCGTGGTCATGGACCCACAACCAACGCGTCGCCTACACCAATGATCTCGCCGACCAGGACCACCTTGTACCGATCCTTGCTTCCGAGAACGAAGCGAAGGGCGACGACGGTCCCGATCAGTGGAGGCCGCCGGCTGCGACCGCGTGGTGTCGCTACGCGCTGGACTGGGACCGCATCAAAGCCAAGTGGCACCTGACCGCCACGTCCACCGAGTGGACCGCGCTGCAACAGATGGCCACAGCATGCTGAATCGGGCAGTGTGAGTATTACCCGCGACGCGAGGAGGACTTGTGGCTGGAGATCTCGAGAGCGACAGGAGGGCACTGATCGCGTCGAAACCCACGGCGTTCGCGACGGTCGACGAAGAGCGCCAGCACCGCAAGGAGAGGCTTGCCGGCGTGTGCCGTGTGTTCGGTCGCCTTGGATACGCCGACGGTTTGCTCGGCCACGTGACGGTTCGTGATCCCGAGCACGCAGATCGGTTCTGGATGAACCCGGTTGGCGTGTCGTTCCGGCAACTGAAGGTGTCGCAGCTCGTACTGGTGGGTCACGACGGCGCGGTGTTGGACGGCGACCGCCCGATCAATCCCGTCGGCTTCCGACTGCACGCCGCGCTTCATGCCGCGCGCCCCGAAGTCAACGCCGTGTGCCACATGCACTCCCTGTACGGAAAGACCTGGTCGAGCCTCGGTCGATGCTTGGACCCGATCACACAGGACAGCGCGGTCCTTTTCGGGCAACAGGCCATCATCACGTCTCCTCGCGTCGCATTGACCGTGGAGGACGGGAAGGAATTCGCAACGCATTTCGGCGACAAGCGCGTCGGGATCCAAGTCGGTCACGGTCTGTTCTCGACGGGCCACACCGTCGACGAGGCGGCATGGTGGTTCATCACGATGGAGACGTCGTGTCACGTGCAACTGATGGCCGAAGCCGCGGGCGCACCCGTGCTCTGGCAACCCGACGAAGCTCACATGATGGTTGCCGCGCTCGGCGCGCCGGATTTCGGCTGGGCATCGTTCCAACCGTTCTGGGACGAGATCGTCGCCACCGACCCCGACCTCTTCGAGTAGGAGTGTGCGCGACGTCCGCGACGACAGCAGGGTTCGAGGGCCCGGTCTGCCCTTAAACTAAGGTCAGGTTTCCCTTAGTCGCGGAGCGGTATGAGCCTCGAAAAGACGTTGCTCCTCGGATTCATCGCCGGGGTGACGATCCTGCTCGGCCTGCCGGTCGGCCGGCTGCAGCGACCAGCGCCGACGTTGCGCATGATGCTCAACGCAATCGCGGTCGGCATCTTGCTCTTCTTGCTCTGGGACGTGCTCTCCGCGGCGTGGGAGCCGATCGACGCAGCGCTCCGCGATTTTCACGCCGGCGACGGAGGTCTCGCAAGCGCGTCGGGCTACGGCCTGCTCTTCGCCGGTGGGTTCGCGGTCGGACTGCTGTCGCTCGTCGCTTACGAAAGCTGGATGAACCGCGTGACATCGGCGCCGGGCGCGACCCGCGGGTTGGCGTCGTGGTCTCCGGGGCGACAACTCGCGTTGCTGATCGCCGTGGGTATCGGTCTGCACAACTTCGCCGAAGGGCTCGCGATCGGCCAGGCCGCCGCGAACAGCGAGATTGCGCTCGCAACGCTGCTCGTCGTCGGATTCGCATTGCACAACGCAACCGAGGGCTTCGGCATCGTCGCGCCGCTGGCGAGCGAGACGAACGCCGACGGTACGCACACGGTCCCGAGCTGGGGGTTCCTCTTGAT
>Ga0075026_100000807_pt1 | contig 13083 bp, 11 predicted proteins | sample Str012_2_FD_71392 | JGI IMG/M metagenome (GOLD analysis project Ga0075026, IMG submission 71392) | Freshwater sediment microbial communities in response to fracking from Pennsylvania, USA - Straight Creek_MetaG_SC_2012 | ecosystem: Environmental > Aquatic > Freshwater > Creek > Sediment...
GCCCTGGACATCGTGGCCAACGAGATCCGCCGCCAGAAGCGTGTGCATGGCGCCGGCTCGATCCGCATCCCGACCTCTTCGCATCACCAGCGGGGCAATGTCGGCTACTACCTCTCCGCGCTGCTGCGCTTTGGCAACCTGATCGGCTTCACGCGCATGGCCGCAAACCCCGACAGCTGGGAAGGCTGGTACTGGGGCGCCATGCACCACTGGGGCCACAGCCAACGCATCGGCGTAGCGGGCAACTACGGCACGATCGAGGATTGCCTGCAGAATGCCGAGCAGATCGTGTTCTGGTCGAGTGACCCGGAGAGCACCTACGGCGGCTACATGGGTTTTGAGTCTACGCAGCGGCGACTGTGGGCGAAGCAGCTCGGCATCGAGTTCATCCACATCGACCCGCACTGCAATCCCACCGCACAGCTGTTCGGCGGGCGCTGGATCCCGATCCGCCCGGGCACGGATGCCGCGCTCGCGATTGCGATCATGTACGTGTGGATCAAGGAAGGCCTGTACGACCGGCAGTATGTGGCCGAGCGCACCGCGGGCTTCGAGGAGTGGCGCGCTTACGTGATGGGTGACGAGGATGGTGTGCCCAGGACGCCGGAATGGCAGGAGCCTGAAACTGGTATCCCGGCGCGCGAGGTACGCGCGCTGGCGCGCCTGTGGGCGCGCAAGAAGACCTATCTGTCGGCTGGCGCTGCGGGCACCGGGTTTGGCGGCGCGGGTCGCGGGGCTACGGGTGCGCAGTGGGCGCGCTGCATGGTCATGATGATGGGCATGCAGGGGCTCGGCAAGCCCGGCATCAACATGGGCGGGCTGATGTCCGGCGCGCCTGTCGACCACGAGTTCTATTTCCCCGGTTACTCCGATGGCGGCATTTCCGGGGAGCTGCAGTGGAACGGCAATGCGGTCAACAATTACCAGAAGATGCCGCACGTGCTCACGGTCAACCCGGTGCGCCAGCTGGTCCCGCGCCAGCAGTTCCCCGAAGCGATTATCGAGGGGAAGGCGCGCGGCTACCTCTGGGATGGCATGGCACCCGAGATCCAGTTCGCGCCCTATGAATACCCGATGCCCGGATACCCGCGCATCCACATGATCTACAAGTACGGCGGTTCCTGGTTCAGCACGCTGACGGAATCGAATCGCATGGCCGAGGCGTACCGGCACGAGAGCATCGAGTGCGTCGTCAACCAGAGCATCTGGCAGGAAGGGGAGACGCAGTTCGCCGATGTGATCCTGCCCGCCTGCACGAACCTCGAGCGCTGGGATATCGGCGAATGGGGCTCGGGCGGCGGCTACCTGCAACACGGCTTCAACGGCGTCAATCACCGCGTTATCGTCCTCCAGCACAAGTGCATCGAGCCGCTCGGCGAGTCGAAGCCCGACTATGAGATCTTCAGCCTCATCCTGCAGCGACTCGGGCTCGGCGCAATTTTCACGGAAGGATGCCGCGACCTCGACTGGGTCAAGCGGGTGTTCGACTCCTCCGATCTGCCGCGACACATCAGCTGGAAGGCCTTCTGCCGTAAGGGGTATTTCGTGGTGCCCGCAGAGGCCGAGGGCATGCGACCGGCGGTGAATTTCCGCTGGTTCGCTGAAGGGCGGATGAAGGACATCAACGAGCCCCAGCCCCTGCCGTCGCAGTGGGCCGGCGACTTTGGCATCGGCTTGCAGACGCCCAGTGGCAAGCTGGAGTTCATCCCCGAGAATCTTCGCCGGCACGACCCCGACAATCCGGAGCGCCCGGTGGTGAACCGCTACCGTCCCTCGTGGGAGGGGCCGGGAACCGCTGGGCTCTTCGCTCGTTTCCCGCTGCAGATGATCGCGACCCATTCGCGCTACAGCTTTCACACGCATGCCGACGGCAAGCAGGGCGCCACCAACGAGATCAACGACCACCGCATTGAAGTGGCCGGGCACTATTTCTGGGTGGCCCGGATGAACGACGTGGACGCGCGCGAGCGCGGCATCCGCCACGGCGAGCTCGTCAAGGTCTGGAACGAGCGCGGCGCCGTCATCTGCGCTGCCGACATCTCGCCCATGGTGGCCCGCGGCACGGTCAAGTCGTTCGAATCGAGTGCTGAGTACCAGATGATCGAGGTCGCTTGCGAGCGGGTCGAGATTGGCGGCTGCATGAACACGCTGACGCCCTCGAGATCGCAGAGCCAGGGCACCAGCAGCATGGCGCCCAACTCCTGCCTGGTGCAGGCCGAGGCCTGGCGTGGCGCCGCGGAATTCGCCAGCATGCGCGCGGCGCGCGCGGGTGCGCCATGAAGCGCTGGAACCTCGTCATCGATGTCGCGCTGTGCGAGAACTGCAACAACTGCGCGCTCGCCGCCCGCGACGAGCTCGTGGGCAACGAACATCCCCGGTACTCGGCGCCTCACGCTCCCCAGGGTCCTGGGGTAATCCGCATCGAGCGGCGCACGCGCGGCGCGACGCCCATGGTGGACGCGGCTTATGTGCCGCGCCTGTGCAACCATTGCGACGACGCGCCGTGTATCCGCGCGGCGGGCGACGGCAGCATCCGCAAGCGTGAGGACGGCATCGTGATCATCGACCCGGTGAAGGCCAAGGGCCGCCGCGACCTGGTCGAGTCCTGCCCTTATGGCGCCATCGTCTGGAATGAGCAAGAGCAGCTGCCGCAATCCTGGTTCTTCGATGCACACCTGCTCGATGCCGGTGCGCAGGCCCCGCGTTGCGTGCCCGTCTGCCCCACGCAGGCGATCGAGGCGGTGAAGATCGACGACGCTGCCATGCAGCGGCGCGTCGCCGATGAGGAGCTGCGCGTGCTCGAACCGCAGCTCGGCACGCGTCCGCGCGTGTGGTATCGCAATCTGTGGCGGTTCGACCGGTGCTTCATCGGCGGCAGTGTCAGCGCCGTGATTGATGGCGTGGACGAATGCGTCGAGGGTGCCAGCGTGGAACTGCTGCACGCCGGCGCGCCCGCAGAGCGTTGCACGACGGATCCCTTCGGCGACTTCCGCTTTGACCGGCTGGCGCCGCGCAGCGGCAGCTACACCGTGCGCATCACCTCGGGCGCCCGACAGCGTGAAGTCACGGTGCAACTGCAGGATGAGAGCATCTACCTCGGCGAACTCGAGCTTGCCTGATTCCGGAGGATCCAGCATCGTGACCCAGGACGCCGTCATTGTTTCCTACGCCCGCACCGGACTCACCCGCTCTTTCCGCGGAGGCTTCAACGCCACGCACGGCGCGGTGCTTGGCGGTGCGGTAATCAACGCCGCGCTCGCACGGGCTCGACTGGAAGGTGATGCGGTCGAGGACGTCATTCTGGGCTGCGGCTTCCCCGAGGGCACCACTGGATTGAACATCGCGCGCCAGTCGCTGCTGGCTGCGGGACTCCCGGTTGCGGTGCCAGGCGCTGTGGTCAGCCGGTTCTGCGCGAGCGGCCTGGAGGCCATCGTAATCGCCGCGCAGCGCATCCAGGCAGGCGATGCGGAGGTGATCGTGGCGGGTGGACTCGAGTCCATTTCGTGCGTCGCACCGGTGATGAACCAGCACATGCTGGAGGAGGCGGGGCTCAAGCAGCGCATCCCCGCCATCTACTGGCCGATGCTGCCCACTGCGGAGCTGGTGGCGCAGCGCTACTCGATCGACAAAAGTCGCCAGGACGAGTATGGCGTGCGCAGCCAGCAGCGCGCCGCCGCGGCGCAGGCCGGCGGGCTGCTGGCGCAGGAAATCGTGCCGGTCAGCACGCAGATGACCGTGTTCGACAAGGAGACGAAAAAGCCCTGCGGCACGCAGGCCGTCACCGTTGCGGCCGACGAAGGCATCCGTGCCGACACCACGCTTGCCGGCGTGCAGAAGATCAAGCCTGCGCAGGAGGGCGGGGTGATCACTGCGGGCAATGCGAGCCAGCTGTCTGACGGGGCCGCTGCGGTGGTCGTGATGAGCGCGCAGCGTGCCGGGCGGCTGGGCCTCGAACCCCTGGGACGGCTGCGCGCTTACGCGGTCGCGGGCTGCCATCCCGAAGAGATGGGCATAGGGCCGGCGTTGGCCGTGCCGATGCTGTTGGCGCGCAGCGGGCTTCGGGTCCAGGACATCGACCTCTGGGAGCTCAACGAAGCCTTCGCCGTTCAGGTGTTGTACTGCGCCGACCGGCTGGAGATTCCTGCCGAGCGCCTCAACGTGAACGGCGGTGCGATCGCCATGGGCCACCCCTATGGCGTGTCCGGTGCACGCCTCGTCGGTACGGCGCTGCTCGAGGCACGCCGCCGCAACGCACGTACCGCTGTGGTCACGATGTGTGTGGGCGGCGGCATGGGCGCCGCAGCGCTGTTCGAGGCCATGTGAGCAACACCACTTGAGCAAGATCGCTTGAGCGACGCCGTGGCACCCGCCTGGAGCCCGACTCCCGAGCGCGTCGCGGGTTCGCGCCTGACCGCATTCACCCATTGGCTCGCGTGCGAGCGAGGTCGTGTGTTTGCCGACTATGAATCGCTGTGGCGCTGGTCGATTGCTGTGCCGCAGGAGTTCTGGGCCGCGGCGTGGGAGTTCCTGGGGCTGAAAGTGCGCAAGCCCTGGACACAGGTGATGAGCACGGACCCGATGCCACACACGCGCTGGTTCGCGGGCGCCGAGCTGAATTTCGTCGACCAGGTGTTCGCACATCGCGGCCTCGCAGGCGCAGCGCTCGTCTACGACAGCGAAGCGAAGGGGCAGGGCGAGCTGAGCTGGGCCGAGCTCGAGCGCCAGGTGGCAGCGCTCGCGGCCGCGCTCACGCGCCTGGGCGTGGGACCGGGCGATCGCGTGGTGGCCTACCTGCCCAACGTGCCCGAGGCCGTGGTCGGCTTTCTCGCCACGGCGAGTCTTGGGGCAATCTGGTCTGTGAGTGCGCCGGACCTCGGACCTGTCAGCGTTGTTGACCGTTTCCGCCAAGTAGCGCCCAAGGTTCTGATCGCCTGCGACGGATACCGCTTCGGGGGCCGAGCATTCAACCGCCGCGAAGCACTCCAGGGGATCCTCGCGCAGCTGCCCTCGCTCGATGGCATCGTGTGGGTACCACTGCTCGATCGCGCCTGCGCACCGCCGGCCGCCGCCACGCGGCTGCAGAAGCTGTCATGGGAGGAAGCGACCGCCGGGAACGCGCCGCTCTCAGTGCGGGCCGTCGCGGCCGAGCATCCGTTGTGGATCCTCTACTCGTCCGGCACCAGTGGGCTGCCCAAGGCCATCGTGCACGGCCACGCAGGAATCATCGCCAATGGAGCACTGACCCAGGCCGTCCACAGCGATATCGGTGCGGGCGATCGCGTTTTCTGGACCTCCAGCACTTCCTGGATGGTGTGGAACGCCCACATCTGCGGCCTGCTGGTGGGCGCGACACTGGTCCTGTTCGATGGCGCGCCGACCGGCATCGGGGCCGAACCCGATTGGCTGACGCTGTGGCGGCTGGCCGAGCGGAACCGGGTGTCATTCTTCGGTGGCGGCGCGGCCTTCCATCACGCCTGCATGAAGGCCGGGATTGCGCCTGGCTCGACCCTCGACCTGTCTGCCCTATGCACGATCGGCTCGACCGGGTCGCCGCTGTCTGCCGACGGCTACCGCTGGTTGCTCGAGAGCGTCAAGCCCGACGCATGGATCAACTGTGTTTCGGGCGGCACCGACATCTGCGGTGCCTTCGTCGGCGGCGTACCCACATTGCCGGTGCACGTGGGCGAAATGCAATGCCGGATGCTCGGCGCCGCGGTGCAGTCATTCAGCGATGCGGGCCAGCCGGTGATGGGCGAGGTGGGCGAACTGGTGTGCACGCAGTCGCTGCCCTCGATGCCGCTCTACTTCTGGGGCGACAGGGACAATACCCGGTACCTGGAGAGCTACTTCCAGGATTTCCGGCTACCCGACGGCGCGCCGGTCTGGCGCCACGGCGACTGGCTGCGGCTGGTGCCGCGCGAGCAGGCCACGGGCGCGGTGATCTACGGGCGTTCGGACGCCACGATCAATCGCCACGGGATTCGCATGGGAACCGCTGAGCTGTATCGCGCGGTCGAGGGGTTCGAGGAGATCACGGACAGTCTTGTGGTGGACCTCGAGTACCTCGGGCGCGAGTCATGGATGGCGCTCTTCGTCGTGCTCAAGCCCGGGCACGTGCTCGACCAGGGGCTCGACGACCGCTTGCGCAAGGCCATCCGCGTGGCGCTCTCGCCGCGCCATGTACCCAACGAGATCCTCGCCGTGCCTTCCGTTCCGCGGACGCTCACGGGCAAGAAACTCGAGGTGCCAATCAAGAAGCTGCTGCTCGGCCAGCCCCTGGAGCAGGTGCTCACGCGCGACGCGCTGGCCAATCCTACAAGCCTGGACTGGTACGTGCAGTTTGCGGCGGCACGATCCGCGCAGCCAGCCCAGGCGTAGAACAGATGTGTACTGGCGCTGCAAGGTGACCCCCGCTAGACAGGAACGGGCCATGCAAGCTGTTGCGATCGCGTCGAGAAGTACTTGAACAGAGATCTGCATCCATAGCGCGCTGACACGCGCTGAAACGGCCTGAGCAACCGGAGAGCAATTCAAACTCCGAGCGGCAGCTCGCCAAAGGGGAAGAATGCTGACCCCCGCAAGGACTTGGAAAACTGCTACTGTGCGCGCCGCCCCACGGCGGGCGGTCCACCCATCTATTACCTGAAGTCTTATTCTTATCTTTCTGAAATATAACGTATTATTGGTGCCCAGGAGAGGACTCGAACCTCCACGGTGTTACCCGCTAGTACCTGAAACTAGTGCGTCTACCAATTCCGCCACCTGGGCTTAAGTGGGCGGCGCAATGTACGTAAGCGGCTGGGAGCTGTCAATTGACCCATCATGACTAGTCATAAGAAGAAGCAACGCGGATCGCGGCACCCGGCCCGCAAGGCTTCGCGCCACCAGGTGCACAAGCCGAAACGCGGTGAGCCGGAAGTTGCCGAAGGCGTCGTGTCTCCGAACCGCGCTGGCTTTGGTTTTGCACGCGTCGCCGGGATCGAAGGCGGTGTATTCCTGCCGCCACGCGAGATGTCGGGACTGGTGCAGGGCGATCGCGTCAGCCTCTCGCTCCACAAGGATGCGCAGGATCGCTGGGTCGGTACGGTCACCGGCATCATCGAGCGCGGCCTGAGTGCCTTTTTGGGCGTGATCGAGCGCCAGGGTTCGGGTCTTGCGGTGCGCGCAGCCGATCGCCGCCTGGCCCTGGTGTGTACGATTCCCCACGGCGGCACCCAGGGTGTCGGGCCCGGCGACTGGGTGATTGCGGACATCAAACGCTATCCGTCGGCAGGCACGGGCGGCGAGGCCTGGGTGCGCAAGCGCCTGGATCCCGAGCGACCGATAGAGATGGCCACGGAAGCGGCGATTGCGCGCTTTGGCCTGGGCGTGGAATTCAGCGAGCCCGCGCAGCGCGAGGCGCACCGCTGGGGTCATCAGGTCGATCCGGCTGAGGCCGCACGGCGCGTTGACCTGCGCGAGCTGCCGCTGGTCACTATCGATGGCGAGGACGCGCGCGACTTCGACGACGCGGTCTATGCCGAGGCGCAGGGCGAGGGTTACCGGTTGATCGTCGCGATTGCCGATGTCAGTCACTACGTACGTCCAGGCACCGTGCTCGATACCGAAGCAATGGCGCGCGGTACCTCAGTGTATTTTCCAACGCGCGTATTGCCGATGCTGCCCACGGCGCTCTCGGATCAACTGTGCTCGCTGCAGCCGCTGGTCGATCGGCTGTGCATGGTGGCCGACATGCAGGTCAGCGCGCGCGGCTCCCTGCGCGGTTGCAAGGTGTATCCCGCGGTGATGCGCTCGGCGGCGCGGCTCACCTATGGCCAGGCCTACGACATCCTCTTCAAGCACGATGCCGCGGCACGCCAGAAACTGGGCGCACGGGCGGCCCGGCTCGATCCGCTGGTCGGCGTGTATCGCGCGCTGCTCAAAGCGCGCGGCCGGCGCGGCGCGCTGAATTTCGATTCGCCTGAAGCCGAGTTCGTGATCGGCGAGGCCGAGCGCATTCACAGCATCGAGTTCAAGAGTCGCAATGATGCCCACAAATTGATCGAAGAGTGCATGGTGCTGGCGAACGTTGCGGTGGCCAAGGAGCTGCAGCGCCTGCATGTGCCGGGGCTGTATCGCGTGCACCAGGCGCCCGAGCAGCGCAAGCTCGATCTGCTGCGCTCGACCTTGCATATCCTCGGCATCGAGCTGCAGTTGCCGGAAGAGGGCGTACGCACGCGTGATCTGGCGGCGATCGCGCCGCGGGTGCGCGATGCGGCACTGCGCCCCTTCGTGGAATCGCTGGTGGTGCGCTCACTGGCGCAGGCCGTGTATCAGCCCGAGAACATCGGGCACTTCGGCCTGGCGCTGCCCGACTATGCACACTTCACCTCGCCAATCCGGCGCTATCCGGACCTGCTGGTCCACCGGGCGCTGCGCGCGGGCTTAGGTCATGCACCCCGTGAGTCGACGCCCGACCAGGCTTCGCTCGCGGCCCTGGGCGCGGAGCTCTCGCGGCTCGAAAAGCGCGCCGATGAAGCCGATCGTTACGTCAACAATTTTCTCAAATGCGTGTACCTGCGCGATCGCATCGGCCAGACCTTCGAGGGCCTGATCACGACAGTGGTCGAATTCGGTTGCTTCGTGCAACTGCTCGATGTCAACGTCGATGGTCTGCTGCACATGAGCGCGATGAGCGATGACGACTACGCGATGACGCGCGATGGCGGTCAGTGGCACGGCCGGCGCACCGGCCGGCGCTTCGCACCGGGCATGCGCATGCGGGTGCAGGTGGTGTCGGTGAATCCGGTCGAAGGCATGGTCGACCTGGAACTGGCGGCGAGCTGAAACCTGGCGCCCACGCCAGGGTGGCGGATCAGAGTGGCTATGGAACGCGTATACGGCATACACACAGTGACAGCGCTGCTCAGGCGCGCGCCGGCGCGCGTGCTACGGGTCTGCCTGCAGCGAGAACGCGACGATCAGCGCAGCGCCGCGATCGAGGCGCTGGCCAAGGGCGCGCACCGGCCGGTGGAGCGCATCGACGCCAGCCGCCTGCGAGCGCTGGTGGGCGAGGTGGCCCATCAGGGCGTGATGGCCGAGATCGACAGCCTGCCGCCGTGGAGCGAGAACGATCTCTATGCGCAGCTGGAGGGCGCCAGCAATCCGCTGCTGCTGGCGCTGGATGGCGTGCAGGATCCGCACAATCTCGGCGCCTGCCTGCGTACCGCCGATGCCTGCGGGGTGCTGGCGGTGGTGGTACCGCGCGATCGCGCGGCCACGCTCAACGCCGCGGCGCGCAAGGTCGCCGCCGGGGCGGCCGAAACCACGCCGGTGGTCACTGTCACCAACCTGTCACGCTGCCTCAAAATCATCAAGGACTCGGGCGTGTGGATCGTCGGAGCCGATGCCGCCGCGACGAAGCCGGCCGCAGCGGTCGATCTGACCGGTCCCCTGTGTCTGGTGTTGGGTGCCGAGGGCGCTGGTTTGCGCGATCTGACCCGGCGCCACTGCGACTGGCTGGTGAGCCTGCCATCACTGGGTGCGGTCGAGAGCCTGAATGTGTCGGTGGCCGCCGGGATGCTCCTTTATGAGGCCGTCCGGCAGCGCGCCCCACAATAGGACCGATTCCGGAACGGCGCTGCCGGACTTGCCGAATTGAGGCCTGGTCTGTAGACTAGACCATATTCGGAGGACCGAGACCATGAAAACCGAGTTCGGCGTGTACGAGGCCAAAACCCGGCTCGCAGAGCTCCTGCGAGGTGTCAAGGCGGGGCGACGCTATACCATTACCAACCGCGGTGAGGCGGTGGCTGAACTGGGGCCTCCAGCGGTCAACAAACCAGCAGACGCCAGGGGCGCAATAGACCGATTCCTGGCGTTCAAGAAGAGCAATCCGGTCGCTGGTCCTGTCAATATCCGTGCATTGATTGAGGAAGGCCGGGGGTGATTGGTGTCCTCGATGCGTCGGTCACGATGACGTGGCTGCTCAATGATGCTGCGGACAAGGATCAGGCCTACTCTTTCGGGGTTCTGGCGGCGCAGCGCGCCAGCCAGAGTCGGTGCGTAGTTCCGGTCACCTGGGCACTGGAAATCGCCAATGTTGTTGCCCGAAGTGAGGCGAAAGGGCTGGTCACCGAGACCCAAAGTGGGGCGTTTCTCGAGCTGCTTCAGGCCCTCAATATTGAGACTGATGCGGCGTCCGCCGCACAGGCGCTCACCGGTACACTGCAGCTGGCGCGGCGTTTTCGCCTGTCATCCTACGATGCCAGCTACCTGGAATTGGCGTTGCGATTGCGCTTGCCCATCGCGGCTCTCGACTCCGACCTCCTCAAAGCTGCCCGTCAGTGCGGCGTGAAGCGGGTGGAGCCCGGGTAAATAGCCCGGCAGATCAGAGCGTTTGCGCGCCCCGCCACCTTTCGAGTATCCTTGCCGGCCTTTTTTGGCAGCCCGCGTCCGGCCCCCGAACGATCTTTTCGGGGCCGAAATCAGGCTTCTCCTTGCCGCACTGCCCAATGCCTTAGGCGGGCGGCCTCATCAATCCATAGGGAGTTAATCATGAGGCACTATGAAGTGGTATTTCTGGTCCACCCGGATCAGAGCGAACAGGTTCCGGCGATGGTCGAGCGCTACCGCGGCATGATTGCCGCCGGCAATGGCCAGGTGCATCGCTTCGAGGACTGGGGCCGGCGCCAGCTGGCGTTCCCGATTTCCAAGGTGCACAAGGCGCACTACGTTCTGATGAACGTCGAGTGCGACCAGAAGACCCTCACCGAGCTCACCGGCGCATTTCGTTTCAGCGACGCGGTGCTGCGCCACCTGGTGGTCAGCATGGACGCGGCGGTGACCGAGCCTTCGCCGATGGCACGGGGCGAGGATGAAAACGAAGGCCGTCGCGATCGCGACGATATGGGCGATGACGACGATTCCATGAATCTGAACGCCTGATTCCAGCCTTCACCACTCAAGGGACTACCGCAATGAACACTTCACGTTTCGTACGCCGCAAGAAATTCTGCCGCTTCACCGCTGATGACGTTGCCATGATCGACTACAAGGATCTGGGCACGCTGAAGAACTACATCACCGAGACCGGCAAGATCGTGCCGAGCCGCATCACCGGCACCAAGAGCTTCTACCAGCGCCAGCTGGCCACCGCGATCAAGCGCGCGCGCTTCCTGGCGCTGCTGCCTTATACCGATCAGCATTGAGGTTGCGCCATGGATGTCATCCTTCTGCAGAAAGTCGCCAACCTCGGCACCATTGGTGATCGAGTCAAGGTCAAGAGCGGTTATGGCCGCAATTTCCTGCTGCCCGCGGGCAAGGCAACCCTGGCTACGCCGGCCAACGTGGCGCGCTTTGAAGTGCGCCGCGCGGAACTTGAGAAGGTTGCCGGCGAAGAGCTGGGCGGCGCGCAGCGCCGTGCCGCGGGGCTGGCCGAGTTCCGCCTCAGTATCACCGCCAAGGCGGGCAGCGAGGGCAAGCTGTTCGGTTCAGTCGGCACTACCGATATCGCCGAGGCCTGCACGGCCGCGGGTCATCCGGTCACCCGTAGCGAAGTGCGCCTGCCGGGTGGGCCGCTGCGCAGCGTCGGCGAACACCAAGTAACGCTGCACCTGCACACCGACGTCGAAGTCACGCTGTCCGTGACGATCGTCGCCGAAGAACAGGCTTAAGCGGCAGCGGGCTTTAGAGAGCGGCTGCAGCCGATGGCCGAACCGCTCACCCCCCCGCATTCCGTCGAGGCCGAGCAGGCGGTGCTCGGCGGGCTGCTCATTGATCCGCCTTCCTGGGACCAGGTCGGCGACATGGTGGTCGCCGACGATTTTTATCGTCCCGACCATCGGCTGATCTTCACCGCCTACGCCGAGCTGGTCACTCAGAGCAAACCCGCAGACGTCGTCACCACGGCCGAGCAGCTCGAACGCCATGGGCGACTTGCCGATGCTGGCGGTCTGGCGTACCTCGGCACCCTGGCGCGCGACACGCCCACCGCGGCCAACGTGCGCGCCTACGCGCAGATCGTGCGCGAGCGCTCGTTGCTGCGCAAACTCATTCACGCTGGACGCGAGATCACCAGCGCCGCGCTCGCCAGCGATGGCCGCTCGGCGCGCGACCTGGTCGACGAGGCCGAGCAGCAGGTCTTCGCGATCGCCGAGCAGAGTACCGGCCGGCGCGAGGGGGCGGTGCGCGTCAGTGTGCTGCTGCCGCCGCTGATCGATCGCATCGACGAGTGGCACACCAATCCCAATACGTTGCGCGGCCTGGCCACGGGCTTTACCGATTTCGATCGCAAGACCGGCGGACTGCGCCCCGGGGATCTCGTGATCGTGGCCGGGCGCCCGTCGATGGGCAAGACCACGCTGGCGATGAATATCGCCGAGTATGCCGCCGTGCATCCAGCTACCAAGGCCTCGGTCGCTATTTTCAGCATGGAAATGCCTTCCGAGCAGCTGCTGACCCGTATGTTGAGCTCGATTGGCGGCGTGCCGCTGAACGGTATACGGAGCGGCCAGATTTCGGACGAGGACTGGGTGCGTGTGACGGCCGCCACCAGCCAACTCTCCGACGCGCGCATTTTCGTCGACGAGTCGCCGGGACTCACGCCCACGGAACTGCGCGCGCGCGCGCGGCGCGTGAAACGCGAGCACGGCCTTGATCTCGTGGTGGTCGACTACTTGCAGCTGATGCAGGTGCCCGGCACCAAGGAGAATCGCGCCACCGAGATTGCCGAGATCTCGCGCGGCCTCAAAGCACTGGCGAAGGAACTGGCCATACCGGTGATCGCGCTCTCGCAGCTCAACCGCGGCGTCGAGCAGCGCACCGAAAAGAAACCTGTGATGTCGGATCTTCGTGAAAGCGGGGCTATTGAACAGGATGCAGACATGATCCTGCTGATCTACCGCGAGGAGGTGTACGACAAGAACACCACCAAGCGCGGTATCGCCGAGATTGATCTTGCCAAGCATCGCAACGGCGAGATCGGCACCTTTCTGCTGACCTTCCAGGGCCAGTACAGCCGCTTTTCCAACTACGCCGCCGATGCGTACGCCGAGGGCGTGCTGCGGTGATACGGCTGATCAGCGCGCGCATCGACAGCCAGGC
>Ga0075026_100000808_pt1 | contig 13073 bp, 9 predicted proteins | sample Str012_2_FD_71392 | JGI IMG/M metagenome (GOLD analysis project Ga0075026, IMG submission 71392) | Freshwater sediment microbial communities in response to fracking from Pennsylvania, USA - Straight Creek_MetaG_SC_2012 | ecosystem: Environmental > Aquatic > Freshwater > Creek > Sediment...
CCCCACCCCGACCCTACCGCTCGAACCAAGGGACGACGCTTCCGATGATGACCTCGCTCAGCCGCCGCACCGCCGGGTTGCCGCGGATCCCACTCGCGATCCTGCTGCTCACCATCGCCGTGGTCGCCGCCGGCCAGCTGCTCGCCGTTCGCTCGTCGGGGCGTGACGCGGCCGCGACCGTCGCGACCGGCGCCGCGGCCGGAGCCACGGACGTGCCCGGCGCCGCCGATGCCGCCGCGCTGGACCCGTTGGGACCGGCGGTCGCGTCGGTGACGGCGACGGACCTCGACCGGATCCGCGCCGACACGACGTTCTGGGGCGACCGGTTCCGGGTGAGCCCGCGCGACTTCATCAGCGCGACGCGACTCGCCGCATCCGAGATCGAACTGGCCCGGGCGACCGGTGACATCAACGCCTACGTCACAGCCCAGGCCGCCGTGGACGGTGCGCTCAAGGCTTACCCGGACTACCCGACCGCGCTCGACTACCGCGGCGTCGTCCTGGTCGCACTGCATCATTTCGGGGATGCTCGTGCCCATGCTCGCGAGATCCTCGCGGTCACCAAGGACGACCCCACGGCGCTCGCCACCCTGGGTGACTCGAGCCTGGAGCTGGGCGATATGGGTGGCGCCGCCGGCGCCTACCAGACCCTCGCGCTCATCGCCGACTCGGCGGCTGCGCGGGTCCGCCTGAGTCACCTCGCCTTCATCCAGGGCCACACGGACGAGGCGGTCCGTCAGTCCCATGCCGCGATCGCCGCAGCCGTCGACGAAGGCGCGGGCGGCAGCGCGATGGCCTGGTTCGACTACCAGCTCGGCGACACGCTCATCTCGACGGGCGACCGCGCCGGTGCGGCAGATGCGTACGCGGCAGCGCTCGCCCAGGATCCCGCCTCGCATCTGGCACGGTGGGGGCTGGCCAGGGTGGCCGCCGCCGCGGGCCGAACGGACGACGCGATCCACCTGCTGGATGCCGCCATCGCCGCGGTGCCACTCCCCGAGTTCCTGGCACGACGCGCGGAGCTCTACGACATCCGGGCCGCCACCGGCGACGCGAAGCTGGCCGCGGACGATCGCGCCACGGTCCTCGCCATCGCCCAGCTGACCGGCGGGGCCGCGGGCGTCTACGACCGGACGCTCTCGCTCTTCCTGTCGAACACCGGCTCGGACCCCGCCCGCGCCCTGTCCCTCGCGCAGGCTGAGATCAAAGCCCGCAAGGACGTCTACGGCTACGATGCGCTCGCCTGGGCGCTGCTCGCCAACGACCGCCCGGCGGAGGCCGACGTCGCGATGACGACCGCCCTCGCCTTCGGGACGCGAGACGCCAAGCTGCTCTATCACGCCGGGATGATCAAGGCCGCCCTCGGTGACGACGCGAGCGCTCGAACCCTGCTGACGGGGGCGCTCAAGCTCGATGACAGCTTCGATCCGGTCGGAGCCGCTCGAGCCCGCGCGACCCTGGAGGGATTGCAGTGACACGGACCAGACGTCTGGCCGCCGTCGCAGCCGGCTTCCTCGCCGTCCTCTTGCTGCCCGCGCTCGCGCTCGCCCATCCCCTCGGCAACTTCACGATCAACCACTACGCCGGGGTCCGAGTCGAACCGGATCGCATCCTGCTTGACGTGGTCATCGACCAGGCGGAGATCCCCACGTTCCAGGCGCGGCTCGCGTTCGATACCGATGGCGACGGCCAAGTCTCGACTGCCGAGGCTGACGCCGGTCGGATCTCGGCTTGCAACGGCCTCGCCCCGTCCCTGGACCTGGCCGTGGACGACGTCCGCCAGCGCCCGGTCCTGACCGATGCCGGCCTCACCTTCCCGCCCGGCGTGGGTGGCCTCTCCACGATGCGGATCGTCTGCGAGTACACGGCGACCCTGGCGGCACCGCTCGGGGCGGGCGCCAAGGTCGGCTTCGCCGACACGTCCTTCCCGAACCGGCTCGGCTGGCGCGAGATCGTGATCAGCGCGTCCGGCACGTCCGTGTCGGCGGTCGGTGGCGCGATGCGGGTCGCATCGACCTCCGACCGGCTCACCCACTACCCGACCAACCAGCTCTCCCAGGCCCCGAACGACCAGACGATCGCGCTGACCGTCGCTCCCGGTGGGCCGGTGTTGGCGCCGTTCGTGGCACCGGATGCCGTGCCTGTCCCGGGGCAGGGAGCGGGCGCCGCGCCGTCGTCGGTCGCGCCGGGGGCGACGACCGGTCCTGCCAGCGCCGCGGTCGTCGTCGTCGGCAATGCGCCCGGCGGCGTCACCGGTTCGGAATTGCCGTCCATCTTCCGCGAAGCGAACCTGACGCCGATCGTGCTCCTGGTGTCGCTCCTGACCGCCGGCGCGCTGGGCGCCGGCCATGCCCTGACCCCCGGCCACGGCAAGACGCTCATGGCCGCGTATCTCGTGGGCTCGCGCGGCACCGTCCTCCATGCGGCTGGCCTCGGCCTGTCCGTGACCGTCTCCCATACGATCGGGATCCTGGTGCTGGCCGGGTTGGTGGTCGGGGCGCAGGACGTCCTCGCCCCTGACGCGGTGGTCCGCGGCGCCCCGGTCGTGGCCGCCATCTCCATCGTCGCGATCGGCGGCTGGATGCTGATCTCGGAGATCCGGCGGCGGAGGCGTGCGTCCGCGGCCGCCTCCCTGGTCGCCGGCCCTGGCCCCGAACACGAGCACCACCATGCGCACGAACACGATGATGAGCACGAACACAGCCACGGCGGCGTCACCCACAGCCACCTTCCCGCCGAGGGTTCCACCATCACCTGGCGCAGTCTGTTCGTGCTTGGCCTCGCCGGGGGACTGATCCCATCGACGAGCGCCCTGCTGATCCTGCTCGGATCGATCGCCGCAGGGCGTGCCGGCTTCGGGTTCGTTCTCGTCGTCGCCTTCGGCCTGGGCATGGCCCTCGTCATGGGCGGGATCGGTGTGGCGCTGGTGCTCGCCCGCGGTCGGGTGGACCGGATGCCCGCCTCGTCGACGTTGGGCCGCGTCTCCGGCTTCATCCCGATGGCGGCCGCGGTGCTCGTCTTCAGCCTGGGCCTGTACCTCACCGCACAGGCGGTCGGCGGATCGCCCGTCCTATAGCGGCGCGGCGAGTCGGCCTCCTGCCGTCTAATCACCTGGCGACTACTGGGCGCCACATCGGGCCGCGAGGCGGGCCGGACGGAGCCAGACCGTTCCGAACTGGGCGTGACCCGAGCGACTCCACCTCGTGATCGCGGCCAGTCCGACCCGCCGAACCCGCCTACGAGTCACGTCGTGCATGGATGGCAAGTTCGTGAGCGGACCCGGCCGCCCGGCCGCCCGGCCCGGCGCCGCAACCCGGACCGTCGCGGCGCCTCCGCCTTTGCTAGGCTGACGGCCGCATGCGAGACATCACGGACCGCGCCCTCGACACCGCTGCCAGTCAGGGCGCGAGCTATGCGGACGTGCGCGTCGTGCGCCGTCTCGAGGAGTCGATCGCCATCAAATCCGGACGCCTCGAAGGCGTATCGTCCGGCGAGAGCGAAGGCTTCGGGGTCCGTGTGCTCGTCGACGGTGCGTGGGGGTTCGCCAGTTCCAACTGGGTGACCCCGGCCGAGGCGGATCGCGTCGCCGCCGAAGCCACCCGCATCGCCCGAGCGAGTGCCACCGCGCTGCGCAACCGGGTCGCGCTGGACAGTCGCCCGCCCGCGCTCGGCCACTACGAGACACCGCTGGACGTGGACCCGTTCACGGTGCCGTTCGAGACCAAGATCGCGGACCTGCTGGCCGCGGACGAGGCGGCGAACCAGGTCAAGGGCATCGTTTACACGGAGACGACCTACGGCGCCCAGCGCGAGTGGAAGACCTTCGCCGCATCGGACGGCAGCTTCACCGAGCAGGTCATCACCCACGTCGGCGCGGGCATCGAGTCCAACGCGGCCAAGGGCGACGAGCAGCAGCGCCGGAGCTACCCGGATGCGGGTGGTGGCTGGCAGGCGGCGGGCTACGAATACATCCGGGGCCTGGACCTGAAGGGCGCCGCGGGCGCGCGGGCCGAGGAAGCCGTCGAGCTGCTCACCGCACCGCTCTGTCCCCCGGGACGACGCACCATCGTCCTGGATCCGTCGCAGTTGTACCTCCAGGTCCACGAGAGCTGCGGCCACCCCACGGAGCTCGACCGGGTCTTCGGGACCGAGGCGAGCTACGCCGGCACGAGCTTCATGACCACGGACCTGCTCGAGTCCGGCTTCCGCTACGGCTCCGACCTCATCACGATCGTCGCCGACGCCACGGCGCCCGGCGGGATGGGCACGTTCGGCTGGGACGACGAAGGGGTCGCCGCCCAGGCCGTGCCGCTCGTCCAGAACGGCATCTTCGTGGGCTACCTCTCATCGCGCGAGACTGCCCCGCGGATCGGCCGCCAGAGCGGTGGTGCGATGCGCGCCGACGGCTGGAATCGGATCCCGCTCATCCGGATGACCAACATCAACTTGCTGCCCGTGCCCGGGATGAGCCTCGACGAGATCGTCGCGGACACGGACGACGGGCTTTACCTCTCGTCGAATCGAAGCTGGTCCATCGACGACCGACGCCTGAACTTCCAGTTCGCGACGGAGGTCGCATACGAGATCAAGGGCGGCCAGAAGGGCCGGCTCCTGCGCAACCCGACGTACACGGGGATCACCTACGAGTTCTGGCGCTCATGCGACGCCGTCGGCGACGAGCGCGGCTACGTGATGCTCGGCACGCCGAACTGCGGCAAGGGCGAGCCCAGCCAGACCGGTCATGTCGGCCACGCGGTCCCGGGTGCTCGGTTCACCGATGTTCAGGTGGGGGTCGGCAACGGATGAGCGTGGACATCGACCCGCGCCGCCGACTCGCTTTGGCGGAGAAGGTCCTGCTCGCCGCGGAGAAGGTCGGCGCCACGGAGGCCGAGGTCCTCGTTCTGGCCAACGATTCCGCGCTGACCCGGTTCGCCAACAGCGAGATCCACCAGAACGTCGCGGAGACCAGCGCGACGGTCAACCTGCGGTTCGTGCTGGGTCGGCGTGTCGGCGTCGCGACCACCGGCCGGACCGATGACGACGGCCTGGTCGCCCTCGTCGAGCAGGCGGGCTCGATCGCCCGGGTCGTGGAGGAACTGGAAGACTGGAGCGGGCTGCCGGAACCGCAGCCCATCAGCGAAGCCGCAGGCGCGTGGTCCGAGGCGACCGCCGCGGCCTCGCCCGAGTCGCGCGCGGATGGCGTTCGCGCGGTCATCGCCGCCGCCGACGCTGCGGGCAGCGTCGCGTACGGATCGTTCTCCACCGGTGCCGAGACGATCGCCGTCGCCAATTCGAAGGGCATCCGTGCCGTCCAGCGGCAGACCAGCGCCCAGTTGCTCACCGTGTCAATGGCCCCGAACGGCGGCACGGGCTACGCGGAGACGGTGGCCGTCGACGTCGGTCGAATCGATGCGGCGGCGATCGGCCGAGAGGCGGCCGAGAAGGCCCACGCGACGCAGAACCCGGTCGCCATCGATGCCGGCGACTGGCCCGTGGTCCTCGAGGAATACGCCGTCGTGGACGTGCTGGACATGCTGGGCTACCTGGGCTTCAGCGCCCTCGCCGTCCAGGAGGAGCGCAGCTTCTACGAGCTCGGCCGCCGGATCGGTTCGGACCTCGTGACGATGGTGGACGACCCCGCGGATCGGAACGGCCTGCCGATGGCCTTCGACTTCGAAGGCGTCCCGAAGGAGCGGATCTCACTGGTCGATCGCGGCCTGTGCGTCGACGTCGTCTACGACTCCCAGACCGCCGCGCGGGCCGGACGCCGGTCCACCGGCCACGGCCTGCCCGCCCCGAATCCGTACGGACCGTTCCCCCTCCACATGGTGATGTCGGCCGGGACATCGTCCCGCGAGGAACTCATCGGCGGGCTTGAGCGCGGCCTGCTGGTGACCCGCTTCCACTACACGAACCCGGTCCACCCGAAGCTGTGCGTCATCACCGGGATGACCCGCGACGGCACGTTCCTCGTCGAGGACGGCAAGCTCGTCGGGCCGGTCCGCAACCTGCGCTACACCATGAGTTACCTCGACGCCCTTGCCGGCGTCAGCGCAGTGGGGAGCGAGCGCAAGACCCTCAAGGGGTTCCTTGGCGGTGTCGTCGTGCCCGCCGTGCGCATCGACGGCTGGAGTTTCACCGGCACCACGGAGCACTGAGCGAGGCTCACCGGCCACGTGGCGGTCCGGAACGCACCGGCGCCATTTGACGAAGGTGGGGCCTGCTGGTTGCCGGCTCGGACGTCATCCGGCCTCCATCCAGGACCACACGACGGCCATGCGTCAGATCGTAAGTCGCATTGAACGTGGACGATCCGCAGAAAAGCGGTCCGTTCATGGTTGCGGAATCGATATCGCTCCGTGCCCGGGCATTCTCATGCGACCCTCAGACTTCGGCGCGAACGTCTTCCTCAACGTTCCATGCGCCCGGTCACCACCGGGCCGAAACCGCTCATCCGGAGAACCCCACCGATGTCCGACCCGACGACCTCCACGGCCACCCCGGCCACCGCCCCCGACCTGCGCGCGTTGCCGGATCCGTCCGACGCACGCGCCACCGCGGAGGCCATCCTGTTCGAGATCCGGCGCGTCATCGTCGGCCAGGACGCCATGCTTGAGCGGGTCCTAGTGGGCCTGCTGTCCGGCGGCCACCTCCTCTTGGAGGGTGTGCCAGGCCTGGCCAAGACCCTGACCATCAAGACCCTCGCCGACGTCCTCGGCGGCTCGTTCAAGCGGATCCAGTTCACGCCGGACCTCATGCCGTCCGACCTGGTCGGCACCCGCATCTACCGCCCGGACCGCGCCGAGTTCGACGTCGAGCTCGGACCCGTGTTCGCCAACTTCCTGCTCGCCGACGAGATCAACCGGGCGCCGGCCAAGGTCCAGTCCGCACTGCTCGAGGTGATGCAGGAGCACCAGGTGACGATCGGCCACGAGACCTACAAGGTCCCGACACCGTTCCTGGTGCTCGCCACCGAGAACCCGATCGAGGCGGAGGGGACATACCCGCTGCCCGAGGCCCAGGTGGACCGGTTCATGCTCAAGATCCTGCTCGACTACCCGAGCGCCGCGGACGAGGCCCAGATCGTGGTCCGGTCCCTGGTCCCCCCGGCCCAGCCGCGCGAGATCCTGGATGCCGCCGGCCTGAGCCGTTTGCAGCAGAGCGTCTACGACGTGTACGTCGATCCGCGCCTGATCAGCTACGCGGTGGGCCTCGTGGAGGCCACCCGGCGCCTCACCTACTGGGGCGCCCCGGACCTCGAGGGTTACGTCTCATACGGCGCGAGCCCGCGCGGTTCGATCAACCTGATCCACGGTGCCCGGGCGATGGCCCTGCTGCACGGTCGCCGGTATGTCCTGCCGGCGGACGTCGCCGCCCTGGCGCCGGATGTCCTGCGCCACCGCCTCGTCATGAGCTACTCCGCCCTCGCCGACGGGATCTCCCCGGACACCATCGTGGACCGCGTCCTCACGCTGGTCCCGGCACCCCGCCTGGAGATGGCGGTGGAGACGTCCGCGTGACCGAAGCAGCCCCGCGGGCGGCGGCCGTCGACCTCGCTCGCCTCGGCGGGCGAGAACGGTCCGCGGCACGTCCCGGACCCGGCCCCATCTCAGAGCGGCTCGTCCGCCAGCTGGAGCTCTCGATGGCCCGCCGCGTCGGCGGCCAGATGAGTGGCGACCACCTGGGACGCGGGCGCGGCACCGGTGCGGAGCTGGACCGGATCCGGCCGTACGAGCCGGGCGACGACGTCCGTCGGATCGACTGGAACGCCACCGCCCGATCCACCCAGACCCAGATCCGCGAGGACGTGCCGGACCGCCAGCTCACCGCGTGGCTCCTGCTGGACCAGTCCTCGTCGATGCACTTCGGGACCGCGGACCGGCGCAAGGCCGATGTCGCGGAAGGGGCGGCGCTCGTCATCGGTCGGTTCGCGGCGCGCCGCGGCGATCGGCTTGGCATCGTCACCTTCGGGAACGGCCGGGAGACCCTGGTGCCGCCGGCCGGCGGTCGCCGCGGGATGCTCGGCCTGATCCGGACCGTGTCGCAGGAGCCGCCCGACGAGGGTGGTGGCCTGACGTCCGCGGCCCGTGCCTTGACTCTCGTCGAGGCCACTCGAAGCCCGGCCGGTGTCGTCGTCATCGTCTCCGACTTCCGCGGCCCGCGTGACTGGCTCGCACCGCTCACCCACCTCGCCGGCCGTCACTCGATCGTGGCCCTTGAGGTCACGGACCCGCGTGAGGAATCACTCGTGGACGTCGGCGAGCTGACGCTCGTGGACCCCGAGACCGGCCGGACGGCGCGGGTTGACACGGGCGACAGGGCTCTTCGACAGGCGTTCGAATCGGTCGCCGCCGACGATCGCGCCTCCCTCGCGGCGGAGTTCCGCCACCTCGGTATCCGACACCTTCGACTCTCCACCGATGGGCCATGGCTGCCCGCGCTCGCGCGCGGCTTCAGCCGGACGCCGGAACGCACAGGACGAACCGCATGAACTTCCTCGCTCCCGAACTCCTCCTCGGCCTCTTCTTGATCCCGGTCGCGATCGGGTTCTACCTGTGGACCCAGCGCCGACGCAGTCGTTATGCCGTCCGGTTCACGAACCTGGACCTGCTGGCGAACCTGACCCCGAAGCGGCCCGCCTGGCGCCGCCACGTGCCGCCGGTCCTCTACCTCGGCGCGATCGCCGCGCTCCTCATCGGGCTCGCCCGTCCGACCATGGTGATGGCCACGCCGCGCGAGGATGCGACCGTGCTCCTGGCGATGGACATCTCCGGATCCATGCGCGCCACGGACGTCTCGCCCACCCGCCTCGATGCCGCCAAGGCTGCGGCCATCTCGTTCATCGACCAGATCCCCGCCGGCATCCGGGTCGGGGTCGTGTCCTTCGCTTCCCAGTCCAACGTCCTCGTGTCGCCCACGACGGATCGGGCACAGCTCAAACAGGCCATCGAGGGCCTCTCGGCGCGCGACGGCACCGCGATGGGCGACGCCCTCATGCAGGTGCTTGACGTCGCCCAGCAGATCCAGGCCTCCGCGAACGCCGGTGAGCCCGCGGGCAGCGCGACGCCCGCCCCGACCACGACGCCGAGCCCGAGCGCATCGCCCAACGCGACCGTGGATCGGCCTGTCGGCCAGCCGCTCGTCGCGGCGATCCTGCTGTCGGACGGCGCCAACTCCGTCGGGACCGCCGCGCCGCTCGATGCTGCCAGGCGCGCTGCCACCCTGGGTGTCCCGATCTACACCATCGCCCTCGGCACCCCCCAGGGCCAGGTCACGGTCAACGACCAGTTCGGCCAGCCGGTCACCCTGGACGTCCCGCCGGACACCCAGACCCTCAAGCAGATCGCCGCCATCACGGGCGCGCAGGCGTTCGATGCCCCGTCCGCAGGAGACCTGAAGGCCGTCTACGCGAACCTCGAGTCGCGGATCGGGTACACGCAGCAGACGCAGGAGGTCACGTTCGCACTCGTGGGCGCGGGGCTCCTCCTGGTGGTCATCGGGGCCGGTGCGTCCGCTCTATGGTTCGGCCGCCTGCCGTAGGCGATCGCGCGACGGCATGGGCGCAAGGTCCCGCTCGGGAGGGTCGGCGTGAGGTACGCTCGACCCTCCATCGCTGCCCGGAGGACCCATGTCAGCATTCGACGTCGATGCCCTTCGGGCGGAGTTCCCGGCCCTGGCCCGTGCGCAGGACGGGCAGCCGGTCGCGTTCCTCGACGGGCCCGGCGGCACGCAGGTCCCGCAACGGGTGATCGATGCGGTCGTGGGCTACTACCGGGATTCGAACGCGAACTCCGGTGGCGCGTTCACGACCAGCAAGCTGAGCGATGCGATCTCTGACGAGGCCCATGCGGCGGTCGCGGACCTCCTCGGCGCGTCGTCGCCGGACGAGATCAAATTCGGCTACAACATGTCCACGCTCACGCTCCATATCGGGCGATCGATCGGGGCGACCCTGGGACCCGGCGATGAGATCGTCGTCACGACCCTGGATCACGAAGCGAATGTCAGCACGTGGGAGGCGATGGCCGCCGATCGCGGCGTCACGGTCCGCAAGGTGGACGTCCGGCACGGCGATCTGACCCTCGACCTCGAGGATCTCGAGTCCAAGCTCAACGGGCGCACGAAGCTCGTCGCCGTCGGGTACGCCAGCAATGCCGTCGGGACGATCAACCCGGTCGCCGAGATCGTCGCCCGGGCGCACGAGGTCGGCGCGTTGACGTTCGTCGATGCGGTCGCGTTCGCGCCGCACGGCCCGATCGATGTGATCGCCCTCGACACGGACTTCCTCGTGTGCTCCGCCTACAAGTGGTTCGGACCGCATCTCGGTGCGCTCTACGGGAAGGCCGAGGTCCTCGATCGACTGCCGGCGTTCAAGGTCCGGCCGGCGCACGACCGGTTCGAGACCGGCACGGCTTCCTTCGAATCGATCGCCGGCACCCTCGCCGCCACCGACTACCTGCGCGATATCGGCCGGTGCTACGGCGACGTGACGGGTGCGCCCGGGGCAGCAGGCACCAGTGAACGGCGACGCGAACTCGTCGCCGGGATGGTCGCCATCGTCGACTACGAGCGGGCCCTCGTCGGTCGGTTGCTGGACGGACTCGAGGCGATCGACGGCGTCGAGATCCACGGGATCACCGGCCGCGAACGCCTGGCTGAACGGGTGCCGACGGTCTCGGTGTCCATCGCCGGGGTGGGCCCGCGGGCGGCGGCCGAGGCGCTGGCACACGACGGCATCTATGCCTGGGACGGCGACTTCTACGCCACCGGCCTGATCGAGCGACTCGGCAAGGCGGAGGTCGGCGGAGTCCTGCGCCTGGGGCTCGTCCACTACAACACGGCGGGCGAGGTGGATCGGACCCTGGAGTCGCTCCGACGCATCGCGGGATGACCGAGCGGCCGTCCATCCGGGCGCGGCTGGCCAGACCGTTCGACACGGCCGAACTCCGTCGGATCAAGCGGCTGTGGGTGCGCCACTCGATCGCCGAGGACGCCCGCGACATCGACGGCCTGATCGCGACGCTCGCCCCGGACTGCGTGTATGAGGTCGTCCCGACGGGTCAGCGCTGGGAGGGCCACGCCGGCGCCCGCACCTTCTATGCCGCATTGTTCGGCGCGTTTCCGGACAACGCGTTCGCCCTGTCGGAGATCGTCATCGGGCCGCAGGGCGCCTTCGAAGTGGCGACGCTCACGGGGACGAACCCAGGGCCCTGGGCGGGCGTCGAGCCGTCCGGTCTCGCCGTGTCGCTGGAGGTCCTGATCCTGTTTCCCTGGGACCCCGTCGCGCAACGGTTCGCCGGTGAGCGGATCTGGTTCGACCGCGGGACCCTGCCCGCGACATGATCATCCGCTGGTTGCATCCGGGCGGCGGCGCACGCATCATCGAGGCGGGCCGGCGTCCCCGACCGGCCACCCCCGGAGCGATCTCGATGCGCCAACGACGTCCCACCGCACGGCTGGCAGCCGTCTTCCTGATCCCGACCATCATCCTGGTCGCGTGCGGCGGCGCCACGTCGTCGCCCGGCGCTGCCGGGAGTGGGGCCGTGCCGCCGACCGGCGCCGTCCCGTCGACCGGCGGCGTGCCGTCGGCGGGGGTCGACCCGGCGTCCCTGGGCGCCATCCCGTCCTTCGCGATCCCGTCGTTCGAACTCGGCAGCCTGATCGCGAACCTCGGGAACGTGGACTCGTACAAGGTGGTCATCGCGGGCGCCGACGGGACCGCCTACAGCGGGACGATCGTGACGAAGCCGGTCCTGGCTCGCGACCTGTACCTGGGCTCCGGAGCCGGCGCGACCCACATCGTGAAGATCGGCGACGAGACCTGGGTGGGCACGGCCGATGGCCCACTCAAGGTTGCCCCGGCCGGGATGGTCGACTCCATGCTGCCGCTGTTCGACCCCGGGACATTACTGTCGATCTTCGCGAACGCCAGCGTGCTGTCATACGCCGCCGACCTGGGCGAGGAGGTCAAGAACGGCCAGCCCACGACGCACTACAAGGTGAACCTGGCGGACATCCCCAACTTCGCGGCATTCGGCATGCCGGCCACCGCCACCGTCGAGACCTGGGTCGCGGACGACGGCTATCTCGTTTCGTTCATCGCCACGGACTACGGGGCGGCCGGCCGCAACATGCACATCGACGTCACCAACGTGAACGACCCGGCGAACGTGGTGGAGCGTCCGAGCTGAACCAGCCACACGTCGTCGTCGTCGGCGGCGGGATCGTCGGATGCGCCACGGCGTACTTCTGTGCCCGGGAGGGCATGGCGGTCACCCTGGTCGAACGCCGCACGATCGGCTACGGCGCCTCGGGTCGCAATCCCGGCTGGTTGTGGCTTCACTGCCGGATGCCGGGCTTCGCCCTCGACATCTCGCGAGCCGGGCGGGCCATGTATCCGGACCTCCTCCGGGAGCTCCCGGGCGGATTCGAGTTCCGGGCGAGCGGCGGCCTCATGTACTTCACGACCCCCGAGCAGGGCGCGGTCTTCGAGGCGTTCGTCGCGGCGCGACGGGCCGACAGCCTCGACATGACCCTCATCGACGGCGCCGACGTGCGGCGACTCGTACCGCCGATCCGGCCCGACGTCCTGGGCGCGAGCTACTGCTCGGAAGACGCCCAGATCGTCACCTCGACCGTGGTGGAGGCACTCGCCCGCGGCGCCCGAGCTCACGGCGCCACGATCCGCGAGGGCCTCACGGTGGACCGGCTCGTCCTCGACGGGGATCGGGTGGTCGGCGTGGAAACGGATGAGGGTCGGATCGCTGCGGAGGCTGTTGTCATCGCGACCGGCGCATGGAGTACCCGACTCCTCGCGGAACACGACATCGACATCCCCATCGGCGTGGAGCGGCTGCAGGTCCTGAGCACGGGGCCGCAGCCTTTCTGGATCGAGCCACTCGTCTACGGTCCGAACGCCACCAGGCAATACGCCCTCTTCCGCGACCTGCCGGCCTGGGACGCATCGGCGTTCGGACCCGGACCCGCGACCGACGATGCCCCGACCCTGCTGCCGCTCCTCGTCCAGCGCGTCTCCGGCGAGCTGAACATCGGGTGCGCCACGGACTACCCGG
>Ga0075026_100000811_pt1 | contig 13062 bp, 9 predicted proteins | sample Str012_2_FD_71392 | JGI IMG/M metagenome (GOLD analysis project Ga0075026, IMG submission 71392) | Freshwater sediment microbial communities in response to fracking from Pennsylvania, USA - Straight Creek_MetaG_SC_2012 | ecosystem: Environmental > Aquatic > Freshwater > Creek > Sediment...
GCTCACCAACGTCGCGCCACCGAAGAGGAGGAGCAGCTTCGCCGGTCGTCGGAAGGTACGCGCCAGCCCGCTTCCGGCCTCGCGCAACGCGGGCAGCACGCGCTTGCGCACCTGCGCGCGCGTGACGGGGATCGCGTAGACGATCGCCGCGATCGCCACGACCGCGGCGATGCCGTAGAGGAACACGACCGGGTCGGGGAGCGAGATCGCGTGGAACGCGGAACTGCCGGCCCACACCACGAACAGGATCAGCAGCAGGATGTGCATCGCGAACCCGGAGACGGTCATGAGTCCGACGGATGAGACCGCGACCGCGCTCTCGACGCCACTGCGTTGCAGGAACCGCGTGTTGAGCGCCATTCCGCCGATGCCCGCGGGCGCGAGCACTGCCGTGAACGACGAACCGATCTGGGTCACGAAGGTGGGGGCGACGGGGATGCGCTGGGGTACCGCGCCGGAGATCGCGAGCGTCGCGCCCACGTAGGTGACGCCCGACATGGCGAGCACCGCGGGGAACCACCACCAGTCGGCGTCGCCGACCTCGTTGAAGATCGCGTTCAGGTCGCTGAACTGGGGGAGCAGGAAGTACGTCGCGAGCGCGAGCGAGCCGAACATCAGGATGGTCCGACGGGAGAAGCGCTCGAGTTGCACCTCGTGCGGCTGATCGATCCCGGCCTGGCCCGCCAACTCGACGCGTAGGTCGTCGAGGAGTCCGTGTTGGTCACGGAGCGCGGTGCGGGTCGCGCTGCGCAACGCCGCGGCTTGGAGCAACGGCACGCTTCGCCCGAGGGTCTCGGCGTCGAAGACCGCGGCCGCGGCCGCGACGGCGCGTTCGACGCCCACGCTGAGCGCCGTGGCGGTGAGGAGTTGCGCGAAGTCGGCGTCGAGTACCGAATCGGCCGCGGCGATCTCGCTGAACGCGAAGTTGAGCAGCCACGGATGAGCGTCGCGGTCGACGACGATGTTGGTGCGCTGGAGGGCGCGATGGGCGATGCGATGGCGGCGCAGGATCCCGAGTTGTTCCCAGAGTTCGTGGAGCACTGCGTCGCTCACGGCCTCGCCGTCGAGGTCGGCGAGTGTCGTGCCCTCCACTTCGTCGTAGGCGAGCAACATCGACTCGGTGCCCACGTTCGCGACGGCCCGCAACCGCGGGACGCGCGCCCCGATGTCGCGCGCCTGCAACGCGACGAGCGCTTCGTGTTCGACGCCGCGTCGCAACGACGAGAACGGTCGCTCGTCGCCGACGTCCTTCCACCGCAGGAACCGGTACGACCGGTAGAGCAGGTCGGCGGACCGGTCGGCCGGATTGATCACCCGTACCGAGACACGGGAGCCGTCGTCGAGCGCGGCGGTGTACATCGGCGACGCGTGCTCCGCGTCCGGCGCGTTGGTGATCGTGGCCTCGGGAAGTCCGCTGGTGAGCAGGGCCGCGCGTACTGCGGTGTCGGTCGGTCGTCGTTCCGGACGGCCGAGCGCAAGGAGGACGACGCACCCGGAGGTGGCACCGATCGCGAGGGCGAGGAAGAGATCGTCGGGCAGCATGTGGCTGACCATCAAGCGCACGACGGTGAACGCGGTGATGAGGATCGCGCCGGTCCGCCGCCACCGCACCGAGACGAAGGGGGCGAGGATGATGAACGAACACGCGATGTTGGCGAGGCCGCGCGGATCGAGCACCCCGATCGTCACGTGCAGACCGCGCGTGGCCTCGCGTGCGACCGTGGTGAGATTCGCCCGGCGCAGCCAGGCCTGCACCGCCTGGACCAGTCCCGCGGTGAGGATGTTGCCGAAGACGATGTAGCCGAGGAGCCGGTAGCGGCGTAGGACGAAGGCCGGCACGAATACCGCGATCGCCACGATCCCGACGACGAGCTGCGCGCTCCCGGTGAGGAGGCGCTCGATCGTCTGGTTGATGTCGACGAGGTTCGCGAGATCGTGCTCGATCGCGGTCACGGTGCTGGTGGCCCAGCGGGTCAGGACCGCGAGCGTGAGCGCTGCCGTTCCGTACGCGATGAGCCGGATGACATCGGACGGCGACCGGTGATAACCGGTGACTTCTTCGTCGGCTGCGGCCGATGCGATGCCGGCCACGACGCCGGCACGGACCTCGGCGGAGCGCTGACGCGGGGAAAGACTTGATCTCGGGGCGATTCTCGACGATAATCCCAACCTCATGTACCGGACTGCCGACCTCCTCGTAGTAGTCACCTAGGCGTACGGCTCTCCCGCGTCCGTACGCCTTCGCCCCTCGCAACTGCGAGGGGTTTTTCACGTCCGGACGCAGAAACCGCGCTGGTCCGGCCCCCACCCTGGAGAACCACCATGAAGTTGACCGGAGCCCAAGCCCTGATCCGCAGCCTGGAGATGGAAGGCACCGAGGTCATGTTCGGCCTGCCCGGCGGCGCAATCCTGCCGGTGTACGACCCGCTGATCGACTCCTCGATCCGTCACATCCTCGTGCGCCACGAACAGGGCGCCGGCCACATGGCCGAGGGTTATGCGCACGCCACCGGCCGCCCCGGGGTGGCGATGGTGACGAGCGGTCCGGCCGCGACGAACATCGTCACGCCGCTCGCCGACGCCTACATGGACTCGATACCGCTCGTCGTGATCACGGGCCAGGTGCCGTACTCGGTGATCGGTACCGACGCGTTCCAGGAGTGCGACACCGTCGGGATCACCATGCCGGTCACCAAGCACAACTGGCTCATCACGGACGCGCAGGACATTCCCCGCATCGTGCGCGAGGCGTTCCACGTCGCGACGACGGGCCGGCCCGGACCGGTGCTCGTCGACGTCCCGAAGGACATCGCCAACCAGATGATGGATTGGGAGTGGCCCGAGACCGTCGACCTGCCCGGGTACAAGCCGAACCTCAAGGGCCACCCGAAGCAGATCAAGGACGCGGCCCGGCTCATCGGTGAGGCGCATCGCCCCGTCATCTACGCAGGTGGCGGAATCCTCAAGGCGCGTGCGGCCGAGGCGCTGCGCGAGCTGGCCGAGACCACCGGCATTCCGGTCGTCACCACCCTGATGGCGCGCGGGGCCTTCCCCGACAGTCACGAACTCGCGCTCGGCATGCCCGGGATGCACGGCAACTACACCGCGATCACCGCCATGCAGCGCAGCGATCTGCTGATCGCGCTGGGGGCGCGCTTCGACGATCGCGTGACCGGCAAGCTCGACGGCTTCGCGCCCGACGCGAAGATCATCCACGTGGACGTCGACCCGGCCGAGCTGGGCAAGGTCCGCCGGCCCGACGTGCCGATCGTGGGCGACTGCCGCAATGTGATCGAACGCATCACCACGGCGGTGAAGGCCGACCAGGCCAAGCGCGAATGGCCCGACCTGAGCGAGTGGCGGGCGACGCTGAAGGGCTGGCAGACCGAGCACCCGCTCCACTACGACCAGTCGGACGAGGCGCCGCTGAAGCCTCAGTACGTCATCGAGCAGCTGCGGGCCAACACGCCCGACGACACGATCCTCGCCTCGGGCGTGGGTCAGCACCAGATGTGGGCGAGTCAGCACTGGCGCTTCGAGCACCCGTATTCATGGGTCAACTCCGGCGGGCTCGGCACCATGGGCTTCTCGGTGCCGGCGGCGATCGGCGCGAAGGTCGGTTGCCCGGACAAGACCGTGTGGGCGGTCGATGGTGACGGTTGTTTCCAGATGACCGCGCAGGAGATGGTCACGGCCGCGGCCGAGAAGATCCCGGTGAAGGTCGCGATCCTGAACAACGCGTACCTCGGGATGGTCCGCCAGTGGCAGGAGCTCTTCTACGAGGAGCGCTACAGCGAGGTGTACCTCTCGCCCGACCTGCCCGACTACGTGAAGTGGGCCGAGGCCATGGGGTGCGTCGGCTTCCGCGTCGAGGACCCGAGCGATGTCGTGCCGGTGATCGAGAAGGCGAACGCCATCGACGACCGTCCCGTCGTCATCGACTTCCGCACGGACTACCGGGAGAAGGTGTACCCGATGGTGCCCGCGGGCATGACCAACGACGACGTGATCCTCGGTCCCGAGACCGACCGCGCCGGAGGGCGATAGACGATGCCGATCGACCACCACATTCTCAGTGTCCTCGTGGAGAACAAGTTCGGGGTGCTCACTCGCGTCTCGAGTCTGTTCTCGCGTCGGGGCTACAACATCTATTCCCTCGCAGTCAGCCCCACCGAGGACGACCGGTACTCGCGGATGACGATCGTCGTCGACGGTGACGCCGCGCTCGTCGAACAGATCACCAAGCAACTCAACAAGCTGATCCCGGTGATCAAGATCAGCGAACTGGCCGACGCCGACGCGGTGGAGCGCGAGCTGATGCTCGTCACCATCAAGGGCGGAGCGGACACGCGCTCGCAGGTCACCGAGTTGGCGTCGATCTTCGAGGCCAAGATCCTCGATGTCGGTTTCGAGGCGGTCACCCTGATGGTGGCGGGCCAGCCCGACAAGCTCGATGCGATGACCGATCTCCTGAAGCCCTTCGGCATCGTCGAGCTCCAACGCACCGGCCGGATCGCGCTCCCGAAGCTGTCCCGTCAGTCGAGCAAGCTTCGGGTCGTCAAGAACCGCACCGCCTGAGTACCGTTCCCCGCCGCTTCGAACCACCCCAGGAGACTTCGCCATGGCCGCCACGATCACGTACGACGACGGTGCCGATCTCGGATTGCTCGACGGCAAGACCGTCGCGGTCCTCGGATACGGCTCGCAAGGTCACGCCCACGCGCTGAACCTGAAGGAGTCGGGGGTCGACGTGATCGTCGGTCTGCGCGAGGGCTCGTCGAGCATGGCCAAGGCCGAAGCCGCGGGCCTCAAGGTGCTCACCACGGCCGAGGCCGTGCAGGCCGCCGACGTCGTGATGGTGCTGCTGCCCGACACCGAGCAGAAGAAGGTGTACCAAGCCGATATCGAGCCGAACCTCGTGCCGGGTAACGGGCTCGCGTTCGCGCACGGCTTCAACATCCACTTCGACCAGATCCAGCCGCCCGAGGGCGTCGACGTGTGGATGATCGCGCCGAAGGGACCGGGTCACCTCGTGCGCCGTACCTACACCGAGGGCGGCGGCGTGCCCGCGCTCGTCGCGGTCGCGCAGGACGCGAGCGGTCACGCCCGTGACATCGCGCTGGCGTACGCGAAGGGCATCGGCTCCACCCGCGGCGGCGTGCTCGACACCACGTTCCAGGAGGAGACCGAGACCGACCTCTTCGGCGAGCAGGTCGTGCTCTGCGGCGGGCTCGTCGAGCTGATCCGCAACGGTTTCGAGACGCTCGTCGAGGCGGGCTACCAGCCCGAGTCGGCGTACTTCGAGACGCTGCACGAGGTGAAGCTCATCGTCGACCTCATCTACGAGGGCGGCATCTCCAACATGCGCTACTCGATTTCGGACACCGCCGAGTACGGCGACATGACGCGCGGTCCGCGCGTCGTCACCTCGGCGACCAAGGCCGAGATGAAGAAGATCCTCGGCGAGATCCAGAGCGGCGAGTTCGCGCAGGAGTGGATCGCCGAGAACGAGGCCGGTCGGCCGAACTTCAAGAAGCTCCAGGCCGCCGGTCGTGAGCACCCGATCGAAGCGGTCGGCGAGCAGCTCCGCGCCATGATGCCGTGGATCTCGGCGGGCAAGGCGAAGCCCCAGGACGTGTCGGGCGGTTGACTCGGCGCCGGTGATGCCGGCTGCCAGACTGCCCGCGTGGTCGTCGTCGCGATCGTCATCGGTTATCTCCTCGGCACGTTCCCGTCGGCGGATCTGGTCACGCGCGTCGCCACACGCGGGTCCGTCGACATCCGCGCCGTGGGCAGTGGCAACCCCGGGACCCTGAACGCGATCCAGTCGGTCGGGACCGGCTGGGGGATCGTGGTACTGGTCCTCGACATGGGCAAGGGGGTGGCGGCCGGATTGATCGGCCGATCGCTCGGTGGGGCCGACGCTGCGTACCTCGCCGCGACGGCGTCGATCGCCGGGCACATCTTCCCGGTGTGGACACGCTTCCGGGGCGGCAAGGGGGTGGCCACGAGCGTGGGTGCGTGCATCGCTGTCTTCCCGGCGTACGTACCGATCGACTTCGTGGTCGCGATGCTCGGCGCCGCCCGCTCGCGGCGCGCGGTGATCGGAACCCGGATCGCGTGCGGCATCTGGGTCGCGGCCGCGGTCGCCTGGACCGTGTTCGATTGGCCCAACCTCTGGGGTCCCCCACCGGGTCCGATGCTCATCGTCTTCTCGGTGCTCGGCGCCGGGATGATCGTCTGGGCGTTCTGGCACGCCGACCGGACGGCACGACGGGCCGCGGCCGCATGACCGTCGCGCTGGTCACCGACAGCAACTCGCAGCTCCCGGCCGAGTTGCGCGAGCGGTTCCGCGTGCACGTGGTCGCGCTGACCGTGGTGCTCGACGGCACGCCGTATCGCGAGGGCATCGAGATCACCACGGCCGAGTCTTATGACCACCTCGCGCGCGGCGCGGACGTGTCCACCGCCGCGCCGTCGCCGGGGGAGGTCGCGGCGGTGTACGACGCGGCCGTCGCCGCGGGCGCGACCGAGATCCTCTCGATCCACGTCGGGTCGAACACCTCCGGCACGATCCATGCGGTCCGATTGGCGGCGGGTGGTGCGGCGGTCCCGGTCGAGGTGGTCGACACCGGCACTGCGAGCTTCGCAATCTCGTGCTGTGTGTGGGCGGCCGCCGACGTGCTGGCCGCGGGCGGTTCCGTCGCGGCTGCGGCCGGCGCGGCGCGTGCGGCCGCGACCGTGGTGGACAACGTGTTCGTGGTCGGCGCGTTGGATCTCGCTCGACGCGGCGGTCGGCTCGCGACGAGCGTCGACGAGCAGCCGGGTGACGTTCCGGTGCTCGCGCTCGTCGACGGTCGGATCGAAGCCGTCGGACGCGTCGGCGACATCGACGCGGCAGTGACCGCGATGACCGAGTACGTGGTGGGGCGGGCCGCGGGCGCGCCGATCCGGGTCGGGGTCGGCGACGCCCTGACCCCGGCTCTGGCCGCCGAGTTCGCGGCGGCGCTGCGCGCCCGCCCCGAGGTGACCGACCTGGTGCACTACGAGATCGGTCCGACCGTCGGTGCCCACACCGGGCCCGGCACCGTCGGCGCCTGTTTCTTCAGGGGCTGATCATGGTCGGAAGAACTTTCTGTCGTCGCCGGTGAGCGCACTGCCGATCGCGTCGACGGCCTGCGCTTCGCCGAGTGCGACGAAGGTCGCCGATGCGCGTGCCCGCGGCCGGTCCTGACCGTCGAGGATCTCGGCCGACGCGGCGATCCGGCCCGAGTCGACGTCGTCGATCCGAGCCTCGACCCGATAGCTCCCGCCGACTCTGACCGGCCGGTCGAAGGTGGTGGAGGTGGTGTGGGTCACGGCCCACTGCCCGGCGATCGCGATCGCCGCCCGTGCCATGGCTTCGTCGAGGATCGTGAGGAGCACCCCGCCGTGGAGGTAGGCCGGTGCGCCCGAGAAGCGGTCGTCGAGGGTGAACTCGGCGGTCACGATCTCCCGCTCGGAGTCGTGGAAAAGGGGATGCGCAGCCCGGCCTCGTTGGTGGGCTCGCACGCGAAGCAGTTGCTGGCGAACCCCCAGCGGTCGTTGGTGAGGGAGAGCAGGGGCATCCGGGCGAACCTACGTGCGGTGGGGTCCCCGGTGGCCCTCCGAGCGCGCAATTGTCCAACAACCACGGGCTGGATCACTCGCCGGGAGAAAATCTTGCGAAACCGGTGATCCGGGACGGTGAGCACGGCGAAGAGCGAGTGTGGAAACTGCGCGAAGGTTCTTGCTCATGTGCCGGGTGTGGGTCGGATGAGCGCCGCCACCGAATGGGAGTTGGCCGTCCATCGTCGGCTGCTCTGCGGTGACCAAGCGGCCCTCGGCGAGTGTTACGACCAGTACTCGTCGTTCGTCTTCGGGCTCGCCCGCCGGGTCATCGGCGACCGACGTGCCGCGGAGGACATCACCCAGGACGTGTTCCTGCATCTCTGGGAGCGAGCCGATTCGTTCGACCCGACCCGTGGTGGGATGCGCACCTGGTTGGGGACGATCGCGCACCGGCGCGCGGTCGACTTCGTACGCCGTGAGGAGGCGAGGCGGCGCCGTACCGAGAAGGTCGGCGCGCAGGCATCGGTCACACCGGATGTCGAAGAGATGGCGATGGCCATCGTCACCGCCGAGCGGGTGCGCGAGGCGCTGGCGGCTCTGCCGACCGAGCAACGCGAAGCGATCACAATCGCATACTTCGGGGGCAAGACGTATCGAGAAGTCGCGGCAGAACTCGGGATTCCCGAGGGCACCGCGAAGTCACGCATGCGGCTGGGGCTGGCACGGATCGCTGACGTTCTGGAACGCGAAGGAGTAGGACAATGGGCGTGAACCCCGATGCACGCGACCTGTTGGGTGCGTACGCGCTGGACGCGCTGGACGACACCGATGCCGCGACCGTCGAAACGCTGGTCGCGGACGACCGCGATGCCGCGTACGAACTCCACCGCCTGCGTGGCGCTGCCGCGTGGATCGGCGCCACCGAAGCCCTCGAACCGCCGCGCGACCTGCGCGCGCAGCTGTTGGCTCGGGCCAAGGACGTTCCCACCGAGCTCCGCAGCTACCGGATGGCGGTCGCCCGGCACGAGGCACTGCTCGACGAGTTGACCGCCGAGGACCTGACCCGCCCGACCGCCAACGGACTGTCCGTCGGCGACTTGGTGGTGCACCTTGCCTCAATGGAGTCGGGGATCGCCGAGACCGTGGGTCACGAGCAATCCGTGACCGCCGAGACCGATGTCGATACTCGTACCGAGGTGTACCTCGCCGCGTACGGCGCGGATCCGATGGGTGCCGGCCGCGGATCGTGGCGGGTCGCGGCCGAGTCGCTCGACGCCTGGGCCACGGCCGGGGGCCGGTCGGGCCGCTTGCCGTGGGCGGGCGCCGAGGTGGATCGGCGCACACTCCTCGCCACCCGATCGTTCGAGCTCTGGACCCACGACGACGACATCCGGGCCGCGACGGGACGGGAGCGGCTCACGCCGACCGCACCGGAGCTGAGGCTGATGTCGGACATCGCGGTGTCGATCATGCCGTTCTGCCTGCTGGCCCGGGGTCACAAGGTCAGCGCCGCGGCGCGCTTCGTCCTGACGGGCGAGGGCGGCGGCGAGTGGACCGTGTCGCTCGACGGCCGAGACCACTCGGCGCCGACCACGACGCTGACCGTCGACGTCGTCGACTTCTGCCGTCTGGTCGCCGAACGCATCGATCCCGACGACTGCGGCGCGACCCTCGACGGCGACGTCGAACTCGGTCGGACGCTGCTGCACTGCGCATCCGCCCTCGCGACCCTCTGATCTACGGACACGCGTCTTCGGCCGCGGTCAGCCGCGGATGACGAGGCCCTTCGGGGTGTCCTTGGCGCCGACGGCGCGCCAGGACTCGGCGTGGGGGTGCTCGCGGGTGGGCAGGCCGTCGATCTGGGTCAGCTCGATCTGGCGGATCCGTCCGTCCTTGACGAGGGTGACGAGCGCACTGCACCAGTCGGGCTCGGGCGTGAACGTGAGCAGGGTGCGCGCGCCGCGTTCGAGGTAGGCGACGAGACGGCCGTCGTGCAGGACCACGTACGCACCCGCGGCCCGGCTCGGGCGGCCGGGACCGTCGGGCCAGCCCAGCGCGGCGCCGTACGGCTGCGCCGGGTCGGTGGCGGCGAGGACACGAGGTTCGGCGTTGGCGTTGTCGGCCCGGAACGCGCGCAGGCGGTCGACCGCACCCGGCAGCGCGAACTGCGCGGCGCCGAGTCCGGCGACGAAGTATCCGCGACGGACCTTGCCGCTCTCTTCCAACGCCCGCAGGACGGGATACACCGCGGCGTAGCCGCCGACGATGCCCTCGGCGCGCACGGCCTCACGGGTGACGACCCCGTACCGATCGAGCAATTGGGTGGCGAGCGCGTGGGCGCGCGCCGTGGGCGTGACGTCGCCGGTCGAGGCGCCGACGAGTGACCACCGGCCCGCCCCCGCGGGCGGGCCGATGCGCCGCAGACTGCCGGGCCGCGGCCGGGCGGTCGAGCGCTTCGCGCTGCGACCGCGTCCGAGGTGCGCCCGGAGGGCCGCGAGCCCGTCGTTGGTGACGTGACCGGACCACACCAGATCCCAGAGCGCGGTGAGCACCTCGGGCTCCGGTGCGTTGCCGGCGGCGCCGAGCAGGTCGGGCCAGAACGATGCACCGGCGCGGGTGAGCTGGCCGATCAAGGCGTCGTGGACCGGTCCGGTCGGCCGCTCGAGCGGCGGTGGCAACAACAAACCGGCGCGGTCGCGGAATGCGAGCGCGATCCGGCCGTCACGCGGCCCGATCGCCCCGGCCCCGGCCCACACGATCTCGCCGCTGGTGAGGAGTTCGTCGAGGAGATCGGGCCGGTACCCGCCGACGCGGGTGGGCAACACGTCGAGCTCCAGCGTGGAGGCCGGAATGGGGATGCCCTGGAGGAGGCCGAGGGCATCGAGCAGGGCGTCGGTGCCGTGGCGGGGCGCGTCGAGTCCGTGCCAGCTCGGGAGGAAGCGCGCCAGGACCTCGGGGTCGACGGGTTCGACTTCGTGGCGCAACTTGGCCAGGCTGCGCCGCCGCAGCCGACGGAGCACCGTGGTGTCGCACCATTCGCGCTCCGTGCCGTCGGGTCGGAACTCGCCGCGCACCACCCGTTCGTGCTCGGCGAGGACGCGCAGTGTTTCGGTGACCCGGTCGCCGGTCAGCCCGAATCGGGCCGCGACCTCCTGGGCGACGAACGGACCGTGGGTCCGGGCGAAGCGGGCGATCAAATCGCCGCGTGGATCCGCAACCGACTCGGTGAGCGCCATCGGGAGCCCGGCCGGGAGCGCGCAGCCAAGGACGTCGCGGTAGCGCGATGCATCGTCGGCCGCGATCACTCGAGGTTCACCCGCGACCGAGATCATGATCACGCGCTTCGCCGCGAGCAGATCGGTGAGTATCGGCGCGACGGGGATCGCGACCCGCGCGTCGATCTCGGCCGTACTCAGGTCACCGAGATCGCGGAGCAGATCCACGAGGTCGTCGGGTGTGTGCACGCGCGCTCGGGCCGCGGCGGTGAGGCGTTGCAGTTCGAGTTCGAGCTCGCCGAGGGCATCGGCGTCGAGTAGCTCGCGAAGCTCCTCGGTGCCGAGCAGCTCGCGCAACAGGTCGCGGTCGAGGGTGAGGGCGGCGGCCCGCCGTTCCGCGAGGGGCGCATCGCCCTCGTACATGAACGTGGCGATCCAGGAGAACACGAGCGACTGCGCGAACGGCGATGGCTTGGGCGTGTCGACCGTGACCACGCGGATCGTGCGGGATCGGAGGTCGCGCAGCACGCCGACCAGCGCGGGCAGATCGAACACGTCCTGCAAGCACTCGCGCGTGGCTTCGAGGATGATCGGGAACGTCGGATGGTGAGCCGCGACTTCGAGGAGGCTCGCGGCGCGTTGGCGTTGCTGCCACAGGGGTGTTCGTTCCCCGGGGCGGCGCTTGGGGAGGAGCAGGGCGCGGGCGGCGGCTTCACGAAAGCGCGCGCCGAAGAGTGAGGAGCCCGGGAGCGCGCCGATGACGAGATCTTCGATCGCGTCGGGATCGATGGCGAGGTCTTCGACCGGGAACTGGTCGATCGCGTCCGGCAGGCGCGCGACGATGCCGTCGTCGCTCCAGAGGACCTGCACGTCGACGCCGAGGCGCTCGGTGAGCAGTGCCCGCAACGCCATGCCCCACGGCGCGTGGACCCGCGCACCGAACGGCGTGAGGATGCAGACCCGCCAGTCGCCGAGTTCGTCGGGGAAGCGCTCGATGACGATGGTGCGGTCGTCCGGGAGCGCGCCGGTGGCGGCCACCTGCTCGTCGAGGTAGGCGACGAGGTTGTTGGCGGCGCGCTCGTCGAGCGGGGTGGTGGCGCGTAGGTGCGCGATCGCGTCCTCGGTGGTCCGGGTGCGCAGCTCGCGCGTGAACGCGCCGATCGCGCGGCCGAGCTCGATGGGCCGACCGGGTTGGTCGCCGTGCCAGAACGGCATGCGCGCGGGCTCGCCCGGCGCCGGGATGACGATCACGCGGTCGTGGGTGATCTGATCGATGCGCCACGTGCTCGCGCCGAGCACGAAGGTGTCACCCGGCCGGCTCTCGTAGACCATTTCTTCGTCGAGCTCGCCGACGCGCGCACCCTCGGGGAGGAAGACACCGAAGAGGCCACGGTCGGGGATGGTGCCGCCGTTGGTGATCGCGATCCGGCCGGCGCCGTCGCGCGCCCGGATGGTGCCGTGCAACCGGTCCCACACGATGCGCGGCCGCAGCCCCGCGAACTCGTCCGACGGGTAGCGGCCGGCAAGGAGGTCGAGCACCGCGGTGAACGAGTCGTCACCGAGCTCCGCGAAGTTGGCGGCGCGACGGACCAGTAGCGCGAGCTCGTCGACGTTCCACTCGTCGACGGCGGCCATCGCCACGATCTGCTGCGCGAGAACATCGAGCGGGTTGCGCACGATGCGGGTCGACTCGATCGCGCCCTGTTGCATCCGGTCGACCACGACGGTCATTTCGAGCAGGTCGCCGCGGTACTTCGGGAACAGCTTGCCGGTGCTCGCTTCACCCACCTGGTGGCCGGCACGGCCGATGCGTTGCAGGCCGCGGCTCACCGCGCCGGGCGACTCGACCTGGATGACCAGGTCGACCGTCCCCATGTCGATGCCGAGCTCGAGGCTGCTGGTGGCGACGAGCGCGCGCACGGTGCCGGCCTTCAGCTCGTCCTCCACGAGGAGCCGCTGCTCGCGCGCGAGTGATCCGTGGTGCGCCTTGACCAGTTCTTCCCCGGCGAACTCGTTGAGGCGGGCCGCGAGTCGCTCGGCCAGCCGGCGCGCATTGCAGAAGATGAGCGTGGTGCGGTGCGAACGGATCAGCTCGACGATGCGCGGGTGGACGTGCGGCCAGATGCTGGCGCGCGCCTCGCCGTCGAGTGGGCCGGTGGCGGAGTCGTCCATGCGCGCGCCGAGCGTGCCCATGTCGTCGATCGGGACGATGACCTCGAGGTCGAGCGGCTTGCGGGTCCCCGCGTCGACCACCGTG